>Ga0181612_165985_pt1 | contig 14645 bp, 10 predicted proteins | sample HoacroProtozoa21_FD_119630 | JGI IMG/M metagenome (GOLD analysis project Ga0181612, IMG submission 119630) | Hoatzin crop microbial communities from Cojedes, Venezuel. Combined Assembly of Gp0051906, Gp0051904, Gp0051908 | reverse complement strand
TTTAAACATAGAGACTGAAGTTCCCAAAGGCAGTGCCACTATAGTTCCTAGTTGGTGCATATTCATTGCCTCAATGAAAATCACTAGGCATGTAACTGACACTCAAATGTTTTGGTTTGGGTTGTGGGTTTTTCCCCCCCAACACTTCTTTCTTTAACAACTTGTGGTTCTCTGACCTATGGAGCAACTATCAGCATTAGAGAGAGAGCTCAGTCAGAAAGAGCTTATTTTGTCTTGCCCTTCTCATATACCTCTTCAGGCTTCTAATGCTAATCCAATTAGATCTGACCAGATGTTTTTAACTTTCTAGTTATAATCGCTGGCTGTGTCAGGCAAGAGCTGAAGACCTCTCTGATATTGCTTCTCTTAAAGCCTTGTACCAGACAGGTAAGTTTAGGGTACTGATGACTGATGTATATTGTTTTAAAGTAAAAATACAAAATGGAAATATAATGTTTTCTTTGGACTTGAATATACAATACATCATGTTATTAAGCTAGAAGCTTGGCCAAGAACTAGGCAGCATCTCTGCAGAAAAGCAGGAATTCTCTCTTGATTAGCTTTGAAAGACTGCGTGGTAAACTCCAAAACTTCTCTGCTTTAACAATCTGAGGATACATGCATAGCCTGAATTATCTGTAGCTTTAGATGTAAATCAGTAGTGTTAGATTAAGCCAATGCATAAGGTGCTCTGTATGAGAATTCGGACTGAAAGATGAACGATCTCCGCCCTTTTGTTACAAAGAAATGAATGTTGCTTTCAGATGATCAGTGTAGAGAATAAGCAGTTACCAAACAAACTTTTAATACATCTTTCCTGAACAAAATGGCTTCCTTTATTTGCCTCAGGTTAGGTACATGTTGCTCTCCTGCCTGTGTGTCTCTTAGTACTAATGGCTGAGTACCATGGGCAGCACATTTTGCACCCTTGAGTTCAGTAGATGGGAAGATTCGGGAGAGATTAAACAACCCCATGGAGAGTTCAGTGGAAGAAAATAGCTGAGGCGCCGTTGCAGCCTGGGAAGCAGAGATGGGGAACCTGTACTCTTCACTTTGCTATTACTCTCTAGGTGGCATCATACTTTGATGTAATAACTTGCCATAGTCCCAATGGCTTATCGCTGCTTTGCACCATGACACTAACAAACAGGCTAGTAGTCAGGCTCTTGAAAGCATAGCTGTGTTTCTGCAGAGGAAGTCTGTTCAACACTTTGGCTGATATCTTTGTCCTCCTGAAAATCCAGATGCTTACCTTGATCTTTGCGCAAATATCAGGGCTATGTGAGATACCTTCTACTTGGTAGCTGCAGTTTTAAATTCTCTTGTTTGCCTTAGACAAGACTCTGTGGGCTGTGTGTGGTCCATAACACATGCTCTGTGCATTAGATTTCAGAGCTTGTTTTCTAGGAGGAATTTTGCTTTGGTGGTAGAACTGCAACTGCAGGTTTTCTTTAAAAAAATAAAAATGTTATCACTGGAGGTGTAGGTAAATGTGGAGTATACAGGTAACATAAAATTGCAGACCTTAAAACTGAAGTTGCTGGGATGTGATGCATCCTTCTTTTTTGAACCAGAATAGCTACTGGTATAGTGACAACAGTAACTCTGGTGTATTTCCTCTGTTGTTAAGATGGAAACCAGATGCATTGTGAAAATTATGAGCTGTGTCTGGTTCTCCCTAGTTTGAAAGGGACCAACTCCAAAATGTGGCATGACTGAAGTTTTCAGGCATTTTTTTTTTCATTTATAGGTGTGGATAACTGTGGTCGCACAGTGATGGTGGTGGTTGGAAGGAATATCCCTGTAACATTAATAGACATGGAAAAGGTAAGGCTTTGTAAAACTAGAGTTGTGTAGGCTGAATATGAATATTCAGGATGTGGAAGTCTGATTATAGGGGTAATTCAGTCCTAATACTAGAAACATTATCTGTATAAGACTGAAGAGATTAAATAAAAACTATTTTTGGTTGGCAGATAAATATTTCTTCCTTTATAAAACTTTTTGTGGTGAGGCAGCTTTTCTCAAGGAGGAACTGGGCAATTTCTAGAGAAACAGGCCTAACGTGGATTCCTTTTTTCAAGAAGGAGACTTGGCCTGCTTCTATAACTGACAAGACATGAAGAGTGAACTGTAACAAGTCAAATTACATTTTCCTGAAAACAGCAAGAATTTATCTGTCTTTGAGGTTAGCTAGACAAAGACATCTAAATGATTACGGTAAAGTTGAAGACTAGGAATGTTCACCTTGCTTTTGTAGCTCAAACATGCCACTCAGCCTCGTGATTCCCCATTTGTGAGTGAATTAAAGGAAGCATATTAAAATCTAATGCAACTGTAAAAGAGTTCTTTGCAAATATAAATTTCACTTCTTTCTGTCTCAGGCTCTTCTGTATTTCATCCACGTCATGGATCATATTGCAGTGAAGGAATATGTCCTGGTGTACTTCCATACGCTCACAAATGATTACAATCAACTAGATTCTAATTTCTTGAAGAAACTCTATGATGTTGTTGATGCCAAGTGAGTGTCAATAGGAGAAGAACTCCTAGTCTTCCTCCATGCTGTGCAAATGTTTGTCATTCCTTATATCTGGTTCCCCATTTATTTGTGAGAGTTTTTCTGGTAAAGACCGAAATAAATAACACAGGCAAGAGGAAGGAAGATATGTTCTTTCCTTCTCGGAACCATCTGTCAAACCAGGAAGTTCTGTGCTCTGCAGTCTCCCTGCTGGGGCCGTTGTAGAGGCATACTGGGTGCATGGTCTGTCTCTGTCCAGAGGTGGAGCTTCTGGAGCCTGGCATTGTTAGAAGTATGTTGCTGGTTGTGAGGGAAGAGGCTTGGGTAACATTTGCCATCATAATTTGTCCATAACTTTAACTGTCCACGTAAAAGACTGTAGGTTGATATGTTTACCTGAAAAATAATCATTCTGCTTTTTTCCCTTTACATTTACTTTTCTGATATCTGCTCTTATATTAGATTTGACTTTCTAAAATTACATCACGGGCGCTTAAGCAAAATGATCTGTTTTGACTGTTCTGTTGTGTAGGTGAGCTTAATCAGAAGTCACTTCTAAAGAGTTTTTTCTTTCTTTAAACCAGGTACAAGAGGAACTTGAAGGCACTGTATTTTGTCCACCCAACATTTCGTTCAAAGGTGAGGTATATAGTACAAAAGAATGTTTTGGGTGTTGGCAGGGTAGCATGTAAGGCTGTAGTATGAGGAACATGGAAGTATATAGAAGACTTCCAAAATTAGGCAGTATCTTCTGGATCCGCGGTCAGAACTTGAAATTCACCCCCATCTTTTGTCTAGCTGTAGTCTTCCAACCTTAGCGATAAGCTGAACCCCAAGGCAGTGCAGCTGTCTGTGCATTTTGTGTGTGCTCTTGACAGAGAGGTGGAAGCGTTGGATCTTTCCTTTCAAAGAGAAACATTTTGTCCTTTTTGCTGTTCTCTGGTCAGCAGGATGACAAACTGTGACCGAAAACTCTTAGAATATTTTTGGGTAGTTAATTTCCTCAGTGTTTCACCTTTTCTCTCCCCAGAAGAGGTGTTGGCATGTGTGCTGCATATCACTTAAGAACTGTCCTGGTAGGGGCGGAGGGTGATGTGTCAAGCAGCAATGAGATTAGTCAGGATTATAGAGTCTCAAGTTCCAAATAAAAATTATAAGAATGCCTCTGACATGGAGTGCACAAAAATCCTGTCAAGCCTTCAGGAGATGAAAAACTGAACTTGTCGAGCAGTGAGATATTATCCTTGACTGTGATCTTTGTGGGGCAACAGAAGATGGAGCTTGCTCCCTTCTGTACTTCATGCATGCTACTTGTATTGCAGCAGTACTTCAGATGAGCTGTCAGCAGCGGCCCTTCCTAACATTTTTGTTTGTCCTATTAAAACAGTTGGAAATGTGATCCTCCACGTTCACATCAGATTAACCTCTTTGTTTATTCTGCTTTTTGCTAACATCAAATTTGAGAAAGTTATACGCCTGCAAAAAAACATCTGCTTGCACATGTTCAGCCAGAAATTCTTCGCTAAATTTCCAAAGAGTCCTTTCTTTTCGTTGCACAGCTGGGACAGCGTGAAACTTAGAGCTTCGTTGGTGTTATGTAGATGAGACTGAGTCTTCCCAACAGCATACCTTTCAGTTTCTGTCAGGATATTAGTTAGTCCCACAAGGTACAGATCTGAGATCTGAATGCTAGAATTAGAGCTTCTAGCTCTGATGCTCCTGAAGATGTAGGAGCCGGCATAGAACATTACTAAAGTCACAAAGTTGAGTGGAGAAGTTGAAGCTAGGAAGTACTAGTGTTTCAGATTTCCAGCAGCACTTTATCTCCCTCCTCTCTTACCTTACATTTCTAGTTGGTGGAGAAATGGGGTTTTTGTTGGGAGGATGAGAACTTGTATTCATCAGTCCATTGCCATGTTCTCTGTCCCTTTGAGAACTGTAGTGGGACTCGACAGATCTGTGGGGCAAGCAGATAGTTGGTGGGAAGCAGGGAGGATGAGAGACGTAGAATGCTCTAACTCACTGGAAATGGAGTTGGTTTGTATCCAATTCTAGCAGCACAGCTGGAGGCAAAAGAGAATGTGTGTCCATGTTTTTCTGCCAAGCCTTTTCACTAGCTGAAAGACAAGTGGGATTGCTGCTGGCTGTTGCAGAGACCATCAGCTTAGGGAACATGCAGCAAATAGTCATGGTGGAGAAGGTGGCTGCTAAGAGGGAATGATTTTTCTCTCCCCTCCTTTTTTGGCTATTTCAGGGCTGTTGTCCCTGTGGAAGATTGCTAGCCCAGAAGCCTCAAATATCTTAAAAAACAAACAAAAAAATAGTTTGGCACATTTGTCTTCCTACCTGGAGCATTGACTTCCTTCCCTAGAAATAGTGGAAAGTACCCCATGTCTCAAATGTGGGAGGGAGGCTTGTGCATTCATGCAGCTTCTCAAGCCTGTCACCCTTGTACGTGTATCTCGTTCTTACATCTCTTGATATCAATGGTGCATTTTACTGCAGTGTTGAATCCTGGTACGGTGGATGTCTGCTGTCTGTTAGTTGCATTGCTTATTTCTGGGCTAAAAGGGATCAAGAGGCTTTTCATCATGCCTCTTGGAAACTTGTGTGCCACTAGAAAACAAGCATAGTTCTGAAAGGGCTTCACGGTGCCAACGATGATTCTTTGTTTGGTTTCTAGATGTGAAACTTAAATTATGTATATTCTGGGGATAACTGTGTATCTAGAATACATGGTTTTCAATATGCAGGGAGGAGGGTTGAGCAGTTATCCTAAAATACAGAGCAATTGAAGCAGGGTGTGTCACTGCACAATCTGTTTATGTACACTGTGCCTTTATTCATACTTCAGTGTGAACGTTCTTGTGATCTGTGAAGAACTTGATTCTCTTGTAGTGCTACTGATACGTAACCATTCTTAAGATGAAATCTCAGCATAGGCAACAGCAGTTTTTTGGGCTGGCAGTAACGCTTGCAGTGTGAACGCTTCACCACCAGGACTTAGATTAAGATACCCTTGAAGTGCTGTCACAAGTTCTTCATGCTCTTGCATGTAAATGTACTTCTGCTTGTTATTGCTATTATTTTTAAATAAAGGCCTCTTTGGGGCTTTTTGTGGGTGAAGCCTTTCAGCTCCCCACTTCTGAGAGCAGAAGGATACTCGCTCATCTGACCCCAAATATAGAGGAGACTTTGGTAGGACCTTAGAACGGCTGAAAGTCTCTCTCCCTCCCTCCTGCCATTCCTCCCTCCTTCTCTCTTTCCCTTGAATTGCTTTTTCTGTGAAAACCTTGAAGAGAAAGGGTTGAAAATGCTTCTGTCAGTCAGATAGGTCATATTCTGAACTGGCTAAACTGGAAGTGAAAATGTGCCACTATACAGATGTTTCTTTGAAGACAAATAGCAGAATAGCTGTCACTCTTGTACAAGTGGAGAGGGACCTTAAAGTGGTCCTTAAAGCTGGGGAGGAGTGAGTGTGGAGTCAGAAAGCACTAGTTTGAAAGCTCTGAAGACGGTGCTTGCTAGCAGTCGGTGGTGTGTACTTCCTGACTTTGTGTTTTTGCCATGATATTAGTGTTTCAAGTTTAACTCAAGCCTTTTCAGCTATGTGGTGTTAAGTTGAACTTGAAGGTTTTGAAACGGCACCATCTTCATTTGTTTTTGTTGTGGTTTATTTTCAGGTCTCCACGTGGTTTTTCACAACCTTTACAGTCTCAGGGCTAAAGGACAAAATCCACTATGTGGAAAGCCTTCAGCAGTTATTCACAGCCATACCCCCAGAACAGATTGATCTCCCCCCTTTCGTCCTCGAGTACGATGCCAGGGTAAGTGATTGCATGTGGCAAGCATGTCCTTGGTCTGAAGTGTGTTCTTGTGCATCCACAAGACTGACTTCTGCATCTTAAGAATGGGGAGAAGAATGGGAGGGTTTAGTTGTTCTTCTGTGAGTAACAATTTTCTTACTATTTTTTTTCTACGTCAGTCCGAGTAGAGGGCTTTGCTAAGAAGCAGACTCCCAGTAGAGCAGTCTCCTGTGTGTGTAAAAGGCAGACTACCTTTCTTCAGCTGAGAACTGTAACATAACACACTGAAAGCCTGTGGACAAGATAAAATTGGTGTGTTACACCTGCTATATACCTTACACTGACTGAAAAAAAAAAAGCTGTGTTTCATTTTCCCTGCCCTGTGTATCAACAAGCATGCAGGAAGGATTAAAAAGAAGTGGTGAAAAGTGGCAGGGCACCCTGCTACAGTTCCACTGTGTTGGTCCCTCTTCCTCCTCCCTTCCCCGTGCCAGGTCTCTAACCAGTGAATGAATGTGGCTTGCACTGGCCAAATCATTCCAAAGAGGAAGTGCTCCAAGGAGAGTAAGGCCCAGAGCCGCATGTCTGCGTAGGCAACTTTGTCTCGAACTGAGTAACTGGCTGTGCTAGCGTTTGTGGCTTCCTTGCCTCACAGCTTTGGCGGAATGGCAAAATTTTAACCTGCAGTTTTTGGTTAAAAGAGAGGCAGGCAAAACCAAGGCTTGTTTTTTGCCTGGTTATCAGCACAGTCCTGTGTGAATTGTAGCAGTTGCTGTTCTAGTGGAAGACAAAGGTGGGAGTACCTGTTTATTTCTGCCTCTGTCATTATCCATTGCACTGAGGTGTATTGGAGAAGACTTTTGTTCAGCTGCTCATTCTGTTCTCATTGCAGGAAAATGGGCCTTACTATTCTTCTTATCCTCCATCCCCTGACCTGTGATCTGCAGTCCTGCGATGCTGCTGGTTTCCCATGGATCCAGTGACCTGATGCCTGCCAAAACCTGTGCATTTGCCCATGTACAGAATTCAGAGAGAGGGCTTTCCTCCCCCAGCTCTGGTATTTTTTTACTGATGAGATATTTTCAAGCACTCAAGCAATCAGAGAACTTTATGCCACTGTGAACTGTACAACTATTTCAAATATATTTATCCAATGGAAAAGTCGATTTAAAGATCACTAGGTGCATTTTATTTTGTTATTTTTGAAGCTGTTACATTTATTTCTGAACAGACTCTTTTCTGGGACATCCATCAAAAGCACTTGATCATGTTTTTAGCTACTATAATTTTCCAGGTCCCTTTGTAGTACCCATTTCTGACTGTCCTGTACAAATATTGTGCAGTACCAGCCTGACACATTGCTACTCATATGGTCTGTTTCACGTCGGATTACTTTCCCCTTCTGTTAGCACTGATTACTTTCATTTTGACCCAGAAAAAATATCTGGAATTGGGAATGCCATGTCTGCAGGCTGAATAAAGCACTACAGCCAAGCCAAGACTGCTGCACGACTTAGCACCGTGGATGCTAGGTGAGCTAGGAGCCTTGATAAAGTCCCTGTCAATCTTCATTGGATGATGTGACATGTCAGGATGCCACTACCCTCCCAGTGAGAATAAAATTGAGAAGGATTTGCGGTTTCTTTTCTCTAACTATGGTTATGTCAGAGGAGAACATAAACTACTAGACATGTTTGCATGATAAATGAATGCCATCTGCCTGAAGTATGTATGGAGGGGAGGGGGAAATGGTGACTCCAGCCCCAACCTCTGGTGGCAGAGGTTGTTTCTTAGATATCAGTGTCCCTCTTGTTTCCTGTTATACTGACACTCACTGATTTTGACAGACATGGTACATGTAAGGGAGCTCAGCCACAGGGTACTTACGGAACTGGAGGTGAAAAGCTTTTCAGCCTGCCAATGGAAAACTAAGAGGAGGGAGAAAGCTGCCTTGTAACACATAATCAGGGATGGCAGTCCCAGACAGAGTGATCAAATCCCTGGTAGGAAGAATGTCACAACAGTAGTGAATATGAAAATGATGGTATGATTTTGTTTTCATTCTAGCTGCTTTCCTGCCCTGACTTGTGTCTGCTGCTCTATCAAACTTCAGTTTTCCTTGTTCTGCCACTTCTGCAATAACGACCTTCTTTAAAGAGAAGCAAAAGTCATTGTGAAATATCTTAGAAGGTGGTTATTCACACCCATTGAGTTGATTGGAAATAGATGTCTTTCTCCTGTGTAAAGATACTGTAAATTGTTGGGATAAACAGGAAAAAATACTCACTTGGTCTTGGTCATCTAATTGCATGTCACAATTTGTGTTTGCAGTCTGAGAGTTAGGGCTTTTGTAAAGTAGGAGCACAGTAAAAGATGGGCTGTACGGAGTTTCCCTTCTTTCCTACCTTGGCCTCCTGGCTTAATGTGGTGTTTATACTCCACGTATCCTCAGCGTGTTGGTATGTCAGTTACAGATTAAGATAATCACTTGGCTGGGGTTTAACAGTCATGCATATACAACATATAAAAAGCAAGTGGTTTTGCTTTTTAAGTGTCCTCCAGGGTCCTTACGCCATTCCATTACCAGATCCAAGGTGCTGCTAAAAGCTGGAAAATGTAGCACAATGGAAAGAAAAAAAAAAAAAAAAAAAACACCTTGGGGTTAATACTTAGGAGTGTTGCACCTCATGGTCAGTTCACATGTGAATCTTCTGGCATTTTTCTGGTGGTTTTTGAGAAGGAAGTAGCAGCAGTCTGTACAGAGCAGCTACCACACATCCCTACCTCCTCTTTTCATTTAGCTGTTCACAGCTGCCTCTGTCTAGTGACTTTTATAGCCAGCAATGAATTTTCCATGCTTCTCTAACGATTTGTATAGCTTTCCACTCCCATTAACCATCTGCTGTTTTTCACACCCATGGCCTTTTCAGTGGGGCTGTTGCAGAATAGTCAAGTGTCCACTTAAGAGGCGGATTAAAGGCGATTCAGAGCATATTGTGAAAAACGAACTCTCTGCTTCACAATTTTTAGGTGGTTTCTGTCCCCTTAGCTCACAGATGGCTCAGAGTCATAAAACCTAAGCAGTTCTTCTTAGGACTCGGTCTGCACGTTTTTCAAACCCTGGTCCAGTCATTTTAAGAAATTACTTGGCTCAGTGAAGTGCGAATCTGCCTCCAGAGTATTTGCAAATCAAAAAGTAGATCTTGGCACTGGTGCATCTTATTGTGTATAACTTTCTCTTGAAAGACTTGGCTTTAAAAAATTTTTTTACCCGAGTCTCGCGAACCTCAGTGGCAAGACAGACCTGCATTGTGCTGCAAAGATCCTGCATTTTCCAGTGAGTCTGGAGTTGTGGCAATTTACCAATATCTTTTTAACAGACATTTTTAAAAGTAATATGCTAGTGGAAAAACATCAAATCATTGGAGTCCTTGGGATATTCGTTGCTATTAAAGTGTTTAATTCTAATATGCAAAAAAATGCATTAAATCAGCTGAACTGTATTTGGTTTAGGCTGAGATAAACACTGGCATGCCCCAGTTAAGGGTGGATACAGTGCCTTCCTCTTGAAGAGGCCAGGGAGGTGGTCTATGTCATAACTCTGTGTGTATTTTAACACCTCTACCTAGTGCAGTCACTGCAGAATTAAAAGTTTTGGTGAAGGTTTTCTTGCCTTACTTAAAGCTGTTTCACACCATCTGCAGCCTCAGAAGGGGCATCTCCATAGGGAAGTGTGTTAGCGAAATTACAAGTGTCGTTGTTACCACTGTAACTCCCTGTGTGATGTTGGCAGTAGAGTGACATTGTTGTCAGTGAAACTCAGATGTGGTGCTTAGATGTTCGCTGGCCACACCTCTTGTAAAAGCATCCTATATTCCCTTGGTGACACTCTGATCAGATGTCTTAGGAGCCAGAGTCTGTCCAGCTGATGTCTGACCGTGAACTGGTGACTCTGAGTATCTTGGCTTACCTGTTGTTGTTTGCCCAAGCCAGAGTTCGAAGCGATTGCCAAGGCAGTGAAAGGTAACGTATCTGGTGGCTGCTTCTCCTGTTGTGTTCTGTGCTTGTTTCTTAACCGGATGCTGTTGGGAGTAGGAAGCGGCAAGAAGTTGTTGGCACAGGCCATTGAGCCAGTGTGAAGTTTTCCTTGTACACTTGAAGCTGAGCTGCTCTTTGCCTGTGCTCTCGTGCTTACAAGATCCTACAATGAAGACAGAGCTGCTGAGTTTCTCTGGCGTCTTCTCTTCCTCAGCAGCAGCCTAAACGCTTGTGTTTTTCTGTCATATGTGCCTCTGTTGCCTCAGCTTTGTGCTGAATGAGGCCTTCTCCCTGGTCTGTCCCTGAGCACTGCTGTGGCTGTAGTGCTGCAAAGGATTAGCATCCCACTGCTGAGAGCAGACACTCCATGTGAAATTAATTTAGATGGTTCTGCTATTCAACACGTTGATATCAGCCTTCTCCTCTGTCAAACTGAAAAACAAGAGCAAAAGGAGTTATCCCCTTTCCTTGGCCTCTCCAGGATGAATCTCGTGTTGCATCTGTGACCAAGCAACCAAACGAATAGTCCCAATCTGAAACTTGTTTGCACCTCCAAGCGTATTACAGAAATTCCTGAATATGTTGATTCTGGCTAAGAAGGAACTGATCCCAGGGACTTCTGTTAGCAAATGCATCTTGGGAGAGTGAGGGAAGTGTTTCAGCTGCGTTCGGGGAAGAGAGTAAGAAGCCTACCTGGAACAACGGAATTTGTCATTCTCCAGCGTCAAGGTGGGCAAACGCCAATACCTAGCCTGTGCTCCTAAGGCAACCGGCCTGCTGGATTTTGTTCAGTCTCTCATTGGAAGGGAATCATTCCCGAGTTAGAAGGATAAATGACTGAGTATGTAGACGAGGAACATGCAGCCTATGCATCAGGCTAAGATGAGGATGTGGATGAGCTAAGACAACCCTGAGCTGTGCTGGAGCGGTGAGAGGTGAGCAAACCTGCTGCTGCAAGGTGCTGTTTCCTTCCAACGTTGAATGAGAGAAAGATGTTTTCTGCCTCGCTATTGGGACACAGAGCCCTCTTAGCTCATATGCTTAAAATTAAAGAGAAGTGTGTGGGGAGGGTGTTCCACCTCTGGTCCCAGAGTACATGGAGCTCTTTCTGGGAAAAGGGGGTGAAAGCACTGTGTAAAGGTGAAGGACTGTGGAGCTTAAAGTACTGCAGCCCTGGGCCCTCTGCAGCATGGCCTCTGCCTCCTTTGAATACCAGGTGGGTTTCTGATAAACAGTCAGCTACTTGACTCTACAGTCCCTGTAAAATATTTTAAATGGCAAAACCATTCACAACATCTATAACTGAAAAAATGCCAAGATTCCTAATGCAATTTAGACAGAGCTATGGGGGAGGTAGCTTTGCTTGGAAGGACATTGTGTACAAAAATGAGGGGAGGGGGATTGTATCGGATGATCCACAGCAGCCTGTCTGCCAGCACAGCATCTGTTTTTAATCGGCTAATCAGATCCTGTTTGAAGCCTTTCTCAGCTGTGCTTCCCTGGAAAACCAGATGCCTCGTCCCGATGAGGCAGGACTGCTTGCGGTTACAGTGTGGTCAGCACAACAGCAGCAACACTCAGCGTAGCGCGTGCTCCACACTGTCATCAAAGTGTTACGAGAAGAAGCCCTTACTCCAAGGAAGATGTAGGCAGCAGAGCCTCTTCTCCTTCACTCCTCCCATCTGCTGGAGTGGTCTTGCTCTCCCCTTTTTTGAGAGTGAGAAGAAAAAGGAAGGTTGTGAAATGCCCACCCCTGTGCTGTGGAAGGAGGAACAGTTCAGTGTCCTCCTCTAATACTGATGCTGCTGGGTGGAACAGGTTTTAGGAGTGAGATCTGGCTTTGTAGCCAGAGTCAGTAATGGCAGGAGTAACCTGAGCCAGGTCCTGGAGAGACGAGCTGGAGAGACTGTACCTGGGCTGGAGACCCAAGCCAGCGTACACACCAGATCTGCTTTCTGTCTACATTAGTCAGCGTGGTCCTGACTCATCCCTGCCTGGTGCCTGCAGCTGTATTGGTATCTGCATATGTGATTTTCAGATCACCCATCAAGGAAGCTGTGAGAAAAAGTGATGGGTTTAATCTCAGTCTGTTCTGTAACTCGCTGAGAACTGGCATGAGTAGCAAATACTCAGAAGAAAGGCTCAGCATGATCTTTTTGCTCTTGCTGGGTTAGGTTTTTTTCAGCGAGCAGAAGTCATAAGTAGTTGATAAGGAGGATGATTGATTTAATCATTGGCCTTTTAGAGAAGCCCTGGAGTGACGTACGTGGCATCTCTGCTGGGACCAGCTGCATTGGTGTGTTGCAGGCAGTGTAAGTCCTGTGTTGTGCATCTCTTCCCCATAGAAACCTGTGTGCCTGGTACAGAGGAAAGGCGGTTCCTGGGCATGACTGGGGAACACTCAGGGTGGGAGGGCCTTTGTGATTACCATAAACCCGAGATGCTGCCCAAGCTGCAGTTCTTGCCTGGTGGATGGATACACCATCTCCTGTGTAGTTAGTGCAACTGGGCCACCTGCCTTACGAAAGGGGTGGAGGTGAAGCTTCAAATGTGGCTGTAGTGCGAAGTGGAGCTGCTTTGTCAACAGGATCATTGGTAATTGAGTCTTGGTTGTAGGAGCACTTTGGCTTCTAGCGTGACACTGGAACAAACTCACACCTACTGTGAAGCGCCACCTCACAAAACCAGACAGAAGTATCGGTACGCAGGTGTCTCACGCTGGGGTTAGGTGCTTGTCCCACAGAACATGTCCAGTGTTGTCTGTGCAGTTAATCGTGCTTGTTTCCTAGAAGGAGCTGGTTGCAAGCTCTTTCTCATTCTCACCAGAATGTTTGCGCAATAAGAAGCTCATAACTTGCATGGTTTAAAAGGTTAATAACAGCAGCTGGCTGGTGTAACAACTTGGACACACTTAGGCGTTGCTAATAGTTTGGCAGGAAAAGATATATTTCCATCATCTGAACAGGTTTGCTTATTTGCAAGTAAGATGTTTCCCTGCCTGCCCGGAAAGGTCATTTCAAAGGTAGCTTCGCACATCGAAGGCTAACATTAATGAACATCATCACAAGAACCGGGAAGGTGCAATGTGGCCCCTTGACCAAATTAGTGGTGACAGTGAAAGGGAATGCCTGGCTGCTGTCGTCGCTCCGCTGGTTCTGTGGCTCGCTGGTCCGTCGGCATCCCTGTCGTTGGATCTTGCTGCGCTGGGTTTCTGCCGGAGCGGTGAGCTGCTCTGACCGCCGGCCACCACGTGCCTGCTGGATCAAGCGCGAGGGAAATGGCAAAAGCCCACAAGAGAAAGTATGCAGTCTGGGGCAGGGGGATCCACAGCAAATGAACCTACTCAGGAGCAGCAGCAGGCTAAGTGTAACCAGACTCAGTCGCATACGTCCTATGCTGATTCGGGAGTTCCTAAAAGTCTTTGGGCCACCTCCTCAGTAAGCTGTGAGGACCCAGAGATAAGCCAGCAACAGGAGATCCCAGGAGAGAGTCACTGAACCAGCCTGGAAAGGGCTCACCCAAGCACAGAAGAGTCAAGAAAGAAACCCTAGACCCTGAGGTCACTTGACTCTGCAGCCATCGGTAAGTAAAGCCCAATCAGACCAGCCCATCAAACCCTTTGAGTCTGCAAGGAAGGGGAAACGGACAGAAGGCTGCTGGGCATCGCTGAAACTCCCCAAAAGTGCTCTGCGTTGCAGGCCAGGGGCAATTCCTCTTCTCTGATCCCAGTGGACTTCCGAGGGCTCTTCCAAAGGTGACTGGACAGCATGACATTTCAGGAACATGAGCCTCTCTGATTTGTTATGAAAATGCATCCAGAAGCTGGTAAGCACAGTCAGTATGAAATGTAAACTTGGTAGGATGTTGCCAAGCAGAGACCAGCTGATGGTCAACAGTATGGTCAGAACAATAACATTAAACAAAAATTTCTGTAAGTCCAGAGATGTAAAAGAGACCACTAGGCAGAAGAACTGCTCTGTTATGGACCAGACAAGAGCATTTGAAAAATATAAACGTATTTTGTGGTAACGGTAGAATAGCTTCTTTGGGCGGATCCCAATTAAGTAGTTACATTAAAGGGAAAGGCTCCATGTCCTAACTTGGTAGCTTTGTTTGCACTTGAGAATCTCTTTGAACTTCACTCTGTTACAGCAGTATAGCAAAGCATTTTTGAGGCATGGATCCAGGAATTAAAAAAAAAAAAAAATAAAATAAAATTTTAAACCCCAACAACTAACGACCCGAAGGCACAGTACGTAGACGCGCTCTGCAGCCTGGCT
>Ga0181612_144695_pt1 | contig 14646 bp, 9 predicted proteins | sample HoacroProtozoa21_FD_119630 | JGI IMG/M metagenome (GOLD analysis project Ga0181612, IMG submission 119630) | Hoatzin crop microbial communities from Cojedes, Venezuel. Combined Assembly of Gp0051906, Gp0051904, Gp0051908 | reverse complement strand
GACCCGGGTCGCTCCAGGAGGCAGGCTCCCTCAGGAGCAATGAAAGGCATTTCCAGGGACCACTTCAGCTCCAGCTGGCTGTATGAGGAACAAAGTTTCTAAACACTGAGGGCTGGAGCCTTTTCCACTCTGCTGCAGGGTGAACCTCTAGCCAAGGGATGCCCCAGGGGCTGCTGAGGAGGCTGTGGCCCCATGCACATGATGGCAGACCTCGCCGCAGCCGTCTATAGATCAGACATATACACCAGCGAGAGCCAATGGCCAGAGAGCACTCTCATGGGCTTGGCGGAGGCTGCTCAGAAATTCCCCAAAGTTCGGTATTTGCAGTTCTCCTCCTGTAAGGAATTGCCGTGGTGTCAGTCAATAATGGCAGCTGCTCTGGAGTCCCTTTGGTTTAAAAGGGAGAGAGTCGCTGGACTTCTGCTGTCGCTTAGGAGGGCTGTCGGCTGGAAACTGCTGCACAGTCTCTTCCCATGCCTCCCCCGCTCCCCAGTGGCCAGATTTCCTTCTGGTCTGCTGGAGAGAGCTGTGAGAATATATATGCTAAAGACAGGGATGTAGTCAAATACTGCAGGACAACCAGGGTTATGAGAGTATCATAAAGGATTACTATTTACTTTTTCCTGAATCGAACCCCAAGTGTTTCCTGTCAGGCCTCGGTACAATGGGACACAAATGTACAGTCCATTACGTTCACATTTCCTCCAAACAGCCATCTCTTTCCTTCGAACGCAGAGGACAGGAAGGGATGCTCTCTGCCGCCACTCATGTCTCTCAACTGACTTTATCTCATTTGAAAAGGGGTTTGCAACATTCAGCATTCGCTGTCTTCAGTAGGTTGCTTCTCTTCTAATGCCTGCTGCCTTAGGATGAGAGAGGTTGTAAATATGGAGGAATTCCTTTGAAATGAAAGCTTCACTGGGGTAACATCAGCATGAATTGCAGCAAAATGAGGTCCATGGGGAATAAAATGCTCAGGCTAGGGGGAAAAAAAAATCAAGATTCACAGCACTAGTCCAGAAGAATAGTAGCTCATATCATATGAAAACCCCACAGTTCTCATTTCCTCCTTATCCCTTCAGGACAGGAAAGAACATCCTGCTCTTCTAATATGAACAAAATACAAGTTATTTTTGGAAGCAAAAACTCATGTTCAGAGCACATTTTTAAAAAAGACATCTCTAACCTGTGATTCTGATGATGCATTTGGAGCACAGCACATCCTTTTGCATCAAGAAACCCACGTTTGTCGGCTCAGCACCATCTACGCTTGGGCAAAAGGTTTATGTTGGTTGAACAACAAGTTGGGAATTCTTCGTCAGCATGTTAACTGTGACTTGGGGCTGAACTGCTGCCTCTGACAGGGGTGTGCTGTCGCCAGACCCACACCTGGAGGGAAGCCTGGGCGAGAGGAGCACAGAAGGACGGGAGCGTAAGGCTGTGGGCTGAGGGATGTGGGTGTTCAGTAGCTCTGAAAAAGGCTTTCTGTACCTATCCTGGACTCCACCGTAAGCATCCACTTTCTGCTTTGTTATGCCAAGACAAACTGGGCGTATGACAAAGCTCGAGTCACCCCCCGCCCTCAGTGGCGACGTATCTTTGCACGTTGCGCTTGTTGTTCTAACTCTGGACCCACAGGGGAGCATGTGGCGTAATTTCCTGGACAGAAGCTTTGAAATTTAGAGGATCAAGTCAAATGGTGGGCCTTTCGGGCAAACTGTTGCTTTTCATATTTGGTGGATCACTTGAAAGGACAGCACAGAGATGAAATCAACCTCAAATTTGTTAGTATGCATAAACAACATTAATTCATGAATAATGTTTGATTTTGGATTCTACATAGGCAACTGTTACTCCCAAAGCCTCTTTTGAAGCAAATAGGATCGAAGAACATATGTTAGCACAATCTCTAATGATAAGGATAAACAATTTCTAGAGGAGTTAATCATTTACCAATTCACGATTAACAAACTGCTAATGTACTGTAAAAATAGTTCCACTTTCCCTTTAAAAACCATTCACAGAGTATAAAATTTTAGCTCCGCTCAGTGTCAAGGGCCCCAAATACCTAAGCAGACTCTTGGGAATGACCTCATCTGTAGTTTCTGAGTGTGCTCCCAGGGATGCGTAATGCTGGGAACGGGCGGGTGGGAAGCTGGGGGGCCGGAGCTGGCTGCCCCAGCGCGGCGGGGCTCCCCGAAGAGCAGCGCGGGCCGGCAGCGCCAGCGTGGGCTCCCTGGCACTCGCCTGCAGCGTGCAAGCGTGTGCTCGGCGCAATGTCCTGCTGTCGCTGCAGCCGTTGAGAGCGCCCTGAAAAGTTCTGAAAAATTCAGAGGAACGTCCATGTTCCTCTGAAGGCAGTGGATTACTCACATACTTAAAGCACTGATCTCTCTGGCGGGACAAATTGTGTTCAGTGGTTTTCATGCTCAAGGACGTGAGGTTGCTTCTGCTGGCCGTCTCGGTTTGTTCTCAGACAGGAAGCGCAGGGCAGCAGGACTGATGATCAGGTCTGTGCAAACAGGCGCTGGAAACTCAAATCAGTCGCAGAGGCATGTGGATAGTGTGTGAGACAAAAATCTTTGCTCGTCTTTGCCTGGCAAATCCTGGTAATTCTTCAGAACGTATTTTAATCATCTCCAAGTCTGTCTCTTTTCCTGCTGATGACTTACCCTAAATTGCAAAGTCAGGGGTTTTAACTGGGGTATCTGAACTCTCTGGGACTCCACAGGGGAAAGATAAATGAATCTACACAGCAGACTTCAGTGCCACAGCCATTTTGCTAAGGGCAATAAGGAAACTGTGGAGGAGTAAAAGCACAGATTCCCTTTAACAACAGTAATGTGTAATTCTATGTATCATCACTTATATACTAGAAAATAATATGCAGATCCACTGTCTAAGTGGAGTTCTGAATGTGTAAGTGTTACATGACAGAAGCAGCAGCTCCAGCTACTGTGAGGAGAACAGACCTTGAATTGTCTAAAGATAGATGGTAAAAAGATGTCAAACATCAACAGAGTTGCCTAGGCTTCACCAGAGTGGGAGATATGTCAGTACAAATTGAGTCTCTGGCCCGCTGTAACTCTGCAAATCATCAAAAAAGACATTAATGTCATTAGCAAAACCAACAAACGTGCCTATACTTATTACTTGTTTGTAATAAGATTTGACTAGTGTATAATTAGCAGGCTGAAGAAGTCTTTTACGACCTCTGAGAACAATCTCTGCCATGCTGAGGTTCACCGGAAAATTCCCTTTCTTTTTGTAGCTACAACCTCCCCATCAGTTTCTACCCCCTCAGATGGACTGACATTAGCATATGTGACATGTCATATAAATCCATGTGAACTATATATATATACACACATACGCATTAGTTTGGTTTGATTATTTATCCTACAAGGACAGTCTTTGATCAGGAATGCTTGTTTCCCAAGAGGCAATAACACTTTTCTGCCAAGCAGGACAGTGAGTTATGTTGTGGATTTATGGTACTTACACACAGGATTACCCATTAGCTGGCTTGAACATATCTCATTGTGTATGGTTGATCGCGCTGGTTCCCTGTCCTTCTGCTCGACACTTTTTTCTCAAGGCCTAAGCATGCCTGTAGTGAGTTTTTTAAAAATGTGCCTGACTAAGGGTATGCACAGCCCAAGGGAGCCTGGAATAGGACCTGTCCTTTGGTAGCTGCTGAACTGGGGTCCTGATTTGGATCCCAGTGTCAAAAATATGAATTGGGTGACAGCAAAGGAAACTGAACAAGACTACAATTTGTGTCTCCACTCCTCAGAAATTTGGGGGGACTTCAGTCTTTCGTATAGGCTTGGATGGTGCTGAATGGGAAAACGGCACACAAAGCTTCAGCCAACATTAAAGCAGATGAGAACAACGGTGTTGGAGTTGGCCCTCTGTCAAGCCAAACTGCAGCTACGGATCCAGCATCCTGCCTGGCTTTTGGGTAGGAAACCAGCTCCAGACCTCACAGCTCTGCTCCGGTTTCCAGCGACTGGGGGTCTTTTCAAAGCTGTTGAACATATACATGAGAACCAGCTGTTTCACTTCCTTTTCCAACACCAGAAGTGCAAAGAGGCCAGCACACAGCCAAGAAATGGGGCTGTAAGTCAGCTAGGAGTTTCTGAGCATCTGACTGATACCCTTACTCAGATCGAGCACTCCAGCTGCCGGGGCCGGCTGCTGCTGCTGGGGGCTAGCTCTCCGGTTCCTTTATGGTGTCCTCTGCGCTATGCTCTGAAGCTCAGTTCAGTGATTCAAGTGCTTTGGGAAGCTGGCATGGAGGGACCAGTTTTGTGATCCACCTGCTGTGCCTCCCACGCTTTGAGAAAGCTGCTCCTGGTTTACTAAAGGTGTAACTCAGACCTTGCCTCTCTGCCCTGCAAGCGGGTGCTCAGGACAGCAACATGCTGGGACAGCGGGAGTGGTTCTTGCCCATCTCATGGATGAACAATACGGTCCCTTCACTTGTGATGTTGTTATCAATGATTCAGAATGAGATAGCCAAAATACTTTCCATGCTGTGTAACTAGCTTCCTAGCAGAGGGATCCAGCTGCAGATATGATACTCACGCTCTCGTGCTTTCAAGGATTATCAGTGTAATTTTGGATGCTAACGGAAAGATAACACTGAGTGTTAAAGAAACCACAAACAACAGGTGTAATAAATGACACCGTAGTTCTGTCGCTGCCATGATCTTTATGTATGAGCATGGGCAGGTCTGCAGGAGGAAACATCAAACTTGCATCCCCACCTATGAGAGTCCAAGTTTTCAGATGTCCTGACGGACTTAATATCTTGTCTTTCAAAATTCCAGTGCAGCAGATGTTATCATAATTCATAGCCTCTCTTCCACCTGGGTATTCTTTTTCTCAGCCATAGACTGAAGCATCCTGAGCCACTGATTTCTCCAGCTGGATTCGATACTTTGTGATTTTGTCTTGAAGCCTGGTAGCAGGCAGGCAACACGAGCCAGCTTTACTTGCAGAGTCCTGGTTTGTGGGGAAACTTTCATTTCTCTCAAACAAAGTCAAACTGGTGATTCAAGACTAATGAACTGCTGTGAATACTCTGCTTTATCAGAGGAAATAGTTGGAGGCTGAAGTCTTGGTCCCTAACAAGTCTTTGCGAGGATATTAACATGTCTTGCCAAGACCTAGTAATTCCCTCGCAGCCAATGCAGCATTCCTCAGAGGCCGTAAGGCAAGGCTGGAAAAGGGGATCATGTGGCTCGGTCCAAGCTGAATTAGCTATTCCAGAGAAACACCCTGAGTGTGTGACTTCTTTGCAGACACAGATCTAAGCTAACAAAACCCACCAGATTTTAGTGGATACATTCAAGACATCTATAGTCAAGATGTCTCATGTAAGAAAGAGAGGAACAGATTTTCAGAAAGGAAAGTAAAAACTGCCCATACAATGTGTTATTCTTAGGAAAACAAGTAGCCTTGATGACTGGGGTTAAAAAAAGGAATCGGAAAAAAAGGAATCGGGGAAGAGGATATTGCACAGCTATGACTAGGTTTGTTTGCCTGCTCTCCTGTGAGAAAAGCGTCAGGAGAAAAAAAACAGAAAAATGCTAAACATATTCCCTGCAACGTAACTGATTATGCAAAATACTGTCCTTCTGGGAGCTGCCTATGGGAGGTTAAGCCTGACTTTCAGAAGATGAACAGCAGGTTTTCAATTACGGCATTTGAGACCTCCAGCACCGGGATTATGAGAAGATAGTAGAAGTCAGACAGCCCTTTTAAGACACGCTTTTCATTCAGCAACAGAACGAGCTCTCAGACTGGTACTCCTGCAAGCACTCCAGGTATGTTCAGGAAAGGGCAGTATTAAGATCCCCGAAGGGGCTCCAGGAGCGGTGGTGCATGGTCTGGGCTGGGGGGAGGAGCAGTGCCTTGGCAGCCAGGGTGTTACCATCACCATGCCCCTGCTGAAATGCCATGCGGCTAATTATTTGTGGGAGTAGCCTTGCTGCTGGCTAGTTTGGTTACCTCTGTGCCACATGCCATTGCTGGGCTATTTCTCCAGCCTGAAGGACAGTGGGAATTTTACCAGCAGCTTCAGTGAAAACAGGCCAGCAGGCAGCGCTTTGCACCTGCTACGCTAAGGATCTTTACTTGGTTCACCACTCATTGTTCTGACAGTTGTCTCATTTATTCACTTTTTACATCAGAATCCATTCCTCTGAAGCTAATGTTCAGTCTTAAGCTTCAGCATGTGCTAATAGTATTAATCATTCTGGAAATAGCTCTGTCTACTCTGCTATCAGTAGCGATCTTGATGACACACTGTCCCGGCTCCACGTTGTTTCCCTGCTCTCTGGGGATGGCTCTCAAGCAACTTAATAGGTGCAGAGCAGGGGAGGGGAGGGGTAGGAGACAGGAGACAGCAGAGGGGGATGCCCTTGGGTTGTGCCCCTGTGTTTTGGAGCGTGTGCCAAGGTGCGCTTAGCTGCAGGGCGATTCGGCCACGGTTTCCTCTGGGGGGTCTGAGCTCCCTGTGTGCATCCCATCTGTCCTGGAGGAGACATCACACAAAACCCTCAGGGTGGTAAAGATGGTCTAGAAACCTTCCAAGAAGGGTTCTACTATCACAGGCGTCAAGGGCAGATGGGACCTGCAGATCGGAGAGCCGGGTCTTGGAAATGCTCTGGGATCCTGCAGATCAAGTAAGTGTCGATGTTGCTGCGTGACCTGCCCATATGGCTTTGCCTTTTTACTAGCCAGGCTTCTGTCTGTGCATCTCTTCAGAAAAAGGAAGGATATTCTGGAGGCTTTGAAACCTTCTCCTGGATATATTCAGAAGTAACACCATGCGTGGAATCTCCAGCAGGGAAATTTAACTAAGATTAAAAATAGAGTTTCTTTTTGCTTTCTTACTCAAAAAATGCTAATGTCCAGTTCTAGGATTTTCACGTTTCTTTATCTAATGGACAGTCTTCACATAAAAGCATCCTCTGGGGCAATGCCATGTTCCCTTCACAACTGCCTGAACCAGGTTTTCTCTCCTTTCTGATCATATAATATCTCACAGCTAGCTATGACGACTGTGGAAAAATGCCAGTAACAGTAGTAAGGTTGCAAGTAACACATTGCTAGCTTCTTTGAATATAATTTAGTTGGTGAAAACCAAATGATGGTTACAAGCATATGACCAGTCACCTGCTTGCTTCCTGGCCCAGAGCTAAAGAACTTCAAATTAGTACAAAAATTTTTCACAGTTAATTAAAAGCCTTACTTTTATGAAGGTCAATAGAGATGGCTCTGCCCATGATTGCACAAAAAATTTCCAGTACAATTTGTTAGTTTCCCATTTTAAAATAGTACAAAGTGCTCACAGACCTGACTTTTCCAGAATCCACAGTAGGTGCCAGGAGAACAAACTGCCCCTGGGGCATTTGGTGGTCTCAGGTATGCTGCTGTACGCTGCTGCTGTACTGCAAGATGCACATACTGAAATAGTCCTTGAACAGGAAAACATGAGGTCATTTTTAGCTGTTGATAGTGCATGAAAATGTAAAATGCATGAGACATGAGTAGGAGTGGATCAGAATACTGCTACGGTAATTGTTTAAAAAATGTGCTTTTCTTCACAAATAAGTAGACAAGTCAGCAAGTTCATCTGAGATCTTTGTGTATCTATTTGAGGCACTTCAGTAGTACTTGCATTTTAGTAGCCCAGTATCCCATTGCACATGTCAAAATATTGTATTGGTAGTTGAAATTAACTTAATTACCTGACTTCTTCGGCATTGATCATCTGTTTTGCCTCTGTGGTCCTTGGGGTTGTACTCTTCCTTCAACTCAGATATCACTATCAACATTAACAGTGAATCATAGTCAGGGGAGAATAATCAACTTGCAGCCTCATTTCTTTTCCAGTTAACATTTTCCTGTGAAGCATGTTTAAAAAGGCTGGAAATGAACACAAAATTGAAAGTTAACCGAGCTACTTCATGGCTTTTACTACAGCAGCAACAATACCTGCGTCACTGGACAAATTTACTAAGAAAATGATTTTTGCTGTCAACACCATTGGGAAAAAGCCAAAGGTCCCATTCAAGTTACGGTAGTACTGTCCAGGTTAAGCAAAGGCAAAAAATGAGAATTTTGCGATGTTTTTCCACTCCCTCCAAAACTGTGGCCCATTTCTTGCATCACAGGCTAAGACATCCTATTCAGCCACACTGCTTTTTAATCGAAGACTTTCCTTTACCTGTTGCTTGACATTAACCCACCGCTTCTCCTCTGGATCCTTTCCTCCTTCTCCGTGCTCCCCTCTCCCTTCTGCTGCTGCTGTGCTATTTAAGTTAACATTACTTTCAAAAGTTCCGTTTTAGTCAGACTGAGCCTGCTGGCACGAGCTGTCAGCAGTATTCATTTCTCTAGGCTCTTGCCTTATGTTGCATTGCCTTGGCAACAAGATTTAGCAGCAAGGCAACAGCCTTGAACTTGTCAGAGTCTGTTGCAACGCGCTGAGCATGTATTAGTCTCTGGCACCTCGGGTTGCTATAACAACTACTAACAATAAAACTCATCTCCCAGCTTTAAATGCAGGAACTTTTACAGTCTGTTTCCTGGCAGAGCTGCAGCAATATTATGTGAATCCTGGCTGTGCTTGTTTTGCCTTCTTCTTCCTTTTTGCACACGATAGCAGGCTCCGGGAGCGAGGCATGGAGGTGCAGGAAGGAGCTCAGCGATGGGCAGTGCAGCCCGGGCCAGAGAGCGTGGGCACTGCCAGTGCCGAGAGCCAGGCTGGGCAAAAAAAAGGCTGAGTGACCGCAGGGACAATGCGGGGCAGAGAGCCCCAGCAGCAAACCCCAAATGATTCGGGCTGCAGGCTGCACCCGGTGATGCTTGGCATCTGCCCGCACCAGGCCTTTGGCCGTGGCATTTTGATTTTCCCTTGCTCCAGCAAAATACACCCTGCACGGCTGACAACGGCGTCTGGGGGAGGAGACTGCAGCCATCAGAGAGGCACTTTGGTTCTCTGTCAGCACAAGTCTTTTCTCCCACTCTTGCTAATACTCAGCTGGCATTACTGGTGAGAATAACGGAGTGGTGCTGGTGTGGAGAGACGTGCAGGGGACTGATGATTGTCCCCATGTCACCCAGCCCTGCTCAGCACAGGTCGTCATGACACAAATGTCACAAATCAGGTCAGAATCACTGGTGTTAGGTATTTAAGAAAAAGTGTCTTAGCAGAGACAAGGCTTTCAGTGCCAGAGGAGCCCTTTAATAAATGAGGAACATTTTCAGTCAATGGAAATGCAGGGTGAGGATGTGAATTGAGCCAGTGCAGCATCAGGAATTGTGGAAGTTTCCCAGCAGCTCGCCTGCTGCCCTGTCACACCTCCTTCCTGTGGCTTCATTCATGAGGACAGTGCAAAGCACTCATCCTTTTCCTGTATGTCACAGCCATGAGTATCTCGTGCAGACTTAGCATCATTCTCACTTTTCCGTAGCACGGGTCATATTTCTTCAAAGGGACAGAATTCATGACCAGTGACCCAAACAATGGGAAGGCTTGTGTAAGAATAACTCAGGATACAGCACATTTTCAGTGCAGTGAGTGATGCAGACAGGAACAGGAAAGAAGCAGCAGATCTTTCCTCCTGTATGAGCGAAGCTCAGCTCCTGGAGCCAGGAAGCACTGGCAGTGATACGGCGCTTGGCAAGATGCGGGAGGAGGCAGAGCTCTGTCTGAGCGAAGGTCTGTTTGTTTAGACAGATTTAAAAATGTAAAAATGGTGCTTTTCATTTTCCGCAGTTGCTGCCAGCTGAAAGATGGTGGCTGGAGGCGGCAGGAGCGGCCGGAGGTCTGGGCTCACACTGCTTTCCGGTGACTGCTGCCCTGCAGGGCCGGAGGCTGCGATCCCTCAGGGACCCCGCGCACAGAGCGCTGCCCAGACCCCCAAGTCTTTTAGAGCTGACCCCAAACAGGACCCGCGTGGGCAATGATTTCCTGCTGACAGTAACAGAATTAGTGCATGGCAGAAAAGTTGCAGGCAAGGAGCGTCCCTGGACACGCACCGTCTTTCTGCAGGAACCCTTTCCATTGCTTCATTTGATTTTTCAGGCTCATGCTATCTCCTGCACAGAATTTTGAGTTAACATTGCCTGTACTGAGTGCTAAGAGCCAAGCAGCTGACCTGACAGGGACATCCCAGCCCCCAAACTTCTTGGGACCTCCTCACATTTCATGTTTCATTTGGAAAAAAAATCAGCCCAGTTTTTCTGATTCCTAATCTAGAGTCTTGGTTTCACAGATAAAAACAACTAATCAAACATAATGAGCCTTTGTTTTAAGGAAAACAGCTAAATTGGAAAGCCGAGGGCTCAGTTCTGCAGTTAGATCTCAGGGTGGCGGTGCCCAAAGACCTTAAATATCACAGATAGGGTCTCAGATGGTCCCAAACCATGGGCTATGAATCAGCCTCTCTTGGGCATGGGAGCTAAAAAATGTGGCCAGACACTGAACTAGAGCACCCAAACAACCCCCTGGGGTTTGGTGCAAACCGCAGGGCACATGCCAGCGCCGGGGCTTGTGCCCGAATGCTGACTGCAGCCTGGGACTGCCGCGTGAACTGCAGGGGTCACTCCCGCATGGCCAGTTATGGGACCTGGGCAACGTTTTTAAGGTTTACAGTTTCCATGTGGGACACACATAGAATGTTTAATCCCGATTTTTCTGCTTTGTCCTGTTATCTGAGACAGAGAGAAACCCAATACTTTGTGTCTGGACTCCTGCACCCACTGGAATAAACATCTGTTTCTTGCACTGTGATTCATTTAAGACATTGCACAGCACGGGACGCCAAATTGTTTCAACACGTTCAGGCCCAAGGGATATTTCAGCAGGTGAGTGGGCCTCGCTCACAAAGGCGGTGACTTTGGGTGGGAGTCGGGGCTTGTTAAATGAGGCCCTTGTATACATATTTATAAATAAATCTTTACTATACTGCAAACGTTAATTAGAAACAACAGCCACGTCTGGTCCCTCACTGGCGATCCAGACCGCAGAGAGTCAGGTTAGCGCTGCCCAGCGGAGAGGTGCCACTGAGCCAAGCCCTGGCAGGAGGGCTCCTGCTAGCACCCCGGGCAGACGGGGAGAGGAGAGGGGCCTAGCAGAGTACCGAAGGCAAGGACACCTGGGTCCTTTAGTTTTATTGCTGGAGCAGATAAGGAAACTTTGCGCAATAAAAATGCTTCCCAGGTGTCAGGCCAAAACACGGGCAGGTCACTGCACCCTGTTAATGTTTGTGCTAGTGAAGACTTTGAGGAAGAATGGGACCATATGAACTGAATAAAAGCTGTGCAATAAGCATGATTTTCATATTTAAATATAGAATATATCCATAAATATATCCAATTCATCAGGATATATTTCCTTAGCAGCATGAAGTTTTATGCAAGCTGAACAAATGATCTCCTACGGCACTTAACAGGGCACCAGTGACCACCAAGGTCTCTTTTGCATGCATGAGAGCTGGCTTTTTCCATATTTTTTCCTGCTACAGCAGACAAGGGAAAACTAAGCAGTCTTGGAAATCACCACGAGGCTAACATTTCACTTGCAAACAGGCGAGTGCAGGTGAGCAGGGATGTGTGTGCCTTGTTTGGTGTGGAAACAGAGCCAGGCAGAGAACTCGGAAAACATTTCATTTTCATCCTTGTTGTTAAAAGTTTACAAGTGAAGTCCTAACATCTGGTATTTAACTGAAAAGAGCAGACACGGAAGAGCTTGGATATCTACCTGGCCTGCTGCTGCCTCCCTTTCCTTTCCAAATGCAGCTGCTGGGAACCACCCAACCATGATCAACTTCCAGTGCTGGCTGGATAGATTGTCCTCCCAAGAAAAACTAAGATAAGATCTCTAGATATGCTAGTTCCTTCTCTCCCTGCTATCTTTTCGCCCAAACACACCATTTGTTGTTGCAGTTTCTAGTTTCAGTGTTTCCAAACATACAAAATTTATGTTAAATGTGATCCAAAAGCACTTGTGCCACGTGTTTGAAACCTCCCTTTAGCTCAGAGCTGAGAGCTTAAAATAAAAGTAATTTTCTGCTGAACCGTTCTCAGGCCCTTCCTTGCCTTGGCACATGACAGCGCTGCTACTATATACTACCAAAACACTGGCATTAATTGTTGTTAGGTAATTTTCTAGAGTGGAAATAGAAAGAAAACTGTACTTAAAATACTTGCTCTCTCCCACATGGAGACAGGCGTGCCTCCAGGCTGGGAGGATGTGACCTTGCTGAGCTGGCGCAGAGGCATGACCGGGACCAAACTCGCTGCGGGGCTTTTGTGAGTAGAACAACTTGCACGTGACGGTTTGCAGGACAGTCCCTGCGAAACACAAATACAAGTGGGTCGGTTATTGTCCGGGCAATCCCAGTGCTGTCACGTGGATGGAAAGGGCTGTTTAGCCATGTGTGCAACCTCGTACAAGCGTGTTTTTCCTCTGCTCCAGGGAAAGTGATCCCCCTCCCCACCTCCAAGCCTCCACGGGTCTCCTGAGATGTTCCCTGGCTTGCAAGCGGTGCCAGGGCTGCTGTGAGACCACGGCAATGGGAGAGCCCAACAGCGCTAGCAGCCCCAATCTGCATGGTGGGAAAGTGGGGTTGAGAGCATTCTTTAGCCTGACTGGTGTCCAGGAGATATCCCAAGCCACTGGCAGGACGCTGTGGTCCAGAAGTCAGGTTCAGCGTGAGCTAAGACGTAGCATTCCGTGTCCTCGGTGAGAGCTGTGCAGATGCTCAGGCCCCTGCTACAGACCCCTGTTCCCTACTGCGGTCTCCCACAGCACCCTGCACCACGACCAGTGCTTTGAGGGGAAAAGAGATGTGTCCCGGTCACAGATTGTTCACTGGGTTGGCCTCCGATACCATGGTCTCACCAAGGTGCCAGATAGCTCCTGCCATGAAAAGGCTGTGGCCTTGCCCTGTGGGCAGGGGGCATCTCGGGAGATCACATTGCAAAACAGGAGTCTAAATTTCACAGGTGCCCAACTAGAGAAGGTGAATGAAATGAAAGTTACAGCCGTAATAAAGGTATCACGGGTATAGGAGGGTTGATAAGATAACAGGTGTTCTGTGATGGCTCATTTCCTGGTCTTGATCACTTGATACAGACCGAGATTACAGCGGAGTTAATGGCTCTGTCACTTGGTGAGGTTGGTCTCAGGCAATTTTGGTTGCTACCTGTCGCCCCTCTCTTTTGTCATCTGATGCAAATACAGTGCTATAAGATAGCCCAGTTAGGACAATTTAATTAAAAGCAAGGTATATTGAAGTACTTCCATAAAACATCTTTGCAACAGAACTTGCACCATTTTAGTCATGATCAAACAGGTTCTTAGAAAGTACAGCTTCATCTTTTTAAGCATTTTAGATTACATATCATAGACAGCACTGCCTGCTAAATGAATTATTAAAGTATTTCACATTATCTACATTGGCAAGTTCATTATGGCCACTTCAAAGCTTCCCAGGGACCCAAAATGCCCGGGAAACACGCATCAAACGTTTTGGCCTAACCGGAAAGCTCATTCCTCTTTCTCTTATTTAACTTATTACTCATGTATTATTCAAACGAAATAAATAGTGCTGCCTCCTGTGTGCATCCGGGCCAAGCCTTTAGCAGCAATCCTCCGCTGGCTCGTTCAGCCTGGGCATCCAGCAACCTCCACATGGGCTACATCTCAGCACCAGACCCCCCTGCATCCCAGCCCCCCTCAGGGCTCACCCATGGGCTTAACGCTGGTCCCACTGGGCCAGGCAACTGGTGGTACTGGGATGCTTGTGGTGTTTGAACCTCGGTCCCTGCAGATTGGCAGGACGCCAGCCCATGTGGCACAGCCACAATTTCACCTGTAAAATGGCTGTTCTACTGCAGACGGCTTGTCATGAGGATAATCAGGAGATGTCTGCAAAATGCTTTCTGGCCTGAATACATCTTTTCTTACATGACCGTTCCTCTTCTGGAACGAGGTTCCTATGCAGAATATCCATCAGTTTGTCATTATTAATTCTACCAGGAAGGGAAGGAAATTAGTCTAAATTTTGGTGCTGAATGACTCAGAACCAGTTGGAATTCACCTCTGGGTACAGAAGCTTTCAGAACGTGGCTCTGCAATACCAGGTGCTCAACAGCAACTAAGAAGCTCTTGCAGACATTAATATTTTCCCTTCTATTTTCTGCTTCCTTTAGCACATTTTTGGGAGACGGGAATGCAGACTTTTTTTTTTACCTTTATTAAATCAAGATCTTGATCAGGAAGACAGAATGGGGACACATTTTGGTCACCAAACAACATAGTAAGGTGTTTTCTCTGGTGGCTTAATTTATTTCATTTTAAATAACAGAGAGACATCAATATCGCATTGATAATCTGTCCACAGTGGCGCTCGTTATTTCTGCCCTGAGCTGGGACCAAAGCAGAGGAAGTTAATCAAATTCAACCCTCCTGGTTTGCTGCCCTCTCGCTCCGGGGCTGTAGGGTAGCTAGAGGAGGCAGGACAGATCTGCTCTGATGCTGTAGCTGCTCTGCTCGGAGTGGCTCCCAACAGGCAGGGCGATGCCTCCACATGTGGAGGAATTAATGAGGCAAGATCGATG
>Ga0181612_134187_pt1 | contig 14646 bp, 13 predicted proteins | sample HoacroProtozoa21_FD_119630 | JGI IMG/M metagenome (GOLD analysis project Ga0181612, IMG submission 119630) | Hoatzin crop microbial communities from Cojedes, Venezuel. Combined Assembly of Gp0051906, Gp0051904, Gp0051908 | reverse complement strand
CACGCTGGGGTTCTGGATGACCCCATAGAGTTGTCCTCAAGGGCAACGAGCAGATAGTTATTAAGTTATTATACACCCACAAAGTATGTTGACAATGGCAAAGATTTAATAACTAAGAGAAAAGAAAAGAAAAAAAAAACACCAAACCCTAAAATAAATTGCAAAGCTCAGAGTTGGACAGCCCAGGACCCATTCTGGATGTTCCAAATTTGTGTCCCACAGCTGAAGAGAGTCACTTCCACCACCCTAGCTGCTCCTTGAAATAGAACAAATTTGAGTTTTAAAACTACAATGCTGGGATCGCTTCTGAACAAGGCTGTGTTAACCACAAAAAAAAAAGCAGAATGAATGAATATATTACAAGCAGCTGTCTAAGCCCTGAAAATGCAGGGAGAGGGAGGAAAGAGGGGGAGCACAGCCGTTGTGACTTCTGCATGCAGAAGGAACATCTGGAAAACCGAGCTGGAGGAATTAGCATAACGAAACAGCTCTAGATAACACCGATAGGAAACGCAGGTCGAATCGCAGGGATATGATTAAGGACAGCAGAATGCTCCTGTAACAATTAAGGGATGTGCAAAGAAAAAAAAAAGCTTTGGCTAAGGAGTGCACCATCCTGGAAAAAATAAAAAACAACACCATACATGTGTTTTATGAGGGAGTTTTTCACCCTCGGCCAGAACATCGCTGTCGCAAGGAAAAACACGTCAGGTGCAAGAAACCTCAGGCTCACAAGCAACTGGAGACCGTCTCCAGCTGCCAAGCAAACAGAGGACGTGGGACTGCCACGGAGTAAGACGCAGAGTGGAGCGGCGCGGATTTTTTTCCCCCCCGGCTCTGCCATGGATTTCCTGCACGAGCTTAGGCCGACAGGTTTGTCCCTCCGTGGCCGTTTCCTCTTCCAGCTCTTTATCTAAACACTAAAAGGAACGAGAAGTTTGTGGCAGCCCCATAGCGCAAGACTGCTTTTCGGGGGGGAAAAAAAACCAAAACAAAAGCAACTGCGCCTTATCCCACCCCCTTCCACACTAAACTTGTCTCCAACATCTCCCAGGACAGGGGCATGGGGCAGCTCCCCAGTACAGCCACGACCCGGCTGCACCCAGCACCAGCCCTTCTGCCAAGCCCAAGGGACCAGCAGTGCTTTGCTGGTGGGTTCACCGCCGCCCAGCAAGAGCAAACCCCTTCCCCCTGCCTCTCCCAGGGCACGGCAGGCTCTTCTGAGCTTCTGCTTCTTCCCCTTGGGGTTCTCCACAACCTTCATGGTCACGAAGGACCTTACACGGCGAGCTCTGTAAGCCGTACAAACACAGCCCAACGAAAACATCGACCTGACCATGACCCGATCCTGACCGTGATTTCCAAACCAGTTAAAGTTCTCCTACGACAGATGCGGCGAGGAGCTAAACATCATGGGACAAACGTCTGCGACTTTCGCGTGAGATTGTGGCGATTGGATACGATTAGAGAGGTTGCTTTCTTTCCAGTGCCTGCTCATTCTGGGCGCTGGGTTCATCGCGAGGGCTATCGCCCAGACCTCACTCGCCGCATTTTTCAGTTTCTCATCCACAACGACACAAGAGAGCAGAAACAAGAGATACGCTTTATCAGTTCGAGTGGTGGCACTGCTGTAGACGCCATGGGCTGGGGGATATCAGCACGGCGTGGCTTGCAGGGAGGTAATATCCTCTCTCAGTATAGCCGGGGCTGCTGGAAAAATGAACTTGTTTTCAGACACGCAAGTCTCCTGCCCGTCTGCAAGAAGAGCAGAAGCAAAAATGCGTCTTTCGCACAAGTGCAGAAGTCCTAGTCAGAAGCCTGCCCAGTTTTCTTTCCAGTACTAGTTGGCCTGACCAAAGAGTATCCTCTTTAGGCCTGATCTAAAGAGTATCACCTTTCCTAACCCTTTCTCTTATTTCACAGAATCACAGAATAGTAGGGGTTGGAAGGGACCTCTGTGGGTCACCCAGTCCAACCCTCCTGCCGAAGCAGGGTCACCTACAGCAGGCTGCACAGGACCTTGTCCAGGCAGGTCTTGAATATCTCCAGAGAAGGAGAATCCACAGCCTCCCTGGGCAGCCTGGGCCAGGGCTCCGTCACCCTCAGAGGGAAGAAGTTCTTCCTCATGTTCAGCTGGAATTCCCTATGCTTCAGTTTGTGCCTGTTGCCCGTTGTCCTGTCGCTGGGCACCACTGGAAAGAGTCCGGCCCCATCCTTTTGGCACCCACCTGCCCTGTTCTTACTCATCCGAAAGCATCCACTTTTAGCCACTGTCAGAGACAAGATGGACCGGTTAAACACCACGTTGGTCAAAATCAGGAAGGGGTTCTAAAGTTTTAATGCTAACGTATCTAAGTAGAAGGAAATCCTCTTGTCCAGAAATTTTACACAGAGACCAGACCACCTAGACCGATAGCAATACCAATGTATAACTGACCAGATCCAGTGAATGAAAGCCACAGAATTTAATAAGCTTTGTAATACTTCACAGGCTCCTGAACCGCTATGCAATATTTATGCCATAGGAATAAGACTGGGAGCAAAAGTGATCATCTCCATCCCTACTGGTACAAAACACTCGTGCAGCCTCAGCATATGATGAAGTCCCACAAACCTACCATCTGGTCAGAGCAGGTGGTATTTCATTCTTTACTTATTTCAGTCAATGCCTCAGAAACAAAAACCCAGATACAGAACACAGACAAACCATCTCCCGGGAGCCTTTAACCATTTGTGTCAGAGGAAACATTATATAGCTTCTCCTCATACTTGGCACTGCTGGGCTACCACAGCCTTTTATCCAAAGATATGCGTGACAGTCCCAGCACACTGCTATAACTTAGATTTAAGGAATTTAGACAGAACTAAAGGTACAGGTAGAAAGAGCGGGACCGAATGGTGTCACTCGGTAAACTGATGGAATATCTTATTATATATCTCCAAGAGATCTTCGTTTGCAGCCTTATAAAATCATTTAAGAGCATTCATGACAAAAGAGTATTTAATTCTATGTAAATTATTTAAAAGTATTTCAGAAACATGGCCTTGTTAAACACAGAAGTAAGGAATTTCCCCTTAAAAATTAATTCACCTTCTAGTCAAACACCATAGTGCAGATTAACTACCATTAAAATAGTGGTCTGAACTCAGGATTATGTCTCTCCTTTTTAATGGATTCGTTAGAATATGATCAATGTTCAGCTAAATCCAGAAGTGTTTTTTTTAAAAAACTAGAAAATAGACAAGTAATCTTCAAAGTTATGGAAACCTGGGGAGCCATGTACCATCTAAAGAAAATCCTCTTAGACAAAGCGTTTCAAGAGGAAAGTCAGAAAAATCTGCAGTTCTGCTGGAATAAATGAGTATTCGCTGGGCTATAATTGTTAAGGTTACTTTTACCGTAATAAAAATAGAAAAAACACTTGATAAAATCTGTTTTGGAGACAAACATTTGGCATGAAATTTGACTGCATCTGTTCTTTGTTTTCTTTTCCTCCCCATGCAGCTCAAGAGTTCATAAGAGCTGATTAATAAGACCTTTATGACACTGCACACTTTCAAAGTCATCATTCCTTGTAAAAAAGTGAGTCTATTTTTAAAGTGAGCCTTTGTCCAATTAATTAACAGAACAACGACACTGCACTAACCCTAGCATTTTTCTGCTGGGCTTTTCGTACGTACTGACTGCAGTGACACAGTCAATAAAGCAGATCTGCTTTTCTGTAGCACTGATGTTTAGTGCATGTTTAAAGTGACTTTTTTTTTAAACCTGCCAAAGTAATTTGTAAGTCTGAAGTATAAAGTCTGAGAAAAACAGGTGTAGAATACAAATATTTCTATTTGGCAAGTGTTTACTCAAATTTCTTAGAAATGTGGGGTCTAAGAAAAGGAGAGCTCAAAATCTGAATTTGAAGAACTTTGCTCATTTTAAAGTTAAAAAACAACCCAGTCAACTCTCAGCTGATTCAAACCAGTACAGCTCCTGTGACCTCAGATACTATAGTGATTTCTACCAGCTCCCAAGTAAAATACATAAAAATAAAAAGCTGGTTACCAAAATCATTGCTTTTGGAACAGATAAGGGAAAAGTATTTTCCATGTGACATCATCTGAGATAGGAACCTCCTCAAAGCTACAATCTTTACAACCTCCCCAGGTAGTTGCATTTCAAGTTCAAAATATTTATGTGTCCACAGTCGTTCAACAAACAGTAAGTCTGACTGTCAACTCTTGCTGCTTGGTTTGTTTGGTTGATTTTTGTTGGTTATTTTTTTTTGTTTGGGTGGTTTTTGTAGGAGTGTAAAAACAGTAAGAAATTAAAACAATCACCTTCAATTGTCCCCTCACCCAGCTGCTCAGCTAACATTTATCTTTTTAACAAAAGGATCTTATTAAAATCTGATGCAACACATCAGGGGGTGGCAATCAACTGTGAAAAATTTTCCCAACTAATAAATACCCCCATACATAGAAAATTTCAAAAAAAAAAAAAAAAATCTTTAAGACTCAGTAGAATTTTTCAAAATTTCTTGAATATCATCATGGTGTTATCCTAATGGACATTTTTTCCTCACTCACCGTACTGAGCATTTCTGTAGTCTTGCCTGCTATTGGGTGCTAAGGCATTCTTTAATATAGTAGAACAAGAGAAGACCCAGTTGACAAACAGAATGCAAACACCACAAACGCAACATTTGTTTCATTACTCAGTATCTTTAAGTCAAGACACAGGGTAGGTACAAGGCACATGCTTTTACATTGGCGTGTATTGTCTGCTCTCTGGCATCAGTCTGTATGTCACTGCTGAATATAACAAGTTCTGCTCCATCTTTGTCCTTACACAATTTCATTGTACCCTTCCTTAGCCATCTCCCCACCATATTATATTGCTTCTTAAGGCAGTTGCATCTGAGAGCACACACAAGGCACTGGAAGAATCTTGTCAGAAGAGGCTTTGTTTTCATACCAAACCTCTCTGTTGGTGCTGTCCCCTCATCTGTCACTCCTTCAGTAAAGAGGTTTTTGCTTTGTGAACCATTCTGCAATGAGATATGTTAACTTTCTAATCTAGTGTATAAAATTATAGCAAGATAATGATAAAATGGTAGCAAGATGAGCCACAAGCAGTAGGCACAGGGAAGGGGACTAAACCAAGTATTTATCAGATTATACCAAACCTTTGCAATAAAGTTGCAACTTCGTGGCTCTGACCATTCCTCTTTAAAGTTAGCCTGAATCTGTCCCTTCCAGGCAACAGCACTGTTCCACTAAAAATCACTATGCTACTTAAATAAATTTAAGTTGCAAATGTCAAAATCACCTCATTTAAATTGTATCTTGGATAGTTGAGGATCAAACAGTTTTGCAGGTCTACCAAGTCCACCACATAGACTGAGAAATGTGCAACTTGATATTTCACAAGCTTCCAAGCTTTCTTTTCTAATCTCAAACCAAGAGTCATATTCAGCCTTTAGAAACACTCTTCTCTTTGTAGAAAGAGTAACCATGAAGGACTGACATCAGGTACAGTACTTGGGTACTGTAACCACAACAATCGCACTCATCCTCATCGCCTGCCATTCATTGCCATCCATCAGCAGTTCCACATGCTGAACGTGGAGAACCAAGACATTTCAAATCCTTCATATCTACACCGCTACATACCAACTTGCAGAGCACTGAAGTTGGCAGCAGAACTCAGTTGATTCCACAACAACATTGTGCTGTTCAGATATTGGAATACATCTGCTCATTTTGTTTAAGCAAATTTTAAACTGTTTAATGGATTTCTCAAAGTTAAGTATCACGTATCTGGTAACTCTTAAACATCAGTGAACTCACGTCTAATGTGTAACACATACTACTGTACCACTACTTAGCTACAAAGAAACAGCCGTAAGATTTATGAGTGACTAGTTTAGATCACAGAGATTGAAGACTGAAGATCTCTGTGGGCTGCTGGTGTAGGACTTTGACTGAAGCAAGCACCAGCCATGCTGCATATAAAACACTGTCAAATATGCTGAGAGCTGATTTTTGTACTGTCAGCTTCAACAAGGAATCAAGAATCTGAACCAGGGCAGAGATTCAGCTACCTCCCTTCTCCCCACCAAGTCAGCCCAAGGCACATTTGCCAGGGTTGAAGGGGAATTCTGTAGTTCTGATGCCTCTGGTTTGTCTGTTCTGTTGTCCAGGGCCACTGTTTAGCTCACATTTCTGTGAATCTTGCACATTTCATCAGCGCCAATTTCCTTTCTAAAATCCTGAATAGGAAGTTCACCTTCATGACAGGAAGATTAGCAACATCATAACTCACCAATTATTTTTACAGTAGCCTTAAAAGGAGAAGAAAGAAAGGAATAGCAGAAAATGTCCTGTTATAAAGTGTGTGCCCTAATTTCTCTAGTATTATTTCACTTGAAGTGTTAATGAAATTACTGGCAGGCAGTGGTGTATCTGTTACTATCACACAACAACATCCAACAGAAATGAATGAGGTGGTTTAGTACTGTTCTTAAATGTTTAAATATCTTCTTAAGAAGCAGGTGTCAAATTATAAAATCAATCAAAAATTATGTGTTTCCCCTGAAGATTTATTAACATAAAAGCAAACACTTACAAGAACCTAATATGATTTCTGGGGCTTTTTAAAAAAAAAATATTAGGATATTGTAGAAATGAAAAGAGAAGCACTACCAAGTATGGAAGTACTTAGCATTTTAAAGTGCTATACAGCATGTGAAGAACCTCTCATTTCTAAGTGCATCATTCTTATCCACTAGGTTCACTCAAGCTGCTGCTATATTGGCAGTGAGTCTACAAAGACCGGGGGAAGTACTACTACTTCAGTTAAGGATTCATGCTTGGGCGGCTGTTGACAGTTCTGATATAAGTTTTTTTGAGGTTGCTTTGTTTAGTTAGTTTTGTATTTAATGTATGGGAAGTATACTTTGCAACCTAGCATAACCCTCCAGAGCTAAATCTTTCATTACTAAACAGATTATCGAAAAAGAATTTCTTCCTAGGAAAGTTTGCCCATAAAGGCAAAGTTCCCAATGATTTCAGTGAGGTCAACAGTTCATTCCTACTCTTAAACTTAGTCTTGAAATGCATTTTTTTTTTTTTAAAAAAAAAAAAAAAAAATAAAAGGCAGCAACATTCTGGAAAGCACCACAGTTTATCTGACTTCCCCTCTAAAAAAGATTAAAAACGTGGGAGCAAGAGAAGAGTGACAAGGAGTCAGCAACATAACAATGGCATAGATAAATACAGTTCTTTTCTGTATTCTGTTTCTAAAACAAGCCAACAGCCAGGTTTACCAGCCCAGGAAACCAATTCAGCCCTTACTCTAACGCTCCTGGGAGTCTGACGCCCAAGGAAAAGGCTCATGCCAAGGCACCCTCATCAAAACGACCAACGCACAGTTTGTAGGAAATCTGAAACTCCGGATAGATGAAGGCTCTCTATGAGACACAGGCGGTAATCCATCAGGAGATGCAGGAGATGGTAGTAACGGAAGGTGAAGCCACAGGCCCCATGCCCAGCAAAGAAATTACTTGTCAGACTCATATCCAGCCCAAGCAGCAGCTGTGTAGCTGGAGACGAGGGGCTGGGGTTTGAAGTGACCGAGTGCACACGCAGAAATGTGAACAAGTGAGGACAGCCACCTATTTGCTCCTCATCGTTGGTGAATCCTGCTATCCTGAGGCTTTTGCTCCACTGCTACAACTTACTGCCCAGCAGAACTGATTTCGGAAGTTTAAACAGCCTCTATGGTTCCCCATAAAAACTGAAATAACTGGCAAAGCCAATTCCCTTTAGCCAGAAGGGTTTTTCTGAACACATTTAGGAGAGGGGGGAAGGAGTTTCTCTCATACTGTCAAAAATATTCTGACTTTTTCCAGATTAAAATAGGTCAATTTTTCAGTTAGCGACAACCTTCTATTTTCAGTTGCAGAATTCGCCGTCCAATGGTTCTTGAGAGACAAGTGCTCTCCGCTGCCCAGCTCTGTCCTTCTACAGCTTATGGGATGACACTGGATTAATCCTGCTTGTTGTGGCCTCCAGCAGCCCCTGTGTCGGCCAAGAAACCACAGCAAGCTCTGTCGCCTCCCACAACACTCACACATGCCCGCACAGCTTATCTAGAAAGAGATTACTCTGACTGCAAGTTATGGGGGAAGGGGGGGGGCGGGCGCTTCTGGCTAGGGAATCACCATCGGCGGAGCATCAGGAGCTTCTCAGCTACTTCAGTCTTATAAAGGGACTGGAATAAGGAAGAAAATCTGATCCCGTGTCTTATCACTGCTCTATAAAATAATTTGTGCTTGATCTACAAATAACTCTGGCTCAAGTACCTCAAAAAGCCAAAATCAATTAAACACCTGTGCACCTGATATGCACTGCTGTAAATATGCTACACCCAAACTCTCTGTGGAACAACTGGCAAGCAAAACGAGATGGGAAGTTTGAAAGATGATTTATGTACTGGACACACTGTAGGCAAGAAAGTTTTCTCCTTTCCCTAGTTCCCATGTTTTGTATTCATTGCTGCTCCTTGTTTTCTGTTCTACCACATCAACGTAGATTTTAATGAGCTGTCCCAACACCACACCGGGCTGTCATCAGCAATGTGCTGGAAAGGCCTCTTGGGGACTCCCATGAGTTCTTTGTTGAACTTCAGTCACCAAACAAAAGGGAATGGCAGATTTTTACATTATTGTTAGGTAGGTCCTGACAAGGTACTGGGTATGTTTGCTCTGCTTTTGTTGCAGCTTAGACACCTTCTCGATAGTGCTACGAAGCATCTCTGCTGAACATCACCTATTTCTGAGGCTTATACAATCATATCCAAGAAATAATTTTATGGAAGTAGGGTGTTGCTTTTGGAGAAATACTGCTTCCATCAAACACATGTTGTGCTTAAGATACTTCCCAAGGGGAGGAACGACTCCTCATCTTTCAACTGGTCATTACATAAATTCAAAACTATGCTGTACTCTTAGTATACTGAATATAGTTCTCAACAACAAAATATAAATAAATCACTCTGAGAATGTCCTTTGCATGAAGTGTCTGCAGGTTGCTATCGTTTTATAGCAAGAGCTAAAAAAATAGAAAATTCACTTCGGTTCACCATTGAAATAAATTACTAGATGCTTCTATTTCACCCATCCCATCTGTAGGCACATCCCTTCAAACATGTTTCTTTGAAGCTCAAGAGAGAAATCTGTAGTCATCTGTTGTTAATATTAGTCGCACATCCACAAAATGCTAATTCCTCGGTTTTCAATTACTTTTTTGTTACTGGGCGAGTTCAATCAATTAGATCACCTCTGCTTATTTGGATTTTTTTTTTCAATGGTGGTTTAAAGTATAACCATTAAGGCTGGATCCATGAGTACTACCTCTAGCGGGAAACAACGTCAATTTTCCTCCAGCAGCCCCATCAAACTGCAGTACACTTGTACTCTAGAGTGCTTAAATACTTTAAAAGATAAAGTAGAGGCAACTTCTAACGTAACAAAACTGTTCTGAGGAAGAACTCAACCAACTTATCACATGCATACCAACAGCGAAGAACTGCACAACAGCGTACATTAAGGAGGCATTCAAAGTTCAAATTCAACGTAGCCAGATAGATCTGGAAGTCCATATGCAAAAGAAGTTTGAGGACTGACCTGATAACGTAATCTAGTACATTGAAATGAGATGCCATTAGAAAGAGTAACCTCCTAAGAGACTACCACCAACCCTGAAGTCAGCCCAGCAGCATGTGACTTGTCCTACCCAGCTGCTCAAGGGGGAGAGGGAGCAGGAAGGCTTCCCTCCCTCATTTCTCCCCAGCAGAGGAACTCCTCAAAACTCGTGTCCTTACACTTCACAGGGCGCCTTGCACCAGAGCTTGTACAGAAGAGCATGACAGAGCCATACACACAAAAACCCCCTCCTAGCTCCTGAATTAATACTGGGATTTATTAGAATAACACACTCCAGAGACAGACACAAAGTATACCACTACCTGCCGGAAGCAGGGGCTAGATTAAGGAAGGTGAGAAAATGGTTCCGCTCCACAGAACAAAAATAATGATTTAGGGAAACCAGCCCACACCTTTCAAATAGATTGCACCATGTGTGCCCAGCCTGACATGCGCTGAACAACCCATGCAGAAGCAATTCTCTTCCCCCATACTCTTACGAGGCATCATATTGTCCATATGCTGAGGCTTAATGAAAATTGTTGTCCAAAGACTGCTTGAGGCTAGAGCTCACAGCAATGCAGCTTCGCCAAGCACCAACAGAGCAGGGCACACTACTCTTCCTGGGGCAGGCACAGCTCCATAAAGCCCATAGGACTGCTCTGAACCCCCCCTCCTGGAGCACCTACTCAAGTCCTGGGTCTCTCCTGAGCCTCCTACCCTGGGGCTATATTCCTCCACAACTCCAGTCTGGCCCACCATGGGTATGCTAATGTTGCTAAACCCGAGTGCTCCCAAATGAAACTTTTCCACTCACGAGCATATTGTGTGCTTAAACGCCATGAAAAAAATATAAATTGTTCTCCTCAAACACCAGCAGGTTCCTTAATGACTAAGCTCTACTAATTAGTAACAGCTGTTAATGAAGTGAGCAGGTACAAATCTAACCTCTTCAATTTATGCACCAGATTCTTAGACAGAACTAATATTCAAAGGGAAGCTGTTATGTAAAAAAAATAAGAAAAACAACATTTGGAGGTCAATATTTTTTTTGCTGAGATCATATTATTTCTTCCAACCTGAGAGATATCAGTCTCTATCAATATTACTCACTTACTATCAATATTATCACTTACAATTTTCGCTCAGCTTATGCAGACTGAAAGCCCTCCATCACATGTATGGAACTAATGCATCCCTTCTTACCATGTGAACAAGGCAGGACACAGAATATATATAATAATCCAACTCTGGAACAATACTGTTAATGGTCGATTGACTGTATAATTACTTATTTGGGAAAATTATAGTCTACAACACGCTGTTTGGAAAGCTTGATTTGAAAGAGAAAAACTCCTGTGTAACAGCAGACAATAGTACAGATTGGAGCACGGTCACCATTTTCATCGCATTCCGCTCAGGTGTTTTGCTGCTAAATTGTACTTCTACTTGCTTCAACACTGCTGTAATCTCACTTTGTAACTACAGAAACTTCCTCCCCACATTTTTCACATGTAAGTCCAAGAAAAAAAAAAAGGAAATCCATAATCACTCCTTGCAAGAGCTGAAAAACTGAAGCCCTTACTAAAATCCGATCTGACAGTATTCCAGATACTGCTGTCATCTCAATACACCTGTTTTCATTTTCTATAGTGTTGGTGAAAACCTACAGTTTCATGATTATTGACCCTGCAGAGAATCACTGCACAAGCAGATCTATCTTGCAATGCCCTTCCCAAGGCTGAGATTAAATGATTCTTCCCACTCATATACTAGTCAGGCATGGTTACAAGGCTCTTGGTTCCCAGTGGTGAAAGAAAATCAAATCAGAGACTACCACTAATGTCAGAAGTACTAGATTTTTCCATCCAAAGTGCTAAATTGCCAATTAAAAGAAAAATATTCAAATGAATACTCAATACAAACAGTTTGCCATCTAACTATACTCAAACTGATCCACAGAAGTACAGAGCAAAATATTCTTAAAGTGTTACGGAAATCAGCCTGTTATTACAGAAGCCATAAAAAAAGGGTGAAAGAGAACGAGAGAAGGGGAATGCATTCACTGTTACTTATGAAATATTTGCCTAACCCTAATGATCATTCTTCGTACTGTAGGTAGAGCTGTGCAGATACCCAGTTCAGAGTTCTTAGAGATCCTTTTGGGACTTCTCAGTGATGAAGTGGCAGGTAGGGAGAGATAGCTAGAGACTAAGACTTCTATATTTACATATTGCCCTTAAGGATCCCCATTTTCAAACTCTCTATCCCACTTAGTATTAGTTTTAAGTTAATAACCAATTATTATTGTAGGTAATTAAAATTATAAAATCATTATGAAGTTATTTAGGTAACTGTATTAGAACAGAAGTCTAGGATTTCCCAGTAGAAGAGGTTTTGCTCTTACACAGTATTTCCTAGAAATCTTGAAATATAGAAGAAAAACAAACAAAAGCACAGAATCATCTATATGGAACAATTTACAATGCTGAAGCAGCTTTGGGAAAAATGTACAACTCCAAAGAACATGATACTCATAAAAAATAAAAACAATAAAAAAACAAGCAGATGCCTTAATCTTTCTTTGGAAATGAGCATTTTATGTGTGGTCTTTGCATTTTTATGTGTCTGTACGTATGCCCAGAGATCTGCCCAAATTCTCAAGCCGAAACCTGTACAAGCCAATCTAAAAACCCCTTTCACAGGAGTGACTTTTAGATCGTTCCCTTGGGATCCAAACTCATAAGAGCAATCTGAACATTGTTCCTGTACCAATATCACTATTTTAATTATTACAGTTCTGTGTCGTCCCCAGTGCAGCTGCAGTATGTCAGTACAATTTTGCTTTATACCAGGATATCTTATTCCCCCTTCCATTACAGAACACATTCCTTTCCCTCAGAGTATGCTCTTGATCAAAGAATCTGCAAGCAGAATGGGGGGTTCTCTTTTAACCGACAAAACTTTTATGTGCAAATAAGCCTCAGGCTAACTACTGAACGTTGCAGGCACAATAAAGTCTTGTACGGTCACATAGGATTGCAAAGAACTCCCCTGATTTCCTAGGAAGCGTTGTGCAGGAGCTGGGTGGTGGCAGGACAAGAGAGTTGCTAGGATTTCTGGATGCCAGCTGTGTAAACCAAGACATTGTCAAGCACCTGCTGAATAGAGCATACAGAAAGTGGGTGGAAGGGTAGAAAAGGGGATTTTTTTTTTTTTCTAAAACTCAGCTTCACCATGAATACAGCAAAAAAACTCTTCTTGCATTTTGCCAAGAGCTGAGTTTCTGGTCAACGGAAGTACTTCCGAGCATTTCACTGACGTGACATCCATTCTTAGATTGTAGTAAGACCTGAAATCCTGTTTCCTCTGGCCCTCAGGGTACATCATAAGGGTCAAAGGCTCTACCTGACATCTTCCAGCAAACCTGCCTGAAGTGTTTTAATATTATCATCCTTAACTGTCTACTCTGTCCCTCTGCAAAATGTTACTGACCCCAGAGAGATTTCTTATGCAATACAACCAACCGTAAGCCAAGCGGCCACCTTCATTTCAACAACAGTACAACGCGGTGTTTTTTTACTGAAGAACTCCTAGAACTGACTATTTTAAGTTGAGGATGGGAAATTTTAGTGTAAAGGTAACAAGCATTCTTCTCTTTGCTTTCACACAAGTGTTTTTAGCAGCGCAATAATTCACACAGCTTCCCTATTTCTAAGTTATTTGACCCTGGAGAACAGCAAAAAGCACAAGCAGTACCAGACATCAGGTAGACAGCCAGGATGAGTATCTGGACTTTGGTTTGCTTATCCAACCATAACATCATGTGCAACTGGTCTGAAGCACTGCCATTGCTAATTAACACAGTTGGTGGGGTAGGAATGCTTGAGAGATCCTGATGCCATTAGAAAAAAACAGGAAGAAAAACTCACACAGTACACCTGCAAGCCATGCCTGAAAACACACAACTGAACTGAATTTAGAAGTAAAAACCTGTAAGTCCTCTGGAACAACACACACAAACAAATTGTGTCATTTTTCTCAGCGTTGCATCAAAACAGCCTAATCCAGCTTTCACTGTTAAGTAAGAAGTACACAGACAGACATTTAACTTGAGTGGAATCTGGGCATAAGGACACACAGAAACTCTAGGGACTTCGTGCTTCACTGCAGGGAACTGATGCTGCTTAATTTGCCCCGCACCTGGACTTTATCTGAGTCCCGCACTTACTAACTAATGTTGGTGCACAGCAGCACTCAGTAACAAAACTGACAGCTAGAAGGGAGCGTTTCCAACACAGACACCACATTGACATCGCAGGTTCACTGAAGAGGACTTGCTCATTACAAGTTATTACCTTCAAGTTACAAGTATGTAGAAGTAGCAGTGCAGATGATGACACTGAAAACCAAAAAAGAATCAATGCAACAAAGCCACAGCTCTGGAGATGCCATTGAAATGGTCTTTCCACACACGCACAATTTTGCTTTCAGTATGTAGATCTCAAGACAGCATGGCTTTTCCAAAACACTAAGTAAATAACATTCCTATCAGAAATAAGGTTGAGGCATATGATACAAGAGCAAATTTACATCCACTTCTGGCCTCATTATGCCAGTATACTACACAGTAGCAGAAGGACATAAAAAGCCCTTTGTTTATTCAATTATCTTGATTAGGTTTAATTATAACACCATCCAAGTTGACAATAAGTTTAGAGTTATAATCAGAAATTTTAATCCTTTCTAATATAATTTGTCTTCTGTGTTTAAGCATGTTCTTTGAAGAGCGGCCCAAGCTCTGGAATCGTTAGATGAAGAAAGTTGAATACAGAAGTCAGTGGTAAAAAATAAGCATGAAGCTCTATTACATCTTACTTGGTCACTCAAATAAATTTAACAAACTAGAGCACGCCAAAGTATAACATAGAACCTTACCGTAAGAGTT
>Ga0181612_119235_pt1 | contig 14646 bp, 8 predicted proteins | sample HoacroProtozoa21_FD_119630 | JGI IMG/M metagenome (GOLD analysis project Ga0181612, IMG submission 119630) | Hoatzin crop microbial communities from Cojedes, Venezuel. Combined Assembly of Gp0051906, Gp0051904, Gp0051908 | reverse complement strand
TAAGGAAGAACTTCTTCCCTCTGAGGGTGACGGAGCCCTGGAACAGGCTGCCCAGGGAGGTTGTGGAGTCTCCTTCTCTGGAGATATTCAAGGCCCGCCTGGACAAGGTCCTGTGCAGCCTGCTGTAGGTGACCCTGCTTCAGCAGGGAGGTTGGACTAGATGACCCACAGAGGTCCCTTCCAACCCCTACTATTCTGTGATTCTGTGATTCTGTGATTCCTTGCCTGAATTTCACATACCCTCCCACATCTGCTTTCCAGCCCTCATCTCTTTGCCCTGCCACTCCCAGCATAGTCAGGAAGTTTTCTTTTCTTTCTGCTTAGTCCCCATCTCATCAGACTCAGCTTTCCCAGCATCGCAGTGAGGTAGCCCTCTCCTCTGTGCTGAGTGGTCACTTTGCAGGCACCGTCACCATGCCAACAGCACCACAGCCGAGAAAGGCTCAGTACAGGGGGTAAAAGCAAACTTGCAACAGTTCTCCTTCCTTACTCCTCCCCCTATATCCTGGCTTCCATGCAAGCAGAAGCACAGCCAGAGAGGGGCTGTGGCACACACTGCAGGGCTGGGGTCAAGGGTTGACCATGGCAGGCAGCACTGGGTCAGTCAAGACGTCTATGGGGTAGAGAGGCTCTCTGCTGCAGGGTCTGATGCCCAAGGCAACCAGGGAGGGAGTCCAAGGGAGGCAGATCCAGCTTGAGGGACAGAAATCACAGCAGAAAACACTTGGAAACAGCCCAGGCAGAGTAAAATAGAAGGGAAGAGATGGCGTGAAACAGAGTATGCAATGGCCTCACTCCTGGGTTGGGCAACGATGTGGTGCAATCACTACAGTCAACCACAAATACATTGGGAGAACTCATTGTCAAATAAATGGTGAGAGACATCAAAGGGAAATTATTTTAATCATTTTTCAGAAATGAACTATGGTCTGTAAGGAGCTGCAGTTCTTAACCGCTGACTTTTATTCCTGTCCTATTTTAAAATGGGACAAACCTGGAATTTTGACTCTGACATCGGATTTCCTAGGGGCTTTAGGCTGAACCTTGTATAGGAGGCCATTTGATTCCTGGTTGTTTCTAGATCAAGAATGATCACAGTATCATTCGAACTTCAGTTTAAATATCAAGAAGTTTCTATTTTCGTGAAAGTAAGATGAAATGTGGTGAAAATTTCAGCTCAGGCATTTTCAGCACTGTTAAATCCAGACTTGCTCTTTGTTCCTAAAGGAGAATTTGACTGTCCTGTCAGTTTACTTTTCAGTTAAGGTCCAGATTACACACTCATGTAGGGAACTAAAGGGGAGTGTAGGCCTCTGCTAGGCCTTTTGTTGATGTCTTTCCTACCTGGCGCGTTTTTTTTCCTATTTTATAACTCTCTAAAATTATTTGAAAAGGAAAGCCTAAATTGCTATATGTTCTGTTTGTTTCACAATTGTTTTTTTAACCAAACGCTCCAAATATTTTAAGTTGAATATCTCACTTTCATTTTCTCTGCCTTCCACAGCTGGCTTTATGAAAATATCCCCTAAATCCTTCAGATTAATGCCAGAGATCTCCATCACAACGGAGCCTGAGAAACAGGGATGGAACTGGGACCTTTATTGAGGTATGATGACTAGGATAAAGCCATTGTATGTGCACAGCTGATTCCCACTCTCTGCCGAGTTTTCTAAACTGCATGTCTCTTGACTGAGGTACTTTTCACTGCAGTCACCTGACTGTTTTCTGGATTACTGCTCCTGGATCCTTCATGTTACTGCATCCTTCAGTTGGCCTTTGTGTGTATGTGCTCAGGACCAGAAAAGCACCTTTCTAGCTGCCTTTTCCTCTCTTCTTTCTCTGTAAGGGGCAGCTGCGACCAGAGTCATTGTCCTTGTACTGGACAAAAACGGCCTGGACAAAACTTGTTCTGGACCAAGCAGGGCCCCAGTGAGAAGTCTTTCACTGAATAATGCCAGTGGTGCTTTTAGGCCAGTTTCCTCTTCCCACAATAGTTAAAAGCAGGTAAAAAGAAAGCTTATGTAGAGAAATACTTCCTCCGATAAACCATTTTGGTTTTAAGCAAATGCCTAGGTACATCCTGAGCCAGAGGCTGCATCCCGGCTATAGCAGTGAGCTTACAATTTACTTATATGTTAAAATGGCACTTTCTTTTGAACCTGTTTTAATCCGCAACTTTAGAATCTCTTTTGTGCTTGCATGCTGCTCTGTACGAGAAACAGTGAAAAATCGTTCCTTGTTCACTCTCTGCGCATCTTTCACTGTTTTATACATTAACATTACATGCCCACTTTTGCCTCCTTCCCAAGGTAAAAGCCCCAGTGTCTTACGTTCTCCAGGCAGAAGGTATTCCACATCTCGCACTACCCTCCTTGCTGATCTCTGACCCTTTTCCAGTTTCAGACTGCACTTTTTAGGATAAGATGATCAGAATTGCACCCAGTATTTCAGCTATGAGCATACTTTGGATTAGCACACTGACACAATACGCTTTCTGTTTTATTTTCACTTTCCCTCACAGCTATTCTGAAATTTCTAATTGCTTCACGACCATGTCAGAGCATCCAGCTGGTGTTTTCAGAGAGGTATCCAGAGTAACTCCAAAATCTTTTTTTTGAGAATTGCAGTGCATAAACCAAGAGCTGAGATTAATAAGTTGTAAGCAGCAGAAAATGTTTCGCCTTTCCAAGTCCTCCTATTGTTTGCTTTTGTTCAGGCAGAGCTATATGGAGGCTAGTAGAAACACATATTCAAAAGGAGAACTTTACAGGAGAAAACAAATTGGACACTGCCTCAATCGTGAAGCTTATTTCCCCATTTTCCTTTTCATTATTACTATTTCTTCCTGTGCAACACAAAAACCAAACCCTACCTACAAGCATTATTTAGGCAGCCCAAAGGAGGACTCCATTTTCTTGAACCAGATTCTAAAATCTTGCCCTTTATTTTAAAATGTTCCAACCTTTTACCTGATATGTGGAACAGAATCTCCCTGGAGGAGAAGGAGCAGGGTATCGGTGCTCTCTAGTTTCACAGGGGGGAACAGTACCATGACCTTTTAACAGCTTTCAGCCTCATTTGATATGCCTAGCTAGCGTATGTATAGTTTTTTCCAGGTCAGATACTATCTGTACTGCCTTATCAAGGTTGGTGACCCAAGCTTAGCGTCCTCATTTCTTGATGGTTTTCAGCATGTTAAAATAACAACGCCAGCATTTTCTTAATTTCTCAGTAAAGTCACTGAATTGCGAGTTGGGTGACCATAAATGCTAAAGGCACAGGTATTGTTCTGCAGAGATGTAAAGAACAGATAGACACTGTTATCTTTTCCCTCTAGCCCAACAGAAGAACTAAATGCAACAATATTGTGCAGGGCCTCTGAAACATCCAACCAGAGGTTTTGTTTTGCTGTCTTATTCTCAGATATAAATATATACTTCAATATGTTGGCACTGCCCTCGTTCCTGTGCCTGGAGGGACAGGTTTCCCACCCTGCACAAAGGAAGCTTACACCCGGTGGGTGTAGAAATGTGTCGAACGGACCGTAACACCCTATTCCTCAGATAATCCACCCCTGCATGAAAAGGCACCTGCAAGCTCATTTGCACCTCTAGAAAATCATGTATCTTGTCCTTAGCAGGCTTTTTTTACATCCCTCTCTCACGTTATTCCGAGCGCAGACAGGGATGCACTTGGCATAGACAACAGCTGTACCAGCGGTACCTGCTGGAGGAGCTCCCTTAGCCGAGAGGCCTTTTCCAGGCCCTCTTTCCAGCAGCTGCTTCTTTCCCAGTATGCAATGTTTGAACTCACTCACTGTAAAGAGGAGAGAGTGGATTGGCAAACCCAGTTACAGGAGAGGAAGAAAGAAAGGATTTTCACAAGAGAGCTCTTTAAAGCCAGCTTCTAAAGATGAGAAGAGCTCTCCGATGACTGTATTCATTTTAAGTTGCTGACAGATTTGTCACGGGCCCAGGCAGTGTTGCTGGCAATAATCACACTGTTCCCTCACACAGCTTCCACAACAAATTTTTTTAAAGGGGAATTGTTTCCACATAGCAGGTCTTATTAAAACAATTTCTGTGCTTGGCTATGACGTTTGGAAGCCACCTTCTCAATCCTCACCTATAATAAACCAAAGGATAAGCAGTGCCAGTAGGGATCTCAAGATCACTACTGTGCTCGTGTTTCTTAAAATGTATTATTTACTTAGCCCTGTCCCAATCCTGTCTACAATATTGTTCAGAACAGCATTCGGTCTTACAGTCTGGCAGCCTAATTATTTGCAAATTAATAAGGCATCTATCCTCTATTTTTGCTTGGTTCACCTGAATTATGCTACATCTTCTTTGCTGCTTCTCCCGACCTGCAAAATATATGCAAATGCCTGAGCCACAACAATAACTTGTGTTTTCTCTCTAGGCAACACTCTGGCCCCGTTAGGTGGCCAATAACGAATCTGTGACACAATGGGATTATCTGATGTTGCCAGCCAGGAAAATAACACCTGGAAAAGCAGTGAAAGTTTGAGCAAAGGCAAATGACTGAGCTTCTAAAAAAAGAGGTAAGTGGGTTTAATCCAGCAGTCCCGATTGACAGGACTGTAGTGCTATAAGCAGTTTTGGCAGACCTGACTCTAAGCTTCTCAGAAGCACACAGAGGATGGAGAGGTGCCACGGGAAGAAGGTTCTCCCACAAAAGCCAATCTGCCCACGTCGATACCCTCCAAGGACGGGACAGGGAAGAGGACAGGTGGCCACAACAACGGCTTTTGGGAGAGAGCTGCCACCCCTTGCCCATACAGACCCTGCGCACTCCTCCTGTCATGGTGTGAAGAAGACTTGAAATGTGGGCAAGGGACAGCCCACTTGCAAAGGGAGCCTTTTTTGTCCTCATGAAAAGCAATCTGCATCTCCTTCAGGCTGTCTATGTCTATATTCTGGGCACGTTTTACACTCAAGCCGGGTTTCAACATCAGAGAATTGGGTTCAAGGTCAAGGTCTTGCAGGTTACGTAGTCCCTAGTCCTCCTCCACTGTTTTCCTGTGTTAAATTCCTCACATAGCACTAACTGCATGTCAACACTGTCACTTTATGAACACTCTCTTCTGTAAGGTGGCTACAGAAAAAGATGAGACTTAAATTAGTAAAGTTTAGCAGAAGCTCATTTAGATAAAAATAAGAAGTGACCTGAATAAAAGCTCAGTATTTGAATAGTACACTTTTCTTGTTGGGGATAATGGGGTTTATCCACAAAACTATATCCACTATACATAAATGTATATTTGATGCTAAAATCCAGTGATATGCAATAATCAATTGCTAGCTGTAGAGTTTTGTCTGAATTTGGATCTGTGTGTCCATTCATGTGTCACGCAACCGTCACTGTTGTAGGTCATTTAGTCACAGCATTTCAATTCAGGGCCCTTTCTACCTTTTGAAAATTGAAAGTGCTTGAAGACTCTTTTTCTTTTTTTTTTTTTTTTTGCTACACCATTCCTTTCATAAGGATGAAATCAGAAATCCTTTGCTTTGCCTTCACATTATCCCTTGAAGTGTTTTGGGCTGTCTGGGGAAGACAGTCCAATTTGGAAAGAATTACTTTAAATTGTCACTACATTTAACCATATAGTTGCACTATTTGTTCTGATTTACCTCTTGCAAATTGCAGAAAAATGGCCTGCAAAAAACAAATAAATACCAACATAGAGGCCTTATTACCCATAAAATTAGGTTAAATACTGAGAACTTAAGTTAAATTCAGAACCATATTCTCTCATGTATTAATCAAGTTTTGTGCAAGAGAGATTTAAATCACGTAGCTCTAATCTCCTGAGTCCTAGTCTTACACAACAATATTGAGTTTCTCAAACCTCCAACACAAGGACAGGATCACAGAAAAAAAAGAAGTTACAGCTGAGACATTCCTATCTCCGTTTACCAGGATAGTATATCAATCTGTTAGCAATTCTTGTACTACAGAGTAGCCTGGAAGTATCACCATATATACTATTTTGAAACAAAAGCTATTTTCTCAAACAGAACCTCAAGAAACCTGGAAATATTTTAAGTTCTCTCTCAATTAAGCAATTCCATTTCCTTTAATATCATGTTGCTGATGTTCAAGTTCTTCTTGGTGAGAATATACAGGTTTCAGGAGAAACTCATCTGACAAACCAGAGTCACTGAAGTGTTTATAACTGGGACTTGGAAGCAGGAATTTTACAATCATCTTTTGCAACTTCAAGTAATATTCCCATTTTTTATGAGAATGTTTTATACGAGGAGAAGGAGGCTTTGGGTTGAGGTTCAGGAACAGCATGTAGACACAGCTGCATCACTGCAGAAATTGGAGTATCTTCACCTATCCAGCTCTCTCTCTGGAAACATAACCCTCAGTCCCAGCATCTCCGGTTTGCTTCCCTTTATCAACAGATTATAAATCAGCTTCTCGCTGCTCCACTCAGTGGTTGATTATATGCACAAGTGAAATTGTTTCAACAGCACAGACTGGATATTACCAAGCCCAAGACAGTCAAGTAGTCAAGTCATTCATCTGGGCTCTAACAGCCTGCGGTTGAAATTCCTGAACAGACCCTGGCAAATACAGACTTGACCCTGAACTTCCCAAAAACCAGGTGAAGTCTGTAATCACAAGGTATTGTTTACTGCAGTACAGGTAGTCTTTCCCTCCATGGTTTTGGCCAGAATTCCATCTTTATCCGCAATCCTTGAAGGATATTCAGTTTTCAAAATTTAAATTTTCTGATGGACAAGTCTTGATCAATTCTGCTAATAATACTCTGAATTTTATATTAATATAACAGTGAGCAGATGTTTTGGGCTGTAATTTGTTGATAATTTCCTCTGTTGCTAACAGCTGCTCTAATCTTACTCTAATACTCCCCTAATTTCTGTAAATCTCTGAGATACATACAAATAATGTGAGGCTCTGATATCTAAAATATTCTGCTAATGTAATTGTTTGAGCAATGTTTATTATCTTAAATAAACAAAAACATGGCAGCTAAGCATAGCTGCTCTTCTAGTACAAGATGAACACTTCAGGGTACTCCTACTTTGGAAACAGTATGCCTCAACCCATATACAGTGTGAAAATTTCAATTTATTGAATCATTCAGTATAAAATTGAAACCATTAGGCTAAAGAAGAACTGTTTAACATTATCTGGATATGTCAACTCAAACTTGCATGAACAGCCCTAAGTTCTTTTACTGCTCTAACATGGCCAGATAAGAGCCAGCCTCAAACCAAAAGCTATCTCAACACTATATATTAAATTCAGCTGTGCTAATATGGCAAAACAACTTGAAAGGAGAGGTGGCTTATGGCTAATCAATTTGGAATGGGAATATGTCATCATTCAGCCACATCAGCATTGCCAGTGTTCTTCTTATGCCACTCCAACCATCACCCGTGAATTAGTCCAACAAACTAAGCTGACCACAGTCCTTCCCATTGCCAAAGCCAATGGAAAACACCGAGCCTGGAAAACACATTAACACCAAGTTACAGAACCAATTTCTGTGGAAGAGGAGGAGAGTTTTGCCATTTATTTCAGTGGGAGGTGGCTGGACATTTTTGGTTTGGAATATTGTTTCAATGACTGATTTTGCTTACCCGAGACTATAGGATTCAGCTCCCAGTCTGTAGGCTGCAGCCAGCTTGTTGATGGATTCAGATCCATGGCTGTAGGCAGCTGAGCTCTTGCTGAGGGATTCAGAGTCAAGACTGTAGGCAGCAGATCTTTTACTTTGTGCAGCAGAGTGATCATAGGCTGTAGCTCCATAGCTGTAGGCTGCCGACTCCAGGTCATAGGCTGAAGAGCCATGGCTATACGCTGCTGAAGAGTCAAGGCTGAAGTCTGCGGCAGATGCATGGCGATAGGCTGCAGAGCCCCTAGCATAAGCTGTAGATCCTTGAGCATAGACAGCAGATTTGCTCTTTGTTTCCTTTTGGTACTGGCTTACAGTGGACTGCAGTGCTTTATGGCGGTACGCACGGTCATAGTGCTCATGGTGTTTTTGGTAGAAAGGTAAAGACATCATGGATGTCTTCTAATTTTGTTTTTCCTGCACGTTTCTGAATGTAAGTATAACAGGACAGTGTCTGAAAAAGAACAGATTAAACATAAAGACTAATGTCAAAGAAACTCCTGAGTTAGTGTAAAATAATACAGAAAATAAAAGCTGACACAGAACTTAAAACTTCAAAAATCTAAAATCAAACTCGGTACATTTAGGGTTATCTTTTTATGATGCTTTTTAGACCTTAAGATAAGTTTGTACTTCAGTTACAAGATGTTTATGTCATTCATCACGAGCAGAAAATCTTGCACTATTGTGTCCATCCATTTGCAGTTGGCCTCCCTGTTACTGCAATCTATTGAAGCTTTACATGTTCAACTTCTCCACTCATTACTGCGAGCTAATTAAATTTTATGCGCTCATCTTGTTCAGAGATACTGTAAATATTTTTCTTAGAAAAGAGAAAATAAAGTAATAAATCATTTTAAAAGGCATGAACAACTCCAATAAGGCTATTCAGCTCTATGCAAGCTGAAATAAAAGTATATGAACATTTCATTCATTTTTGTTTTCAAATTTTCACACAGAATTTCATATTCCATTTAATATTTTAACAGTGAATTAAAAACGTTAAGATTGAGAAGGATGTCACTTTTTTCTGTAAACATGTATTACATTGATTGTTTTGTATGTGATATCAGAGATCCATTTAAAATGGCTGGTCGTACTTCTGCACTTTGATCAGATATCCAGTCTATATGCAATGGCTAAAATAGCATCACGCTTCTCAGTCTGAATGACCCTTTTTTTTTTTTAGCCTAGTATGTCATGTTCAAGATCATCAAGAAACTTCCTCCAGACGATATCCCTGTCTAAGTTTTACTTCGCACAGTCTTCAATAGATTGTCTTGCAGTTGCGCATAGTAGGAAATTTGATCAGGTGAGAGGTAGTTCCCTTCTCAAAATGGGATGAGGGTTGAGTGCAGAAAGGATTTCCCTTGGGCTTTTTTCAGCTGGCAATTCAGTCTTTATTTTGTTATTGTTTTATTTTGCTGTTATTAAAACTCAGGTTTTCTCCTCTGACATATAAACTTGCTTCTACTAATCCCTGTGATAACCTTTCTTTCTCTTCTCACTGGTGATTACGACATGGTTAGGATTGTCCCTGAAGAGGCATGTGATTACGAATGGAAATGAGCTACAGTGGGGGAATGTTTAGAAGAAGTTAAAGATCCCAAAACAATGGTGAGAGGTGTTTGTTACTATTTTTTTTTAATACCACTCACAACATAGGAGACTTATTCTGCTTCTGGTTTCATTCATGTTAATGAAACAACTTATCTGATGTTATGATATAAAATGCATTTACAGAGCTGGAGTGTAATTTCAATTTCACAAAAATTGAGATTTTTTTTTTTTCCCTGGTCTTTATGCTGCCTAGATTTCAGTCCTTGGCTTTTTCTTTCATATTTTGCTCTGAGAACAAGTCAACAAATTGCAAATTATTCTCTTTGGTAGCTGCTCACGTACTCACCCAGACTAAGGCAAATTATGACACACACCCCTCATGTTTCAACTTTCTTATATTTCAGGGCTCTCTCAAGGAGATTGCTCTTTGTGTGATAAGAGATCACTTGTTTGCAGAAAGTCAACAAGAAAGTAACAAGGTCATTAAGAAATCTTTAAGTATGTACACAAAATTGCTGGTATCTTGAAAACAGTGAAACTATGACTTCAAGGAGACCAGTTTATCCATTTACTTTATTTTTACCTGAGGAAGGGGGAGGAATGGCAAAAAGCATTAGCTTTATGTTCTCTATGGCAAAAACTGATATTCCTCTTTAATTACCTTATTTATCCTGATGGCTATTTTTTCATGTAAGTCTAAAGAACGCAACTATTCTGTCTGGAGTCTTTCATTCTAATACCTATCAATATTTTGTGCTGTTATTTATTTCACTTTGTTGGCTTCTGGTGGTACATAGTTTCTCTTAATTTCCCTAGTTTCAGATTTCTTCTCAATTTTTCTTCATTGCTTTGTCTCCCAGCTCCACAGAGTTCGGTTTAGTGTTTGCAAGCCATTGTGGTCTCTGCTGAGCAAAGTCAAGGAGTACAGATGAGTCTTGTTTTGAACACTGAAGGGGAAAGAACATGAGATCATCCTGTTTTCCTTCTGTACCGTACTACAGTTGTCTCCCTTCATTTTCACCAGCTTAATTTGTGGTGTTGGCTGGCTTCATCGCAGATACAACATCCACAATGCTAACAGCCATTCAGTCCTGTTGCTCAGGGATTCCCACAGCCTTCCAGGCTTTAAAGTAAGGAAGGTGATCCAAAAGTACAAAGCACAGCAGGTTTTGCCCATTAAGGAGAAGTTAAATGAGGCAATTCATTTACATCTTATCAGAGCAAAAGAACAAGTTGTGGACTTAAAGTCAGTGTGTTTAAAATATACAAAGGCAACCTTTTTTCTTCCAAACATAAAAGAACTGGATCGCTCTGTCCTCAGGGGTAAAGAGGAGGCATCTACGATAGGAGTAAGAACTAAGGCAGTAAGGCAGGAGCTGAGCACAAAGTCAGCTCTCCTGGTTAAAATCAAAGGCCAACTCCCACTCACGTCATACAAGAGGAAACTCCTTTTATAGGTATTTTATCACACTATGAATTATGTTTTATATTTCCTCTGAAACATCAAGCGTTGCTCACAGGTCAGGATCAGTTAGTTACACTGATCCTATCAGATATAGTAGTCTGACACTATCAGAGATGACAAGAAACTCTGAACCTCATAAGTATTTTGCTCCTGTTTGGAGCACTGTCTGATGATCGAATTGACTCCCATCTCTTACATTTTCTAAAATCCATGCTACCTGCACCTACTTAGTTTGTGTCCACTAATCAGCCCCCTTTAGTGTGAGGGCAACACTCCCTCTCAAGATCTGTGTAGCATTTCACAGCTGCAGAGCTTCGCCTAGAAATGTTAGTGGCCACAGATGAATATGCAGTTTTGGGGGCTATATGTTAGCAGCTGTTGAACTGAATTTTCAAAATGACTACTGAGCAGACAGACAGTTCTGCACTTGTTCGTAGGTCATAGCTGCACATTAAAGGAAGTGGTTTTATTGGCATTACTTCTTGTGCTGTTTACCAGTCTGTGTAATTCTTTAAAGATCTACTCCATCAATAAGTGAAAACAGTAAAACAGATAAAAACCAGAACCTCTTGTAAGTAGGAAAAAAAATGATAAAATTTCCTTCAGCTCAGTCAATGGCTTTACAAATCACAAGACATCCTAAGCAACTAGAAAATATTTAGATTATTTACACCTTCTCTAAGCTCAGAGGAGGTTACATGACAAATTTCTCCTGTATCTCAGTAACCTATGCTTCATTTGAGAGTACTGTGACAGTATGCAAGGATAGTTGAGTTGATAATAAGTGAACCCTTGCAGTACTTTTCTTTATTTCACAGCTGAACCTTCAGATGTCTTCCGTGCGTGTCCGCAGGTCCCTCAAATAACTGTTGAGCTAAGAATAAAGGGAGCTACTCTCAGCTCCACATTACAGATTCAGATTAAAAATAATTGAACACATAAAGTCTTCTGTCATAAAGGAACACTTACCAGGGCCCAAAAGAACGGCAGCAAATGGAATAGCTCTCAAATGGATGAATAGCAGAAAAATACAGCAACGATGAAGCCAGCAAAGAAACAGGTTGTCAGGACGAGGGGTAAGGACTGGACTTCAGGTCCAGAACAAAAATAATGCCTGCAGTCAGTGGAATGTCAGAGCCCCAGTCCAGACCTTTTATGGCCAGGAGTGTGATAAATATAGCATTGAAGACGGAGAGAGACAGATACCGATACCCTGTGCTATCTCTGTGCAAAGGCAAGATGACAGCAGCTTCAAAATGAGAGTTCTCCCTTTTAAGTATCTTCACTAAATTCCATACAAAACCAACATTTCAGTTCAAAATTATTTGTAGGATTTTTCTCCTTAGCTAAATTGGATTTCGGAGAGAAAAAAAAATATTCTGTCATGAACCAGAAAGTAGCAAAGATCAGTCCATCTATTGAACTTTGCCATGATAGAAGAATATGAATATTTTATGGGTTCCTTTTTTTTTTTAATGCCAAGCCACAGTGCATGTAATGCAGATATTTCTGCTTAATGACAGACAATCTAAAGTAGTAGTTAGCAGCAAAACTCTATAAAGCCACACAATGTGTTACAATTCAATAAAAATGTACTTTCTTTGGTCTGCTGAAAAAGTGTTGGTTTTTTATCATCTTATTTAACATAAAATACTAAATTAGGAACATGACCTCATAAGGCATTTAAGTAGATATAAACAATGCAGCTCTAAGACCCAACTTTTTGTTTCTAAATTGAACAGTATTACCTCTAGGGATAATTAAATGGGCTTGTTTTCTTTAATTCTGGTCATAGCATTTTGGCACAAAAATCTACAATCAATGAAGCTGAATATTACATCAGAACAATTTCCATCATCTGAGGTCTAATATGCGGAGCACACTGTGACTTCATTGTAAATCCAGATTTTGCTCTGCACCGTACATTTAACTTTCAATACAAGTGACTAGTCCACTTTCTTTTGTGCATTTGCATTGACAGAAATATTAACCTTCTCAGTGCTGCTACAGCCACTTTCCACCACACCCACCATGTGACATAACTGAGAACTTTCCAGATCCTCCTACTCTGCTGAGGCCTTTGCCCTTATGGGTGGAACCACCAGCAGAAGGTCTGGATGAGGCCACCGGATTGCGGGCTTTCCTGTACAATGGTTCATCAGTATCCCCTTCTTCACCTCACTGCCTTGATTCCACCTGAAACCTCTTTGTTCCCTGGGGAGCTGCTACCTCCTGCCTGATGCTACCCCACAGGAGTAAGTTCACACGCCTCTGTCTCCCACACCCGGAGCTGCTCAGCTACGTTGTCCATATGGACTTTGGGTCTTTGCTCCTGAGCACATAAAGCATGGCCAGCAAAAAGTTGTACAGTCATAGAAACTGTATCTTGGTTTAGGAAACTGGCCAAACCTGCAACAGGCGCAATGAAAAACAGGAACCCTAATATAACCTTTTCTTCCCCCCCCAGATTCTGTGCCAATGGCCATGCCACCGAGCTATAGAATCTGGACAATAATACACACTTTTAATCAGAGAAGGAAGGGCCCTCAGTGGATGGACTCCTGGATTCTATTACAGACTCCTGATCTGCTCCTTCACTGTGGGTCATTTGCACTGATATCTTAAAAGACTTAATGACATACAAATTGCTTTATAAAAATTCAGAGAGATGTAGAGAATTAAAAACAATTAAACATCTTGTTTCTCTGCTCTTATTGCAGTACAAGTTGTATAGATCACAGGTGGGATATACAAATCTAAACAACATTCTCAGCGTTTTTCTGGTTATAATGGCACTACCAAGTCCAATACAGTTTTCAAATTCTGTGCTGTCTCTGTTTATTCTGTAAATAAAATTGAGATAGAGTGTGACAGCAAAATCTTTTGGCTTCTGTCATTACTTTAGCACTTAAATTTACACACTTTTGTCTGGCTTTAAAATGAGATAATATCCACAGCTAATTCCAAACCACTTCACTCTTATTTGAATATGAAACTACACATTTCTAACCACTTAGAGCTCTGTAAGTCTCAGAATCCCTGCAGCACTGTGTATCCACATGTGTTTAGTCACATCGGTGCTGGCAGAGAGACTCTTTGGAAATGTTAGTTCTGTCTTCTGCTAATTAGAATTACATCGTGCCAGAGACCAGTTTGTTTTTCTGAATGGGAAAGCTGGGAGACTAATTTAGAACCTGACACAGTGGGGAAAAAAGCTTTCCTGACTGTTTGTCCATTGAAGTTTTGAGAGCTAAAGCATCCTGTAGCTGTGGGTGTTAGTCAAGTTCCACAGCATGCAAGTCCATCTCTTTCACTAGAGCAGAGTCCTAAATAAAACTAGCCAAACATTTTTTGGAGTACAGAGGTTTTGAGTATGTGTGTTGTCTTCTGGAATTTATTTTCAAACTTGTTCCAATTTTCTGAATGGATTCCCAAAAAGTACATTTTTCTCCAGAAAAAAACCACTTTGAGAAGATGTACTATTCTCCATTATACCCTGTCTGTCTTCATAATCCACTGAAGACAAGGGAGACCTGTGTTCCCTTACCTTCACCCATGAGAAGGTCTTCATCTCCAGGTAAAATCAATCTCTGTTTCTGTTTATTCTCTGCATCACTCATGTGTTTCACATGGAGTCAGACTTGTAGCAGAAGGGACAAGGGGCACCCTACAGCAGTTTGAGAGTCTGGCCTCACACCTGGAAGACCAAGTGCAAGATCACTTTCTGCTTGATATGGTTAGAAATTACATTCAAAGTTTCCTGTAGCTCTGATCAGAGAGTTTCTCCTCGCTGATGGGGAGGCTGGGTTGGATAAAGAGGAGGACGCGGCCATTTCCTCCACTGCCAGTCTGTGATTCTAGCCCTCCTGCTGCTGCTCTACATGAAAACTAAGGTTGAATACAAAAGCTATTTCTTAGATTTCATTTTAGCCTGCAAAAGTAGGGG
>Ga0181612_112527_pt1 | contig 14647 bp, 9 predicted proteins | sample HoacroProtozoa21_FD_119630 | JGI IMG/M metagenome (GOLD analysis project Ga0181612, IMG submission 119630) | Hoatzin crop microbial communities from Cojedes, Venezuel. Combined Assembly of Gp0051906, Gp0051904, Gp0051908 | reverse complement strand
CTTCTCTGGAGATATTCAAGACCCGCCTGGACAAGGTCCTGTGCAGCCTGCTGTAGGTGACCCTGCTTCGGCAGGGGGGGTGGACTAGATGACCCACAGAGGTCCCTTCCAACCCCTACTATTCTGTGATTCTGTGATTCTCTCCTACTCCTGACTTTTCAAATGTTTTGATGCAATTAACAACATCTGTTAAATAAAAGCTGATATAAAAAAAAAAGTCTTAAATAAAATATACCAAATACCAAGTGAGATGAAAAGCTCTCTCAAAATGTTGATCATAACTGATCCCGGAGGGCAGATCTGTTAGCAAGTCAGTGGCTGAGCTGAGTATTTGGAATTCTGGTTATTTCAGGTAGACTAGAGAAATAAGAATACCATGTCTGTTTCATTTTCAGCAGAGATCCTCTGTATTTTTAACAGTATCACTGAAATGTATAGAGACGAAAGGAATTAAACATAAACTACATCAGTCAGAACAGTAACTGCTGCCAACTGTGATGAACAGATGAGAAAATAATTTACAGTATAACGCGCAATCCCATCTATGTTAGACATAGACCCCTGCTAGTCCCAGACTTCAGAAAAGCTTGAGAAACCTATGCAGATCCTATAGCTGGACCTATCTCCTTCTATCAAAGCTCCGAATAACATTCTAAGTTGTATTTGTTTTGGTAAACTCAACGATTCAGCGCTCTCAAAAAAAAATATCCAGGAGGAAAATACTCAAATGGATGTGACATTAAAATCTTGTACAAAATGAACACAATAGTGTCTTGCTAACTTGGAAATGTGGATTTTTGGTCCTACTTTCTTATTTTGTGCTGAGGCTTCTTCTGTCCCCCTTCACTGTATTTTAATGGCTAAGGAAGGCTCTTGGAAATGCCAGAACAGACATTTACTGTTTTGCTAGATTACTTATTTATATACAAGTAAATTAAGTGGTTCCTTCTGCTCATGGAAGTTGTGACACACAGTGTTGCACTAAATGCACATCATCTCTGTCCAGGATGCAAAAAGGAAAAAAATACTTGTGGAGGAATTGTAGAAGGGTAGTCTTTGATATTCAAATACAACTGAAGAAATTTGATGAACATGCATGAGTCTATAGCAATCGTTATAAAAAATAAGCTCTCCAAACACAAGGTTATAAACTCATCTATAGAATGAGATGTCTGAGGAGCAGAGTATCACTCTGCATTTTACTTCCCAGCACCGATAAATGAACAGTATCAGGAGCATTAGCATATCGCAGAAGCAATCACCAATTCTTTGCTGCACAATCAGATCAGGTGCTCCAGACTATTCCCAAATTATTTTCTCTGACCGCCGAAACAACTGATTTCAAAATCAGATGAGTTCTCTGGGGCATTTGTGGGCTTGATATTTACTGTATCAGCCTCATTCACTCAGACTAGAACCTCAATGTGCTAGAACGAAAAACCCCCATCCCAAAATACTGAAAACTTGCTCTATAGGAGAGAAATCTATATAAAAATATAAAATTATAAGGTAGGGGAAATCTTTGGATCATGTTGTGAATTGTCATCAGAATGATCGGTTCACACCTGCAAAAGCTGAAGAGGGTATCACAATATTTTCTTTTAAAAGTGACAAAGAAAATAACTAAGTCTTGCAGATACACTTGAAGTTCTCTTTGTACAGTACCAAGGAGAAGAGAGCCCACATCTTCACTGATCTTCTGTATGCTACAAAGACATAAATGCTAATGTATCTGATTATGAATATAACAGCTAAAGTACATTAATCCCTAACACTACCTGACTAATTAAGACAAATGCATGCAATATCAGCTTTAAGTCAATGGGCTCTGCTTCCAGTTTACCCTTTTGAAAGTGTAATGTTTAATTATATGTCCATTTAATTTGTTTACGTGGCTAATTAATAGCTAAAAGTGTAATTAAACATAAAGCTTTTTAACTGCTCATTCCTTTCCTAGCATGCTAGAATAGTAAATGCGAGCATTACAAAATGCAAATACAACAAAAGGGCAAGAAAACTAAAAATGAAAAAAAAAGTGGCAGCCTACAGAATATGAAGGTAGTAACACAATATAGATCAGTGCCTATCATTCTCTGTGGCCAGCTGGTCATCATTATCCTGTTATATAGAAGTATAACAAATGTGTTAATAAAGCTCTCAGCGTAAAGGTTTTCTTGGATATAAAAACAGAGTCTGCATTTACAGAAGTATCAGGGAGGAGTGTGAATGAACCCAAAAATGACATGTGTCTGTTAAGCTTTGCTGGCCATTTTTCTGATGTGGCTATTTTGCATATCCAGGATAGCTGATTAAAAATAGCCACAACCATACACTGGTTAATTCTACTGTTTCTGGAAGTGTTCACTTTCCAGCTGGAAGGCGATGTAAACTGAGCTGTCTCTACGTGCTTCCGCAGGTCTGCCTGGAGCTCCTTCCTCCCTTGTCCCTGCCTTGCCCCACCCCCAGTTTCTGTTTCATGAAATACAGTCTCCAAATGGGATCGGTTATAAGCAAAGTTAAAACATTTAATTTCCAGGTACATGCCTCTGCTAATTAACTAATGGAATGATTAGTGTAGTGCAGGTTCACTGCTCCAGCGTGAAGAGCAATGGTGAGATTGAACAATGCTAGGTCCCTTCCAGCATCCACAGGTAAGGGTCAGGGACACTGCTGCCTCCCTTACCATGTCGCTTCTTCCCTTGGGCCCTTGGCCATCCTTGAGGATTTGTCCCTTAGGGCTTACAGCCCTTCTCCTCCCTTCCAGCCAGCTGCGTGCTGCCTTCCGTTCCTTCCAGGCTCAGTGCTGGGGCTGCCTCGTCTTGGTAAAGCAGCAGCTGACTCTTCCTCCTCAGCATGCAGAAAAGAGCAGTGGGGACAGGAGAACAGAGAGCGAGTCCTTCTCCTTTGTTTCAGCATGCAGCATTACGCTCCCCTTGAGGGCTTGAGGGAGTAAATACGTGGGAAGTCTCATTCAACCCACATCTAATAAGCCTATGCTGAAAATATGCTTACTGGACCAGTAGCTTTTTTAGGCAATTTTTCAGTGCAAAGGAATGATCCTGATAGGACGTACAAACGCACATCAGACTCTGTTATCATTCTAATTCGTGAGCAATATTCCTCAGGAAGCAAATTCCTCAGTAACAGTAACAAAAAAGGAATATGCACAACCCAACAGTTCTTCTTAGTCAAATTATTGGAAAGACTGGATTATTTTTGCTGAAAATCTTAAAAGATTGCAGCCCAGATTCTCAGGATGGAAAACTTGATCCCACGGTTAAAATCTGTAAAGCAATAGGCTCTGAAAGCAGGAGCCGAAGTTGGAAAGTAGCAGACAACCTTACCCATGGGACATGTAACCGCCTCTAACTGTACAGACAAGTTTGCCATGCCAAAATACAAGTGAAATGGTTGAGGATATTCAGGTTGTTCCACTGCCGAACTGCAGAAAAGCATGACCCGCTTCCCACCAGCCTCCTCTCACTCTTTCCAGCTCATGGTCACATGCAGTGAGCTCCATACACCTTGTCATAAATCAATTCCTAAACTCTTTGAGGTATCTGCTTCCTTCCTTTTCCCAAATACTGTTTTAAGGAAAAGATTGACAATAATCTGTTCATTGGAAAAAACCATAATTTAGCCCACATTTGTTTTAAATTTATTTCATATTATTTTGTAATATTTTAAGCTTCATATGGAATGAGAAGGACATCTGAAGCACTTTTCATCTTAGATCTGAATTGCTGTGTTATAACCATATCATTCTTCTCTTCTACACGTTTGCTAGAGTAATTTTTATTCCCCCCCCCCCAGCCTACTAAAATTCCCTCTGCCTATGGGCCCTTGATCCCACAGACATTTGCACAGTTTATGCACAGGATAGCCCTTCTCATTTCTGTGGGCATTCTTCTATACTTCACACTGAGTTCATATTATTTCTTCACAGGTCAGAAGTCTGATGCTTACAGATCTTTCTGGGTTTTCTACAATACCCAAGGCAGGAATACATGCAACAGAAGGGTCAAATTGTTAAGCCTCACTGCTTCTTTTTTATTAGAGAACTGGAGACAAAAATACCAATATAAAGGCTTTCTTTACTTCTCTGTAAGTGAAGCAAAAAGAGTGTTTGAGAGCAGCAGGCTGCATGTGGAGACGTAAGTACATTGCATCTGTGACTTTATAAAGTGATTTGGAGACATCTATTTTGCAACAATTGGAAGGAAACTGGGTGGGTGGCGTAGAAGAGGGGGAACTGTGAAGACCAAATGTTTATCTGTATTCAACTGTAAACAGAGTGATAGTCAGTAAACAGTCTCTCTGAAGAGAGTAATTAATAGGCACATGTGAAGAGATGGAAAAGAAGATGTATCCTTCTTCAGCAGACATCAAAGGGCAGGCTGGACAGTGAGAAATTAAGCATACCCCAAGGAGGCCACACAGCTGAATGTACATTCAGCTAGGAAATGTAATGCAATGTAATGAGCTAGGAAAAGGAGGAGTGAGGGGGTAGGGCAGGCAGTGAAAGAGGAGCCCTAAAGTAACAAAGGAAGGAGCAACTTGCTCTGCGAGTAAGGGAGCAGGAGTAAAGAAGCAGGGAGGTCTAAGCAGGTCAGCTCTTTCTGCTGAGGGGTCAAGTTGCAGAGAAGTTCTGCAGGATTAGAAAGAGTGATAAGATAGCACAGCAGGTAGCCTCAAAATAAGATAAGGAAACAGAGGAGGAGCCACTGAAATAAATGGTTCTTCATTGTGATTCTCTTGCCTCTTGCTACAGCTGAAAGCAGAATCCTGTGGCAGTTGGCCAGTTTGACAGGGAAGGCGATAAAAATAAATTACATCCTCTGTTTCCAATACAGACTGAGATGCTTCCAAAAGAATGGGGGAAGGGAACTTATTTGCAGGAGGTAAGGTACTTATGAGATCCAGAACTCATTGTCTGTCTGCTATAAAGTGCTGTCACGACTGACTCCATAACATACCTACTTGGCTTCAATTGGGGTTAGGGAACATTCCACCTCTGGGGCCAGCTCCTTTTGTGAATGTTTGGCTGGACGATAAATCCAAGTTCAAAATGGAGGAAATGTTCTTTTTTGTCTCTCAGGTGGAACATGCATGAAGCTGAGAAGAGCAAATCAGAGAACCTGAGGCCCAAGCAGTTTGAGATTCCCAGTGTCCTGGGTGGTCTTTGCTGTTAAATTTTATGTGTCATATGTGGAGAATGCTTTCCTTCAAAACCTGACTAAAACTGGGATAAGATAGATTTTCCCAACCAATCTGATTTACAGTTTAGCATGAGCAAAATACATGTATGTTAGCAATGTGGTTTTGGCCTATTGTTGCAAGTCAGGTTTTGTGCCCCCAATTTAAACAGAGCCTAAGGAAATAGTCAGGCTTTATTTCAGTTTCTTGGCGCCAGTGGACATGCATTTTTTGCTGTAAAAGCAGCTTTAGCAAGGACAATTAATCTCTTTCAGACACAGCACTAAATGAGTGTTTTTGGAAGAAGCAAAAGAAACCTATGAGAAGACTGGAACCAGTAATATCTAAGACGAAACATACTCTGTCCTCTTGCTTATGTTATCATCTTGTGTTTGATACGTGCTCTGTGGAGCTGTGGAAACTGAGGATTGCCATGCCTGCTCTCATACTTTTGGCTGATGTGTCAGGTGACACATGCAGGGAAAATGTATCTTGTACCATGCAGGGACTGTAACTCTGGGTCACAAATGGCAGGGAAGTACTTTGCACCTTAGCACTCTGTCCTGCGCTTAGAACCAGGCAATTGCCCTGTTAGTTACCTACTGTCACTCTCTCACTGAGAAAGCAGTCCAAGTTCTTAGTTTAACCACATACTGTGGAGTAAGCCATCAGCTCCCCATGAACTGGAAATTAAAAGTAGATCCGTCCTTATGGATCCAGAACAAATATATTATTCATCTTACCTGGCTGATTTGTCCCATACCACTAGTGATTTTACCAGAGAAAGATTTTGCATATGACTAATGGCATTTTTTCAGGGTTAGAAATTCCAAAGTTGTCTACTCAAGGGAAGAAATTTCATGTTTCAGCAGCTTAGAAACATTGGCTGCAGTTACTGCAAAGAATGGAATTGCAATTAGTCTTCTGCAATGTTTATAGGCATGCCTGAAAAACAGAGATGTCAATAGTGCAAGTCTGAGAGATCAGTAAGGGAGCGTCCTTTGCTGACAGACAACAGACCATGCCTCAAAACTCCCACTTGCTGGGCTAGTGGAGATAACACAGTGTGAGGCAGAGCAGCTTCAGTTTTAGGGCAGGGGTGCTGCCTCTGTGGTTCTTTGGAATCCTCTTTGCCGGAAAACAACCCTGCATTATCCTCCAGAGATCAGCCAGGGCTGGTCCCCCATCTGTTCATGGATCTGCACCTGTTTCTCATTTCACCAATAGCAGCCACATGGCCTAAGACTGTCAGGGAACACAGAGAAGAAAATGAATGTGTGGTTCAGACACCAGGGTTGGGTTCAGAAGTTCTGAGTTTAAATCCTGACTGTGTGGCATAACCTTGGTGAGTCCTTTCATTTCTGCCTGACTTAACCTCATCTGTCAAGGAGAGGAAGGCGTAATTATTGTTATGCGGCCTTCTCCTTAACTTTTTTAACAAGGAATTGGAGAAAATGTGGGTTTTCCTGTTTGCTTGTATTTCACCCAGCACAGAAGTGGATCTCTATAAAACACATCACTGATGCTTAGGAACACCAAACATGTCTCCCGTCCATTTCCTTTGCACTCTGAAAAATAGTAGGAAAGTTCCTTAGAAAAGTTGCTCAGTTTCTGCCTGTGTAAATGACAGTGCTGCGTGGACATAGCTCCAGTAGCACAGAAGTGGTGCACGGGTATTTTGAGTGTTTATCTGCAACTGGTGCATGTGAATCCAGTGTAGTCACTCTTTGTTGATCTGAGACTGAATCACATTCCAGCTGCAGCCAGCTTCAGAAACATACAAAGGCAGCATATATATCAATTCCCTGCCTCTCTCATGTCTTGCAGGGGGGACATGCCATAGATTTAGCATTGTATGTGTTGTAGTCCTTACACATGATTAGAAAACAGAGGCAAAGTTGTTGTCCCCTCTCTGCCTACTCATTTTCTATTTTATCTATTACTTCATCAGCCACACTCTGTGTGTTTACACTCCAGTACAACCATTTCGCTGCAGCTTGCTTTGACAGCCCATAGATAGCTTGAGGCTAAATAAATAGGGTAACTGCTGTCAGGGTCCACATAAGTTCTCAGCTGGGCATGGTAATGCCATGCTAACTGGGGACACACTGACCTTGCCAAATGTTATCAACTTCTGCAAGGGTCCCTTAAAGAGTTCAGTGTCAGAGATCCTTGCAACTCACTCTTCATGAATTCTCAACCCAGGCACCAGTCGAAAAGCACCCTCTCACATTTTTTCTGTCCTAATGGGGGACTGAGTTGATTATAACTGTTCTCAGTGTTGTTCTTCACCTTGAGCCTCGGTTTGCCATTAACTTCAGTAGAATTAGGCTTAGGCCTTTATCAGAAAGTTTGCTGTTTGCTGCAAGTTTGATTTCCATGTGATATATCCGGAAGTTTTCAGTTCTCACACTGCCTCTGAAATGGGAAACTGACCAACTGTTATCTCTGGGAGCTTGTTGGGTTCAGACTGGTTCCATCAAAACACACTCAAAATTGTGCCAAGCAAGGTTGGAGTTCTTTAGGTTTGATCCTCAAATTAAACTTTACCTGTCTGATTGTTTTGCACTTGAGACTACCACTTTTTTTTTGTCAGAAATATGCAACATCAGAAAGGGCAGGTATTTTGCTTGACCCATGGATTAGCAGTTTTTTGTCAGCTTCAAAAAACATCAAGAGGCTTGGGATACAGTGTTATGCTGAACACTACAAATTCGCAGGTGCTATGGCCAGAAGAGACAATTATGATAATTTATTTTGACCTTCTGCAAGCTGCAAAGTACCTCCTGTAGTTTTTATAGAGGTCCATATCTCTCAATTTAACCAATACATAGTCATTAGAATTCTAGGTTGATTTAATTACCACAACTTATGGAAAGTTCACTGCAATCTAAGGTTACTTTTCTTCAGTGTTTCAAATTTGTTCCTCATCTCTCATCTGAGCTTGTTTAACTTTTGTTTTATGTCACCTGATGTTGCTTTGCTTTCGCCTGTGCCTATTGTTGGACGCTGTAGCTCTATAGTGTCCCCATGCAGACCCTTACGCACTGCAGTCAACTTTTTACTTTTTCTTCTTAACCATCTTCAGAGTCAGGTTTATATTTCAGAACTCCATTCATTCATATCTCTAGTATTTATATTTTCAGCATTGAATTTGGATTATACCAGTTTATCCAGCTTCCTGTGACCTGTGAATCACTATGTTATTTTAAAATGTTGGTGTCACTTTAAATATTCCCATTGAAACTCCTGTGGTTTGCACTCACTCTACAGTTTTGTAAGGCCTACTTATAAAATCAGTTCTTTCACATTGAGATGTATAATTCACATTGGACTCAATGGAAATACCTATTTTACCCAGGAATGGCAAGATCAGACCTTAAACTGGCAGGCAATGCCAATATAATGCTAACAATGAAGATGTTAATCTTGAAAGATCCAGCTACGGAGATTTTTCCTCTATTTCATGATGCAGCTTTCTTTTATGGCCTATTTTTAACTTAATTCCATTAGATCTTTTTTTTTTTCATAGAATGGTGTAAATGGATTTGCTAAAAGGTAAACTAAATCTGGACCCAATGCTATCAAGTCATAGACTAACTGAAGTGGGAAGGGACCTTTGGAGGTCATCTTGTGTAAATCCCCTCTGAGAGCAAGGTGGAGTTTGAAGTTAGATCCAAGTGTACTGGTAAATATAACCGTGACTACAGGAAAAGGTTGAACGGGACCACAGTCACCTTTTAAAATTAACCATTCATAAAGGACATGACTTACAAATGTTATGACAGAATATTGCAATAGGGATGTTGCTGTTATATTTTGCCAGGCACCTTCTCTCACTGTGCATCCTTAGCACATATTTTGGAGAAAAACTCTACTAGTCAATCTAAAATCAACATAAACTCTCATGGAAGTATACAAATGACTTTGAAGTCTGTCTCATCAATGGCCCAAGAACTAACTGTTTTGTTTAAGCACATAATGTGCAACAAGCTGACGCAAAACTTTTCTTTATCTATATGCATTTGTATTTTCATTCTACTTTTTCAAAATGAATATGAAGAATTAGTCTTCCCACTTTTGGAATGATCTTAGTAAAATTAGATGTTCAACAGAAATCTGTAAAGTGATTTTTTTTTGTATATAAAATGCTGTTGCAACATTTGGTCTTCTGGTCTTATTCTTTATTTACTACACTTTTTTGACATCTGTCCCTGTCTCTTTTCATCAAATATTTATCTGCAGCAGCTGAAAGAGCCTCATTTGTTTTAATTAAAAATAAGACCACCAAGCTGGAATCACTTCCTTAGCTCTTCCATGGCTTGCACAGACAGACAGTAGATCTTGTGAGGTTTTCCTGAGGGTGGCCCATCGACAGTCTTTCCCCCCTCCCTATATCCTTTTCTTTTGCACCATGTTTATTTTTGGATAAAGAAATGTAATCAGAGCCACATTCCGGACAAAGGAACATTTTACAGTTAACACGCATGAGAAAGGAGGAAGATCATGTTGTGTTTCATTTGGTGTTTCATTGTAAGAAACCATTTTCTAATTTGTGGCTTCTGGAATGGAATTATCATTGCCACAGAAACATAGGAACTGGCATAGCAATAAGGCCTCTAGTTCAGCATGTCGATTCCGACATAGGCAGCAAGCACTTAAGGAAAAAATGTAGAAATTCAGCTAAGGAATATCCTCCTACTGATTGAAAACATTTTTTGCACTTTTCCTCACTAGCTAGTATCTGTCTCATGTCCTTTTTTTTTTTCCCGATGTTGACTTGAGAAGAGGAAAAAAAAAAAGGCAGCAACCTAAAATTAGTCTTTTTGTACAAAGTTAGTATTCTAAGGTCATGGTACAAACTGATACCTATTGCTACTAAAACTGTTATAGAACATGTTTGGGTCATGTTATTTTCAGTTTTATGTGTTCTAGACAAATACTTCTGGAGTACACAGACAGGCTGCTCATGACTTCTAGAGATGGTGAGATGTCTTCTGGTCTCAGGATCCGAATTAGATTGCATAGCATCACTGACCTTTCCCAGCCATCTTGATTATCTTAGTTCTTGTTAATGAGACAGATTTTTAAATTGGGCTTTTACATTTATTTAAGATGGAGGAGACTAATACGCAAATTTTGTTTTTTTCATACCCTATTTTCACCTCATTCTTCATTTTACATTAAAAGTAAAAATTAGAAGAAGCCATCCCTGTGAATTAACAGATTAAAACTGTTCTATCTTCTCTTGGCAAAAATTACCTTCAAAAATGCTCCTACTTCAGTCTCCCCTGGCAGTAACAGCAGAGTCATCCAATGCTTAGACAGATATTTCTTACAATTATTTTAGATACAAAACATTGATTAGCTTTAAAACAAAAAGATCTGCTTTCTTTGCAGGTGTAATCAGTTTAAGACTTTACACTCTGGTAGCTGGAGTTTTCTAAATTCTGAAAACACCTATCAGATTCAAAGCCTGACAGTAATTTGTGCACCTCTTAGTTTATTTTGTAGGCAAAGCAGAAAGAAAGGTTGAGGTGATCTTACATATCAAAAATTGCCTCATTACAGCACCTACATAAGAAAATGGGTTCAGGTGAGTAAAGACTCTTTTTTGTTCCCCTCGTAATACACATATGCAACAGGCACATGTATAGCGTGTTTCAGAACATTTACACAAAAGTTGTTGACTTACCAAGAGGTCAAAGGAGATTTTATCTCAGCATCTTTTGCATTTCACAGTATTATCTCCTATTCCGCAGGACACAATAATGTGGCTGCATAACATCCTCATGTAGATTGGTTCTGTATTTGAGACATATGGGTAAAACTCATACAGTATTTTAAGGGCAAAGTTTTCAAAGTAAATGTATACATCAAGAAAACAAAACTAAATGAAAAGTTGACCCCTAAGATGTCCTATACTGATACTTATTATTAAAGTAAATTTTACAGACAATAATTTACTATATTATAGTTACAATATTGTACTATAACTTTCTAAGATCTTGATATTGACATGAAGGAAAAGAATCAATTATGTAGCTTGGAATCATAATTTAATCTTTTCCTTGCAAGATACTGAGACAGCAGACAGCACCATTGCTTAATCAGTTGAACAACAGAAGGACATTCAGGAACCTAGATATTCTTTCCAACTCTGCCACGGGATTGAGGGTGACCTTCATTAAATGCTGTTTCTACTCTGTAAAATGTAACTGTAAATTCTGTTTTTAAAAGCATTTTAAATGAGAAAGTACTCTAAAGTACCGTAGATTTGATGCTGATTGCTTACAACAGTAAGTGAAATCAGAGTTAAACTAATTTAAGGGAGACTTTATTAACTAGAAAGATTATGAGCTTGTCAAAAAGATATTAATTAAAGTCTGGGGACTGCTTGCCAGTGTCATTCTAAATTAATTGCTAATGGGTTACTCTTAAAAGTGGAGTGCAGCTGCAAGAACATCAGGCTCAGAGGAAACTTGATTTTGTTTATCATTAATTTTTACTTTGTTTAGCAAAGGGTTTCTAAATACCAAAGAAACCTGAAACTATTTCTGGCAATGATACTTTGATTACGAAAATCTTTCTATAATCTAAATGGCAGGATTCACACACTTACTACAACCTTCTGCAGTTTTCTCTCTTTCTGTAAATCTCTGAGAACAGAAAAACCTTTAGAACTATATCTTGTATATCTTTTAAGAGGCAAAGGAGCCAAAAAAGCCAGCTGGCTTTTTAAAGCCAGTGGCACACAAAAAGGATTGATTGACATGAAGTTAGCAGTGGTTCTATCGACCCCCAAATCATGTGTGGTTGGTATCATGCTCTTTGGGGATAATATTACCTGTGAGAGCAATTCAGAACAGGCCAGAGACTTATCTTGATTTCATGGGCTCCAGTTTATAGTAAAACTTCGGGGGAAGGGGTGGGCGTGGGGGTGGGAGGTGGTTCATATCCAATTCTGTCCCTGTTTACAGGCTATGTGTTCTGGCTTTTTGTATATGAGTTTTACTTCAATGTCTCACAGAAATAAGTGCTCGAGGAGGATGTGTGGTTAAAGAAAGGCTGTACTCTTAAATTGGTGATTGTGGGGAATGTTCTTTGAAGACAGTATAGTTACATTGCTGTAAAATGTGGGAAAACAGAACCTGAAGTTTGCAATCCCTGCTAGTAGGTTGAGAGGCCATGCCGGCAAATGGCCTGCCCTACATTAGAGCTCCCTTCCTTGCCGGTGATAAAGACTCCCCTGGTTCTGACTCTTAGTCAAGACTTAGTCAGACTGCCTTTTCAGTTTAGGCATGCAAGGGGCTTTTGCAGGTACTTTCTTTTAGGTTCAACAGTGGTGAGCAGGCACCCACAAAATTTATCACACTGAACATCTGTCAAGCTATTTGTTTACTTAATTTATGCTACCTGATAGTATAACCATTTTGTATCAGTCCTGGGTTAAACAGAAACACAGATCACTATTTCAAAGGAAGTTGGAGGGTTCTGTGCTACCTCAGATAGAAATTTTTGAAATAGTGGGAATTTAGTGAAAACATCTATTTTTGATAGAGCTCTGTCACCAAAGAAGGAAGTGATAAACTGTAATCTTTTTTAATTGTACAATTTCAATTTGAAAATATGAAAGCTATCACTACATACAATTCTGCTAATTCAGGTATGTTAAATCCTCACCAGACAGTCAGACCCAAAAAGCACAGTTCTGGCCTTGTGGCAACCAGTGACAAAAATACCAATTGATTTTAAAAGATGCCAAAATTGTACCAAACAGTGGGGTTTTTTACCCCAGAAAAGAAGAATATGATTTACACCTTCCTACATCGTTCCTTCTGTTCAGACAGTCATGATCTTCATCATACTGGGACATTTACTTCAGTGTTTTGGCTTTTATTTTGGATGCTGTCATTTTAGCAGTGCAAATACTAAGTGATATGGGAATATGGTGCTTTGAAGTGCTGACGACTGTTCTGTTAATGGCTTGGGAATAGAGCTAGCACAGCTGTCTCCATATTGCTTGTGAACAGAATTCCTCTTCTGTTTGATTCACAAAACTTGAAGAGAGAGTATTAATAATAACTTTTGAAACTCTTTAGCATACTAATGAAAAGTCGTCTTCCTAATGCTTACAAAACCATCTCAGGAAAGAGCCACGTAGTACCATTACATTAACTGTCCCATTTGAAGCATCTGGACTCTAAACCTATCGGTTCAGAACCCCCAGCAGAATTTACTAGACATTTCTGTTCAATATTGACATGACCAACTTCATAGCATTTTTCTTAAGAGAGATTTGAACCAGGGCCCAAAGTTTCCTTCCTTATTTGGTAATCTGTTTGTCACTGTGACATTACTTCTCTACTCGTACACATGCATACATACAGCATATAGACAGCCTCTCTTGTGGATTTCATAGTTCCATGTGCGACATATTGGACCAAGCAGGGAAAGCACCAGAAGCTGGAAAAATTTTTATCACAGAAACATTTAGGTGTGAAGTACTAAGTCTCCCCTAGAATTGAGATGAGCTAGAATGACAGAACAACTTTATGTGTGCCATGTGTGAAGACTCTGTTCTTGCTAGTGAATCTGCTATTGCACTGAGAAAAAAAGAGGAGAGCATGTAGTCCACCGTGTTCTTTGGGACTCAGAGACACTGTTTAACCAAAGTAGAATGCTTTGGCAACAGAGTATGTCTTGTAAATGTAAGAATGCCGTAAAAAATGTAGCGGTGCTTACTGACCATAATGTCATTAAGTAATAGACATACACTGCAAGGTGAATGCTATGTAATGTCTGGTTAGTATCAGGATTCCTTTAGTAACATATATGCAAGGAAGCTTAGTGATTCACAGACCATGCTCAGAGTGACTATAGCACCCATGGCTACAGGAAAGTTGGCAATTGAGTCTCATGGAGAAGTTAGTAAGTTCCTCAGAAAAGAAGGGAGGTCAGAAAAAACATAGTTAGTATCCTATTGTCCTAGCATTAAAAGATCTTTGAACAATTATTACAGCAATTTATACAAACTGTGAGGTTTATAGATACATTGTAACTCTGATTCATGAGAAGCCTTACTTTACTAGATGCTCCAAATTAAGGTTTCCAGGCATCCCATCTAATCTTCTAATCCAATAATCCTAAAATCCAGCAATTAAAGAATGTTTTGACAAAGCAATTTGAGGCTCATTCCTCTAATTATGTTGCACAGTTTAAGCTCACTGACTTCAAATACATAGGTTTACCCATGTAATATGCATGCCGTGTATCTGAATTTACCAGATTGATAGACATTTCTGCAGAACGCAGCCTCGTCCAAACTGAAGCTAAATCAGGACATCTTATTGCCAAAGAAGAAAACTCTGGGGGAAGTTCATTGAAGCAATTCTGTTTCCTTCATGAGAATGAATGCAATTATACCTCTAAGTCATATCCAAGATCAACG
>Ga0181612_138419_pt1 | contig 14648 bp, 8 predicted proteins | sample HoacroProtozoa21_FD_119630 | JGI IMG/M metagenome (GOLD analysis project Ga0181612, IMG submission 119630) | Hoatzin crop microbial communities from Cojedes, Venezuel. Combined Assembly of Gp0051906, Gp0051904, Gp0051908 | reverse complement strand
CTTTGCCTGTCAGCTTGCCGAGATAGACCTCTTTAGTGTGCGCATAGTTTATTTCTGGGATTCCTAAATGTGCCAATGCTAATAGTAGTCATAGACGTTGCAGTGAAGGAGAGAGATTTTCTGCAGTCAGTGCAAGTTTTCCTGTTTAAGGGGAGAAAACCTGGGCCCTGTTGTTTGCAACCAGTCAGTGAGATTTGCCTGAGTTCATTAAAAATCAGTCTTTCATGGGGCCTCAAATGCCTGCTACATATTCAAGCTGTAGTTCAAGGTCTAGTGCCATAGGTTTCAATTAACAACAAAAAAAGAGAATATGAAACATTCTCTTTTTTCCCTAAGGTTTCAGCAGCAATGTGCATGCTTCATTAATGAAGAATTTTAATGAAGGATGGATTTGTCAGACAGAAGTAAGTATTTGATACAAGTAGTTTCATCAGCATGAGTTAATAAAGAGGCGGAACCCAGGTGAAACAAGGCTAATATGTAGAGAGACCTTATGCAAAGCCCATTAGCATTAGATTTGATAAAACAGCATTAGACATTAAAGCAAGTGGAGACTGGAGGAAGAACTCTTCTGCCTTCATCATGGTTCAAGGGCTCTGTCCATTACCGTGCAGAAAAAATGGCCACAGACGGGCTGAAGTGTTGTCTGAATGGGGTTTCTGACAACTGTTTTGTTCTTTTCTTGGAAACACTCAGACCCTGTGATAAAAACAATGCTGAAGGGCTATAACAGTATTTTGGAGAAAGGCAGACTGGCTCCCTGTTCCTTTTTTTAGCTCAGACGCAATCAATGGCTAAGCAGATCAGATGTTTTACAGTGTCAGCTACAGCGAGGGGAAGTGGATTTAGTGTAACAGAGATGTGGGATCTCTTGCAGACGTGGTCTTCTTAGGGCTCTTTGGTTCCACACTTCTGCCTGCTGCTCAGTGTAAGTGGTCCATGTCTCTCTTCTTCTAGTGATAGCAACTACTTATGTGCCTATGTTATCTGTCATCTTGCAATTGTAAGAGTCTGGGCTGAACAAGATACTTAAGGAAGACAAGTTGCCATGCTTGTACAGATTTGTGATCCACCCAGTATCTCATCTCTGCCAGGGCCCAGCTTCAAAAGCATCAGAGGGAAGTGCAGGAAACAGCGCCAGGTGTACATTGAATAATCTGCCCTTAGTTTAAGCCTGAAGTCAGTGCAAATGTTGGAGTGCCTAGAGCTAGGCATTTGGTACCTTGCTTAGCTGATGTCTCTGTAGAGAGTTTCTGTGTAAGATGTGATGGAAAATATGGACTCCTGCAGAAGTTACTCTCTCCAGAGGATCCAGCAGAGAAGGGAAACCAATTCCTAGAGGAGAGAATCTGGGAGCAAGATTCAATTTGGATTGCAAATTAGTAAAATGCAGGCAATAGTTGTGTATTAGCTGCAATTCTACTGGGGAATCAAACTTGAGCAGACGGTTTGGTTTGGGTTTTTTGTCAGACAATTTCTTAATCTTGAATCCTCTCTGGATGACAACTATTGGGATGGAACAAATGCATCCTCACTTTCTTTTCTGTGCTTAAACAGAGGTCAGGAACTGTTTGGGAATACAGGCATCTGAGATGAGAATAGTTTTGCAACTGAGTTAGCAAACCTGACTTTACACATGGCTATACAGCTCAGTGTCCGAAAAGCTGATGATGACTGGAGACAAGCAGCCAGCCATAGACCTCAATAGCTCCGTTCACTTAAAATGGAAGTAGGAGAGAGATGAGTTTTAGTGAGTATTTCAGTTTTGGTTGTGGCAGCTAGAGGAGAAAAAAGGATTTGTTCAGCCCTTGTCTTGCTTTGCAATCTCTGGAGTCTGAGATCGTAACTGCTGGGATGAGATGGTGACATTCAGTCACCCTTGTCCAGTTTCTCAGACACTCCCCAGACCACTGTAAATACGTTGTAGAATCAGAACTGACCCAAAACCTAAGCCCAAACCAAAACTTTGAAAATGTCACAATTAGACCTGAAGAAACTCAGTATGGCAGCTTGGGCCGAACTGGGTAAGAATTTTATGCTTTGCAGAATCTGTTGAATGATGGAAGTTAATTTCCAGCACCTGAAAAATCTGCTGTTTATAATTAATATGACATCGCCTCGAAGAAACATAGAAAGATCAGAGAGTTTATAAAGAGGAAACAGAGATGGCATTGCCCAATAATAAGTCCACCATTGTTCTTTATTAAAGCAATACATGTGTGTTTATTTAAAAGTTATTAAAAGGAAAGAGCAATACAGTTACTCTTTCTACTAATGGTTTTCAAGCAATAACAGAAAAAAATGTGTGGAATAAAGCTTGAAAATATTCCAGTTCAATAAAAATGCAACCCTAAAACCTTCTCTTGTGGTGTAATACCATCACTTTAGATTCATCACAAACCCTGTGTATTCTTGGCAAATTAGAATTAGAATTCCAGTCCAGAGGTAATGCTGATACTCCAAACATTTGTTTCTGTCCAAAATCACAGAGGAGAAACAGAAATCTTGACAATTCATTGCAAAGTCAGCACTCAATTTATTAGAAGATGCTGAAACATTTCAGTTAACATTAGTTCATGGGCATATAGGAGTTGTAATTTGGCTGCAAAGCGCTTTCTCTCCCCTGTGATGTAGACTTCCAGAACAAACCAGATGTCCCAGGACAGCTGTGTAGCTACCTGCTCCCATGTGGAACCAGGGTTCTTGAGCACCAAAGAGCCCATCTTGATCTATGGAATAGGTATTCTTTCCGAGGAGCTTTAAGTACAACTTCCGTAAGATAGCGAGGCACCAAAGACAGCTGACAGGGTAAACTGAATATTTTGCTTAAACCAAACTACCCAGGCGGAAATAGGTTAGCACAGAGTTGGTACGGTGATAGAAAGACAGTGAAGATTTAGGGAATAGAGCCTGAGGTAAGGCTTTGTGTGCCACGAGTTTGCTATTAATGTGGGAGATGGAAGCAAGACCGGAGGGTCGACCCATCCTTCCTCTGTGGGCACAGCCCATCTTCCGAGGCTGGAGTGTGCCACTTACACAGTTTAGAGTAAAGATGTATGAACAAAGGGTTATTCAGTTCAGCAACTGAACCAAAAAGTCAAGAAGGGGAAATAAGTTCAGAGCCTCTGAACTGGAACATTTTGAGGACAGTTCTGAAGTCAGGGGTTGGGTTTTGTTGTGTTTTTTGTCATTTTTATTTATTAGTTGGGTTTTTCTTTTTAATTGAGAACAATTTTTAAACAAAAAAGGCCACTTTGTAGCGTTGAAGTCTTTGAAAACAGGAGACAAAAAAAAATAAAAGCTTTGTTCAGAAAGTGCTGAAGTGAAGCATTTGGAGTTTTCCGAAATAAAAGAATTCATATGAAACTGTGGAAATGACACGTTACAAATGTTTCAGCTGACCTCTCTTTTTTTTAGCAAATTCAACCACTCAAGTTGCAGAAAGCTTGCTTTTCTTCTCCTATGCCCTGGATCAGCTCCACTTTTAATGAAATGAAATAGATAACAAAAGTTTTACTTGCTTCTCTTATTTTATAGTTTCTCAGACTGGGAAGGAGAACATCACTATCCATGGCAATATCTTGACCTCACAAGCTTTTCACTTCGTGTATGCACAGAGTTGAGAGTTTGTGTATATATATATGTGTATACTGAGGTCCAAATTCCCTTTCAAACTGAGGCCACAGTTCTTGAACAACAGTGATTCTTCCCAGAGAAACAGTCTGACATGGATTCTGAGTCCAGAGATACCATCCAAGTTTGGGATGGACTGTAATCTAATTTAACTACTTAACCTAATTTAACTGCTCGTGAGATGTAGTTCACTCTGGTGCAAAAAGGAAAAAACAACTTTGTTTCCAAATTCTGTTAAGAAATGGAAATGCTTTAACTTTAGTGTACAGGCCTAAAGCAGCTACATCCTAAATAAAATAACCTCATTATAATTAAGCCAGTCAGGTGAGTGAATAATCAGGGATTTCACAGATATTCTCTTTTGCTGTCTCTTGAGCCTCAATTTGTCCTCAGTAATTTATAGTACTTACCTGAATCAGCTCAGATAAGTTAGGTATGGGGAGAATCTAATTCTCCAGTCTCTTCCTTGGAGCAGTTGCTTCTTTTTGCAGTAAAAGAAATTTATATATATATGTATGTTTCCATCTTGAAGGAGGTGAACTCCATGGCAGTGTGCAGTGGTGTCACCTGGTTACGTGAGAGACCATGGTCTAAATCTGTAATTCATATCACTGGTAAGAGGCCCTATAAGCTCTGCTGGGATGGGTTAGGATTTCTGCCCTGTTTTCTTTTCTCTTTTTGTTTGCTGCTCTCCCAAGAGCTTTGAAAATCCGAATTTCATCCTAGCAAGGAGGAGAAAAAAAAGGTAAAACTTCTGGTGGAACAGGACATTCTGGTGCCCATCTTGTGGGTGTGCATGAGTCTCTGAGAGATGTGTAAGGAAAAAAAAGCAAGAAGCAGATGTCTCTGTGGCCTGTGGCAAGGGGGAGCAAGGATGCGTGCGAGGGACTGACGAATTCCTGCCTTGACAAAGACTCCCAAACTGGAATTTGTGAGAATCCGTCTAAAATAAAATGCTCTTAGTGTCTGGCTGTCATCCGGGTGCCTCCCAAGAACAGTGGCAGAGGGATAAAGCTGCCACATCACACATTCCTTGCTATCACCACAGCTTCTCTCTTGATGAAACAAAATCTTTCCTTGTCTGACGGTTCTGAAAATTGAAGCTAGAAAACCTCAGCGATGTTGCTGTACTTGGAAGCGCGTGCAAAGCATGGCAGTCTTCTGAGCAAAACTTTTCCATTGCTTGCGCTACAAAGACAAGATGCAAAGAGCAAGTTGGCAAACATGCGTTTTAGAAGATTCTGCACATATCTGAGGGAACCGAAACGTTACCGCAAGATTGCTGAAAAAATAGATTGATGATTTAGTTGTGTGGAAGATGTGTGTGGTCAGCAAAGGCTTGTCCTCTCGCAAGAGCTAAAGCAAAGGCAAATTCCTGGCCCTCCTGAAGCCCAGCGCAGGCTTGACGGGACTCAGCCCAGACGTTATTAACGTTACTCTGGCAGGGTCAGTGGGCAGAGGTGTTAGTGGGGTCTGCCCAGGCTGATGCTCCCCTCAGACAGCTGTCAGTGCATTGGTGGTTGGGAAAAGCCCCGTTGGTGGGCACGAGGTGTGGTGTTAACACCATGCAGCCTCCACCACTGCAGGAAGGTGGGCTGATCTAAAGGGCTGTTCAGAGCAGGAACAAGTCATGGATACTCTGATTCACCCTACAGCAGAGGTTATCAAACCTGGAGATGCTTACAGCCCTTTGAGCTGCAGAAATTGGATACCTGATGTGAGGGGTTGGAGGATGCTTGCCTGGGCAGGGAGAAGGGCATGGCCAGGCTGCCATGTGGCTTGGGATTGAATGAAGGTGGGACCTGGGCAATTCTAAGCCTGGGAATTATGAAAAGAAGCTATTGCAGGACTTTGTGATGTTAATGTCATATTTTTCTGACCAGATCCACTCAGTAACCCTAGCAAATCCTGATGATGAGTCAATTTTCTATTGTCAGTGCCAGCACAGAGCGATGCTAGAGACCACAAGGCAGAGAGAGAAATGCTGAGACAACCTAGTGGAGCGTGCGGCTCAGCCTAAACTACTTGCACGTTTTGTTTTGTTCTTTGAATTCTTGAAAAGAATTAGAAAAGGATGGCAAATTTCACCAGAAGTGAAACATAACCACAGAGATCTTCGTCTGTGGATTAAGGGTTTTCAAGAACTAGCAAGAATAAATGTTTCCCTGTTTTCACTCTCTTTTCTGTACCTTAGGACCAAGCTATGTGGGATATCTGCTGAGACTCTCAAGTTTTCTTGTTTGGACTCTGTTATTTTAGAGAACTTGTTTTGCAGAACTGTGCATCCCAGGGAAGGAAATTAAGGTCAGAGATGAGAAAAATCCACCTAACAGCCTGAAATATTTTTAGTTTCTCAAAGACCACCCTGTGTGGGAATGGTAGAATTAAAAATGGGAGGAACGCTAAGCCTGGAGTTGTGTCAAGTTATTTGTGAAAAATCTCTGAGATCTTTGTGTGGACCAAGATATTTGGGTGGTACTTTCTCACCCTTTCTTCAGAAAAGGCACTGTGGCCTCACAAACTGAAAAAATCGCCCTGCTTATTCTCTAGCTTTAAAAATAACTATGTATCTTGAAAAGCTGTCTCAGCAGTAGTGAAGGAGTGGAAAAAAAAAAAGTGTATTATATCCCCATGGTTTCATATAGTGCAGCTGTGCTAACAGAGTACATTGAGACTGAGACCAAAGAAAAGGCACGAAATAGTCCATGAAATGGGCTGCTGAATTGAACAGTAAAACTTCATGCAATGAGGAGAACTATAGTCCAGGTATCCTACTGCAGATGGGAGGTTTTTGTCCTTTTTTTTTTTCCTAGAGGGGAAAAAATCCAGAAGAATAATAATTTCAAGCCCATTGTATTAATACAATTTTTACTGAAATGAATGGCAAAGATATCTTCTGATAGGAAGTCTACCTTACTTTGATTTAAAATCTTTAAATATTCTTACAACACATTTGGTTTAAATGTCCATATTCTGTGGGCTTAAAAGTTTTGATTTTACTTCTGGCTGAATGTCTGTAGGATGATGATCAGATCTGAAAACAACCAGGTCTCTAGATTTATTAAATCAGTTTAGAAAAACTGTGTTTTTTTGAAAGAAGTAAGCATGCATCAACATGCAGCCTTCAACAGCCCCTGCTAGGTCTTGCGGTAATTAGTAGTAGTACAGGAATAATGGAACAAGTACTGACCAAATCTAATATTCAGTTGCCACAGTGGAGATATTCCCCCTGCATCGACTCTAAAGTACAAGTGGTTAGTTTATAACCCTCTTTAGGTTACAGCATTTTAACGTTTCTTCAGTGCTTATTTATTCTCTTCCCAAAGAATGTTCTGAAATATCGAGTTTACAACCTGTGGCTCATGTGATGGTAGTGGAAACAATTAAGCTAGAAACTTTCAAAGCCACCACTGGGATTTTGATGCCCAAACTCATTAATTTTAATAAGAGGTGAGCTGCCAGTCGTCTTAAGTGGTTTCTAAAATCTCAGCCCATAAAAACACCTCTCTACTGGTTCCAGTTTACTAGGAGCTCAGAGCAAGGTAAACACGTATAACAAAATAGTAGGTGTTAAAAGGTGGAAAATCTGTGTTCAGATGTCTCTAAGACCATTCAAGGAACCAAATGGTGGCCCTAGCCTTGAGCTGGCAGATGTGGGCTGACGTGGGGGCTGCTCCTACCTTCAGCGTCTTGGGGAATTACTGACTGATCAGAACATGAGGCACAGTTTTGGAGGCAAGAAGTCGTCAGTGGAAACAGATACCTTGGCAACAGCTCAGTTCCAGCTGTGATTGATCGCATTATTTGGGCTCTCACGTCTGCTCCATGCTCTTGCCATCTTAAGATCTTTCTGCCCACCACAGCCTTATGGTCAGGGTAGTGCTCTTCTCCCCAGTGTGCAGATGGAGGGCAGGGTTGCAGGAAGACCTGGGTGAATTCACACCACACAGTGGTATCCGGAGCACTACCAGAACAAGCTGTCTTTGGGCAGTATCAAGCAGCTTGTACTCCCATTGCTTTGGCAGAAGTGCAGCAGGCAGTGAAGCCAGGGCTTTCTTGCCACCCGTTGCTGCCTGCTGCCATTGCAGTTACCCACATGGTGTTTGTACATGCTTGGACCAGGTCCTTCCTACCTGCCTAAGCCATCCTATCCAAGTTCACACTGTGTTATCTTCTAAGCTGATAAATGGCTGCATTTGCATGTTGATACTTCACTGATGCACCATCATGGCTGGATAAAAATTAAGAACTGTCTGCTGTGGCCTGAGGGACCCACCCAGTGCAAACCTGTGAGGGCCTTTCCTTTTACAAGTCTGGAGATGGCTTTGCTTCAGCCTAAGAAGTCTTGAAAGCTTCGGAGAGCACCAAGATTTCTCAAAGAAAGTTGCTGCACTGATGAAAACTCATCCTCGGTGTGAATCATGGAAGAAAGTCTTAATGGGGAAAAAATCCAGAACCAGCAAATCTCTCTGTGATGTAAAATAGAGCAAGGAGTCTAAATAAGTTTTGAAAGGACTCACTGAAAGTCTGAATGGTTGGAAGAAGAGAAAAAATACAGGATTTTCTTGTGTCTTTTATTAATGAAAGCAACCTTGGAGAATTTTAGAATTAGTTTAAACAAGCGTCTTTCTTTTCTGTATCTGTCATATGATCTCTGAAGAACTTCATTAACGTTGGCTACAAGTGACGAAGGTACTGTAGTTTTTGCCAGTGAGTCTTGTAGTAGCAACAATTAATTATCAGTAGCTATTGGAAGGACCTTTGGGTGAAATATGGTGCAGTGGAAATAGAGATGACCATCTTGACTGCTATTGTAATGGCCTTCAAAAAAACGAAAAAAAAAAAGCTGCCATTAGTAGCAGATGTGACTTTTTTGGAAGAGAAGAAAATGTTCCGTAAATGAAACATGTGGTTTCACTTGCAGCACATTTTGTACATTGTCACCAATGAAGTTTAGGATTTTTTATTACTTTTTCATTAAAATATCTTACTGGTTTCACTCAGGAGGCAGAACTTTTCACGTGGCTTTAATTGTTTCTATCATAAAAGTCATAGCATCCATGTAATAGAAAGAGTTTTGCAGACCACAGCTTCGTATTGCCTATTAATTCTCTTCTATTTTCTGTACCTGTAACTCATTGGGCCATCCCAGAGACAGAAAACATTCTTCTCTTGCAATTAAGACCAAACAGGAAAAAAAAAATCACTTTGTGTCGGTACTGATTCATTAGATTTTTGTTTCAGCTATTTTAGTTCAGAAATGTAAGTTCACATGGCCACATATCAAAGGAGAGAGTTTGTATTGACTTTTTTCTAAAATTAGTGAAACTCTAGAAGATGAAAACAATTAAAGACCTTTTTCTGAATAGTTCCAGTTAGATGCAAAAGGTGATAGCATTTCAGACAGGGGTGAAGAGCGCTGGCAGTATTGTTTCAAGGTGGCTTTGGACAGGTCATTTACCACCTTTTTTGCTTCGTTTCTCCATTATACAAAAACTGCTAGAGTTGAGTTCTCAAATATCCCATCCCAGCAGCCTAGCTATTAGACCATGCTTCTGTCATCAGTCTGGGCTTCCCTGTCAACACTCTTAACTGAAATGATTAAGCATAATTATTGTTGCAGTCAAAACATTGTCTTGTTTTCCACAGATGATATCCGAAGTTAAAAAAAAAAAGAAGGTAACTAGTGTTATCTCATTGATTTAAGGTCAGCCTCTGTGAAGGTATCTGTTTATCTCAGAGGGAGTCACAGTTTTCCCGTTTAACCTTCAGCCCAGTGGGGGAGGTGATGTTGACCTCTGCCACAGGCTCTAAAGCCTGTAAGAAGTAATTAAAATGCCAGAAAACAGCAATCACATATCAGCTGCCTTTTCCCCCTTTTTCAGTTCAGTGTTTATTTGACAGCTTGCTAGGAAATGCCACTGCTGTCTTTAGTTGCTGCCCCAGAGCAAAAGCCTTTCTCCTTGTACACGTTCTTAGCAGTTAGGAGGACCCACCAAGTAGTGTAGTCCTCTGCTTTCACTTTTTCTTAGCACCATCCCTTGCTTACTCATCGAATGTTTAAATGTTGTGTTCTGCAGTTCAAGGATGACAAAGACAAGCCCAGCCTTGGAAGGATCCTCAGCAACAGCCCTGCCCGCTGTCCAGCTTTCCGAACAGGTCCCACTGACATCTCCTTCCCTGAAGCCCCTGCAGATGGACGAAGAAGACAGCCTGTCTCCTCATCTCCTGTTGCCAGATAGCATCAGCCAGCTGGAAGAGTTTGGCAGGCAGAAGAAATGGCACAAGAAACAGCACAAACACCATCGCCAGAGGCAGTTCAATGACCTCTGGGTTCGGATAGAAGACAGGTGAGTCATCACTTTTATGGTCCCTGTCCTGTCCCTGCGATCTCCTTACTAGTTGCTCTATACAGATCACAGCTTTTGTTGATTCGACCATCAGGAGGGTTGGAGAAAGGCTAAATGGGAAAGACAGGGAGTGAGGTGATGTTTTTGGAGCCTAATGAAGAACTAGGAAGAAGGCTTATAGGCACGTTTGATCTAAAAGTAAAGAGGAAAAAAGCTAATGCTTAGAATATTTAAAATATACGGAAACAAAAACTTGTCGGAGTAAGAACGGGGGAAAATGACAATGAAAAATATTCTTTATTTGCCCTTTTTCTTCCAACCATTGTTTTCCGATCTTTATTGTCAGTTTTCAGCCCAGAGTCCTGACCATTTTCCAACCATGCAGAATATTCCTGGGAGTTTTTAAGATTCAGACATGTCTGAGTTTCAGTCTTAACTGTATTCTGAGACTGAAATATTTTAACTTCTCAGGCTGCGCTGAAAACAGCAATCTGAGGCAAAATGAAGCACATAACTAAGGCCTCTATGTGAAGAGAATGGAGGTAGGCACATTTCTTTGATCATTTCAGTCTTGATCTGAGGTTAAAAACTCACACTCAGTGTTTGAATAAGAGCCTTCATGTCTGATCAGGGCTTCTCAATGTGTGCTTTTAGGATTCCAGGTTAATTTATTCTCCCACCTCTAAAACTGGGAAAGCTCTTACTGCCTTTGTCCAGGCCAAGTCATGGGCAGATAAACAGCCACACGTTTATAGACCTCCTAACAAGTGAAAGGAATGAAATAATCTGTTGGGAACTGGCTGCTCGCCTATACATGTAATGATTGTCTTCGACCATTACTCTTATTCCCATTTTCATAGCACCTAAATTCCTTGCAATTAAAATGAGACAGAGTCTTTCAGAGGCCTCTCCCTTTGCTAAGGAAAAAACTCCACATATCTGTGTTTGGGGAATTTTTTATTTTTATTCATTCTTTTTAATGGAGCAGTTGCCTCATTTTTTTTGTAGTTCATTTTATTCTCAGGGTGAATGATGTAAGGGTTGTTATTAAGGTGGTGCATATAAATCTTAACGTAGTAAGGCTATTTCTGAGGTTAATGCCAGCCTTGGTAAGAAGGATGCAAGTCTTTTCTTCTCAAAGTGTGTTCAGTGGTTGAATCCTCTCCACAGAGGATATGGAAGCATGAACTAAGAGGCATTTGGTTCAACATAGTTGATTGCCTTGAGGACAGGGGACTTTTCTATCTTTCTTCTGCCTGGGAGCTTGCCGTGGTGTCCCATGGTGCCCCAGCATTTCACAAGGGTGTGTGGTCCAGCTTACCGTATCTTTCATAGGAATGAGGTGCTTAAATAGATCTGGTGGAGCCTGGCAGTTAGGTGCAATCCTTCTGCCTCCATCCTATCTATCCAGAAAGGATATTGGGCATGGGGCCTGATATGACTGTGGAAATGTGCAGCTAGAGGCTTGAGGCAGTGGTGCTTGCATAGCTTTGGCAGACTTTTGTGCCTTTTGCTGTTTTTATTTCAGTAAGAAATATTCCTAAGAAAAGTATTTAATAAGGTAGTTCCCCAAGTTAGAGTTAAATTATTCACTCTGTGCTCCTGTGAGATTTCGTCTGAATCAAACCCTTTTATCTGTCTGCTTCCATTTTACAAGGATGGAGATTGGGGTAAGGAAACCTAAGTTTCTGCTCCCACCACGCTGGTGATGAACTAGATGGTGTGTGTTGCCTGCCTTGCTGAAAGATCCCAGGGATATATTAGGGGGAGATCACAGCCCTAGGAATGAGGAAAGGGTGGAAGAAGGGAAGTCTCCCTTAGAGCTTTCAGATGGTTTTAGAGCTTCGACGATTCTGGAGTAACTTCTGGTGTTTTCCTGGAAACAAAACAAAACAAAAAATGTAAACTGTTCAGCTAATTCAGAGACTCACAACCAGCTCTGGTTTCCCCATAAATTGGATGGGGTCTCAATTTTCATAAACCAGCTGCTGCATATTGTGCTTTTGGCAAGCTGGACCTTGCACAAGGCAATAAACAGTGAGTTCTCTCTAGCTTGTTCCTTTCTGATTGGCGAAAAAAGAGCAGAAATGTGTGCCTGTCACCACACTTAGCATGATCATTCTTGGGAGGAAATGGCTAGGATGGGCAATGGAGTGTTACCTGTGCAGGAGAGAAGCATGTGAACTTATGCTGTGTTGCCTCAATAATGTTCACCAGCACTCAACAGTGAGATTGTTAGCACTCATTTCTGGAGGATAATTAGCGTACTAGAAGTTCACACTCTGGCCTGTCCCATAGATCCATTGTGCATTTGCATACACTTAAATTGGAGCCCCCCCATGTTCTGTGTGGCCTGCGTATAGTATTACCTTGAGCTGTGGCCCCATGTTTCCAGATGGTTCTTCTGCCAGTTTGAGTTTCCTAACTCACCTGTTGCACCTGAAACTGGACTTGTTCACCCTGGAGACAAAGTAGAGGAATTTAGGTCATTGTTATGGCTTTTGGGTGAAAGCTGCTTAAAACTCATTGTTCCCGTGCGAGGTCTCCAGAATTCAGCTCTTTGAGTTGCCTTTCAACCTGAAAAGTCAAAGAGAAATATACAGGTGGAGGACAAATCCAGGCGAATTTAAACCAGATTATTGATTCTTGTATGAACCTCATTGAACTGTGAAATGACTGTGGTTCATATAGCTCTTTTCCAAAGCTTTATTGACCATGGATTAGAGGACTTTATGAGCCATGAATTGCAGGGCTTTTATGGACTCTGCATTTCTAGGCTATCTCATACACTTCCATGGAAATCTTGGGGTGTTTTTTTAAGCTACCAACACAGAAACAAAGGAAATGAACACAGGAGAACAATCTTAAAGGAACATCAAAGGTCTGACTCCGACCTATAAAAGACAGGAAATCCATAATTAATGGTTCCATGAAAACTTTGGCTCACACAGTCGTTTGGGTCTGATCTGAGGTTATAGCTACAATTTGGAATGGCCTCGTGAAAAATGAGTCATCATTTAGTGTCACACATCATTATTAGTATTTGCTTTCAGTTATACCTTGGAGATTGTCCTTTCCTTTTTGTTCTGTCTTAACAGCTGAGGCATTTGAGTTGGCACCCCTGCGTGGACAATGTTTAGATTTGTGTGTTGGAGGGTTAGTACCGCTGTGGAGGATGAGAAAGCTTCTGCTCTGTCTTCTCCCTGTCTTTGACAGAGCTAAGATTTGCTGATCTCCTGGGTAATCAGCTACACTGAAGGCTATTAAAAAATAAAAAAAGCTGATGAAATGTGTGGTTTCCTCTCCCTTCTGCCTCCTTCCCCCCAAATCTAAACAAAATGAAAAAGTCCTGCCTGGCTGCAGCTTGTGTTTGAAATTGTTTGTCAAGATTCAAAATTAAATGGAGATTCCAAGTAGTGAGAATTTTCTTTAACTACTTGATTTTGCGGAAATGTGCAGATCTGAAGTCTGTCTTTGGAAGCAAACTGAACTTAGACAAAACTTAAACTCCAGCTAGCTCCTGTAGCCAAAAGTCAGCTGGGGCAGCCGGGAGGGAAGGCAAAACCCTGGCGCTGGGAGGCTGGAGTTTGGCATGCAGTGTGTTATTGTTCCTGTTGACACTGTGTTAGCTGAGCTTCCCCTTGTAATATAAATAATTAATTACAGATCATTCACTGGCTTTTCATGATGAGCTGCTCATTTAATTGAAAGAGTAGAGAAATGTCTGTGATGTTTCAGAGTAGTCTATGAAGGCTGGATCAGGATCATCATACCTTTGTTCTAGCAGGCAGACGGTTTAAGGCTACAAACAAAACCAGCCCAACAGAACAGAGAACCTCTCTCAGCTCGTGGGGGAGCCTCATACCTCCTGGGGCCCTCAGGCAGGGCCAGAGGAGAGCTCCTGGGAGAAGGCAGGGATGGAGGGACTTATAATTGGGAGGGTGTTCCAGGGGTTGTGAGGTTTGGAGGGAGCAATGGCAGCTGGGAGATGTAAAAAGGAGAAATACGGTGGTTGGAAGAAAGAATTAGAGAGGATGTAACAGGTAAGTTCAGAGGTTCGTTCCTGCTGCTGAGGAAGAGATCTGGGTAAAGATAATGTCTGGAAAGACACTGAGGACACACAGATGTATCACTTGCACAGGAGAGAAATTAAAGGAAAAGAATTGTTATCAGAAGAGAGTAAAAGAAATTATTGTCCCAAATGTAGGCTCAGCCCTGCAAAACCTGTCATTAGTGGGAAATGAAATGAATTCCCCCTGTAATTGGAAATGGCATTTCTCTGATAGCCCAGGGCTGACTATTCAGCCCCAGATGAATGCAATAACATCACAAATATCAATTTCTTTTGGAAGCAACAGTTATTTTAGGCCAAAAAAAAAAGTTATACCAGTGATGGATGAAGGGAGACAATGTGTAATAAACTGCACTAAGTGTGCCTGTATAGAGTAAACCTTATCAGTTTGGATGGAATTTAAGCACTTAGCCAGTTATCCTTTCTTTCAAGACAATGCAGTGATGGAAAACAGAACTCTGTCAACTCAGACAAACTTTTAATTTCACTTAACTGCATCTGAAAGGTAAATTTCAGTAAATGAATCCAAATTGCTTCCTTTTCACAACATACGGTGCTGAAATACAGTACTTAACTTCATTAAAGAAAAGGCT
>Ga0181612_179226_pt1 | contig 14649 bp, 5 predicted proteins | sample HoacroProtozoa21_FD_119630 | JGI IMG/M metagenome (GOLD analysis project Ga0181612, IMG submission 119630) | Hoatzin crop microbial communities from Cojedes, Venezuel. Combined Assembly of Gp0051906, Gp0051904, Gp0051908 | reverse complement strand
TTTTTTTTTTTTTTTTTTAAGGCTACATGGCTTAGAGGAATTAAAACCGGAGTTCGTAGCCGTGTTCGTGTTAGAAGCTCTACATGGTTCTTGCAGTGTTCCTTAAGCTTTTATCGTAGTGGTAGGCACCGTACATGACCCTCTGATATATGGAATATGAAATCCTTATTTCAGCTGCAGCACCGCACAAAATAGGTGTTAGCTTTGTGTGTTTAAGTATGAAAATGGGTGGTGGCTAAAGAATTTTCTTCCCAAATATTCCTGAAGTTGGCTAAAGTTAATGATGCTACTAGGACCAGTGTATTAGTCTGGTGTGTTGGTCCTAGCTAGTTAGGGAGCATGACTAGCAACCCTGTGATCCAAGTAAGAATTGGAATACCTTCTGGTTTTGGAGCTGCAGATTGTATAGTAATCAAAGAAGGAAAAACAGTGATGTGTAAGTGTGACCATAGGAGAAAGGAGTATTGTAGCAACAGCTGTGGAATGAAGTATAACAAACACAGCTGTGCTAATTTTACTTGCTTGGTTTTTATTCATACCTGCAATTCAACATTTTACTCATTTTTATCTGTTAGTCTTTAAGATCCCTCGTTTGCTTAGGGCTCAGTTTCAGTGGATATTGCAGTAAAGTCCCCAGTTTATCATGCATGTAATGAACTGATTTTATTTTAACAGCTTTTTCATGTTGATATAAAATGGGAAAATAGCACTGTTACTATGTCTGCCCAAACCTGGTTAAACCTGGGGTGAACAGAAGTGGGAACTGAGTTGCCTACTCAATTTCAGGTGCTTTTTGTTGGTATTGCAAAGAGAATGGTACAGGAAACGATCATCCATCACAAGCCTCTTTGGCAGTGTGGAGAAGGGCAGGCATGTAGGTGGAAATGTTATGTTTGCTTTTACATTGTTTACATTATTTTTACAGTATTCAAGGGGACTAGGCTTCCAACCATTCTGGCAGATGTTATTGTAACATCAGAAAATAAAAATGGAAAGTTAATGTCTTCTTGCCTTTTACCACTGAAACTTTGGTAATGTAAGCGGGTAATTCTTGGATTTTGTGCTGGATTTGTGGACCTTTGTTTTAGAGGGAAAATGTACTCAAAGATGCCAATATTCTCGGTGATAAAGTAATTGGAATAAAGACTAATAAACATGTGAAAGCTGTTGCCTCTTTCCAGCTTTAGTTGTTCTTTGATTCCTTAGTTTTGTCAGCTCCTGTATCTGTGTATTAAGGTGTTCATTACAGTACTCTAACTAGGTGAGAAGAGAGTTTTTTCTAATTGTTTGCTTTTCTCTTGTTTCAGAACCGAGAGCTCCAGATTATGAGAAAGTTGGATCATTGTAACATTGTCCGATTGCGTTATTTCTTCTACTCTAGTGGAGAGAAGGTAAGTATGAAAAACAAGGCAGTGCCTCCTGCTAACCATCTGGGGTATAACTGAACTGTTTGAGTTTCTGGAGACAGGAGTGTGAAGATAGTAGACGTGATAACATGGAGGAAAAGCTGTAGTGGTACCCAGCAGATCATGTCGGAGCAGATCTTTTTCAGTGTGGAAGTGTATGGTCCATGAGGAGTAGTGTTATTAGTGTAGCACAACAATAGCATAACAGGTTTGGATATGCACCACCTTTTTTAGTTTAGTGGGGCACAGCCAGGCTTGATTTGCACATTATAGCACTACCTTTCCATATGTGCAACAGCTTCCTTGTCTATGTATGTATCGGCATTTTACGAATCACAGGAGAATTCAGATAATATGGACCTCGACATGGCATCTGGTCCAACCTCATGCTTAAAGCAGGGTCATCCATGAAGTTGTGGAAAAAAAACCCCCCAAAAATAGTAGTAGTCTTTCTGGTCCACGTGGGAGTTAATATAAGCTGTGAGGTGGAGAAATGGTTATAATTATTCATTTTATAAAGCAGATTACATCCTTGGCTGTCTTCAGATGCCAGTACACATTTGTCCACAATGCTGTAAAGGATTATATGAGACCTGATAGCTACTGGAAGGCTATTAACTGCTGTTGCCACAAAGTGGGTCAACAGAATGGGAGAGGCAACCCAGCCACTTCATGATCTTTGGAGCTAGAGAAGGAGGTGACATCTCCAGGATAAGTTGTTGGTGGCAGGTCGCTGCAGTCTTGTGCAGTGCACAAAGGGACAATTGGAGGAGCTCTGTTGTTACCTCTCCGAGAGGTGCTTGGGAGGGACCTGGCCCTGTGCCTTGCCTGTGCCTATGGAAATCTTGCAAAACCACTTTGCAGGAATCAAGGAGAAATGTGATTTAATTTTTTTATTATTTTTTTGGATCAGCCCTTCCTTCCTTTCCTTTGTCTGGTGATAGCAAGCATTTTGAGTGTTACATGGCCATTGCTGTTTTGTTGGTAGTGCAGTGTAGTTTCTTAAATGTTATGGTGCTCATTTAGCATATAACCAGAAGTTCTTCAAGCAGTACAAATACAAGAAGGGAAATACTGTGAAGGAGGGCTTGATTTCGGGGCTTTTTTGTTTGCTTTTTTAACCAGCTTGTAGCTTGGCTAGAGTGAAGTAGAATTTCATGAGACAAACAGAAGACGACTGCCTTGTCTCGTGGCTTTCAGAAACCTCCTGCAGACAGTGGAAGTATTAGAACTTCTCAGAATGCTGTTCCGGGAGCCTTTGTGTAACAGTAACTTGAGTAAAACTCTTTTGGAAATCTTTAACTTGATGTTGAGCTTGAGACTGGATTTTCCACTTCACTGTTTCAACTCTAAGTGGCTGATTCTTGGCAATGCTAGTTTTGTTTTTAAAAATATGGTCTCTATTCATGACCAGCAAATCTTAATACTTCAGTGAGTTTTCTCTCCCATTACTTTCTGCTGTTGTCTTTGCATGCCTCTGCTCTGTGCCTTTGAGATTTCCACTGCTACTCTGTTGCAAAACAGGAGAAATGTGAACCAGTCCCTAGGGCGAAGGTGCATCCAGGAGAACATCAGACTGGTGATGTTGCAGTTCTGGTTGCAAGGTCTCTTTGCAGTTCAATACGAAATGATACATAGTTGGCTTGCAAGTATTTCCATGTAGCTGGCAGCATGTGAAGATAACCGTGAATGAGTTTGTTGTCTGCTCTTTGGGAAGAGCTCTAGAGAGCAGCAGGTTGGTGTTCTGAAGCTCATCTGGGAAGGAAGAATAACATTTCTTCTCATGCTATTGTCAATTTGGGAAGCAACAACATCTCTTTCTTCATAGTACCCACATAATCAAGCTTTTTTTTTTTTTGAGAGTGGAGGAAAAGGGAGAAAAGTGTAAGGTCCCATCTGGTGACCAGGAAGGACATTTAGGAAGCAGTTGCAGATATAGATGCTAGGTACCCAGAGCTTTATATAAAAGTGATTCTTGAAGCCAAGTCCAATGGGAAGAGTAATGTAAAAATCCAAGGAACATCTAGCAGAAAATTAGGTTAGCATAGTGATGAGTGGGGCTTGTAGCTGTTGTCTGTCTTCATGAAGAGCTTAACAGTCCGCTGCCATTAGTCAGTGTTGATGCTGATTAACTCAAGTCTAGCAATGGTGGGAAAATTTCAGGTAACTGTTATACTGCTGATCCCTTTAATGAAGTAGTTCATCAATAAACTTAATTTTGATACCTATATATCAAGCATTCTCTTGTATAAAGGTTTTCATGCTGCTATGATCACTCTGCCTGTTTGTTCCAGCTGGAGTGTTCCTTGGACTTCTCCCTTCCTCCCTGGTGCTTGACACCAGTGTCTCTGGGCTGAGACACTTTTCTTTCGTTGTTTTTTTGCCAATATCCAAGAAACTTAAATCTTTCTCGATTTAGAGATACCTCAAAGGATTTCTCCAAATCCACTCAGACTGTCACTCTTTGAAAGCTATTTGCCTAAAAGCCACTTTAGTTCATTTAAATCCCTAGGCATTTTTAGGCACTGGGCAACCTCAAAATTCGCTTTATTCTAGCAAAACAGAGGGTTTAATTCTTGATTAGAAAACTGGAAACCACAGAATATAGCATCAAACAGTTGTTAGTAAGACTGTTCCTTAGCTGCATCAAAGTTGTGCGTAGTTTGCAGAGATTTGGAGCTTTCCATTAGATTTTTCTAGAGGCTGTCTGTGGAATTGGTTGAAATTCTTGAGCTCCCTATCTTTCTTCTTGTGATGAACTCTCCTTTTTATGTGTTCCATTCACTTAAACTTCCTTCCTGCTTTTGCCAAAAACAATCCAGCTGTAGCAGCATGGAAGTCTTGTATCAAACGTGGTTTTGACTGATTTCTCACTTGTTTTCTGTGACTGGGTGACTCCCTCTTGTCTGAGCATCTTTGAATCTGTATTGCCTTTATATAGGTATACCCTATATAGGGGTGTGTGTGTGTATATATATGCACGTACATGCACGCACACACAAATATTTACACAAATATTTATATCTTTGTGTGTATGTATATAAAAAAGTTGTTCTGAGTACTGACTACATATCGTGTTTGACTAATGATTTCTAGTTTAAGAGAGCTCGAAGAGAGCGTGTAGTTTATGTTAATATGACAGTTGACAGGCTTGGCATTCAGATTTCCTCCTTATTTCTTTCTGTAAGTTTACAGACGTTTGTCAGACCTGTTGGATAACCCAGTTCTTTTGAAAGACTCTTCCTTCATGAATTCGCCAGAGTAGATTTTGATCCTTTTTTTTTTCTTTCCTGAGGCTATATGAGATATCTGATAGCAGGGCACTGACTTTCGTAGCTGTAATGTGCTTTTCAGTAGTCCAAAACATGTAATTGTAACTGGTGGAATGAATCAGAGGGGAAGGAAGAACAACCAAGTAACGGGCGGAGTCATGTATGGAAGATTCTCTTGGTGGAAGTAGTCACAAGTGTTTTCCATGCTGTGTTTCTGTGATTTGTGATTCTCTAGGTAATCCTTGGAGAAAATGGGCAAGATTATAGAGCTAGCCAACTCTGCTGTGTTTCATAGTTTTGGTATTCTACCTTAGAATAAGGTCTTGAATAAGATGTCTGCCAGCTTGCCACTGAGAGATCAGACTGTATTAGGAAAGGTGTACATTTCTGGTTTGATTTTTGCTACTTTTCCTTGGTTTCAGGGACTGCCTTGCATTTAGTGTGATACCTAAACATAAATATTGATTTAGTAAAGCAGGGGGAAATGGTCTTGCTCCCTGTCCTTTTTAGCCTATTTCGGCTGAGAACCTTTTGAGCTGTGCTCCAAGGGAGTATGGACATGGGCATGTTGAATAATCCCACTGGCTCCTTTTGCTGAGGGTATTCCCCAGTGTTTTATAGCATGACCTAGCTTCTTAAATCAGTGGCTGCTGAGTAAATTTATTCAGCTGTGTAAAACCTGAAATGAGTTCCTAACCCCCATTTCCCCCTGCCCTCCCTCCCCCGGGCTGGGGTTTAGATCTTTCGTTGTGGTATTTCATAACTGTCAGGTTTTCTTGTGTGGATGTTTTTGAGCTTTTCGTAGTCTGATCGATCAGTGTCCATGCCCAAAGGAGGAAGAGAAGTCACTGGAGAGATTTGTTCCTGCATCAAATCATATAAAAGTAAAGTAAATACAATTGTTGTTGAGTAATTGCATCTCTGGTTATGTAACTTCCCCCCCTTTTAAGGTGGCTTGGTATTCAGAGGAGTCAAAGAAAGCATATATGGAAGCACAGAGAGATCACAAATAGGCAATATGCTGACTCTTTTTTGGAGGCTGAGCTGGCCCTTCTGCATGCTCTAATTGATTTCTAGTCTTATTTAGCCTTAGCTGTAAGGGCATGCAGCCAAAAGTCCATGCAGACTCAGGATGGAAACTTACTCCCATGGACTTAGGCTGAGGTTTAAAATAAACGTGCAGGAAATACATGCTGAGCTGCATCTATAAGCTCCTGTGCACTATCTCACGTGCGCTTTGGCAGCAGTGTATTAAACTGCAATGAAGAAATTTAGAAGGGAGCAACTGGCTGATTTGCAAGTTTGGACTTTGCTGAACAGTTGATGTTTCTTCAGGTTTGTATCCCTGTTAGGAAGAGGTATATCCTCCACCTTCAGAGAGGCATGAACATCACCATCCTTTCTTGCGGGAGTGTTCAGATGAGTCCTCACATAAGGACCATCCATTCTGTTCCCTGTTAAAATGAAGTACTTGCAGTTGAACTCTTTGGTTTTTTAATCAAATTTGGGTTTTGTTTCTGTTTTTTTTAAAAAGTTTGTGCACAAAACTTTCATTTAACAGAGCCTTGAGCCCAATTTTGAATTGACAGAACCTGTGTGAGTGTTTTGCACCCCTCTAGTAATGTGCTGAAGGGCCGTCACTGGAGATGGATTTGGTCACTACGATCCATTTAATCCTTGGCAGATCTGCTGTGCTGTCAACAAAGGAGCAATTAATGCCAATTATGAGGAGTTTTGTGATGTTAGTATCTCTGTAGTTCTTGCCTGAGGCCTGCCAAGCTAGTTTCAAAAAGGGCACCAGTCATCAGATAGTGATTATCACTTACTGCTGTTAGGGCTTGCAACTTGCTGGGAATGTCCTTAGTTGTAGTTATGAGCAGTCTCTGGTTTTCAGGAGGTTGTGTTAATACAAATAGCAGTTTTATCTGCTTGTGCTAGGGCTTCACAAGAATGGAGTAGGCAGCAGTGGATAGATACTCAATGTGGTAGATGCATGCAGTGGGAATGGGAAGATCCATGATTTGACTCTAGACCAGTGAACAGTCCAGTATGTCTGGTTAGTCATTGTTCTGTTCTCAAGTCATTTTTCTGCCAGCTCTAGCCACTGCTCTTATCTTCCCATGTTGGATAGCCATTAGGAAAACAGCTTGTATTGTCTGTCCTGAGGCAGGCATATAGTTTGAACCATTATTGTGTATTATCTTGCCTAGTTTGCTGTCATGGATATATCCCAGTTCAGAAATTTTCACTCAGTCTGGAAGGTATTGTACAGGCAAGACTATAGTGGATCTCCAAAGGCTCTGCTTTTCATTTTCCTGGTAGGATATGCAGGAGACCCCAGTGATCCCAACATTATCTGTTGATTTTCATCTTCCAACAGAGTTATTGCCAGCTTATGGCACAGTCCCTGCTTGGGAGCTGTGGTTCAAATATCTACAGATCACCTGTGTCAAAGATCACAAATCAGTCCCACCATTTGGATGCTGGGTGGCTGTTTCCAACTTCGTAGAAATATTTCTCCTTGGAAGTACAGCTGAAAGCTTAAGGACTTTACAGGGCGTAAAATAAAGAAGAATTGGCAGGGATTCCCAAATTCTCTTCAAGAGTGACCTTGTTCTTTACTATAGTCTCTCTTTAGAGGGGAAAACGATGACAAAATGTGTCTGTCTCTCTTTTTCTTTTTTCTTTTTTTTTTTTTTTTTTTTTAAGTAAAGGGGAAAAACTTAGTGCATCACCTAAGAACCTAGATGCTTTGAGTGATCAAAGGTAGACAGTGCAAATCAACTGTCGTAGAAGAAAACCCAGGAAAGTTCTTACATCTGAATTATATTGGGAGGCTTGACTTCTGCCCTTACGCTACCATAACAGCTGACTCAGTTGGCAGTTCCTACCTACATCAAACTGTGTTATGTTCAAGAGTAATGAGCATTACAGAATAATTTGGTAAGTTTTGACAAGTAGCTATAGGACCTGTCTTGGGACAGATCTCAGTTCTCAAACTCTGTCATGAACAGTGAGGGAATAGGAAAGGAGATATTTTGCCCTACATTTGCAGTACTAATAAAAAGTATTGGTATCTCTCTGAATACTGAAGTTGAGTCTTCAACTTCTCTTACTACCCTGGAGTTACCCATGTGAAACTGCAGCTATACATCTTGACTTATGGTTCCTTTAGTTTGGTGGCAGCCGCAGCTCTAGGTTGAAATAGATGTGGTTGTAAACTGCATGTATAAACAGGCACATGTGGCCACTGGATGTCACCATTCCTTCATACGAGTAAGGTCAGCTACAACATTTTTTGCATTTTCAAATTTTTCCAGTGTATTGTGACTACTCAGAGTAAGTAGGCTGCAAATTCTTGCTTTGTCTTTGAAAGCAGGTCCAAAGCCTTTGTATCTTTAACATCCTATGTCAGTCTTCAAGATAAGGAAGGTGGGTGTCTCGTGGTGCTTGATAAGGGTGTGTAAAGTGTGTGCTGGCTGTAACTTTAAGAAAAAGTAAAATAACCTTTTTGAATCTAGTGAAAAAACTGTGTGACTTTGAACCTTGTATGTTGTCTAAATCTAGATGGCTCAAGCCAGGTTGAAGAGCATATCTTACCTCATGGTGACACTCCAGTGTTTAAATAACGCACTCTGAAAGTAATCGTAATCCACGTGAAATGCTAGAATCTTTTTTCTTATTTTCCAAGTTAAATCCATCAGGGCTTTTCAGAGAACACTTGCGTAGCTGCCATCCTGTCAGTAACAGCTCTGTGTGTAGCACCTACCTCTGAAACATCATCGGTGGGGTGCTGTCATGTGGTAAAGAAAACATGATCCCTTTGAGTAAAGTGGCGGGTTCGTTTACCTCATACAGCTCCAATACTGATGCCTTGGGATAACTTCAGTAAGGAGAAATGCATTCTGGAGGCGTATTCCTTAATTTTAAGTTTATCACCTACCTGTGTGCTTTTAGCTTGAATAGGCAGGTAAAGTGGGTTTCTCCAGAGTACAGTTCCACGTTTGTTTCTCCAAATGCAAAGTTACTTTAAGAAACTCCTGTATTGTTCATCTTCTCTCAGTTGCACTCATGCAGCTGATCACATCGAGTCCATCTGAAAACCAATTCAGTTAAAGGATACGGTATTAAAAAATAAAAAAGGCAAAAAACCACCTGCAAACCATGCCAGAACCATCACCACACTGGTAGTGATCTGCCAGGACAAGAAAACTGAAATAAGCCTGTTCATAGCTTTTTCCAAATGCTGACAAGTAAGTTTGGTCACCCTAGAAGAAAGAGCACCTAGAGTAGCTTATGAACCTTTTTATCCTGTTATCTGATGCTCAGAGAAATTTTTCTTAGATTCCAGGTAGGACTGACACTTCAGGAGAACTTCTGACATCTTACTAGATGGCTGACATATTCTTCAGAGTACGCCCTGTGATTTTTTTTTTCTTTTTGCCCTCAGCCTGGCATTTGGCACGTATGACCTCCCTGGCTGCTGTCATCGTGTTGGTGGGAAATAGTTGGACTGTGGCTGACTAATGTTGATTGCAGTTTTATGCAGGCGTGTTGAAAATGCAGCGTGTGTGTGATATGTGAAAAAAATTAACAAAAGCTTGTAGAAACCACTCGGGATTAATTTGGGATTTGTTGAGGCAGGGGAGGATCATAGAGACGGAACATTTGTACTTTCCCGTGCAGAAGGAACAATCCAGAAGAGTGAATCTTTGGATTCAGTAGCTGTTGCTTTATACTGGTCACAGTTCAGCTCAGCTGGATGGTGCTTAAAACGGATTACTTGTGTGGACTGAAGCAGAGAAGAGGTTTAAAAGTGGAGTCTGAGATCAGCTTGCAGCCTTTCCTGTGTCAGCAGGGCAATGTTTTCAATTTCGCTCAGTCTTCAGCCACATAATGTGTAATGCTCATGTGCTAGAGTAGTTGTACTTGCAGCCTGTTTTATCTCCAATTTCCGATACAAAGAAAAAAACCAAGTTGCTAGAATGTTTTGGCTCTTGTGTCCTACTCTTTCTCATGCCTCTTCATACAGCTATAGTCTATATTAGTATTTACTTATATGAAGTGTTTCCAACCAGTTGTCTGAATTGTCAGTTCTTGAGAGGTGCAGAGTAGTTCAATGGCAAGGCAATGGTTATTTTGCTGGGGCTCATTTTGGAGCAGTGTTTGTCAGCTGCGGATTTATCTGCGAAGTGACAAAAAGCAGCTTCTGACGTTTGAGGTAGTTGCAGTTACATGAGCTGCATTGCTGAAGTCAAAATCCTAATGAAATACAGTGATCCTGTATTTCAGGATCTGGCTTCCTGGCTCACTCCCACCCCACCCCCCTTTTTAAAAAAAAAAACAACCCAAAAAACCCAGTACCTGGTCATAACCTTAACAGCAAGCACAGGAGAACATGGATGCACATAAACATTTGACCTGCTGAGGAAAGCTAATAATCTATTCAACCCAAGGTCTGTAAGGAAGAGGGAGTTATTTAATGACATCTTCTCTTTGCTTTCTGTTGTTTATACAATGCAGTCTCCTCTGGACTTTTCTGCTCTCTGTAGAGGTTTTTCAGAGGTGCTCCTGACAGTTAGGTTACCTTGGTTTGTTCCCAGCCCAGAAATTTTGAAACAGCAGTGTCGAAACAAGTCACATGTGGAATACGTGGTGAGATTTGAAAAAGGCTTCCTGTAATGGAAAGATAAGCCTTGATCCTCCCACTTCATCCTCAAGCAGTTGCCCTCATTTGGCAAGCTCTTTGAGCTAACCCTGTTTCCTATTGCAGTACATCTGGGTCACTGGAAAAATATGTGTTTAGGAGGAATGCATGAGGTAGGCAAACCAGGTTACATCATCCTCAGAGCTTGTCAGGCCGTGACTGATTTCTGGCTCATCCTGAACCTTGTTCAGGGGAATCCAGGTAACTTGGATGTTATTTCCATCCAGTTCATGCTCACAGAGAAGGATGAGGGCTCTTGAAAACGGTATTCTGAGTTTTATCAGATTTGCACCAGGTGACATCAGGAGGAGGTAGGTCAGAACACTTGAATCATCTTTAATTCATGAAAGTAGTCTTTTAGAGCACTTCTGAAGTGTCAGTTGCTTGCGGTAGGAGTAGAATATGCAGCTGCTTATATAGCAAACACCATCAGCCTTGCCTTTATAGTTGAATATTAAAGTTCTGGTTACATCAAACGGTACATCAAAACTTGTTTGTTGGCTAGGGGAAAGATGTTCATGCACCTTCATGTTCTAGGTGATAATGTGTGATACACATTACACAGGAGCAATACCACACAAAACCCATGTTGTTTGTTCAAGTACTGTGGATAGCATCAAAACTTACAAGCATTGGTGGGTGAGTGCAAAACCTCCATCTCGGATTCAGGTGCCTTGAGTTTTTTTTGTGCATGTGTCATGTCATGGCGTTGAATTAGTCCTGTTTCAAACAGAATGTAAAATAATAATGGAGGAGAGAAAAGCGAAGCAAAGGTATGAACTAAATAGAGCTCTGTAATTCTCAAAACGCACTGTTGTGAAGTAGCATAGACAGGGTTTAATGACCACATGTATTACTGTTTTACATGTCTCCTTTTGCTTGTACTATGAGAGGATAATGAAGTCACTATAATTCCATTTCTACTCATTTTTTTCTGTCTCTCACATCTCTCATGTAAGTATTTTTGATACATGAAACATGAATCCTTGAATGAAAGTAATCAACCTCGGTAACAGAGTACTCTGTGCAGTGACTTCTTACCAGTAAGACTATCCCATCCTCCAAGAGGCAAGCATTCAAAGTATTCATCAGGTTGTATCTACACTGGATCAAACAGAATTCATATTTGTGAGACTGGTTTCTCTCTTGGTGTACAGATTACCTTACCAGGCATAAGTTAACTTAGATTTTTCAGGACATTTATTTTCTGTATTTTATTAATACCTTGGAAGCTCTGATCTAAGAAGAGGAGGTGGTGGATTTTTATTGACTTGAAGTGAGAGTCAGGGAAAGAAGAACTACTTTTGTTGCAGAAGAGAAAGTGCTAAAATACAAGTGTGTCATTTTCTTGCATACATTTGCACATCCATGACGTTCTAGAGCCATCTGGTATTTCCTCTGCACTGCTGGTAGTTGTCCCTCCTCATCCATTTCAAAAAGTTTGTTCTCCAGCCTGGTCTCCAGATTCCTTGATGGTTGTTACCCAGTTTCTTGGATGGCCCTGGGAGAGGCACCAGTGTAGGCAGGGTTTCGGAGGCTGCTGCCCCTTGTCTGTGTTGCAGAAATACCATAAAGAGCAGGTAGAAGTTAGTGGGCTGTTGGCATTTAGTTAGTGCTAGTGCTATTATCACTGTCATTTAAGCAATGATATTAGAAAAGAGCATCTTTTTGTAGGGGAGAGTGGTGTAGGCAGGGCCTTGCAAGGTGATTTCACCTGTTAGGAGTTATTGGTAAGAGCTATTAAAATGTCCTGAAAATACAAGCATTTATTGTCAAATAATGGTGAACAGAGATCTTGAATTCTGAATCTTTAACGACACACAAAACCAGCAGTTCTTTGCATATCATGTATTCAGGTTGTGTATTTCCATGTGTGTTACCATGTACCATTTCTTTACTTATTGGAGGCTGCTGCTCTTAGCTGAGGCAGGACAGAGACAGGTAAGGAAAAGAGAGTACTGTGAGAGTAACGCACCACGCTCTGTGCTTGAAGTGGTATGTTAAGTCACAGTGATATTATTACATTGCTATAGCTAGATGAGGTTTGGTTTTGGGTATTAAAGTACATAGCCAGTGGACCTGCTGACAAGGGATTCCAGTTGAAGACCTGGGAGTTCTGTACTGTTTCTGTCCACGTCAGGTCTCTATGTATTGTCTTTCTCTGTGGAAAGATCTAGCTGTTAATACAGCAAGCGCAGGAGAGGTTACTTCTGGTTAATTCACCTAGCTTTCAAAAAAAATTTTTCAGGTTGATATAGTTAATTATACCCACCCCCTCACCCCCCGACATTAAATGTGTTCACAGTACTGATAGGATTTGCACAGAAGACTGCATTAAAATATCAGAAGTCTTTTTAAGACCTGTTTTACTGCTGAAAATTCTCAGTTCCACAGTTAGGCACTATGTGATTATAGTACTTTGTCATTTAGTTCCTCTTTATTCTGTCTTTCCCTTGCTAATGTATTCTTTAGCAAAGTACCTTCTTATAAAGCTCCTTTTGTTGTTTCTGTTACATTCACATGGACCTCTAACCCGATCCTAGATATTAAAAGCGATACTCAAGTCTTTGTTTTTGGCTTGTTCTGTTTTGCCATGAAGAAGTTCATATGTTTAAGTTGGAGATAACTGTGACATCAAAAGACATGTAAACAGAATGGCTACAAATGTCAACACTGGTTTACTGTCTATGAATGGTTAATATGTATTATTAATCCCTTAATAGTCAGGAATTCAGTGAGATCAAAGTAACATTTCTAAAAGACGCAGAGTTTATAAACTTTTTTTGATGTGTAGTTGTTGGGGTGTGAGTTCGGGACTTTTAAGTTTGCACTTGGGTTTTGGTGGATAAGGGACTAATGAGTTATTAGGCTGCTTTAAATAACGATGCAGATGTCACCTTGAAATATATCCTAATGAAAATACTGACTGGGCCGGACAATTACATCCTTGTCCCCATTTATAATCAGAAAATGCCTTATGCTGGAGGTCGTATTAACATGACCTTAAACAGAAGTTTGACTTAAGTATTAGTGCACAAGTGCAAAGCCTGAAGGAAGAACAGTTTGACAGCAGTTCACACTCCCACTAAAAACATGTACTTAATGTCCACAGGTTTCTTATCCTGTTGGATTCTCTAAATGGTTTAATCATACTTCATGCTTCAAATGTATTGCTGATTTTTTTATTTTTTTTTTCTTCTCTTCTCTATTCTCTTTCAGAAAGATGAGGTGTACCTCAATTTGGTGCTGGACTATGTTCCTGAAACAGTATACAGAGTTGCCAGACATTATAGTCGGGCCAAACAGACACTCCCTATGATTTATGTCAAGGTAGGTAACTGATAGATGTGGTTAGATGAAGAAGGATGTTATAAGAACAGACTCCGTGGATACCTCTTTTCTGACATAATTAGTTTTCTGTAATTTTTAGGAGCACATGCATTTTGAGGCAAGGAGAAAAAAGAATGATTATTTGTTTACAGCAAAGGAAGACTAGAGGCTTGAAGCAAGCACACCCGATTTCTCGCTTTGCAGAAATCTTGGAATGGTGGGGGAGACCAAGTCTAGGGGGAGTGTTTTGTTTTTGAAGCGGCTTAGATAGAGACTGACACCAGCCAGATTAGCAGCTGCAGTTTCCTGAGATGATGAAGACACAATAGTACAAAGGTCAGGAACTGAAAGAGGATGTCAGGAAGAATAATGTTTCTTATCTGATATCTTCCCCTTTTCCTGGCACGTGAGTAAGAGTTCATGTGCTTCTGTCGTGGGCATGAAAGGCATATTTTTTTGTCCCCACTTGGAGCTCATTGGATCTTGTCTTGAAGAGCTACGTGGGGTAATATTTTTGTATGAACATTGTAGCCTCAAAACCTCACTTAAGTTGTCTGCATCTTGTGTTGTATTTTACAAGGGGATTAAAATGAATAAAACTTCATTTTTTTCCATCAAAAATGGGACCCATCTGGGTCTTGTAGTTCATTTTTACATACTGTGGTGACCACAGTCCACCTACTAGTGAATGATCATGTTTTCACATGGCATTAACTTGTTAACGTGGCATCCAGGTAACGTTAAGTGGAAATTAGCAACAAATATTCCTGACTTGTATTGATTTCTCCAGACTCCTCTCTAAAAGTGTAGTGCTTAACATGAAGGTGGGCTTAAGAAAAAACCTTAATTTGACTGAAAGAAGATGAAAGCTACAAAGACGAAAGCTACAAATAGTAATTATTCCAATAATGAAGTGTTGTGCCGTAACTGTATG
>Ga0181612_134065_pt1 | contig 14649 bp, 12 predicted proteins | sample HoacroProtozoa21_FD_119630 | JGI IMG/M metagenome (GOLD analysis project Ga0181612, IMG submission 119630) | Hoatzin crop microbial communities from Cojedes, Venezuel. Combined Assembly of Gp0051906, Gp0051904, Gp0051908 | reverse complement strand
GGATGGGAGACCGCGTTGTGATCGTCTGCCCCAGCCCAGCAGCGCTTAGTGACGTTTCCCTTTAGCAAATAAACCCCTCGTCAGACTCCGAAGCGGGAATGAGGGGATGGTGCAGTTCTGAGCTACTCCTCCACCTCTGCCAGGCGGGCGGCGGCGAGGGGCCGGGCGACGCGTTTGCCTGATGCGCCGGGCACGGCGTGCGGAAGCGGGGCGACGGCTGCCGGGCTACCGGCGGGAGAGAAGGCTGGGTGTGCAGGGTACGGGGCATTTTAGCTAGACACAGGGACCACATGGTCTGACTCTGCAAGCCAAGTGCTGTAAACAGGCCTTAAAATGATGTGTTGCAATTCATTTTAAATCTACTTTTGAGAATAATCTTCGAAATTCATTGTAGACAGCCTGTTTCCAAGAGATGTTCTTGCTGGCAAACTTGCTTATTGGAGACAAATGAAAAAGGGATGGAAGATGGATGTGATTATGGCTGATGATGTAAATTTTTTTTTAAGAAGTTGACTGTGTGTTGGCAGTGATTTGAATTTGTCAACTTTAGTGAACTCTCGGAAATAAAACAAAGTAAAGGGAAACATTTACCTGTCCTCAAAAAGCAGTAGCTGGTGAAACACGAATTTCTGCGTAAAAAGATACTCTGTGCAGACTGGCGACAAGTGCTAAAAAATGATCAGACATCTCACATCTGTTCAATAGCCCTAAGTTATTTTAGGAAGAAAACCAAAACAAATAGGATTTGATATAAAAGGAGAAGCCTTGGCCCTAGTTCTCTCTTCAAAAACTAATATCCTGTCCTGGGATTAGTAACAGGAGTGGACATGGTTGCTCTCGCAGTTCAGTCTCTGCTGCAGACGGGGCACGGGAACGCTGCGTTACGCGGACGAAGCTCCCGAAGCACCAGCATTGCTGGGAGCGAGCTCGGAAAACACCCCCAAAGTGCTTTTGTCTGTAACAGTGCCGTGCAGCCCCGTGCAGGGTGCAGCCTCAGGATTTCCCAGAGAAGGGGGGGAGCTTATTTCCGTTTCGCAGGTGGGGAAATAAGAAATGGAGAATTGAAGTGCTTTGCTGTGCGAACAGCGAATCAGTTAGATGTGACTGAAGCCTCAGACCTGCGCTCGTGTGCTGTGACTGCGGGTTGCGCTCCCACGTGTAGTGCTGTCGAGGGCATAATTTAATTTGGCTTTTCCCTTGAGAACCTTCTGCAGCCCTAGATGTGCGGGAGAGATTTGTGCCTTGTATAATCAGATTAAACAAGTCTCATGCCTCGTGGTAGCCCGAACGCTGCGTGGGACAGGGAGGATTTGTTCACCCCTTGCAGAGTGCAGCACAAGTTGTCAAATACAACAGAGGGCCGGACGGGGTTGGCTCGGCTTTCTCTGAAGCGCTGTGTTTGATACTCTTGATAGCAAGACACCGCGCTCCGTCGAAAGGGAGGTGGCCAGTCCCAGCGGGCTGCTGCCTGCTGAGGTCTGGGTATGAGAAAAAGCCTCGCTGTGTTTTCAAGTTAGGCCGGGTAGCAATTCAGGATAACTGATTTTTTCTTAATTTATTGCTTACGGTTAATGCAAAAGCATATGTAGGTATGTATATATAAACCCTGTGGGATTTGCTTTTATCTGCTTTCCTGCCTCTTCTGATTTCCGTAGCAATCGAGACAGCGTGCCCATGGGCACACGGCTCTCCCACCCACGTGTGGAAGGGCTCTCCACAGGCTTGGGGCACCTCAGCCCCGCTGCAGCGTGTCCCTGCACAGCCCCAACCCTCCAGCACTTGCTCAGCTTTAGGGCAGCAAATAGATCCCTAACGATGCCAAGGACAAAATTCACACTCTTTAATTAAGTGCTTAAGTGGAGCGCTGGAGCGAGGACTGCGTGCGAGACACGGGGACTGGACGAGCCGCGACGCCAGCGCTGGTGCCGGCTCTCTAAGATGGCTGGCGGCCCCGAGCCTGAAATCACAGCAGAAACGGGCGCCGGAGAGAGCCATGGGAGCTGCAGTTAGCTCGTTTCCAAAGCCTTTATATTAAAGGCTCATCAGCACAGCTGATAGAGGAACATTAAGAAGCACAGAGTGTCCAGAGGCTGCTGCCAGTGAAAAATGTTCTCTCTGAAGTTGTGGTCTGAACATCAGGGACTCCTCCTGTGCGCTCTTATTAACGTCATAACTCAAGGAGCCTTCTCCCATCTCCAGGAAAACATGCAGCAAAGTGTTGAGGCTGCAGACTCGCAGGCGAATCGATAGACTTGGGTTTTAGCAAAAATATGCTGTGATCAATATTTAAACAGGATCCAAATATACCTCTTTCTTTCCAGCTGCCTGCCAAAGATGTAGCGGGAGGAGAGCAGGGCAGCGCTCCTCCGAGCGCTGTTAGCAGTGACCTCCCGTCTGCAGGAGCCTGTCCGTGCCAGGGGCCGCCCAGCAGCGGGACCTTGGCCCCGCGAGCCCGGTCCGCGGCAGGATCAAACGAAAGCGTGAGAGATCCGTCTGTAGCAGGAGTGCGGAATGACGAGGCTGCCCGGGGCCGGCCTGGGGCTGTGCTTGGCTGCTGGCAGGGACGTGCTTCAAAGGCGAGGCCGGGGGAAAGGGTCTCCAAAATAGACCTTCACTTGCTATGAGGCTGGAAAATTCTCGGTAAAAGCTCCGGTTTCCCCAGAAGACCCTCAAAGTGTGTGTGTGCCTGACCGGAGCTGCGGGGCTGTCCAAGCAGCGGCCGGCAGACCCAGCCGTGGGTCATTCTGTGCTCCCTGCGGGTGCCAGCCGAGGTGGCCACCGGAGATGTCACTTACTGCCGTTTTTGGTTTCACCCTTTTGTTAGCTAAGGTCAAGAATGGAAACAAAACTAAATACTTTCAGAAAATGTGGGATTTATTTTTATTTATTGGTTTTTCTGCCACCTGAGAGGACAGATTTTGGCCAAGTTGACCTGTTTTCGCCTTGGTGGGATATTGCTTCACTTCCAGCTACCTTAAATCCGTTTCTCCCATTGCATCTTGGACAACTGAACAGAAACCTTCGCCTGACAATTTCTTCTTGCTGACTTTGGTCTTTTGTATCATGTTTCAGGCCTGCCTTTCTAAAAGGAGGTTCTGGCTGAATTGCTTTCAAAGCAATATTCATCCTTAACTTCATCATAAAGCATTAAGGAGAATTTAGATAATCAAATCTGAGTCCTCATCTCCTAAGAGATACATACAATCTATACTGTGTAATTACTTCTCTTTTCAGAGGGGCTGTCATCATTTGATTAGTTCCGATTAAGGCTGATCCCGAGATGCCAGCGGGTGAAGATGTCCCGCTCTGCGCCATCCATCTTCAGGCACCCGACTGGTGCGGAGATCAGGAGGGAAGGAGCGCTTTGCCAGGAGATATAACCATGTGTAATCGGATAAGACAAAAGGAATAGGAAAAAAGGATGAATATGAAGGGGAAAATTCTCACGCTAAAGGCCAATAGCTTGTGAAAGAGCCTCCCAGGGGAAACAGTGAAAGTTCTGTCGATCTTGGGTAATTTAATATGGGACCGACGGCAGCAGCAGGTACTGAAGAGAGTGCACAACACCGCGTTTGCTAGGAAAGAATGGGCCGCCTGTAGGTATTTCCCATCTTTTTAGTGTAGAATCAGCATCCGGGAACACACGTGTCTCTGTGTAGTCCGTGAAACAGCAAGACTAAACGCGTGCCTTACTTCATGCATACGCTGGTTGTAGTGGCGTGAAGGTGGTTGTCATACGTCGACCGCAAGACACATGGTTTGTGTTTTGAGTGCTCAGGTTCGGGAAGGGCCAGGAGTTAAGTTTCGAGTTCAAGTGTGTGTTGAAGCTTTGGCCAGACGCTGTGGCTCCATGGGCACCCTCACGGTGCCCTGTACCACCAGGCGGACTGTCCTCTGGACGGCTCGCTGGCCTTGGGTGTGGCTGGGGAATGACCTGGGTCAGGTGTGGTGGCCAAGAGCAAGGGATGGGGCTGCCCCACACGCTGTGCACCCAGCTGAGGCCTTTGTGCATCACCTTGGTCAAGCGCTCCGCACCTGAACTGAACCATTTGTCGGATGAGGATAATGCTCGCCTGCGCCAGGGGTGATGGCAGCGAATTAAAGTTTCTGGATCACTCTGCGAGCCTTTTGTCAAAAGCGCACTAAATGCATGCGTGTGTTTATTACAGGGAGGATGGAAGTTTGGTGTCAGCACTGCATCACGTGCTGTTTCAACCTCCCATCCCTTCCTGTCCCACCAAGCCTGCTTAGCAGCACTGCTATGGCTTGAATTCTTAGCCACTGGAAAAGCAGAGTGAATGTGACTAGTTATTTGAATAAAACTTAATTTCCTTGTAACCTTGGATCAAGAAGAGAAGCATTAATTTGATTTAAGACACTGGCACAGATAGCTATTTTTTACTATAATAATAATACAAATAATTCCCGTACTCTACCCCACTTTTTTATTTAGGTTGGAAAGAAGAAAATTGATCAAATTAAATTAGGATAGCCTGAACATTTAGTTAATATTTATTAAGATTTTAGTGCAAGAGACATACTTGGAACAAAAGCTTGACTATGGGTTTAAACCTTCTTGCATGAAGCCGGAGCTTTGCCCGTCGGGCTGCTCTCCAGCAGCCCCTGAGCAGCGGACGGAGATCTACGGCTGCGAGCAGCAGGAGCTGGGCTTGGGGAGAAGGAGCCCGGGCTGGGGTTTAACGCAATGATTTGAACGTGTTCGCTGCCGATGCTTCAGCTGACTCGTAGACAGTTCCTCACGTTTTATGGCTGGTGACAGGAAAGAGGGCGGAAAAAAATAAGCTGTAATAGGAATTACTGGGCCCCGGAATAGCCTCCTGTGTCTGCAGAACGGGCGGGCAGTGTGAGATCTTCGGCCGCGTCCGCCAGCGCTCGGGCAGGCTGCAGAGCCTGTGGCCGTGCTGGGGAGAGCTGCGCCGTGGTCACAAACGGGGCTCCGTGGTGTGACCACGTTGTCATCTTCAGTATTGCTGGTATCAGGGGTCAGCGATAACGATAAGAACGGCAAGATGAGGGAACGTGAATTAGAAAGAAGAGGCTTCGTTAAAGAGGGCGATCAGTGCTGTCTTCTCCACATTTCTCCACGGTGCAAGCGAAGTCTCTGTGAAACTCTGAAGGTTTAGCTGCACTGAGGTGGTTTGCCCGGAGCTTCTCAGGGCCTTTGTTTTACATCTCCGCGTTGCTGGAGAGAGGGGCAAGGAGGAGTTTGCCAGGCCCTGGGCTCTGCCCAGCTGAACATCTTTGAGTGCTGAACATAGTGTGCTCATGGAGAAAATATTGAGGGATGAATCGGGATAGAAAGCGATTAAATTACTGCGTGTCTGTGTGAGCGATACGGATCCTTTTTGTCTGCTCTCGTCTCCAGAGCTCTGCCTTCTTCTCAGTTCCCCTGGCTGGCGCAGCATCCTTGCTGACCCTCCGCTGCGCCTCGTGCACGTGGTCGTGCCGCAGGAGCCCTGCCCTGCCCTCTGCTTTGAGAAACAGAAATGTGGCTGGCAAGTATGGAAGCAGCGTCTGTAGGTTATTCCTGACACTTCCCTCCCTCCCCTTCCTCACCCCGACTGCAATATTTGTTGTAGTTTGTAACATGTAATTGATTTTATTTCTCTTTCACTTGGCCATCCTTGGGCTTCCAGTGTCCTGGGCTTTTTTTCTTTTCTCTATCAGAAAAGACAGTGGAATCTCGAACGGGAAAAAAATGGGTGGATAAAAAAAAATTCAGCTTGGCAGTTATCTCCTGCCTGGACGTTCTCCTGAGACGGCTGCAGAAGGTGGTCACCACCGTGTTTTAATTAACAATCTGCACGCGTTCCAGCTGTTTGACGATTGTAGCTGAGCTTGTAGCAGCAACAGGGGGGATGTTTTTTTCTTCTCCAATTTCCACACTTAAATCCTTTCTTGCTTTGACTGTGCCCACACGCAGTTGTACACCTGAGTAAGCCTGATACTCACGTTGAATCAATACTATGATTTATGCATAAAAGCCCAGAAACCCTGCAAAACAATTGTGCAAGTAATTTTTCATGAACCAGACTTAAAGTGCTTGCCAACAGGCTAAATTACTCTCTTGTTAAGTGTTGTATTTTGTTCTTCCTTCTTTCTTCTCCTCTGTGTATGCCTTAATATTGATAAGTGTTCTCCAGCGTCAGAGAACATTTGCATTTTTTGCCTAACATCATGTGGTGGAACACATCAAAGGATCCTTTTGTTCTTTCCCTGCTGCCTATTCCCTGCAGTTCAGGACTGATTTTGGAGATGGCTGCGCGCGTCGTGGCTGGGGGTTCTGCACTGGGGCTCGTTAGTAAGACGCGACCCTCGGTAGCCTCCGAGCAGTTTGCTTAAACACGCAAAGCACCGCGGAAAGCCTTTCCCTGGGATATCCGAGTAAGGTGTTTGTGGGGAGCTTTGCTTTTGATTCTGTGCTGTGCGGAGCTGACTCAGTGGGTTCCCTGCCTGTGGTTAGACTTCAAGTAGATGCTGCAAATCAAATTAATGTGATTAATAATTTCTTTCCTTCCTTGTGTGGCTGCTTACAGGCCTCGACTGTTCTTTGTTTTCAAGAATTGGGTTCCTTTCCGCCTCGCTGTCAGCTGTCTTTCCCGTGCATTTGGTGTCCACCTGCGCTTGCTGTCAGAGACAGAAAACGTGCTTGGCCTGGAAGCCGGCGCCGTGCCGTGCATGTGCGCCTCTGGTGCATGCACACGGGTGTGCTTCCCCTTCCACGCTGCCGTCACACGCTGAGTCCTGCCTTGGACCTGCCTGGAGGGATGCCCCATCGGAAAGGGGGAGCTCGGTGGTGGGGTTCCAGGCGCCTGGGCTCCCCGGGGGCTCCGGCACCGACGTGGGGGCACAGGCACCCTCCTGCCGGCGGCGAGAGCCGGAGCGTGGCGTTCCCCTGTTGCTGGCTCGGCGGTGACTTCTGCAGTGCCACCGGTCAGGAGGGGCCCCCCGGCCACCCACCGGCGCGGGAGAGGGCTGGGAGGAGGGCAGCAGAAACCAGGCAGCCCACCGTTTGTCTACAGCGAAGGCAAACTGGTTTGGGAGCCCGATTCCCTGCGCGCACGCCCCATCCGAACGAGAAGGCGGAATGCTGTGCCAGGCCGGCTCCTAGGAGCGGCGATGGCCTGCGACACACCTCGTCTTTCTCTAAAAATGCCACCTATGAAAAAGAATAAGACTTTAACAGTCTTGTCTGTCAGAAACAAATTGCTACAGCAACATTGATGTTGCCTGGCTTGGTTAATGTTTATTTAAATGATCATTTTCTACTGGTGGATAAAAGATTGAACTATTTGGTTGCTATTGTTGTTTTTTGAAGTCCTCAGATATGAAGGCGCCTGAAGCCAGCATTTGATTCTCATTATGTTATGACATTTTTCTTCCCATACATAATTTGAATAACACTCTGTTTAACTCAACAGCTGGAGGGATATGACTTTTTCTTTACATTTTAGAAAGTGAAGCTAGTTCTGTAAAAACCTCCAGTCTTCAACAAGACAAAAAAATGACAAGTCTGGTGTGGGTAGCAGAGTGCTCATTTTCCCTAAACACCTTTGCGTGGTTCTGGAAATTATCACCCAGGGGTTTTATTTACTGCAGTGATTAGTATAGTGTAACCACTCAGGCAGAGAGAAAAGTGGCTGGCGCGGAGGGTGTGTTAATGGCATGCACACCTTTCCATTAGGAAGCAGACTGATAGTTACCCACTCTGAGGTTTCCACCTCTTAAGGGATCATTACGATCAATTAGCCTTCCCCTGTCTAGCACGAGCTATAGGGTCTCAACTGGTTGTTTCTGAATCAAGCTTGCATCTCACGGCTTGGTCGAAAGCGGATACTTCAGAGGCGGCAATCCTGTCCTGGCTCGCCTTAAAGACTTCAGGTAAATTCCCTTCAGGCGTCGCAGTTCTGCACTGCTCCTCACCCACCGCTCGGCCGCGGGAAGCACCGCTGCCGACCCCCTTGGGCAAAGCTCCCGTCGGCATCGCTTTGCACCCGGGCTCGTCCAGCCCGGATCGTTGCGGGTTGGGTGTTCAGCAGCCCAAACCTTAGCCTTCATCCCATGTTTCAGAAGAACGTCAGGTCCTTACAAAGTCCCAGCCTCAGCGGGAGCCAAATGGATTTTATTCTCCCTAAGACAGCATCACTTTTGAAATGGGATTTCTAGGACACTTCATATTTTTTTAGCACCCTTCTCATACCTTAACCACAAAGCATTTCTTTTTCCTGGATCATACGCAAGTTGAAATGAAAGTCAGATTTGATTCAAGTTTTCTTAAATCTTACTTCTTACTGCTCCTCTGGGCACGTTATTGAAACTCCAGACACTCTTCCCTATTTAAGGAGTTAATGAGAGTCATTTTAAACTCTTGAAACATACTTGTGGTTCATCTGCTCTGCAGAGACATGTTGCCAAGGTCTCCCGAGCAGCCTTGCTCTGTAACACAGTTCTAGGCTGCAGCTTACCGTGCTGTTTCGCTAAATGGCTGCGCTCCGTGTCCTGGCATTCCTGTGTTTTTCTTTGCCCCTGTGCATCTCAAAGTTCACGTGGTCCTTGAGCAGGTGGCTCCAGACTGCCTTCAGCCTCATTAGTGATTGCTAATTGGATCTGGGCCCCTTAAAGTCCAGGTCAATATAGAACAGCTTAGTTTAATTTTGCACAACTTGTGTCTGCCTGCTGGCTGGTGCTTTTTCCTACACAGACCAAGTCTGCTCTGTTTTCTTACAAACTCCAACGCCCTGTACCGGTAGTGTCGAGTCCGGATTAAGCCTCTTTCAGGTTTCGTACCTCTCCCGTTTTGCCGCAGGCTTCCAGATGCTGCGCCCGGTTCCGTGCCTGGCTGCAGGCGGGGAGCAGCTGGGCTCAGGGCTGCTGGCACGGCTGCTCCCAGGGGGTTGTCCCGTTCCTTGCTTTGTGGCAGCGTTATCCGAAAACTGCGTAGTCATGTCGGTAGAAAAACACATGAAGTGTTAGAACAGATTTTCATTTATTTTTAGTTTTTCATTTATTTTTACACCAAGTCTCACCAAGTCTCACTTCCAAAGTTGCAGAGTACTCACAACTCTCACAAAAGTCAGTGCGAGCTTTATTTAATTTAATTAATTAATCCATCACTATAAAAATTTGAAGAGACATGGAGGAATGTATCTGAAATACAGGATTTAGTAATTTATGAGTTATGGCATAAAACCTGTAACAGTTTTTCTCAGAGTATGATTTACAGACAGCGTGTGGGGTAGCAGAAGCAAGTGCCCCAAAGCCAGAAAATAAGGTTGCTCACCGGCAGGACCATGCTTCAGTCTGACAGCGGTTCTCGTGTTCTTAAAACACAGCAATCAGTGTCACTGGGAGCTGCGACCACCGAAAAGCTGATCCAAAGCTGCCAGAGCGTAGCGGCAGGGGCTGGCCCGGGGCACCCGGGGAATGGGCAACGTGAAGCGGCCGCTCTGCTGGGAGAGCTCTGCGTCCCTGCGCGGGCGGACTGCCTTGGCTGAGGCAGGGGAATATCTCGCTGCCTGTTGGTTGGTGTGACTTGTGTGCCTGACCTCAGCAGGGCAAGTGTGTGGGAAAATCAGCATTTTAAATCTTAAGAACAGGATAAACTTCCCGATGTCTAGCAAAGGTGATCTTGCAGTGGGCGCAGAGTTTGCAGGCTGGGTCTCAAAAGGCTCAGCTGCTGAACCAAGCACTCGGTTGTTTATCAGGACCACGTCTGAGGCTGACCATAAGCTAGAAATCTCACCTTCACCGGGGTTTTGATAAGATTTCCAGAACTTCCTTCTGGGGTCAGCCCCAACATGTGCAGAAAGAGCCTTTCTCACCTCACTTGGTGTTTTCATTTCCATTTCATTCCAGGAGTGCGGGAAGTGTTAGGAGCTGAACAGAGAGTGAAAATTATTTTTATCCAAATTAATCTGAACCTTACAGCAGTGCTGGGCTCGGAGCATGGAGGTCCCTCATCTGTTCGTGTTCTCTCCTAAGCCACTGGCTCAGAACAGAAGAGGTCAGCAGCCATCATTTCTTTGCCCTCGGAACTGCTGAACTCTTCTCTCTTCTGACTGTCTCTTGCTGGCTTCAGCAAAACAAAAGGTTTCGTACTGAATCCTTTGCAGGGCAAGAAAAAGACCTGTCCCTGGGGGAGAAAAGGCAGCAAAGGAGAAAACTCTCAGATTAAATTTTAAAATTGCTTGATTAGCACTATTTCCTTTTTAAACCTTAGTTCCTCTGTGAACATACGCGTCTTGAAACCTTTCTATTTCTTAGTAGCGCACTCTCATTTAAACCACAATAAAAAGGTAAATGTTGAGGGAATGGAAGTGTCTCTAATTCCCTCTTAACCCCTTCAAAATTGCTATGGAAACAAGGAACACAATATTCCAGTGGTCACTCTGCGTTCGTATGGACAGAGCTTTACTTGCAGTTGCGAATGCACTGGACCCGCGGCGTTGCGGGCAGCCCTGGGCAGAGGAACCTCCGTGCGGAGATGGGAGCGCGGGCGCCGAGAGCCTGGAGCCGACCCCCCGCAGCACCGAACACCCCGCCGCGGCGCCTGTCGCGGGTGTCACGGGCTGTCCTCGCTCGTTTGGGTAGTTCCTGTGAAAGAAAAATAGTGGAGGGGACTTCATTGGTAGGAGCCAGTTGCCCCTGGACCGGTTTGAGCCCCGAGCCTTTAACCAGTGCAGATGAGCCCTCTCCGCTTTCCTTCCTGGCGAGTCCCTGGGATGCCGTTAGGCATTTCCGTGGTGCCGCTGGGTTGTTTGCATTAGGGTGGCATTTTCTGCTTTGCAGGCCGGGCAGACACCTGAGCAGACGATAGTTATTGCAGTACAAAGCCACTCCAGTCGCACTCTGTTCTGGGTTCGGAAGCGGCAGCAAACCTGATCGTGTGGTGTTCGATTCATCTCTGTCTGCAAACGGACGTTGTGACTTCATTTATCCTCCTCCGTGCGTGCGGCCCCTGCTCTGTGGGGTGAACGCAGCCGCTCTCCCACTGGCCTCGGCAAATCCACCCGGATTCAGCCGCATTCGCTGGGGAGACCCGGGCCCCGTCGGTGCCTGCCGGTGGGTGACAGCCCCCTCAGTGTCAGTGTCACGAATGATGGTCCCTGCGCGTCCCACCGTCTGCCTGGGTGGGAGGCAGCTCCAGGAGACGGAGCCGACGGGCATCGCCTGCGGTGCTGTCTGCCAGAGCAGGTTTCCAGCCACAACTACCCATCGCCAATTCCTAACCAGCGGCGTTCTCCAGTCTTTAAAGCATCATACAACGTGTATTTATTTATCCTTTCATTTCCATAGGCTGTGTGTACCCTACACACATTATTGACGGTGATTAATGTCTTTCACAGTTTGATTCCATAGAAATTGCCTACGCCGAAAGCTCAATGTATTTCCTTAAACAAATCAAGCTCCATAAATATTAATGCACGGCGTCCTCGCTGTACATTAAGTCTGGATCTTTGTAGCTGATGATTTGAATGGCTGATAAAATTGTACTTAAATATTTTATGCAGGAAGAGATCTGTACGTGAGACAGTGTGTAGGCGAGGCAGGGGTACAGGTACGCTCCAGGCAGCCGCACGCTGGCACCGCGGCCCCACAGCCTTCTCCTGAGCTCCTGCCCTCCCTCCTTCCCCTCCTGGCAGCTCTTGATGCTGCTTGTGCCAGCCCAGAGTGTCACCGTGCCTTCAAAGAGCAAAACGCATCTGCCCCGTTGGCAAAGAAATCCGTGGTGGAGCCAGAGGCTGAGATGACCGTAGCTTTCTCCAGGGCTGCCCTTCCACCGCGGCGAGCAGAAGGCCACGTGCCCCGTGGAGTTAGTGCTTTCCTTTCAGAGGACTGGCATTGGCATGGTGGAGGCCCCCGGTGACTTTGCCCTTTTTGCCTGCTCTGCTGTGACGCCGGGGGAGCAGTGGTTTGAGGGGCCGGGGCCTGGAGCCGTGTGGGGTGGCTGGGTTGAGTCCCACCCCGACAGCCCGGCAGCCGGAGCACCTCGCAGAGCTGCTGCCCGCGCCGGGGCTGGTCCCTGGGCAAGGCTGGGGGGACGCCGGCTCCTTTTTGCTGAGCTGGTTTCCTTCCCAGTTATTCTGGGTTTTGTGGGTGTCCTCCCTGCTGGGCTGAACGGGGCCGTTAACGGGGGGACGCCTGGCCCGAGCTGGGGATGCTTTACTGCAGCTGGCCCGGAGCAGGGTTGCAGCTCAGCTGCCGCCTTCTCCCACTGCTCCGAAAGGTGCTGAACGCCGAAGGTGTGCGTGGAGCACAAGTCAGACCAGTGCCAGGTGCCAGGATCGGTCCCGTCGCTACAGTCTCGCTGCTCTGCTTTCTTACAGGTTTTGGTGGTCAGCCAGTTTCAGTGAACCTGAGCAGAGGAGGAGAGGCACTGGGTTTAATTCGGACTGACCCAGCACCGCCATGGCAAGCACAAGCCACCATCCGCGGGGGAAGCAGCAGCCAGCTGCTGGCGCGAGCTCGGGCGCGCAGGGAGATGCCAGCTGCTCAGAGGGTCAGAGTAAGTAGAGATTTCTTGGGAAACATCACCTGGCAAGAAATTTCAGAGGCTTAAAGCCCCCAGATTTCCTTGACTCTCAGAGTTATAGGCTTAGCTGCAGCTTTGTGACCAGCCCTTGATATCCTAAAAATACACCATGAGGCTTTCAAATGAGCCTCAGCGCGGGCCACGTTTGTCGGTGTTGGAATCGGACGTAGGCAGCGATGCCCTCGTGTGATCACCGAAATGTGCATATCCGAGTGCCCTGTGCTGTGCGATGCCTCGCTCCTCCTGTAATTTCAGATCCGTGTAGAGGATTTTCCCCTCTGTGATATATTCATTTCAAATATTGACTCACCAGATTCTGTGATTGATAGATCTCAAACATATTAGTCTTATTACATCCTGTATAGTTTAATTAACTTCAGCGGGTGATGTTAATCAACTTGAATGCTGAGATGTGGAGCAGCTAAGTAAATGAAAGGGAGATGGAAAAATATCTCCGTATGTGATCTACCCATGTGTGCAGCTCCTACTGCCAAGCCAGACGCATTTCGAAGCTAGTTTTTTGAACTGAAACCTGTACATGGGACATTCAATACCAGGTTGCTTCATTTATGTGAAAAGGGCTGTTCAGACTGTGCGGTGGTTTTATCAAGTTACGAGAAACGTTGAAAAGAAGTACTATTTAAAATAACGATGTTTCGGAGAAAGCGTCCGAGCTGCAGGGAGTTCAGTGCAGGCGTGTGTCTTTGTAAGGCTGTGTGTAAGCTCGTACGTAAGCCTCACGTACCAAAATTTAGTATTTCTGAGGTCAGCAGCTAATGGGAAAAGCGTAATCAGGCTGATGTCCTCAGCAGCCAGTTCTTAACTGTGTAATCACCATCAAAATAGCTTCAAAAGAAAATGCAGGTTACCCTGCAGCCTTGGAATAACATGCACTCACGGGAAATTTTGTTTTAATATTTTGAGATTGCCTTGTGTCCTGGCGGTCTTCCTTAATTCCATTATCACAAAGGTGTGATAATGGAGTTTGGCCACATAAATATGCAACCGGCGTTTAAAGTCTTGCTAATCTTTTAGCTTTGATAATGAAAGAGGGGGTGAGTCGCATATCAAGATGAAGAGCTGAACACGTTGGGCTGGTACAGGAAACATTTCAGCAGGCGATTCGTCTCTCTCGTTGGGGGATCCACTGGGTTCATTAGCTGATGTACCTGGTTCAGTAGATGGCACGTTTGATTAAAGGAGTGATGTATTTCCATTTGGGTTCTAAATGAATGATTCATTTTTCTGTTGGATAATTTACCCACTGCTGAGTCGCCTGCATGCAGTTCATCAGGCAGTTTGTTAGGTTTACAGTGAGCCCCATGTAAGTCTCACCACTAACTACACCTACTTGAATGGCTCATAGCTCTGCGTGTTATCAGATTCTGCACTGAGAAGCACTTTAGATGCAGAATGTCATGTGAACAATGTCCAATATGTTATGCAAATAGAACTGACTGTTTCTGAACTTGCAAAGCGCACAAACAGGACATTATTATCTGCAATTTATTTCAATTTGAGCAGTCCTTGTACACATGCAATATTTAGTAATTTCTATAAAGCGCCTTGCCGTGAAGTCCCCGCCGTACCTCGCCGGGCGTCCGGGGAGTTGCCTCACCCGTCGGTGACAGGCAGCAGGGCGCGAGGCAGCAGCCGCTCGCACACCCACGGACCCTGCAGCCTCCGCCGGGCTGGGGTGCGGCAGCGGCTCCTGCGAGGGTCCCTCAGGCAGCCCGGGAACGCTGTCACTGCCACACGGCTGACGCGGGGAATCAAACTTCACAGCTCCGAGAGTTACCAAGCGGGTCTGTTTAGTGCAGCGCCGGGTGCAAGGGGGATCGCTCCTCCTCACTCGCACACCGAGTCACGAAGCATGCACCTATTGATTACAAAGCTTATCTAAGTAGGCTGGACTATTGTAATTATTTCCAGGAATTCATTCTCATACTCCACCCCCCTTTAGCACTTGCGCAGTGTTGTCTGGTGGTCGTCTGTGGGGGTCTTCTGGATGAAGGCTCGTAGTCTTCCTCATTGTGTGCTTTCACTTTTGGCTCAAAAATTCCTGAGTTGTCTGTGTTGGCTGAGTCCCAAACCAT
>Ga0181612_122495_pt1 | contig 14649 bp, 8 predicted proteins | sample HoacroProtozoa21_FD_119630 | JGI IMG/M metagenome (GOLD analysis project Ga0181612, IMG submission 119630) | Hoatzin crop microbial communities from Cojedes, Venezuel. Combined Assembly of Gp0051906, Gp0051904, Gp0051908 | reverse complement strand
TCTTCTCTTCTGCAAGAAGAGAGTTGCCCACCCCACAACGGCCAGCCAGGTCTCCTCTAGGAACATCGCAAAGAAAGCTGCTTTAGAAGAAGGACAGCAATACAGAATGGGCACAAACTGTGCCTGGGGAATGCACTGCCCAAATCTACGGCCAGACCTCCCCCAGGGATCAAGGAGGCTATGGCGAGTACAACAGTCCTGGGAGAAAGTCCTAGAGACTCTGGAATAGCAGGGTGGTGGGTTTTACCCAGCAAACGGTCATAACGCCTTTCACCAACTTCCCAGGCCCCAGCTCAGGCTGCAATCTGATATTTGGTCATTTTTCTGCAAATGCTACCAGCAGAAGAATGAACATGTAACAGCAAAATGCCAAGGAATCTGTTGTGATGAAGGAAAGGCAATGCCTTGTACAACACTGAAGCTGCCCTGCACCACTGATGACAGCATCGGGAGGATCTGTGGACAAATTAAAGCTTCAGCCAATAGCATACAGAGAGGATAGCAGGAGAAAATTGCTCTGAGACTGAGCACAGTACAGAAGACTCCCACCCCAACCACCTGTGATGGTTCTCCAAGGGATTCCCTTTCCATGCTGCTTGCTCCAGCAACGCTACACCTGAGCAGTCTGGAGCAACCACTAGCCTGTGCCCCGGGCTTATTTCTTATGTCTGTGCACAAGCCATTCCTTGATCCTTTGCAACTCAGAAAATTCCCAAGACTATTCCTGACCTCTTAAGAGGACATTTACACGCACCTTAATCCTGCAAGTGGTAACCATTAGCTTACTGTTAAAATAACATGTCCCTGTGATGTGCCAAAATAATCTGTCTTGTGGTTCTTAACCCAAGACAAGGGGAAAAAATGGAAAAGACACAGCAGATAGCTGGCTGCTTTTTTCAAAGACACAGATGACATATTCCCACAGACCAAAAGCAGCTTCATATTCCTGCCTCTCACAAGATGACAGCGCTTCTGCCTGAAGACCTCCCCACCTGATTTCATTTTCATAAACAAACACCAAGGAAGGTGGATGAATGACAGGCGCCTCACTCCTCATCACCGGGTGGAAAGCAACAGGCACGTTATTAGCAGCCTCATTAAGAAGAAAAGGCCAAGAAGCAATTTTCCCAACGCAAGCCCTCTGCGAGGAGGCAGCTCCCAGGGTCCCTGTTTCATTAATACCTTCCCTCTTGCTCGCTCCACTCGATGATCCGGTTCAATTGAACCTGGGCAGTGGGAAGGAGGTGGGAAGCGGAGCCCCAAGGGGAGCACAGGGCGCCCGGCATGTGATCCCAGCCAAACCTCGTGCCGGGGGGTTTGGCCACGGCCGTGTGCTTAAGTGATGCGGGAGCACGTGCGGCCCAAGCAGCTCAGTGCAAATTTACCCATTGCAAAATGTCCTTGAAGCTGCCTGCCTGTGACCGGTAAATGGCAGCGAAGGTCAGTGAAGCTAATTTGATGGTAATGAGCCTGGCTCCGCACTGCTCGCCAATACAGTGGCCCCATCCTTAAGAACACCCACCCTAAAACCAACTCACAGGGCATGGAGAAGTTCCCAAGAGCAGAGCTCCCTTGTTTTCCCTCCTTAATACCGTGCTTACAAAATGCATTTGCTTTTTATTACAACCAAAAAAAGCACAAGCCAGATAGGACTGCTAGGAACAGCTTAATTAACAACAATTAGCTGCAGCACAATTGTGATTCAGGTGGTGTTCTGGAGCATGAAGGAGAAACTTGACACTTAACGCTTGTGTGCACGGACATAAGAAATTCCAGGCAAAGTTAATGGAAACTGAGCGGATGAGTGACGCTGAAATTCAAATGTACTGTAAAATTACTAAATTATTTCAATGTCACAGGAAGGCATCGCGCTACTTCCAGGATTATTAGCCCTTGCAGAGTTTTAATAATATTTGGTCAAACATCTCAGCAGCACATCACTGGGATATTATACAATCACCGGGATAAAATAAAATATTTCCATATTTTAGGAAGGGGAGGAAAAAAATCCCTGTTCACAGCAAAGAGGAGGCGACAGCTTTAAAAAGACACCTGAGGGGGTGAGACGCCAGCAGGGCGGGAGGCGTGTGGGGTGCCAGCCCTACACTCCCGAAAGCCACCCTGTCCCTGCCTGGCAGCAGCTGCCCTGGAGGGGGCCTGGCCGTCCCCTCCTCGTCGAGGAGAAGGGGAAGGACACTTTATGAAATTGCAGTTGTCTAAAGCGGTCGAAACACCTGCCAGTCACAGCGGGTTTATTGGCCACGCTCCCCGCAAGGGGGGCTGCATCTGAGTGCCTCCGCCTTAATTAGTGTCACCGCAGTCAGATGCAATTTATGTTTAAATATACATGGGGAATATGAAGACAGTCCCAGCGACTACTTTCAAACGAGGAAAAAGGTGGAGGTTTCAAAGCTTTTTGTTGGAGAACAAGGAAAATTCTTAGCTGGAGAAAGAGTGGACCCCGCTATTAAGAGAGTATTTCCTGGCTCCTGGAGGGACAGCAATGGCTGGCTTCATCGTATTAAAAAATAAACAAAACATGTCCTGTACAGACCAGTAAAGTACATGTATTTTCTGCAAAAGAGCACATACCGTAGCCATCTTGCAGGCAGAGGGAATTCCAGGCGGCAATGCCTGGCAAGAAAGGAATATGTTTGGAGGTTGTTGTGAAAAAGGTGTGATGCAGCTAGAAAATCAAGTGTTTCATGCTCCTTACCAACAGTAAAAAATGGCATTTCCTAAAGCAAGTAGACAAAGAACACATGAGCTAAAACTAGAAACGAAAGAGGGTGGCTCCTGCCCCAAAGCTGTGCAACAAATCCTACCTCAGCAGAGCAATACCTCCTGGGGGAAAGCTATCATATGCTCAGTAACATACGCTTTCCTTATAATCTAAAAAAATCTAAGCCATATTGTTGCAAAAACGTGTCTCAATGTATGAAAACTGTTCCAGAGCTTCCGCCAGAGCCTACGGATAAATGGGCCAAAAATATGCCTCCCAGCAGCACGGATCTATCCTACCTGTCCCCAGCATCACCCTCCTGAAAGCACACAGCTGGCTCAACATCACTGGTGCTACCTAATGCTCAGCAGCCATGGAAAGACAGATCACCACGTCACGAACTTACCAGCTTATCTCTGCAGCCCCTTTGCAGCCAGAGCATGGCACTAGATTCTTATTTTCAGCCAGGTTTCTGCAAAATCTCTCATTTTGCCATGGCAAATTCCCATCAAACTTATGTTTGACAAAATACAGCATCAAGAAAACTGGCTGGGCATCAGTCTCTTTCTTGCTGATAGTGCTGGACAAGAAAAAGCCAGCATTTGATAAACAGCTTTTGATACTGTTCTGCTATCTACATCAGCCTGAAAGGTCTGTGGCTCTCTACGCCCAAGGAAAGGAGACAGTAAAAGAAGAATATACGTTACAGATCATTTGAACTTAGAGAAAACTTATGAAAATGTCTCAGGCACCCCTCAAACTCAAAACAAGGCCTTCTGTGAGCATACTACTTGTACACCTGTAGTCATTAATGCAGGTCATACTCCTGCTTAAGAAAAGCATCCCTTTTTGTTTAGCTGCCTTACTTGTACTCAAGCATGTTTCTCCTCACCATGGAAAGGTTGGGATTGAACCTGAAGCTAATTGCCCCTGTAGATTTGGTTCTTAACGCAACAAACCTAAGTTTAAAATCAGGTTTAATACTTGCTCAGTTTTAGCCTGATGTCCTTCTTCCCAACAGAGATTACAACTGTTTGTCATTTAAAATACGGCAGCCCTATTCCTCCTGAAAGGTTGCAGAAATCACCCAACACAGACCCCACCTGATCTGCAAACTTGCCATCAGGAACCTACAGGTGCCTCCTAAAATTAATGGCTTTTTATTGCCCTTGCCTCTAGATAAAGGGAGGCAAATCACTTCCAGTGGGCTTGGAGCTAGTGGGAAGCACCACTCAGAAAATTATAGGGCCTGGCAAACCCATGTGAGAGTGGCACCCCAGCCTGGGGGTGCAGAGTATGCACCGGGCTCACCTGGGAATGGGATGCTCATCCCCTGCTTCAGCAGAAAACACCTCCCCAAGTCAGACACGTGCAGCACTGCATCCTTCCTCTCCCTCCCACCTTTGCTCCCACCGGTGCTATATGATTAATATCACATCAAATTTGTCTTTGTACAATATCCCACCGATCTTTCTTTGTGTAATGTTCACTTTACATCAGGTGACAGTTTCAATGATTCCTCCTTTATTTGCATGTCCCCTTGAAGAAGCTTCATTTCTCCTTCTAATCAAGTCATTAATTTTCACGAAAACCGTTCCCACCCCGAGATGGCTGGATTCTAATTTGTCTCTGTCACACAAATGACAAGTATCACCTCATTGCCATGCTGTGATGTTCCTCCACATACCTGTATTTGAGCAGGAAAAGCACTAAGATTATTTTTCCATGGCCCTAACTGCTTTTTTGCATGGCAGTTTGATTCTATCATGATCCTTCCTTCAAGTACTTTGTAGTAATATTATACAGCTGCTTGCTTTTTATTTCAAAGCAGATCTTGTTCATGATTTTTTTGTAACGGGCGAAGTGGAAATGATGGTGCCAAAATTACTTTTCCTTTTTATCTTCTCTGCATCCTGTTTACCAACAGTGCTGCCCACCCGGGATGACAGCGCATACCCCCCCTGCTGTCAGATTGATGCATCTTTCCGAAACCTCTCCCCCTTCCATAGTGTTCAGCACATGGATTTTCGCATGCTTTAGTCACAAACACAGCCCTGTAAAAAAAGCTAAATGCATCAAGGTAAGACAGAGTTCATGCAATCTGAAATCCCACCTGGGCATCTCCTCCCTTTCCTACATCCCTTGCTCCTCCTATATCTTTTTTTTGGATCCAAAACTGTCCTCCTTAATTCTGGGCCACCAGTGGGGAGAATCATGAAATGCTGTCAGAAAAGCTAACATAAAAGTGTGGCAGTAAATGATGAAGGAGGGCTGTACAGTTTGCAACTCATTTCCTTTGGCACCTGCCTTTTATTACCAAAACAGCAAACCTACTAACTACATCTCAAATTTATTACAGCACTTGCACATCTCACTTTTGAACACACAAGGAATATGGTGCAGAGAAATCAAAGACTGAAAGTCAGAGTTGGCAGACTCATGCACGTGTGTCATGACCACTGGACCATCCTTACTCTCCTCCTGTCCATGAAACTTCCTTCTGACAAACAGCACATTGCCACCGCCGAGCCTGCCCAGCTGCAAACACGGACTTTTCCAAGGGAAAGTTCTTCATGGCTCACAGCATATCTGATTTTCTTCTGCCATTTACTGGAAGACACTAACTTGATCTTATCATCAGAACACTGGCCTCTCATAGATTTTAAGAACACTGATCGAATTCTTTCTCATCGCATGTTCCTTCTCCTTGTGGAAATGTGCTTGAGCCCCAGAACCACCCCCAAAATCATATTTGGAAAAAGGCTGGGGCTGCAACTCTTTCACTAGCTATTCCCAGCACACAGGATATTATATATGAACAAATTCCAGGCCAATATTATCAAATAAATCAAGTCTTTGTTAAAGAAAGATTACTTTTGCTTTGTTAAAGCATCAGGGTTGTAGGCACACCCTTGAGGATTGCCCTGCCTTTTTGCTTTCCTTTCTGTTATTACGCTTACCGTACCACCTCGCGGAGAATACCACCAGAAGCAATGGGAAAAGAAGAGTGGAATTATTCACACAAGATTTGAAGGCCTTGCAAGGTTTTTTTGTTGTCAGCTCAGCAGCTGACCAATGGGCCTGGATTACCTAGTTATACACTCACATCATGCCCGGGGGTTCTTGGTGTTGCTACGTGGTAATACTGAGCGAAGCACTCCAGGGGAGAGGGTTATTCACCAGAGCAATTGCCTGGTCCTTGCCCTCAAGGTTTTTCATAGCAATGCCTCTCCTTCCTTATCTGGCCTTCTCCCTTATCCCCTCTGCTCTCAGTGAGATGCCCCAGTGCCGGATTCATCTGCATGCTCCGCACAGCCCTCACGTGTGAGGCCACTCTGTTTGCCTAAAAGCAGCCCCCACGTCCTCTCACATCGAGCCAAATCCACTCCAGTGAGGTAAGAGAAACCTGTTAAACAGCACCCGAACTACGCAGCAGCGTCAGGTGGTAGCACTCCGTCGACAACTCCGTTCCTTTGGAGGGGAATTCAAATACCACGCTGTAGCTAGTTCTAGTGCTGGCAAGAGCAAGCTCCAAGGCACCAGTTCAACAGATTACAGAAGCTCACATTCAATTGCTGGTGTTCAAGACTCAGTTAATAGGGGTGAACTGTGACTGAAAGGATTGATTTTGTGCAATACCATCTCCCTCCCTCTCCTGCTGCTATCACATTGTGTGTCACATTTTCCCAACCTTGTAATTGCACAAATCAATGACATTCTCAACCTTAAAAAGGCAAAGTAGCAGAGGAACATGTTTCCTAACATGTTTCATCATTGCTGAAGAAATCAGAGAAGATTGAATGAGTTGTATTTGAGTACCATTTCAAACCCCAGCTTCAGGAAAGAATTTTCTATTAAAAAAACCCCAAACCCTCGGAATTATACTGACAATAAAGGTTGTGTTTTGCATTTCTACTATGAAATCCTCCAAACTCCTTTCAGTGCTTGATTCAAGATAAAACACAATAGATGTAAAGCATGTGCGCAGGGGGAAAGCATGTGTACTTTTTAATCATCCTGAAATAAAGCCTCTACAAGTGACACCTTGCAGAACCACAGTAAAAACAAACAGAACTAGTTCTAGATATGCAAGTAATGCCGTTATTTGTAAAGGTTTGGTTAGTTGTCAAAAAAAGTAAATGTATGAACTTCAGAAAATCTCTTTTCTCCTAGCTGGAAGAAATTGTTACAATTCTTACAAAGTCTTGTAAGAAATAATGTGAAAAAATACTAAGCAACACTACCTGGCAAATACTCAGATTCATTTTGCATGATGGACTTATCTTGTTGGTCACCAGACAAAAAACTTTTCATTCAGTTCTAATTTACTCAACCGGGCTCCTGATTTTATAGACACGCAGCAAACTCGACACAGATAAATCACCTTGCAAAGAGCAGGCCTTGCAGTACAAGCAGACATTAAGCCTTTGCTTTTGATTTCCATGTTTTGCAAGCCATAGTGTTTAATAAAAAAGAAGTTTAATTGAAAACTCAGACATTTTTTCTTTTCCATCAGATCATTGTTTTTGCTAGATCGCTTGATTCTAAGAGAGTCCATAGTTTAGAGGAAATCACCTGTGGTAAAACTTTTGTGCATTCTGGGTTAACAATGTCTTCTGGTTGTATTTTGTCTTCAGGTATTTGGCTACAGATTCCTGGGACCTTATGCTGTACATCAATGCAGAATCGTCGTCTGCCCAGGGATGTATGTCAGAAGACAGCATCTCATCTGGAGTCAAATTTTGTGCTGAAGTCAAGCTCTCCACCCGGATGGCTCACACTTGTCCCCCGACTGCTCAAATCCACTTCTGCTCCTTAAGCAACTTCAGTGAAAGCCCAATTTCAAGCACTGTGAATTCAAGAGGTCTCAAAAAAACTAGAGGAGAGAGAAAGCTACTGCAAAGGGGAGACTCACAGATCCAAAATCATCATCTGGAAAAGAGTCCATAAGGGACAGACAGGGGATTCAAAATGCCAAATAATCACAGATGTACGATCTGTCAAACCAAGAAGGAAAATAAAAGCCAGTGGAGGAACGCTCGATAAGAAAGCAAGATGGCAACATGGCTTTAAGGTCAGGAAGGTGCAAGCCACCACCAAGTCTGAAATAAAAGCATTTTTGTCACTGTTTTTGAAGCTTTTTATTCAGTGGCCTGGCAATCAGTAAGAGCAACAGGGTTTCTTTTCTTATTTTAAACAGTGTCAACTAAATTAACCTCCCTGTAGAATTCATGCCTGATTTTAAAACTTCCAAACCTATCTTTGGGTACTTAAGGAGCAGTCAGGCTTTTAATCACTGCCTGGATTTCAAGTAGTGCGAAGAGCTGTGTCACATAGATTGAAGCATGCTTTATCTGAAAATACATTTTGACAGAAAGCAGGACAAGATATGGATTTTTAGGTCCTATATTTAAAATATCTGCCTCAGAGTGTCAGATCTTAAAGAGTTATACAGGTACAAGCATTTTCCAAATGTGATGGAAAATCTCAGCAAAAGGAAGGAGACCTTTGAGAGAATTTCGGGGTCAACGATTCCCTAAAATTAAAAAAAACCCCAAACCTTAAAACATTAAGTCTTAACTCCTTAACTCCTTTTAGGGAGGAGACAGAATTAAGTAAATGCCTGAAAATGTTCCACCTGCTGAAACTAGTGAAAAAAAAATAAATACACCCAAAATATATCACTGAAAACCCCCCTTCCTAATTAAAATACACAGCATCTTGTGTTCAGGTCTGTAACATGTTTCTTGGGGATTAATGTTAGATTTAATTTTGTGTTATGTGAATTTCCTGCTGTATATCATATGCATAGCATTGTCACAAACATGAGATAAGTAGGATCCCTTCTATCTTATTTTAACTTCCGTTGGTCTTGTGAGTGGATAGAATAAGCAGTTTTTCCTCCACTGAGGATAATAATAGGAAGAATACAAAAATTTTCGTCTTTGCTTGTGTCTGCATTTACGGTTTTTTACTTGCTTCTGGGATCCCACAGCAGTAACGTTCCCCAAGATTAAGTTGCAAGCCCTCTGTTGTTGGTCATGATTGATTTTTTTTTAACTCTACCACCTTCAAAATTCCCACGCCCTAAAGCCGCTGCTTTTATATTTTCTTCTCTTCCTCATTAGAAGTTGTCTGGGAGAGAGAAGAAGGACAGGGCTGGATTGAGATTGATCATCCTCCCGGTGGCATTTGAAGATTCAAGCTGTGCCTTATCGCCAGGCACAGCAGGGAGGATGCAGCGGTGGCACCTTTGCAGACATCAGCCGGGGCTACCTGTTCGGCTATTGAGTTTCCAAGGGTTTTAAACAGCTTCTGAGCACTACTCATTAGTGGAACAGGTATCCTCCACTGCAGGATCTCTGGAGTCAAATAAAACCAACATCTCAAAGAGAGATGTAACAGCACTTGTCAACTTTCACCTGTTTAGGAGGGGATGCGATAAGGAAAAGAATAGGCAACAGCGACTGCTTTATTCCTTACACAAGGTTATCAAAATTATTTGGGGACACTGATGATGCTACTATGATTTCTTGGCTTTAGAGGAAGATTGGATACCAAATATGCTCAAATAAGGTAGTAGGTTTTTGAAGACTTGCTCCCAAACTGAAAAAGCACATTCTTTTCTATGTTTCTAAATGAGGAGGAAAAGATCTTTTTCATCTAGTACTTGTGCAAGTCCACTGAAGTCACTAGGAATGGAGCAATGCCTAAAGTCAACCACACTGAAGTGTTTTCTTGAATTGGGTCATACACCTTTGACCACAAGTCACCCAGAGATGAGCTTCCCTTACCAGATACTGCTGAGAGTCTAAGGGGAAGCAGACTGAGAACAAGTATGATATGAAGTACATAAAAAACTTCTTACTATCAGTTTGCTTCAGATTATTTCCTAGTAAACCACAGCTCCCACTGCTTGTCCTGTAACTTCACTAAGCAAGAGACTATATCTAGCTGGAAGGTGTCCAAACTGAACTGTCAGAATCAGGGTTTCAATGCCACTTTTGAATAAACTGCATATCTTCCAAAACCAATAGTTTAAAACAAACCACTCCAGTACTGTTTATAGTCAAGGATGTCGTTTACAGTCAGCAACAATAATTCTATAGCCTCCAAGTCAGAGACATGAGGAAATAATATCTCGCTTATCACTGTATCAAGGACAGAAGTCAACTTGTTCTGGAACAGCACATATTTTCATTTTGTGAACGTAACAAAGGTAAGTACCCCTGAACTGCCACGAGCAAAGCCTTTCCATTTTGAAATTTAGATTCAGACAAAAACTGAAGTACAAGATTGCTGTATCTTCTGAACGATCCTAAAGTTCAAGCATACATTTGTAAGAGTATGAATGTGTCAGCCTGCGGCTCCTTAAGCCAGTACCTTGGCAAAATGAAGGAGACAGAGGAATTCAGCATTAAGGTTAAAGAGGCTGTTTGGGCGGACACAGAAGTACACAGAAAGCAGCAAGACAAGCAAAACCAGGAAATCTTTCAGAAAAATAACTCTCAAGAAACTTTTCTTCACAGAATCGGAAGAGCAGGTCTAGGAGAGGCCCTGGGAGATCACAGAGCCCCTCCCTCTGCCCAGCCACATAATTCTCCCTAATATCATTTTGCATGCTCTGTGTACTCTTGTATGCTTATGAAGACCAAGGTGACTGTTGGATATAGTTCTCTATCTGCCCATACGACTACCTGAGGCCAGTGAGTCCACTGTTCAAATGAACATATGTGCCCAAGTGCCTCTGCTACAATCCTATCACCTTCTATTCCTATCGCATTTGCCCCTATTTACTTGTTGCTGTCCTAACTGCTATGCTGCAAGATCTCGAGGACTTGAACTAACTTTACATTATTTGTATAGCACCTGTGTCTCCTATTCCCTCAATCAGTTCTTTAACGTACCATAGTATATGACAGTAAGAGGAACACTAACTAAACGAATTCTCCTCTTCCTTCTGTAAATGTGAAGGAGAACATGCTGCTTTTTCTTTCCCACCCCACCTACACGGCTGACATCTTACCAGTGTGAAAGGAACTTTCTCCTGCTTCTCTGATCACTGCATTTTGTAAACGTGACTCATTACTGCAGATGATATGCAGCAGCTAAGGACAAAAGGCACCACACACTTTGCACTTACGCTGCATGTCAACACCTCTCACCTCTTTGCAGCAATCCCACCTGAACACTCAACCTAGTAATAGCTACTACAGGGTCAAGACCAGCTCCTCACCTGAGGTCAGTAACAGCAGCAGACCAGCAGCTGCTATGCACACAGCCCTGTGTGGCCAAATGGAGCCCTCTATTTTCATAGCTCTGGGGTCCACAAGGATATGTGAGGACAGTTTTGTGATCCAGTAGAATGAAGCAGAAAACACTTTTTTCCTTCCTATTTCAAATTAGTTTAGTATTTGTTAATAGCTTCAGACCCACACTGCATAAAATCCTTATCTGGCATTCAGTGACAGTCCCATCCACATTCACCCCTAGGGTTTACCCAGGGAGAGTTCACCCTCCCCAGAAGCTCATCTGATTCTTTCTTTTCTACCCATTTAAAACCAGAAAACTTAGTCCCAGGTAAGTTAACACTTGGGTGAAAGTACGGATCACTGAGATGTCTCAACATAGCTGCATTTGCCTCCCAGTGCAGCCTGGTACAACACTGGCACAGCTAATACTTTAAATTCTTTCATCCCAGGCCAGGACTTTTCCAGGCTGGAGGCTTTTTGGGGAGTAAGAGGTGCGGGGAATCTGACAGCTGACATTTACTGGTATTTACCCAAACCACCTCTATTCATCATTCACAGAAATGAAGAAAAAACAACTCAAATTGCCTCTACCTATTAGTCACTGAGCTAGAAGAAAATAAACACACAAGAAAGACATGTGACAGGCCACATCCAAGCAAGTAACTTGGAGACAAAGGATGTAAAGGCATCGCTGGGGTAGCCTCCGGGAACTCCCTGAGCGCTGCTGGAGGGAGCCAGCCTCCCACCTGCAGTGCATCCATAAACGCGGAGGATGCAGGCTGTGCTCTGACCGGCACAGACGCGAGCGGCCGTTGCCCTTCCATGCGCGCAGCAGCAGGCGGAGAGGGGGAACAGCACAGTCGAGAGAGCAGAAAGGCATCTGAAGTCTTTCCCAGATAGCCAGGGAGATAAAAGGCGACAACTACAAAGCATGCAGCCTGAACGGTGAAGGTTAAATATGGGCTCCCACTGCCATTATTTATCCCCTGAAACAGCTGGGAAACTTCCGAAGCAGTTAATATATCACAGGAGCAGAGAAAGCAAGACCGACTGTATAAACACACCTCGGGGCCTGCTACTGTTCCCGTTAACCGCCTGTCTCTGCAAAGGTCTGCTATTAGACAACCCCCTGCTGCAGACACTGTGATTGAACGCTGCAGGTAGGGCAGGGAATTAGAGTGAAACACCTCTCTAAAGATGACTCACAAGAGGGTTTTCGGGGAAACAACATTTACATGACAATTTGGGGAGGGGCTGAGGCCACTCTCACACTCAAGCTCCCATTCTCCACCTGTCCCCCTGCAAAGCTGCCTCCATCATGTCAACTCTCGGGCAGGGAGAGACACATGAGAGGATGCACTTGTGCATCAAACTGGGGAAAAAATGCCAGCCTATTCCAGCAAGGTTCAAGCTGCAAAAGACAACGCAGATGAAACCAAATGGAAAGGTGGACCCTGAAAAACTGTCAAGTGCTGATCTCCTAGGGGCCAGAATATGTCATGGAGAAGCATGCTGAGGCTAAATGTCTACTAAAAAACGTTTTATGGGTGCAAGAATCCAAGACAGCTGAAATAACTTTCTTTGGTGTTACCATAGTACTGCCTACAACAAACAGGGGGCGAAGCTGCAGAGCAGTTCTCAGTTCAGCTTTGCAAGACATGAAGGGGAACACTCCTGCACACTGGAGCTGTGAGCTCAAACACAGCTAAGTTGAAATAGTGAGTTTTATGTCCCTTGGGGAGTAATTCTGGTAAGATTATTGAAAACTGTCTATTTTATCTCATACGCCTGTCCCAATCTCACTTTTTTTTTTTCACCGTAATCCTTCTGTTGAGCAGTTAGAGAACATTGGAGTCCATAGGCTCACTTGACCAAAGCTCTTTACAGAGTCAAAATGCACGGTGTTTGTTAACACATTTAAGAGAAGTATAAGCAAATCAGATGAGGTCTGGAGACGATGGAGCTGTATGCCAGTCCAGCCCCTTGCCCTGGGCAGCTCCCAAGCAGCACAAACCACACAGCCTTAAGCTTGTGGGTCTGTATCCACACCAGCTTTCTTGAGGGCAAATCGGCTATTTGACTTGCCCAGAAGAAATGCCTGAAACAATTCAAGCTAAAAAGGAAATACTGTGGCAAGGTTCATAGAACCTTAGAACTGAGAAGAAACCTTCCTGCAACCTTAACCGTCACTATCACTGCTATTTTCAGGAATAAAATGTAATGCAAATGGTAATACAACACATCACAATTAGGGTACATCAGACAGATGCCTTTGAAATGAAGGAATAGTGATAATTAAGGTGTATAAGCAAAAAATTTGGTTTTACTGTTCAGAAATCTTCTTCCCTTTTATACGGGGGAATGTAGCATCTGCTACTAATATAATGCACCAATAATTGAGGCATATAGTGTATACTCACGGGAACCATACGGCTGTTTTATTTATTCTTGGCCAACTGTGAAGATAAACAGATTTCACCGAAAGCAGTACATATGGAATCCTATCTTCATCGAGAGCCTATATATTTCTGCAGGGAGGTAAGTACTGAAACACAATAGTTTCAGTTATGAATGCTAATAGAACTAGCAGAAAACGAGGCAGTACCATCAAGTTTGACCTTGAATCCTCCCCACTGCATGGAGGAGTGGCATCCAGGTTAGCCGAGTACCTGTGGAGGTAATGGTTTTAAGACCTCTTAGGCGCCCAGGCTCACTGAAACAAAAATCAAGCTGCAAAGTCCAAAACTACCGTAGGCACTTGCTTGAAATGCTAGCAGAGGGGTCTAGATTAAAGGTAGATAAATAAGCAAAGAGTGAATACAACTCCTATTCCCTGCCATAATGCCTTGTGTACAAAAATATATTCATACACTTCTTGATCCTTACGACAGATGACTCAGGAAAAAAAAATGCAAAAAGCTATTAAAACAAATATACACACCACAAATAAATGCAAGTTCATAAAGCCTGGCAGGTGGTCAGTACCATAGATGACTAGCCAGCACTTATATCCACAAATTTATCTTGCACACAGGTGTTTCATTTTGGATTTGACAGCCTGCCAAAAGCAGACATATTTTGGGGGGATCCCTCACAGTTGTTGCCCAGAGAGACTGGAAGGGAGAGCTCTCTATGCCAACCTGCACTCATTACAATAATACTCCTTCCTAACAGCTTTAGCTTTGCAGCCAGATCTCTTACCTCGGTCTCTTGCAGTGTGATTATAAACAAATCAGTCCACCATGGCAAACAGATCTTTCAGATAATAACCCTAACACAGTATTTGCTCTTTCTCCTCTCCCTGCTATGTTAAATGCTGCTGTCTTCATCCTTTAGGGAAAGCTGAAGATGATGACAGGAACTCCATCAGGTCCAGCCTTTTGATTAACTCCAGCATGTACCATTTCACCTCTGGTGGAGTTTGCAAGCAGAGAGGGAAATGACGACTTTGCCTAGGAAGATGTGAGATTTAAAAAGTCTTAAAACCAACATTTCCATTGACTCCATAAGAGAGCTGTTTGGCTTTGCACAATCTCGAACTCCACTGAATGCAGTGAATTGAAATCTGTGGTAGAAGATTTCCAAGTACACACAGGAGAATATCCATTTCTCTTCACAGGGTTGTAAGCAAAAGATATATATCTGCTTTAAGAAGAAGAAACTGCATCTGCTTAT
>Ga0181612_139649_pt1 | contig 14650 bp, 6 predicted proteins | sample HoacroProtozoa21_FD_119630 | JGI IMG/M metagenome (GOLD analysis project Ga0181612, IMG submission 119630) | Hoatzin crop microbial communities from Cojedes, Venezuel. Combined Assembly of Gp0051906, Gp0051904, Gp0051908 | reverse complement strand
ATCAAAGCAAAAAGCAGAGTGCGGATTCCCTTAGCGCCTTTAATGAGACGCAGGATTCGACCGATTCTGGCAAGTCGGATGACTCTGAATAGCGTAGGGGATACAAAATATTTCTCAATCATCTCCGCTAAGAACATACCTGTTGAAAACCAAGTTAAATTAGTGAAGAATATTATCACATTGAAAAAACACTGCTGAAGGTTTATCTTACAAACATTGTAAGACGTTCAATAACTTTAAGAAGAATAGGATATTTAAACAGATTTTTGAAATTAGCCATTCAGTTGTTTTTACAAAACTTTTACAGTCTGGTATGCTTTGGAAACACATAAATCCCGAAAGAAATTCTGAAGTAATCTGCAGGGTAATGAAAAACTGCATCAATGACATTTCTAAGTATTAACTGTATGACTACATATGCAAACAGTCACAGAAATACACATCAATCTTTTATAGGACAAACTGATACCTAGTATATGTAGACTAGCAAATGCTGAGACCAGAAGAATAGCTTTCTGTTTAACTGTAACAAAATGATCTCAGTTAATCTGAAGAAAGATCATATTTATAGTAGTATTAAAATACCGTGTAATCAAGTTATGGTATTCAAAGAAAATACATACGTTTGAAGAGAACTGCAAATTCTTAATCACACGTGAAATAACGTGACCACAAGTTTAGTATAAATGACACAGCAATTCCAAACATAAACAAACTGATAATAAAAAGGCTTCTTAGAACTCACTGAAGAGTAGAAGAATTGAACATTATAGTACGTGCCTCAAAGCAGAAGAATAACTACATCCTGTTTCCATAAAAAAATGGCAAAATTAATTTGCATGTTAAGGAGTTCTGAGAAGTTAAAATGGCAGAATTTTTACTCAAGTTCTTTCAGGTTTTCTGCTCTAGACAAAGCAAAGATTAGTGGAGCCATGTATTCATTACTACATCTGCTTCAGCTTTGCTTCTCTGGCGGCTCACTCGAGCTCAGGCATAAAACCTCTCAGGATCAAACAAAACCCTGAAGTGGGCTGAGGGTTTTACACTGCTGTCTGGGGTGCTTGCATGCTAGCCTAACAACAGTCCCACACAGATTTTGCTCTTGGATTTTGGACTGCTGGACTCTTTTCCTGCAACTGCCACTGTTAGTTTATATTAAAATTGCCTTTCACATGTGTGTTTGTTTCTATGCTGAGGACTTTCTACTGAGTTCAGAATAAAAATCTAATTTCAACTAATAGAAAAGTGAGACTGTATGAAACCTATTGCTAACAAATTTCTTACCATGGTGTTTAGTTATTTTATGGACAATATGAAATCAGAAGAAAGAAAAATTGTAGTCAGACTTTCTAGTGACAGTGTTGAACCAAAATATAAAGAGACTTTACATGCCAAAAATGTTTCAGTTCCCACAGAATTAGCCATTTCATAAAAATGAATTGCTCTTACCTACTATGGAGAGAATGACAACCACAAAATCAAAAATATTCCAGCCTATAGTAAAGTAGTAATGGCGAAGTGAAATCAATTTCAGGACACATTCTCCAGTGAAAAGTACAATAAACACCAGGTTAATCCAATATAAAATGTTTTCCATGTCTTCACTCTGATCATCTGTTTCTACCATCATTGTGACCATGTTAAGGCAGATAAGTATCATGATACTGATATCAAATGCTTGTTTGGTTACGAAATCAAAGACCATGCCTTGGAATTTGTTCTAGGAGGGGAAAAAATAAGATTCATTATGATATGCATTGGGTAAAATTTCTTTTTTGAAATTTCTACAAAATATTCAAATCTAGTATGAATGGAATTTCATGTCTTCCATGAAGTCCTCCATCTGGATGAATTTTCCAGTTTGTACATGTAAACACAAATTAAATAAAAATGCAGCCACTGTGTTTGTAAGCATTAAAGGGATGATTTCAAAATAAGCATGGTGCATTTTTTTAAAGACGCAAAGGAGACTTTACCACCCTGGACCAGTTCACTGTAACCTTTTGTGACACAGAGTACTAACTAAGCTTAGCTTGGCAAAATTTGAAAAATACCAAGCACGGGGTAGATGCAAGCGGGCTGAGAGAACTTCATTTGCCAGAGAACTTACAAAGTTTTCAGTGCCTGAGTTCAACCTCTTCATGCTACCAAAATAACCTTTAAAACAATATCTTGCATTTTTCAGCTACAGAGAATTTACTGATGGCTGGACTGGCCACTGAGCAGGTTCCACAATGCAAAGTAGAAGTGTAGAGCTGGAATCACGCTCTGCCCCAGGCAACCCCGGCTCTGCAGTGCTAGGGTAGCTCTGCTCAGGAGAGCAAACCATTGTGTGGATTGTGCAACAGCAAAGTGAGGTGCAAAACGACTTTTTTCAGGCAATGATACGGTAACTTGCCCCCCTGCAGCAGTTTCAGTCTTCCCAGATGACTGAAAAAGCCTGTGCCCTAAGGCTGTCGCATATTTTGATAAATACACTGCCACACTTAATTGCTCTAGTCAAACCAGTGTTTTGAAAAAATGCCACATAAAATGTCATTGCCATCAGCAGAGAGAAAATGGGGGGGGGGGGAAAGGAAAGGAAAGAGCCTCCCGTATTCAGACTATAAAAGAGAAAAAAATTGGATTTCCAATGAATAAGGCTTTTCTGATATCACTTGGTTTTTTAGCTTACAACTTAATAAATCCTAAAGCATAACTGAAACAATCCCATTTTTAAATAAATGTAAAAATAACAGAAAATATTTTTATTCTTACTGCTGGTCGAGGTATAGGCTTTTGTGGTTTCTTTGAACCCAGTTTTTTCATTGCATTGTAGTATTTCTTCTGTTCTTCTGTCATAAAAATGTCTTGACCTCCAAAGTAAACCAAAGAGACAAAAACTGGTTACAATCACCTATCTGTACTGATTACTTACAAAGATACTGAATAGTAATAGTCACTCTTGTTCATATTCTCATCTGAGAAAATTGAGGACAGACACAAAAATCCCCTTTTATCATGATTATTAGTATTTTGGTAACAGATGACTTTCTTTACATATTCCACTCAATATTTAGGATTTTTTGTTTTTTTTGAGAGGCTCTTGAACTTGCGTTGTTTGGGGTAGACCTCTGCTTTTCATTGGGAAGAAGGGAAGTACAGAGGACAGAGAGGTGCTTTTTCTTTGTTCTGCTAAATTCCATCAGTTATTACAGAGACACAAATTAATAAAATATTCTAATCCCCTTCTGTTTTTCCTCTAGATTGTGGCAAAATTTCAGAGCTGACATCTATGATACCAAAAGAGAACTAGAAGCTATCCAGACGGTCATATTTCACAACCGCTTCTTCTCCCTCCACTGGGGCAGGACTTGAAGCAGGAGATGCTGGAACTACTATGTGGAACGAGGAGAGGAAAAAAAGCCAATTTTTCTCCTTCTCAACCCATTACAGCACATGGATCCAATTACAGCACTTCCACCACTTCAATAACACTTCGTGTAGCCCGATGCTTTAGTTAAGTTCTGCAGCTGAAACACTGATACCTTTTGAGGCAGTGTTGACAAAATACAAGACTAAAGAGAGTACAAATCAAGATAATACAATGTTTATTATCAGAGTTCAGAAATCTACACTGCTGGACTCTGAGATGTGAAGGTAGTATAGCTAAGAGGTTTTATAGCTACATTTAGCTATTTGACTGGTTAGTCTTTTTATAAGTCTATTATAGACTCCACCCCCAAATCCACATCTTTACAAAGATGACGTTGGGTATTTCACTAACCATAGGCAAACATATGTTGTCACTTGTCCATCAAACCCTCATCAAGCCAAATTTTAAGGTTTAATAATTTAACATATTTAATGTGTAGAGCACATATTAATCTATAATAAAATGAAAAATAATATTTTATGAATAAAGTTATTGTGTGTGGACAAAAAATAAGCATTTTTTGGCTTCTTTTCAGAATAATGCTGAAGTACTTATCTTCTTTTTCTGCTGGTTGAAATTGTCTATGATGACACCAATGAAAAGGTTCAAAGTAAAGAATGATCCAAAGATGATAAAGATGACAAAGTAAAGATACATGTATAGGTTATCTTCATACTTAGGCTGATCCAAAACCTGCAAAAAATGCATAGAAACTAAGCCTTAGTTTAACTGTAAGAACAGAATCAAATATCTGCTGGATAGAATTTAGGGCGCTCTCACTCTGATCTTTGCTTCTTATGGTCAAATTCCCACATATCCATCCCACTGATCTTCAGTCTATGAAGGCACATTGTTGACTAAGAAATTTGCTATCAAACTTGATATTTCACTTTTTAAAAAAGTAACTGGGCTATATGAGTGTAGAATAAATACTGAAGACACAATGGGTTTAAACCAGTATAGCACCATCTGTCTGAGTCTATAGACAACCAGAAACACCAGCTTGTAAAGTTGAAAACTTTTCTGTATATCTCGTGCGAAGCTCTTGACGTGGGCTTGTGGAGCTTTCACTGCTACAGGCGCTTAGGAAACTGCCCTCAATTCTGGAAGAGAGTCATCCAAGCCATGTTTAGAGCAAGCATATTTTCTTGGTACAGCTATGCACATTTACTATACTACAACAGGCCTCCCGCTGTGAGCGTAGCTTACCAAAAATGCTGGAGCTTTACCAGTAGAGTTTATTCAGTTGTCTACTTAGAACTAGAGGACAACTTGCACCAAGGGAGCAAGGGGAAGGCAAAAAGGTAAGAAAATGTACAGGCTGAGTTAGGGATAGGAACTGCGCCCTGAAGAAAGGAGTCAGGCGGCTTGCAGAGCACAGTGAAAGTCTCAACTTTAAAAAAAATGATCAGCATTACAAAAAATCACCTCTAAGCTGTGTATCGATGCCTGTTTCCAAATGTAAATAATGCCTCAATGCACATAATGAGAGGAGAAAAAAACATTTCACTGCAATAGTTAAGTCTGCTGTGGAACTGAGGAATTTTGGTCCAACTGTACCACAGAGAACATGGAATCCTTTAGGACTGCTCCTCTGCTTTCTTTGTCTCTTGTGTTATTCCTGTGGTTTCCATTTTCTTTAACTACAACAACTCCTTATTCTCTCATTTTTACTGTTATTTCTGAAAGATGTTAAAATTACATTCTTCAATCTTGCAGCTCATCCAGTCAAAACAAATGGAGTCAAGGGACTATACTTACATTACGAGAATCCACAGCTGCATACATGATATCCATCCATCCTTTAAATGTAGCCTATAAACAGAACACTGGTGTTTACCTCATGCTTTTCCTGGAAAATGGCTTGTCAGAAACACTGCTCAAGAGCTGAAGACTAAGTGCCTTTAGCACTCATCATAAACACCAGCACAGTTCAATGTTAACAGATTACTCTTGCCTTCTATTGTATGTTTTATTAATGTATGACAATTGCAAGCAAATTCTAATATTTGACTACAGAGAACACAGCATCTATTAAGAACTTTTATCAATTATGAGTAATATCTGATTTTCTATGTATGAGCAAAGTAAGTGTACTTGATATAGATTCAATGATGTAGTTAAGGTGAATTAGGTTTGAATTATTTTTTTTTCCTCATAGTCAGCATAGCCTCTATGCTTTGTATTATTTCCCACACTTTATAATTCCAAACCAAGAAGTGAGATACAAGATTTCTAAATGAAAGAAACAATGAAAATTACTTTTTACTGTTACAAGTAAACAATAGAGACATAGAAACAGAAATGAAGGAGTGGTGACTTACCACTTGAAGCAGAGAAAGATAACCAAGGCCTACATTATCAAAGTTAACCTTCACATTCTTCCATCGGGCAGTTTCATTGTTTTTTATGAGCTCCTCACATTGACTATAGTTGTTGATTTGGCTGATATCAAATCTTTCATCAGTTGTAGTGTTAACACAGTAGTAAAATTTTCCAGCAAACAGATTTACTCCCATGATACTGAAGATCAGCCAGAATATAAGGCAGACAAGAAGCACATTCATAATGGATGGAATCGCTCCTAAGAGGGCATTCACAACCACCTAGAGTACAAATGAAACCAGGGAGAGATCACGTAAGAACACAGGCACCAGTATCTTACAAGCCTTTCTTAAATGTAACGCTCTATTTTAATTCTACTATCTGTGTTACACTTTTATAATTGTTGAGAGTAACAAGTAAGAAAAGCAGTATAGGGGAAAGATAAAATGTTAACATAATTAGGAAGAAAACCATAAAAACAGTAGCAAATGGTAGCTTTAAAGAATGGGAAAAAGAAGAACAGACAGGTAAAACAAACTGAAAAAAAAATCAAACAGAAAAAATCACCATTTATTACTTCTTTTTAGAATGTTTATTTAATGTATGTCTGCAAAACCATATCCATAATATTTCTAATGACTGACTGTATCAAATACAACAAACTTTTTTCTATTACATGTTTACTGAATAAACAGTCCAAATCAGTATTACTGAACAAATTTTTCACTTGAAGTAATTTTATGACTTTTTTAAAATAAAAGAAAACTCAGGGATGTATGCATGTTCATTTGGGTGGTTGTATATAAAATCAGAAAAGCAGACATGTTCAAACCAGGAAACCAGCTGAGTATCTGAACACAAAAAAGCTGGTAGTGTGCAGGCAAGTGGCAGGTAAGACTTGAAGAAGGAAGAGACTTGATTTAATTCCCAAATGAATTTTAGGTAAAATCGGCTTCAGGAAAGAAAAACATGAAAATGAGTTTGTGTATGATGATGAACAATGATTAAAGGCATGTCAGAACAAAAATAAAATAGTAAAGAAAATAAAATCAGGGAGAAAGTAGGTCCATTATGAATGAGAATGATTTATTTCATGATGAAATTGATGAGCTGCTAGATTAGTTAATTCCTATTTTAAATCTGTTTGCAAGTAAGTCTAACAATACCAAATTTAATAACTATGGAGCACTGCCGCCAATTTTGCCAAAACATCTGCATCAGATCCTTAGAACCTACTGAAAATTTTCTTTTAAATTTGCAGGACATTAGGTATTACATAGATGAGGTTATTTATAATTCATTTAGTTTAGATGATGTAGATATTACAGCAGATCCTCTAGCACACTATGCTATTTGTTTCTATTTGAAATACAAGTATGTAGTTTAAGCCTGTAAAATACTTTGGCATTACATTTATATCTACAATTAATAGGTTCCATTAATTGCTTGTAAAATGAGTCATCTAGGTGGATCACCTTTCATTCCTTGCCATTTTACAGAACAGAAAATAAAACCTTTGAATGTTAGAGTAGGTAATGAACCACCACCATGTATACCATGTAGTAGACTTGAGCTGAAGGACAACAGAAATAATTGTTTTACTTGCAGGGCTCCATTCTTGCCAAAACGATACCTCTTTAGGGTGAGACATACTTCACACAATATTAAAGATCCTATAGGACTTCAATGAAATTGTTGTTCTGTTAAATTTAGGAGCTGGATCAAATGAGGTTCCTTTCAATGTAAATTACTGTATGACTCTATAAAAGCACAGAATAGTGGATGAAGTCCAAAGTTACCATGGTTTTTTTTTTTTTCCATGTATTTTAAACAACATGTAATAAGTGTTTATTTCTGATGGGGAAGTTAAGTATCAGCCAAGCAGAGAGGATTACCTGACTAATGGATAAATCTCTTCTGACTATTTCAATAGTTGACAGACCTGTACTCTCAGCTTTGTCAACGACATGACTGTGGAAGCCTGTGAGTAGTTTGACCTAAACAAATTAATAGTTTAATAATAATGCTGAATTAGTTTGAATTGGAAATCCATGAACTCACTGATTTTAGTGGGAAGTTTGACTGGAATAATAAATGTCGACATCATTTTTTCTCAATTCGGGAATATTTGCCAAATATATATTAGTTAATATTTTTACATTATTGTTATTTACAGTTATCTCAATTCTTCTACTTAAAAATACAAGCAGATTTCTTAAATGTAATAATATCATCCATCAGGAATAATTATTGAGATATAAAGGGATAATTAATGAAGTAAAAATATTTGTCCTCAAGCTTGCAATCTCATTACACCCAAGAATTCTGTTCCTTCTTCTGCTACAGCTGCAGGTTCAGTTATGTTATTCTTTAATTGCTGGATTTCTACAGCTGACCTACTTTCTTTGTTTTTAGTCTGAGTCCTGAAGCTATAGCAGGACCAGCTTGTAATATGAATCATTTGAAGACACTCAAAACATACTGTTAAGCGTTGCTGAAAACACTGATCCACACACCTCCTCGCTTCCATTGGTAGGAAGGGTGTGAGAGAAAAGAGCAAGGCCTGACAGCAAGTGAAAGTAGGGAAAGCATTGGAAAGACATTAAAAGCATTGTTTACTGGTTAAAAAAAAAGTATTATGTGCCTAGCACCATACAGCAGTCAGTGATACTGCTTGGAACAGAGCATAGACAGATTAATTGTACTCTCATAGGCTACTTTCATGAAGTCCCAAGGGCAAATTAAAGTGTATTTTCCCTAGCAGCAGTAGTGGTGGGCAGATGCAGGGGAAACAGCATGTTTTCCATAAGGGCAATGTTTTCTATTACTTATTATTTTGGGCAGGCACAAGTTCTGATCCTAGAGAATAGTATGGATCAAAATAGGTGGATCAAAATTTTTAGATGTATAGAAGTGAATTTCTTGTTTGTACATAGGAAGGATAATGCTCACTGGAAGTATTTTAAGTGCCCATGCAAATATGTGCACCACACTATATTGTCATATTTTCAGTTCATAGATGTTAAATATTAATGAAACTACTATGTTATGAACAGACATAGTAATCTTCTCACACTAATTTCTTCACCAACTTGAGCTACTGTATCTTTAAAGACATTAAGCCTGAAATGAATTACTTTAAATAAGGCAAAATTTGTTATATCCATAGGAAATATTCAGTGGTCAATTGCCTAACTAATAAAAATACAGGTCGCATTTCTAGTCTGAAGTTATCTAACTTCATCCACTACTTTTTATTGTATCTTTTGCCAAAGTAATAAATCTCCTCCTTATCTGGGTATTTTACAAAGAGATACAGTTAGCAGATCAGGATCAAATCAGTAGGTAAAGTTTATGGCAACACAGAAGTTATGGGATTGAAAATTACCCATAAACTTTCATGATAAAGTGATCGTTTGTTCCTTGCCCCATTAAATTACCAATTAAGTGACTTACTGTGTTTATAAATTTTGTACTATTTTGTATTTTTTTTGCTAATCATTCTCATATAAAAAAAAAACCATCAAAATGGACAAAGACATTAGCTGTGTTTTTTAGCAAGATGTTATGGGGTTTTTAGATATGTTTTGCTTCAGCAAAGTTCCAGAAGTTTGTTGAATGCAAGAAAGTGGTATTTTCTATTTGAATTTATAACCTTTCCTCAAAGCCTGTTTCCTTTTTGGTTAAAGTCTTTTACTTTCCACGTGCATAGAGCACCACATTTTCTTCAGAAGCGCACCAATTTGTAGTTGACTTACAAATTTGTTAATCAGCTTATCATCTGGGGTGCCAAAGATGAGTGACTGCAGTAGGGAGCTCACACAAGGATCCCTTTTAATTACAGAAATAGGGTTTCATCTCAGGTGCATCTGCTGATTAGATCTACGGCAATATGTCCAAGGCAGACAGATGGTCCCTGAAGGTGTAAGTCAGATATCTTCTTGTAGCTGGAGCTAGAAGTATCTACCATCTTCAGTCATTGACTACTGCCCCTAAGACAAACATTCCTATCTTTCATGTCATAGCAGAATACATAAGGTCTTTGTCCATTTTGGTGCACTAAAGAAGTGATCTAAACTAATCAATGTGACTTTGCACTGGAATAGACTGCAAAAGCCCATTTGGGCAGTGGAGTGTCTCAGCTGTGGTGACTGATATGGTAATAACAAACAGCTGGGGACAGTAACTTCTCAAATATACCCAATGCTGTCAGCGAAAGTCGTCTTATATGTTTTCAGGCCGCTTAGTGCTCCATAGATTATCAACATTTTAAGATCAATATGTAAAGCAGTAAGTGACCAATTTAGGCCAGAAATCATACAAGCTGCTCAATCTTTGATATACTAGAAAAGTTGTCTTAAACAGAATGCAATAGTTCTAATCTGAAAGAGCAAATATATTTTAACACTGCCAATTTACTTACTGACATAGGAATTCATTACAAAACTTTTAAACTGTTACAGAAATTCCCAATTAGTATTTCCAGAATAATAGGTTAAAAGAAATTTGATAGACTACGCATGATATTCTATATTTGTATGAAATTCATGTGCATATATATGCGTGTATATGTGCACAGACTTTTATGAGGAAGTATTGTTTTTTTAAAACTGTTCTGACTATAGTAGGATTTATTTGTATGGGATAAATTCAGTTTTGTAGTAACTTTGCATAGATCCATGCAGTTGATAAATCCTTGGGCCCTCTAGGAAAATATGAAACAGGGTGAAAGGCCAAGGAGCCTAAATAAGTGTAACAATGTGTGCAATAACCCATGAATTCATATAAGCAGATGAAGCCTTTTGCTTATATGTTAGTGATAAATGTAAAATATATAGCATGATAGTGTAGCATTTCTGCATGGATTTGTCGTTGATTATTCTGCATGCATTGTTTCTGTGTATGCATGCATTACTTCAGATTCTTTCATTGTGTCTTACCCTCATCCCTTCAAATCGCGACAAGGCTCTTAGAGGTCTCAAAGCTCTTAGTGTCCTAAGGGATTTAATCGCACCAAGTTCTGAGTAGCCCAAGGCATTAGCTGTTAAGCTAACCAAAGAGACCTACACAAAAACAGAAAGGCAATATTGCTCATTCATCTTGTATATCCTTTTGATCCATATGGTGGGAATGATGTGTGCCCTGAACTTCTCAAGAAGATTCAAGGCTGGACCTCTTTCTCCAGGAATCCCTCTGTAATGCAGAAAGATCTTTCAAGTCAGAGAAAGTAGAATAGAAGTATATTCTAGATACCTGTTGATGAAATCGTGTTGGTAGAATGGTATAAAAATGCCTTCTAAATTCACATAAACCAGTCAACATTTGGTGGTATTTAAAGAAAAATGAAGTCACATGCAAAAAGAAAACTCGCAGAAGTTGGGTGAATTGGAATAGTCAATTTAGGCCAGGACTTCCCATATCTTCAGAATTTGATCAGAATGTAAAAGCTCTCAAAAACCACATCCAGACCTGGCTTTTGGTCAAATGTAATTTTTTAGTGTCCAGAAAATCTTATTCAACAGCCATAGCTACCACTGCTGTTCAGATTTAACCAGACTAATAAAGACTGATAACCAACTCTTTGTTAGATAATGGTAGAAGCTTCATTGTTAGGCATATCCACACTTCATTACGTTCCCTGTGACTCCTTTAACCACTTCATCAATTCTGGCTTGCATAACGCTGGTGTGGTCTGCAGGCAGATGAGTAAATAAACTAGAATAGCTGTAAAATAAATAATAAAATTATCTTTCATCAATAATCCTTAGAAATGTATTTATAGTAAACCATTGGGAAGGAGTGCCCCTAGTACAGAAAAAAAAAAAACAAACACTCAACCATCCATTGGGGATGGAAGGGAAATGAATGTGTGTTATATGGTTAAAGATCTGTAGAATTCCAGTTGTGCTACCCAGTACTGTGCATACATTGCTGAGCATGTAGGCTTGAAATTACAATGCCCTTCTTACTAGGTCTCCTTCAGACAATGTATACCTGCTCCTTGATGGTGCAGCCTTTTGAAAATCGTTCGAGAACCCATTCTAAGGGAGCTCATCTACAGTTCTCCAAGTGTCTCTTTAAGGTTGCCCATGTGATGCAGTGAAAAGTGCAGGATTACTGAACAGTAAAATGGAACTGAGAGCTCCTAGCAGTATTTTCCTTTCATATTACACAGAGTAAGTGACAGGACACTTAAAGTAATTGGTTAGAATGTTAGAAACCTTTAAAGAAATTACTTTGAAATATTTAAATTCCGTATACAGCAAAAACTGAAGAGGATGAACAGCATCCTAGCATCCTTTCCATACTGTGAAAAAAAATGGTAAAAAGCATGATTTCAATAAAGTATTACTACTTCAAAAAACTAGCGAATATCAATAAAACATGTCTAGAGTAATAATATATCTAAATATTTTTTCTTTTCTGAACAGAATTATAAACCATGCCACAACAATAGTTTTAAAATAGTTTCCATTGAATAAAACAAAAGCTTATCCTGAAAACATAATATTCTGATTTTTAGAGCCTGTCGTGCAGGACATGAAAAAGAATACCTACATCAACAATCAGGAAGTCCAGCCAGCACCACGCATTAGTGAAATAGGTTTGAAAGCCATAAGCCACCCATTTTAAAAGCATTTCCAGAATGAAGATGTAAGTAAAAACTTTGTCAGCATATTCCAGCATGGTCTTGATAGTTTTACGTTGCTCTATGTATATATCTTCAAATGCCTGTGAAAAAGATTTTTGAAGATATAATTAAATGTCTTTACAATTTGCAGTGTGGTATATAGTAGCCAAGAAAGAATTTGAATTGAAAAGATATATGTGATGATAAGGTATATATCCTTCCCTTAAGCACAGCTTTTGCTTTCACTCTATACTGTAAAGTCTTTTCATAAAGCTGGGTCCAAACACAATATTCAGCTTTCAGCTGAGCTGAAGAGTGATCCACAAAACTTACTGTAATACCATTCTCCAAATCTTATTTTCATTCATTTCCATGGATACCAATGGCTTATTTATATAAGGATTTCCTCTGTGGTAGCTACAACTTTGTATCAAAATTATATGAGGGATTTAATAATGACTCTGTGATACAGATTTTTTGAGGAACTAATAATTGAAACCAAGCTATACACACTAACTCACTGAACAGAGATTAATAACTCTCTTTTCAAAAGAAAACATCTACACTGACAGTGAATCCCTGTGCATTGACCCAAGTGTAGCAAGTACATTATATTTTGCTCCTGCTATGAGGAGGTAATGACTTCAGTACTTACTTGGTGCACCTGTTTTAACACCAATCTGGTAAAATACCTGACGGAATCACATTGGCAACTTACATCTCAGTTTGACAATTCAAGTTGCTGTCAATAAGTTCCTAGCTCAGCTGTGATTTATTTTAAATGTGTATAAGACAAAAAAAAAAGATATTACTATTAATATGAAGACATGTGAATACCTGTCTGATAGAACTAATTTCTTATTTCCATTAACACTACATTTTGAACTTGCAGAACAACTTGTTCATAGCCTGTGAGCAAACTTACGCATCCTACAATACATGCCAAATACTTGTTGATATATGTTGACATTAGAACATCTATGAATTAGATATTAAATTCTGATCTGCTACCTGCAGCTCTATAATTAACTGTATATCTAAATGTTTGCTGCTTAAAATAGACACAAGAGTTCCGCACTGAATTTACCAGAGCACCGCTGCTGAGAAGAATCATGAAGACAATGAAGGTCTCAAACCAGTTGTGTTCAACAATCTTATAGCAGGTTTTCCTAAGATTCCACCAGATTTTTCCTTTCCCATCTTCTACGCTGACTTGACAGCATTTGAATCTCCGCACACAGCCTAAGCGCAATAATAAATGTTGAGATGTCAGAAGAACGTAAATATCACAACAAAGAGAAGTAATTTGGCTTATTTCAGTACTACTGCAACAGACGCCTGCAAATAAGTATCTCCTATTTGAGGATTTTCATTTCAATATTTGAAGTTAAAGCTTCATAATTCTTATAATACCTTCCAAGGAGAGAAAGGGAGCATGAGAACAGTACACCTATGGCAGTACCTCTGAAGGAGTTACTAATACAAACAGCAAATACAACTATAATCACAAAGCTTCTTGATTTTTAATAAAAACAGAATTCAGCCCAAATCAACACAGTTAGGTCTAATCACCTTGCATATATATATATTTCTCTTTGCCTACCTTCTGTAAAACAAGCCTCTGGCTCCAGAGCTTCTTCAGGTTCTGCTTCTGGCTGTTCCCCTTCTGGAGGCAGTCCGATATCAACTGTGCTGCCTTCTGATGAACTGGATGCATTTAATTTCTGTGAATGAAACCCCACATAATTATTTTTTTCAATTTAATATATTTTTAATCAAAGTTCATGTTTGAAATGCATACCAAAATATTTTGCATGTATCCCGTGTTCTGACATTAAAATAATTTCTTATCTACAATCTATAGTGCCAAATTGCTCTACTACAGGTGAGGTCACAAGATTAGAAACTACATCGTGTGCATTTTCCCTACTGAAAATATTTTGATATTTTCATACAAGGAATTGCTGTAATTATTAGACTACTACTCTGAGCCACACATAAAAATTCTGAAATGAAACTTCAGTAAGTTAGGAATAGGTGCCTTCCACACGTCGTACTGTTTAATTATTCCAATCACGTGGCTGCATTTTAGATTTCACTTCAGATAGCATGTGTTAATACAAATAATTTTCCAACGTCATGACCAAACCAACAGCAAGCTGCACAGATGTATTTTCATGTCTCAAGTAAATGTCACTCTGTCAAGACTGTAAATTCTATAAAATCTATAAAGTTTGAATATAAATTTTTCATTTCATTGACATGAAAACACATGTTAT
>Ga0181612_132670_pt1 | contig 14650 bp, 9 predicted proteins | sample HoacroProtozoa21_FD_119630 | JGI IMG/M metagenome (GOLD analysis project Ga0181612, IMG submission 119630) | Hoatzin crop microbial communities from Cojedes, Venezuel. Combined Assembly of Gp0051906, Gp0051904, Gp0051908 | reverse complement strand
TCTCTTCTTCAGGCTGAACAAGTCCAGCTCCCTCAGCCTCTCCTCATAGGAGAGATGCTCCAGTCCCCTCACCATCCTTGTAGCCCTCTGCTGGACTCTCTCCAGTAGCTTCAAACTAAAGTACGCTTTTCGTAAACTCCTGGGTGTAAGCCCAAAAGTATACCCTAATACCTGGGTATCAGCCCTGATCTGTAGCCCTTAGAGTAGCACTAAGAAAGCAGGGTGACTCAGAAATATTGTTCCTCAGCACAATACTAGCTAAAATGTTTGGGGGTTTGTTTGTTTGTTTGTTAATCAATATGTTATGCTTAAGTGACAACACAGCAGTTAGACAACGAGCAAACTCATAAGACCACTTGATTTTGGCTACATATCCTACTTCTTAGCCACATAGTTTCCCAATGTGCTGGACCACAGAGTATTTTTATCCCTCCTGCCCAGTGCGTTCAGACACACCAGCAAGGTGAGTACTGTGGAGCACACACTGGAAAGAGTAAGACAGACATTTCAAGCTTTCTTCCACTAGTTGTTCACTAGCTCCTAGCGCTAGATAAAAAATAAAAGACACAATTTAATTTTCAGGAAAAGAAAGTTACCATTATTTATTTAGCTTTTTGTATATCTGCTTTCCTAAAATGATGGAACGAGATGCATCTTTCAGCAACTCTGCCTCAGGTTTTCTTACACCATCATCTGAGACTCAACTTTCCAATAATCCTCTTTCCAAATACAGAAACTGAACGACAGACTTCAAACCAGATACACAAAAGTAATCAACATTTTATTTGGTAGACTGACCACACCACAAATCCATTTTGTCCTTTTTTTCCCCCTAAAAGAACTGAAGCCAGCCATACAATAGCAATATTCCAGATGGCTGTAGAAAGTCCTCCATCTTTTTCAACAAAATGTTAATTGTGATCCAAAGGCAGGAAAGCGATTTGGATGGACATGCATGTCTTTATGCAACGTGACACATCCTACAAAACGGAAGCAGAAGAAAAGCAATCCCATGTACAAAGAAGTCTGAGCTTAGGATGCTATTTGGAAGATTAGAATGAGGAAACATATAATCAACAAGACTAGTAATTAGAAATGATTTATTGCCTTCCCTTGTTAAGACTGTTATAAAATCTCAATTATTTACATCTTTTGTTTTTTACAAAAACTTCAGGACAACTGTTTTAATAACTTCCACTTAACTGAGAATCTAAGCTCTGTTAGCTGCATTTGCTCACTAAAAATCTTTAATGAAGCAAGCAACTACCAAGAAATTTGAAAAACTAAACTTTATTCCACAGTGAAAAGCAATCAACTGTTATCTCTGTGTCTGCATTTTCTGTGCTACCAAAGAAAAGTGTTTCCCAAAACGACTGTGCATCTCAGCACACTTTGCCTGCAAAGCTTAATTCTTCCTGACACTTGTCCCAGGGTAAATTTTTCAGAAGAGGTTGCCTTAATTTTAAAATTGACTTTTAATTATACTTATATATCAAAAGGCTGGATTTTAAATATACCAAACTTCTGGTGTCACTTGGATAAATTCACGGAAGGACCCAGGCAACAGGGTTTGAAAAAACACCCCAAAATTCAAACCCAATCAAAATGAAATACCACAATTCCCTTGCCCTCTCCATCGAGGTCCCTAGCATAAAGATCTCATAACATCTAATCAATTTTTTCCCTCAGCTAGCAAAAAAAAATTAAAAAAAGAAGCTGGGGGAGAAAATATCATCTTCCATTTATCAGGCTGCTCAGTAGTTTGGTTAGTCGGAGGCACCAGAGTACCTATATTCAATTCCTTTCTCACCCAAAAGAGATTGAAGTCTATGCCACTTACTGCTCGACAGGTCTTAATGTCTCAGTCCTAAGCAACCATCAACTGAAGCTTACTCTGGTGTAAAACTAGCTGCCAAAGCTAAGCAATTTTACAAGAAATAATTAAACGTTCAAAAGGTTAAAATAAGAAAGCAGACAGAAATGGAATTCTCTAGCATAACTTTTATGATACTTCTATGAGTGGTGACACCAATACTAAAAGTCACTGTATAAAACATTCAATGCTTACCAGAAAACACACCTCTTTTGCAAGACCTAAGATTTTCTACAAAGTATCTGAGGCTGAATTCACAACTGTTTTTCTCCAGCTTACATCAGCATAACTTCACCGATTTCAACCGAACCGAGCTCACAGCTATTTTTTCCAGCAAAAGTCTCCCAACAGCTCCATCAGCACAATAGCAGGTATTTTCTACTTTTGCACAGTGGTAGTTTTCTACTTTCTGAATGGTAGCACAATAGTTATGCTAGCTATTTAAAATACCAACTTGATGACGCAAGATGCTCACCAAGTTCTGCCCGTGATATGCTCCATAGTAGAGGCTTTTGCCTGAAATGATGAGAACAAGAAATGCTACCTGTTACGGACTTGCCATTCGCTTCTGCTTACATTTCCCTGTGCTCGTAGTTTATCGGCCTGTAATGAGTGGCTGCAATAAAAAAGGGCCAGTAGTAAACGCATCGATACCACATTTGAACACACATTCTCCACTACTTTATCTCTGTCTAGAACAACTTCCAGAAATAAAAACACTCATTTCCTTTGTCACAAGCAATCTCAACTAAATAGGAGAAAACTTCATTCTTGAGAATAATTTTTCCATCTTCCTTTTCATTTTTGTCTTTTATCAATGTAAGAATGCTGCAAATCAACATCATTTACACTGCAATATCAAATTGCTGCATTTTATTTTTGCTCATATCCTGCCAATTTCCATAGATTTTTCAGGCAGATTTCCTTTCAGAGGACTTCAGGGACTTAACAGTAAAACGCTACTTTGGTTTAACGTCAGGTAGGTATCTTTAAAGGTATTTTCCAAATCAGTATTTTGGATCAGTTTAAGAAATTTACTTTGTTCATTGGAACTCATTTCCTCCCAGTCACCTGCTGCGGAAATTTGTATCTTGGTCAGCCCCATGGCATTCTGGGTATCACAGCACTTTTCTTGCCCACTGTCAGCTCAGTTCAGTCAAGCTCTGGTTCAATTTCGCATACTGCAGTTGAGAGCAGTTAAGAGCTCTTAAATGTTACCTACTTATTTGCTACATGAAAAGCCTTATTTGTGAGTATTTCCTAACAGAAAATATTTTAATAAAAAAAAAAAAGGCAGAAACAGCCTTAAATGTATGAACAACTGAAAGGAGATGATTCCAAGTCCCAAGACAGCATTACAATATCTGCTTTCACTACTCACCAGCATGTGCAGCAACAATGGCAAGAGAAGGACCTAAACCAACAATTTGTGTCAGAGACACAGCCTCTGGCCTCCTCCAACCTCTGCCTCAAAAAAGAAAAAAGGTCAGCCCCAACATACCTAAGACAGCGCAGAATTCCTTACACAGAATGAAGCATGACAAGTCCAGTGATGGCCACAAATTTGACCAAGAGAAAGTCAAACACGAGCTGTTTGCCCTGAGGTACAGGGAGGTCAGAGATGACTGCAGCTTGAACACATGGCTTTGTGTGTCTGACCCAACGGGTGACTGTTTCAAAGAGACATGTCACTGTCACCTCTTACCACCAGCGCTCCTCCCTCTGTGTCCTGCTTCTACACTTTCAGTCTAGACAGCAGCAAAGACAAAGAAAATGGGTGGTCGTAACAGGAACTATCACCAAACTTGTCCGAGGTGAGGCCTCAGCACTTCGTGGAGATAGGATGCCAACTCCTAAAGTAATTACATGATGCAGTGACTGATGTAACTGCTAATTTGAAGTCTGAAAATTAAATAAGCTATACCATGACACTATTTCAGATCAGGTACAGAATTCCAAGTTCTCATAATTTGCTCTAAATAAATGAAGATCCATCATCACACATTGAAATAAATTTTGCTATTGTCCATATTTAGGTCTCACAAAATACAAACACTTTGAGCTTAAAAAAACCCAAACAAAAACTCATGTTTACAATGATCAGAAGAGGAAGTATCTTTTCTTAGTTTTTTTAGATAAACCGATGTTGATGGAAAAGAAGCAATCTGTTCTCAGGAACAGACAAAAGAACGTGAAGCTCAAAAGCTCATCACGTTTTCAACCATGTTGGCCACTAATTAAAAATTTACTACCTCTCCCTACAAATCCTGCACCTCTGGTCCTGCTTCTTGGGGTATGTAACATGTATGATTATCATATGTGTATGATTATCATGCATAACGTGTACACTCTAACCCTGTAACATCATCTCTTCCCAACAGCCCCAAACTCCCATAGCATGAACCACAAGTCTATGAGCTGCTATGAGATCACCTCCCTACCTCTCACAAAAAATTTGCTCACCTTTCCTTCTTCCAGACACAACGTCCCTATAGCAATCACAAAAACAGTGAAGATGAACTAACACCGGCAGAAATAGCAGCTGCTGCGACTAGCATGGGACAGCCCCACATGAACTGTCCATTTCTATGAAGTTCTCCATCAATTATCAGGGCTGCAACATCCACTCGGTGTCTAGGGGAAACACATTCACTCCTTCCACCTTGGCATTAGAGAGTTCTTAAAGAGAGTGGTAGAAATGTGAAACAAAGTAAAAATGCTCCTCAGCAGCTGTATCTCATGGCCTAAATGATTCCAGGGTGATCAAAATCAGTAAGGAATTTACTAATTTGAAAACCTTCTTGTTTTTCCTTACATGGACTTAAATACATAGGCCACTCTTTCAGCGTAGCCTTTTCCACATTAAGGATTTGATGATGCACTGAAGATTTCACAAGAAAATGTCTAAAAATGTTTAAATAAAGTTTAAACTAGCACTTACTAGAATTAAGAGGTAAACATGTAAGTTCTATTCTGCTCCACAGGCAAATGCATATTTTCATTGATAAGCCAATTATTTTTAATTTGCAGATATAAAACCATTCAATAAATCATACCTCTGTTTTTAACCAGTAATTAGTTCTAGGTAATATCTCTACACTCAGGCACTACAATTAAATACTAATAAAAGATAATTATCTCAGTCTCATATGTCAGAAGGTTACACTTCTCTTTTTCCAAACTAAAATACAATTTGTTTTTATATGTAAGGCTCTCTATTGCACTTAAGACAATCTACATCCATTTCTGGGGTGCCTTGGACAAATATTTTCATACTGCAGCAATACTAGAATATGAATACACACATTTTTCTATCCCATATTGCTGCAAGTTTATATTTATCTCATATTTGAAACATATCCTCATATGACTTTTTTCTTCAGAACGGAGAGGTGTGAAAGAGATGCTGACATGAATTGTCAGGTTAGCGAGGGTTAGTCAATATAAAAGTTTTAGGTTTATAAAGCATATGTGAAAAATAAGATTCAGAAGTGAACTTGTGTGTTTCTCAATCCAGTAAAATTCTAGAATTTCTCACAAGACTTTTCTGAGGTTCAACCAACAAAAAAATTTAGAACAGTCTATTATTATTAGATACAGAAATACAAAATATATTAATACTTTCTGCAAGCAGTTATTATATGTTACTACAGATTGTACACATGCAAAGCCAAAAAACATAACAAAAATATCTGAAAGCATAATATACATAACTGCAATTTAGCGAGCACAATGTTGAGAAAGGATGAGGTATTAAAAGATTTATGTCATGAATTAATGCATTCATTAAATAAAGTTTTACAAAGATTTCCTTGAGAATGTTGCACTGTATCAATAGCTCCTTTGCAACTCCTCACAAGCAGCCAGGTTTATTGTCTGGCACCAAAGCAGAGATATTTTACAACTCAAACCCTTGAGTTTAGGAAAGGTTATGCTGATTGTTCAAGGTCTTAACTGAGAGTTTAACTGCACTGGCACTCTGCACAGCTGGTTACCCCAGTCCCACACAAGATAAAATGTGTTAGACAAATGCAGTTAAGCAGCGTAACTACACACCATGTGCTCGATAATGAAGTAATCTTTGCTGTTACAGAACTATCTCATGAGTTTTCCAACATTGGCAGGATACAAGCCATCACTGTCAAAACGACTTTTCTCCTGGGTGGCTGGTCGTTGGTGGTTCAGCACAGATTCCCCTTTCTTGACAAATGACAAGTGCTCAAGCTGTGATTTTCTTTTTGTTCATTTTCTTTTATAGGTGGCTCTATTCCCAGCGCTCTAATGTGATTCAGCGTCATAGCCAGTCTGGTTATATTTATTCTAGAGACTGCAATTATATTTCTAAACTATTCTTTGTGTTGATATGACAATCAAACAAAAGGAAAAAAAATTAAAGTTTCAATGAAGAAAATTTCCATATGTGGTGGCTGTCACAATCTTGCTGATAGAAATAATTACTCCTCCTGATGCAACTACACTAAACCACCACGAAATGTGGATAAAAACTTTTACCCATCTGTGCAAAGCTCCTTCATAAATGCATATGAAAGAAGAGCTAAATACTGAGACTAGTACACTCTGGGATGCAGAGCAGGACACAGATGACAAGGCCCCTGTTACCTCAGTCCCTGAGACAAGGAAGGTATCACCTCTCCTTTTAACAGCAGTGACAGAAGGCTACATAGGATACATCATGATTTGGGGTAACTTTGTGTTTGGCCCTCACAGAGTCCACCAGATTATGCATGCTAATCCTCCTTTTTGGCTGATAAACTGAAAGTATCAAAAAACAAAAGCGCAAGCTGCTGTAGCATGAGCTAATAATATTCCGAGGCAAGAGAAAACCACATCATCTGCAGATAACAGACATTGCTTACAGATAAAACACATGGCTCTCACGGCTGCACTGGTCAATAGGAAGAAAACATAAATTAAAGACTATTTTCAGTGATGGCGCGGTTCTGCTCTTACCCTAACACCATCCATAAGATAGCTCAGTTTGTTACCAGGTGCACCTCTCCGATCACCAGCACTTTAGGATACGGCTGCTACAACACAGAGACTGCAGCTTGGGTGGAGGCACCTGAGCACTGCCGAATTTGCTGTCGTGGGTACTTGTGACAGGTTTCAACAGCACACCTCCAAACTCACCCGAAAGCAGAGTAAATAAGCAACTAGGCAGCAGCAGCTCTTACAGAAATTTTTGAGCAAAGCTACTCAAGGTAATCAGTTAAAAGTTACCTCAGGTGGCAGTTGCTGAAAGGTAGCCATGTCTATGGACATATAAGGGAGCGCTACCGTGTATTCACACAGACGTAACAGCCAGAAAGCACTGCAAAAAACATTAGTAGACAGAGAGTTGTTGTAGAGCTGTTCTGTTGCTCTCTAAGACCTAATCAAAGTGAGATCCGTTGTTAAACTATTCTAAAACAACAGTGTTGCCAAGTTAGTGACTGTACCCAAAAATTAGTAGAAAACGTCCATATTGACAGCTCCAAAAACTCAGAGGCAGACTATCATGAAAACTTCTGTACCAACCTATCTGAGCAAAACTACCTTCCCTGCTCAGTGCGAAACCAGAATGTAGACATACAGCCCAACACCACTGGCTAGGGCCAACCATTCCCGGGATCCAGACTCCTCGCACCATGCCTGACCACTTCTGGTGACAATTCTACCATCCACAGCTACACTGGCAGAGAGACAGTCCTCCAAATTCCTCTTCCGTAGAAAAGAAAGTTAAAAACAAACTAGATTGCCTAAGGGTGGAATCGCACCTGCAGCCCAAAGCAACTTAAGCCCAACAGCACTATAAACTCCTCATCCAGGAAAAGTGCTGCTAAAACACTTCCCTGCAGCAAACGCACTCGCAGGGTAAGCTAACAGCTTCAGGGCTGCTATCTCCAGACACCCAGTCTAACTGATGGGGGCTTACGGATTCAGACTATAGTCACTTTATTTATGTATTTTTTCAATTGCTAAATACAAAACTAGTGTATAGAGCCACCATAATGGTCAGACATCATAAAACCCTTCTGCATGAAGCATCTAACAAGTCATCACAATCAACAATGGAGGACCATAACATCCAGAGTTGTAAACCCAATAATCCACATTAACACACATCCCTCACCTTTGCTTCCTCTTCCTTCAAAACATCCATGGAAATACAGGTTAAAAAGATCATACACTATTAATGACTCTGTATGGACCTACCAAGAGCCTAGCCATGTTCTTCTCAGCTCAGGAGAAGACCCAAAGCATCTCTGCAAGAAGAAGGATTGCCATCAAACGTTTGACTCTGTCACTGAACCCTCACCAGCTCTTTGACAGCTGTCAGGTAGATTAGTTCAGAGACTCAGTTGGTTTTTCTGCATGAAATAAAAGCATCCCAAATATTCACTTGAACCATTATGTCATCCTCCTTAAGGTGAATATTCAAGTTTAGGCAGGGTAAGACAGTAGTTATTTTTAAACTATTCCAAATAATAAGCATTATTTGGCATGGTCAATGTAATTTATTTTTTACTTTACATATTTCACAGGCCTATGTTTTCTTACTTCCAATATTAAATATCGTAATGTTTAGAAAAGTTTTTATTTCGAAATATAGAAAAAATATTTTTTCAGTGTCTTCTGAATTCATCCCTTTTACTTAGAACTGAAAAATCTAAATGAAAATTATTAAAACCATAAAATGACAGTAAACAGTACTAACAATAATAATAAATAATGAGTATTTGAAATATGCACAAACTGGAACTACTCCTAATTACTAAGTCAAATATTTTTGCGTTAGATAAAATGAATGACCAGAATCATCAACATTTTGAATTATTTTAAAAGAAAATTCTGACTGAGGTCAGAGATTCCAAAACCCTCCTTGGAATCATCCCACCTACCAACAGATCAGGAAGACTATAACAACTTATGAAACTCTTTACAATGGTGGCTGTGACTTTGGATAAATGGTGACTGAGTTACAGTAGATCTGTATCTATGGCAGGTGCAAACTCAATGAGAGGCTGTGATTCAGAAGAAATTCCTTAATTTCCCCCAAAATTAAAAAACATCCCTCCCACCCGGAAAAAAAAAAACCCAAACCTCCCCCAACTGAAGGGTTAACCATAAATGAGTAGAACTTCTCTCACGGCAGACTAAAAAATCATCCCCAGTCTTGTTCTCAGAAGTGGCAATTGTCCACAATTTCTATCTTATAGATGCCCAGCCCTGAGGTTTGAGAAGAATTCAACAGCAGTCATGAGTTTGCAATAAATGAGAACATACAAAGAAAAGCATCTACTCAGCTCCGTAGCTAACAAAAGAAGAAAATTATTTAGCTGGCCTGCACTGCCTTTTCACAGTGATTAGATCCATTACATGCACGCTTCTCCAAATGATTTTAACTCTGTCACTGTCAACACAAGTTCTTCGAAGCAGTGTTGGAGACAATGATGACTTTATGGGACCTGTTGGCCACTCCGTTACACCTCGCTGCGTTCTTCCTTTCTAGGGTAATTAAGGGATTTTGTGGTGCTATTTCTGAGCATGACACAGCAAGAAGCCACGCAGATCTAAATCTCGAAGTTGCTCAGGTTGCATTTCAATCCTGTAACTTAGAGGATGCTGCCACCAAGAGTTCTGAGGACATAAATGGCATGCTGACAGCTGTTGTCTGTGAGGACAATGAAAATTGGCAGATTTAGCCAAGTATGAAGCATGACAAATTGCAGGAAAGCGAAAGGAAGGCAGTGCTTCACTCAATTCAGAAGTCAGATGACATTTGCTAGGAAGCTTGTGGGAATTCTTCAGACAGCCTTCAAGATGTGCTAAATGTTACTTGCATTATAACAAATCATAAGGTATCGACTGCAAAATCATTTCCCTTTAATGAAGACTTCTCGAGGAAAAAAAATATCAGAGTCAATTAGGAGACTGAAACTACAAGTATGTTATGCTCTACATATCTCTGAAGCATGAAGAACCTCATGAAGTACACTTAAAAATGAACATCAGAATTGCTGCAGCTCATCAGATTGACAGTATTTTCAGTTTATGGCATGCTTAGGAGGTTTCCTCCCTCTCTTTACACCTCTGCTAGAGGTATGCTTTGCAAAAACATGTTTTTCTTCATGAAAAAAGATATCCTGTGTATATCTGTTGTTTCTTACTACTGGAGTGGAATGGTCCCTTTTTTCCTTCTCAAAAAGCAACCCAACTTCACTGCATCAATGCTTTACAAAATAATAGTTGAAACCATGACCTATATTTGCTTCAAATAAATAGGAGGGGTTTTTTTTTTAATTTTGACACATTTTAGGGGTCTTTTTTACTTAACAGCTTTTGTTTTATCTGTTGATCAGTTCTTCAGCTTTCACAATATTTGGTTTCAGTTTCTTTAGAATCTGAGTGTAGTTCTCATTTTTCATTGCACTGAAATAAAAAGGAAGGAAACCCCTATCTTTTTAAGTACTACGTGTCATTCCAAAAGAACTTTGTAAACTGATTTTAAAAAGTATTAATTTTCTTCCAAAATACTACCATCTCTAGAAACAAACATCACTGCCTTGTTAAGTATAAAGAATTAAAGCAACAGTGTATTTCAATACTGCAACAGAACCCAGCATGCATCTGAATTTCAAAGTTACATTTTAAAAGCACAACACAAAATTTGGCTAAAGCCCATGATTCTGCTATTATGCATGGAGGAAACAGCAACACACAGACAGATGTAAGGTCCTGGAAGCAGTCTGTCCCACTCCCTCGGCCTGATCTTTGACATGCAGTCAACAGAGAAACCTTGAACAGGGCCTGTTTCACATCTCGTTAGTCTCCTGGGCACACGGCATCCTCAAGGACACCTCGTTCGCGTCTGCAGAGCTGCATCACGATAGTTTTGAGGAGACTCATTCCATCTAACTCCAGGCACCTAACTCCACTCGCCTGCTAGTCTCCGAAGGGTTTCCTTACGAAAGATGGAGGGCAAATAGGCTTTTTGAAAAGGTTATTCTGAATAATAGCCTATTCTAGGCCATGCAGACTGCTTCTGGAGACACCTAATTTCACCTCATTTCCACAGGGGAAATCCCAGGCCGACTAGCCAGCTACATTAAAGGCCTAACATAGAGGATGTAAAGACGGATTGTCTGCACTCCCAGCATCTACGTGCTCCCTTCCATTCTGTCTTTATTTTTTATCTATTCTTATATCCAAATCCTTGAAGAAAAAGAATCATTGAGATTGCATCAGTAGCAATGCTCTGCTATTTTTCTTGACAAAAAGGCACTATCTCAGAAATACCCTTTTATTCTTAATGATTTTACTATCATGTAACTTATATAGAGATAACCAAGAGAAACAGCACATACCACCCACAGACATCTCTTATCTCTCAAGTTAGAGCTGTTCAGTTAAACCCAAGGGGTGAGAAGTCCACTACATTATGTCCCACTGCTTGGCCAGAAGTGACAATTACAGCACACTAAGTGACATATTTAATTAGATACCATGCTTTTCTGAGCTAAGCAAGTGACCCATAACACCTCAGCTAAGAGCATGACATTTCATTGCAACCTGCAACTAGGTAAAAAATTTTACTTATAATTTAGATGCCTGTTCTTTCTCATTAATTTTCCTACACTTAGTTCTGGGGGATGGTGGGTACACAAAATAAATAAAGAAGGTTTTTTCTTCTCCTTCATATTATGTAATAGAATAATTTCAAATTCTTAAGTACCAGGTTTTCATATTTCTGATTTAAATGAAAGTCTGACTCAGAAGCACAGACCATGCACAGCACACACAGAGGAAATTGGGTCATGTACTTCGGAGTCAATATATGGATTTCAAAATATAATTTCTATTATTTATGTTTGAGCATACATTTTAGTCCAATGCTCTGCATGTATTGGTCCTTTTTTAATACCTAAATTATCACAATGTGTTGCACGCAGATGATTATTATTTACAATCCCAGCAGCCTCAAAGTCCATTCAGTAGCTCTTGCTCCAGACGCAAATTCAACCTGTCTCAACAGGCAATAAGATAGCGAAACCTGCTCCAAACCTGGGACACAGAGCCCTGCAAAGAGCTCCTGCAAACTGAAAATACCACCTCAGCAGACACAGGCAGTGAAGAGCCAGACAGTTGTAGTCTCTCAACTCCAACAAGTAGCTCATGTAATTTAATGTGAGAGAATGTAAAGTAATGAGGACTGGGACAAAGGCTGAGGACAAGGAGGCGGTTACTGAGGAATCAGCAGGTTTTGCAGGAATAAACAGGCTTCCGAAAAGCTTCCCCAAATGAACGCTACGATTTCCCCAACTTTCAGAGAGAATCAACGCCGAGGCAGGGATGCCGCTAGTTGCAGAGGGCACCACCAATTCCAGCACTTCTTTCCTCACAAATTTCCCACCATCCAGTTCAGCCACGGCACCTTGCAAGGCAACCTGCTCATCAGGTTGCTCTATTCAAATACACTTCAGAAGAAGACATCTGAGCTGCTTTAAAAAACAGCTGAAATACTTCCACATTTCCTTGGTATAGCAGAAAAATAACATAACAGGATGGGCACATCACTGAAGAGCGAGCAGAGGTCACCAGATTGCAGCAGAATGAAATGAACCCTGTTGTGAGATGGTTGTCAGGGAAGGTGATACAAATCACCCTCTGAACAGCCCCTTCTCCATTGCCCCGGTCATACAGATGCTACTGCTGACCTCACACACTTCAGGGAAACTGGATTCAAAGAAGAGAGAAAGCAAAAGGCTTAGAATCAAGACTGTTAATGTTACATATAATGTAATTTCTCTACTTTTGAATTTCAGTTAGAGGAGGAGCTTAGCATAACCGAAATCAGATGGTTTCGTATCCAATAGCTGTATTGCTTTGGATGAAGGGAGGCATTGTCTTAGGCTGTACAGAGGTGGGAGCTTGACTGTAGTCATTTGGAAAGACCCCTCCCTTAGAAATTCTCAACAACCTAACAGAGTTTGAGAACACGGTGTGGACCCTAATTAATATACCTTGTAGGAACACGGCAGAAGAGACTGTTATGAAAGCAACCCACACAAAAGGCTTTGTTTTCACACACAAAAAAATTAAAAAAAAAAAAATCAGTAAACATTTAACAAATTTTCATCCAGCTTTCTACTCTTCACATACAAATAATGCTGTTTCCCCAAGAGACTTAGGCATTTGGAAGCTCTGCTGTGCATGAGAAAAAAAATAGAGGAAGATATTCAATATTTTTGATAATAGAGAGGAAATCTAAAATCCCCAATGTTGTCCTCTGTGTCAAAAAGCAATACTTTTATCTTCATAAAAAGATTAAACAATAAAATGAAAATATTCTAAGTCCCAATTTCTTAGGCCTTTCAAAGCTAAGATGGTGAGAAAAAAACTTTTTGTAAGAGGTAGGAAAAATCTTTGCTATCTATCTAAATTCACCTGCAGCCCCAGACTGACCTGTTGTCTCTTTGCACTGCTGGAAAACACTCCACATTTCAATTTAATATTTTTTTTCTTATTAAGATAAGCACGAGGTGAGAAGTCCAGCTCTGTATCCTGACTGGGTTACTGAAAACTGGGTAAAAACTCTGTCACGTGCGGCCATCCTGGAAGCGATAGTGGTAAGTCCCGGCTTCCATGGCAGATGGCATAAATTTTATAATTTGAGCCTCCTCTGCTTAGATGAATCCTTCATTGGTAGAGAGGAACAAAATCACTTCTGTGTCTCATTAACACCTCCTACTCTCAAGGATAAGATTTGCCATCTTTAATCAGTTATTATTTCCCAGGGATTTATGTTGCCCGTTTTCTTTCTTTGTTTTATACCATTGAAATAAAAGCAAAAGCAATGGAAAGCAGGGCAACTATTCTGACAAACATTGGAGTTTAAAAAAGAAATAGATGGCTGTAAAAGAACAATTACGCCTTCCCATGGCATAAAAGCACAACAATGTGATTTCAAAGTGCTTGCTTTCTTAATTCAAGCACACAGCAATGTTTTCTTGAAACAAACTGCACTTCTTGAAAACAAAACACTTTCAAAACTCACTTTTTCCTTCCTCCCCCTCTTCTTCTTTAGTAATGTTGGCACCTTCTGGAAGTCCTCGTATTCTCAGACATCCTCCTTCTCCCTTTGATCATAACAACACAAAGCAGCACTCCTCTCAGCTGAGGAAAATGAGGCATAGCAAAAAAAAAGAAACAAAAAAACCCCACAACAACCAAAAGAGCTGCTAAAACCAAAAAAAATAATTAAAAAGTAACACTTCTTCCTACGTAGGATCATTATTCTTTCGCCATCCAGCTCCTGAAGCTCTGCTGACCTTTGCAGGGTCACGCTGAGCGGCACACCATGCATATGTATGGCAGTACAAAAATAGCATTAGAGGGAAGGTAATTGAATGGAATTAGGGCGTATTTTGACTTCAGTGACTGCAGTAGACATAAAGGGAGCCCTCGAACTCTGTATACTTCCCACATGGTGGCCCTTTGGTTTGCTTCGCGTCTTAGAAATTTTACAGGGAAGCCAGCCAAAATAAAAATGACAGTTGCTCAGCTTTTACATTATAGTTCAGTCAGATTTAAGGCTTGCCCTTTATTTTTGTGGAAGAAAAATAAAAGGGATAACATGTGGGAGAATTCTCTATATTATCATGAGTGTACTTGCACGTTGGTTTTTATCGTGCTGTGCTCAATGGATGTGATGTTCCTCCCCAGGAACAGAGCACACTAAATTCCGTAATGGCAGAAACTGCTGTTTCGAATTGC
>Ga0181612_111181_pt1 | contig 14650 bp, 9 predicted proteins | sample HoacroProtozoa21_FD_119630 | JGI IMG/M metagenome (GOLD analysis project Ga0181612, IMG submission 119630) | Hoatzin crop microbial communities from Cojedes, Venezuel. Combined Assembly of Gp0051906, Gp0051904, Gp0051908 | reverse complement strand
TTTTTTTTTTTTCCAAAAAAGGGGGCTGCCAAAGGGCACAGATAATGACACCCACAGTTTATACAATCTACTAAGCAATTACCCAGATTCCGGAAAGACAGCCTGAAGGGGCTAAAAGCCACAGTTCTGATATTCTAGGAAAGTCCCCTACTGCAGGAAACAGTGCCACACGGCCCCTTTTTTTTTTTTTAAACCAAGCCACAGCAGAGAAATGTATGCAAGATTCAAGGGGAGTATATATGTATATGGCACCTTTCAAGTGTTTTTCTGACTGTGCTGTGAAGTCAGGGAAAAGAACTGAGAAGCACAGTGCATTGGTCAGGTTCAGCCAGATCAGAATAAAAGCAGAGTTGATCCACGCCTGCTTGGGAAATATTGTGGGAATATAGCCAGAAAGAAGAGTGAAAGAGCACCAGGCACTGTAACCCAGCACATAGAGGTCTCAGAAGTTGGTGAGACATGGTTCCAGGCCCTGTTCTGATGAGGTGTATGTATTTTTCTCATGATTGTACCAAATGCATCAAACATCTGCAAAAAAGGGATCAGCTATTTCAGAGGAGTGCTGTCCTCACTAAACCGTAGAATCAGGTTGCCTCACCTGACACCTTTCTTTCTCTCCCTAAACCTTGTTCTTGCTTACACAGAGTGGCCCAGTTTCCACCAGGATGCTGACAGTAGGTCCTGTGCTGTTGTCATATGGAAACAGCTGTGCTGGGTCCATCTGGCTCAGGATACAGAATAGACGTAGCCATGCTTTCCTCTGGGACCTGTGCTTGACTGCAGTGTCTGACAAGTGTGTCTTACAGCACTCAACCAAACATAAAGAGAAAAAAGCATAACCTCTCTTCTAGCGAACCAGAGTCTCCCTCATTCCTGATCCTGATCTGCTAGCATGCTCCCTTGCACAGTGTTGACGTTGTCCAACAGCACTCTGCCAAGCAATATCTGGGCTTCGCCTGAAGGGCAGCAGAGGACAGTAAATATTACGGAAAAGGTCACTGTGATTTGAAGGGGGACATAAGGCCATGCCATATCACTGTGCCATAGAGTTCTGGCCAGTTTTATTTAGTAATCCATACAAAGCCTAAAGGAACAGGTCATGCAGGCAGTGATGCGTTCCCCCAGACAGCACATGCAACAACAGCTTGTTAGTTAGATTGCTCACAGGTCTCCTGTTTCCTCTGCTGTTAAAAACTTGTGTGGAAGATGTGCAGTGATCCCACCAACATCACCTTCCTCATCATTGTCAAGTGAAAAATATGAAGGTCTTGCCCATGCCACAAGGAACAATTTTGTTATCTGTCTCCTACTTTCACATAAGCCTCTTCTTCAGGGACAGAAATAAGACTGAGATACACTGCTTTTGTCCATGTTTTGAGTGCAGAATTAGCTCTCCTTCCTCCTAGTATGCAAATATCTTCCTAACACTCCCCATACAGTACATGGGGAACATTGGCACCAGTTGGAGTTTCATGAATTCTACTCCCAAATCAAGAAACCTAAACCCTTTTGTAGTTCACCAGTATTAGGAACTACAATAAATCCAAGGTGGAATTAGATCTTGAAAATTATGATGTTGTATGCTACATGTTATTCCTGAACATTGAAAGTTCTAGTCAGTGTCCCAAGATGTTCTCAGAATACTTGGAAGAAGAATTTATTGATCATGTAGCTAATTCAGTTTATGAGTTTTTCAGAAGAAGAGCCTGAACAAAAGACATAAATAGGGTAGGAAAGAATAGAGAAAACGTACTTCAGGTATTTCATTCTGAGTTATTAAATTACTTACTAATGACTTCTACTGTTACTGCTGTTCTCATTGTCCACTTGGTAGTGTTGTCATATAGAGTGTAATCACACACATATATTCCAGCATCTTCTTCATAGGTTGGATTCAAGTAGATTGCACTGGGTTTAAGCTTTAGGCTTTGTCTGCTTTTCCTACGTTTTATCTGATGACCATGCTAACGAAAAGAAAAGAATATCAAGGAATTGGAAGTCTTTTTTTTTTTTTTTTGCTGTTATTAAACTATATTTTAAGATATTTGGATAGGATTATCATGGCAGTAGGACTAAGCCAAACTCTTTCCTCTGAAGCTCAAAAAAAGATTTATGAGGACTTTGAGGACAATTGTCACTTATATTAAAAAACTGTGGTCTATAATATGTGAATACCATTGTCTTTTTTAAAAAAAATATTTACAATTTGTGATTGCTGAAAGAAATGTGAAATCATGAATGTAACGTAAATTAAACTCCTATCACTAAAGAGCAACAAAAAGGATCACTTTTTTGATGGATGGAGTATTATTTATTTTGTATACAAATTATTTTAAAAACATTTTCACGATCTTCTATGAGAAGTAAATCATGGTTTTGGAATGTCTGAGACTGACAACACTGTCACTAATTTTCAAAGGAAGAAAACTGACTATTTTTTGAAAAGGACCCCTATTTTTCAGCTTAGCATGTTCATGGTGTCTAAGACCAACAAAAATCTTCCTTAATTCAAATTCCTGAAAAAAATCCACTAACACAAAACAGAAAGAATCTCTTTAAATACAGTGGGCTTCAGATCAAGATGTAGGTAAAGACATACATCATTCAAAGAGTAACTTTGAGTAGATCACAATTCTATTTGACAGAATAAATAATGTAAATAGTACCAGGCAGTAAAATGCACAATTGAAATTTCAGTCATTTTCATTTGCTTATTTATACAGGTCTAGATGGTATATTATAATCATTACAAACACAATAGGAATCAGTTTTAGTTTGTAAGTATTTTAGTGGTCATTTGAAAAACAGTAAGTCAATAAAGTTTGGGTGGAGTAGTGTTTCATTAAAAACAGGATCTTGGAAAGAACAATCTGAAACATTAATCTTAAAGAATTTTGTTTCTAACAAGGCAACTTTTTCTTTGGTATGTTTGATATTTTCTGAATTGAAAATGTCAAAACAAAACTTAAAATTTTAAATTTCAATCATATATCAGTTTTTTAAAGGACCTATTTTGATTCTCAATTACTTCAATTTCTTAGCTGAAGAGAAAGCATTTCTGGTCATGGAATATTATTATGGTTGTGGCAAATTTCTTCCAAACTCTTCCTTACAGACTCAACATATAACAATTCAGTATTCCAGTTTTGGACTGAATTTCTCAGGTTGCATTGTCTGCCAAAGGAAGAGTTCAAGAACCTACAGGACATGAGCATTAATTAGACCTAAAGCTATACCTCCACTAAGCTTTTTCAAATTCTCAAGACAGTGACTCTTACCTTGTACCATTTTACATCTGGCTTTTCTATATCGCTGTAGCATTTTGTCCCAGGACAAGTTATTGAATTCCCATTGCCAGCAAGAAGATACAGCGTATTTGTGTCATAACCTGAACATTTTGCTGCCTTCTTTGTTTGCACCTCCAGAACAATTTTGAGACATGGGATTTTTCCCCTGAGTGATGCAGAAAAAAAAAGTTAAACATTTAGTACACAAAATAAAGCCATTAAATTCTTATAGAAATATGATCCTTTTACTCCATTACATACCATATCATACAGATGTACTCTCCGGAAGCACTGTCCCTTACTGGTTTAAACCAAAGTGCATCCCCTTGGAGAACAAGATTAGAGCTTTCCTTTATAGCCTTCAGCGACTCTTTATCTTTCTGATGCCAGAACCATTTCACCTGATGTTGTTTTAGAAGTGAGTTGTTATAAATGTGGACAGCATTTCTATCTGGTAAAGCGCATTGTAAAACAAACTCCTCATCACTAATTGCACGATACCATATTTGAGGTTCATCATGGGAACATCCTGAAAAGCAGGAAAATAAGATATCAGTATGACCTGAGAGAACACACAGTCATCACGTTTAAAAAAATAATTAGGAATACTACAAAAATGCAACTTTACTTTCCTTTCTGTTAAAAAATTTTTTATGTGACCGGATGCTGGGTTAATAGAGAATTGATTTCATTAAGGATGGAATTTGCCAGTGTGCTCCAAAGTTTATTCAAAGGTTTCCACAGGTTTATTAGGCCTTTTTAAAAAAATCTAATGTGAAAATGTCTTCAGATTTTAGTGAACTGAAGATTGTCATATGGGTGCTAACCTGTTAAACCCCAACTCTGTAAAAAAGCAGTCGCAGCTCTTCTAGCTCTCTTCATATTAACAGAGAAGGGACTGAGATAAACCTGCAGAAGCAGAGCCTTCCCACCACCCTCCCTATTTAGGGTAAGATTGACAAGCATTATTGTCTCACTGCTTTCAAATCTTACCCCTCTTGTGTTTCAGTTACTGTCACTAAAACTAAACAAATTTTTCAATTCTGAAAGCTGTGGTCACCCACCCTAACCCCGAATTCTCTGAAGCCTGACCGACCTTGCTGTGTAACCCCTTCTGCTAGTCAGGATGTGGTAACCCTTGAAAGTATGGCAGGATTTCGTTTCAACAGAAGAGAGGGCATAAAATCTTTGGTTCCTCGCCTGCCCACCTGGGAGACTCTTCACAGTTTCAGTTTCCCTCTGCGAACTGAATTGGAACAAGCTCCTCCAGATAGACTGTGTGGGTGGAAGACGTTGATATATAGGTCTCACCATGCCTTTCCCTTCTTTCTACCCCCCCGACAGGCTTGGACCAGCTACTTCAAGGAGTCACAGACGCACTTCATTTGCTCCATTCAGTTCTCAGAAATTCTCCTTTACATTTGCCATTTTCTTTTCATTAAGAAATTGAATTTCGAATCATATTTAGGGTAAACTGTATTTCCAATACTTAAAAAGCTTGTAGAAAGGCTAGAAACAGCTGTTTGCCTGACACAAGCGTGAACAGGTGCAGGAAAAACTCATGAAGTCATGGCAAAACGCAGATCCACATTTCTCAGCTGTCAGAACGCACCATGAACACCAAACCTCACCAAAGCAGACTCTTACCTGGCAGGTTTATCTCTCTAACCTCTGCCCCACTGACAAACAATGCTAGGATCCAGCACAAAGTAAGCATGATGTTCTTTATCAATTTTGGTTGATATTCTGAGGCATTTACTGTAAGAATCATCTTGCTTTCTGTAAAAGAGGAAAACAGATATTTTTTTGTAAATAACACTCCAGTAAGATAGATGGGCAATGAAACATTTTATTGTGTAGCTCTGTAAAACTTAGCAGACAATATTTCCTAGATATTGTGCTTTTTAAAAACAGGGTTTGCAGCACTTCTCCTGCTCATACTATTGCATACAAATGCAGGATAGATGGTATTCAAGAATGTCACAGAATCCTGGAATGGTTTGTGTTGGAAGGGACTTTAAATATCATCTAGTTTCAACCCCCCTGCCACGGGCAGTGACCCCTCCCACTAAACCAGGTTGCTCAAAGCCCCATCCAACTTGGTCTTGAACACCTCCAGGGATGGGGCATCCACAGCTTCTCTGAGCAACCTGTTTCAGTGCATCACCACTCTCGTAGTACAGAATTTCTGTATATGCAACAGTGCCTTTAAATACAGCTGGCATAGAGTTGCTTACAGATGCATTTCCGTGTTATACCTACAGCAATGCAGAACTCCACATCTGGAGTGGAAATGCAGGTCTTTCAGCAGCTGTTGCTGTTAGAAGAGCAACCTGTCCTCTAAGATGAGAGATATCGACTAACAAAATCGGCTTTTAGCTAATAAGAACTATCAGCAACAGACTGAGAAAGGCATAAGTGGCACCAAAATCCATGGACCTTTGCTGTATTTTGAGGGCCAACAAGCCCAGAGTGTGTAAACTGGATTCCTGTGGGATTAAACCAAATATGAAGATGTGCTGCAACTGCTAATGGCATTGACTCCACAGGACTGGAGTAGAACTATGCAGAAGTAAAAACTCCACAGCATGTGCTGTGTGGACAACTAAAGGGTTCTAACTCTTTCACCCAAGAGACATGCTCCTATCAGGCTTTATTACCAGCTAAAACAGACATACCCGAAGCTGTCTGTTAGGTTCAGCAGAGCAACCTAAAAAACTCTTCTTCTCTTCCATGACTTAGCTGCATGTGCAGCATCAGGCCTCACTTCTGCACCACAGTACTGTGCTGCACTGCTTGAATGACCTTAGCAGAGACCTGCTGAACAGAGTAACATCCACACCATCACCAGGTATCAGCTCTGTGGTGTGCTATCTGAAAGTTGAGACCGGGAACACCTGGGGATTTGGAAGCAGGTCCACAAAGCACTCAGCTGCACCCAGACCCCTATGTTACAGCGTCCTGCCCAAGACGAAACTCCAAACCCTATTGTATGAAGTGGTTTGCCTCTTCTACTAAGAGATTTGATCTGTGTCCCACAGCCTTCTCAGCTGCAGGCCTAGAGGGAAAACGGGCTGTCAAGCATGCATATTCAACAGCCACAGCTTAACATGGGTACTTAGTAAGAAAATATTCAACGCCTTTGATTGACATGTATGGAGTGCTTGATTCAGGATCTCAGTGAGTAAAGGCCATGTGCTTTGCTGATATTCACATTGTGCAACTGAGACTTCAAGGAGGTTTTTTCTTTGCTCATTTGGCCACAGAGTGACTCTGCATTTGCACAGCTGCCAGAGAGGTACTGAGTCAGCCCAAAGGAGAGAAAGAAAAGGTCGGGCAAAGGCCAGTCCCTTGTCTATTGGTATCTCATGCAAATCAGACACAACTTTTACAGTCGGGCAGCAAGAGAGCAGCCAGTGCACACTGAGTTAGCAAGAGAGGTGAAGAGAACTCCCACTCTGCACTTTTTCAGGCAGCTGTTCTGTGTACAGAGGAGCAATTTAGTCACCATTCTCTTCAGCATGTCTCTATTCCTTGCAAGTGAACGGAATGATCTATTTTTGTGCTCAGAGGTCACATGGAGTAGGTTAACACATTTGTCTTAACTCACCCTGGTGTTTTTCAAAGATTGGCTTCTACAAACTTTCATCGCCCTATAGATCTTTTAAGAGCATCCTGAAACTCCAAGACAATACTTATGTCTGAATAAAGAGACAATTTCCTACCAGCACTGGGCAAAACCCCTCCTAAACTTTGAAAAGGCTGTTGTATCCACTGCAAAAAGGTTCGGTGGATCCTGACTCTTGAATCTGGGTTTAGGACAATCATACAGACCTCGCTCCAGGCATTCATTAAGGCTGCATCTCTAGCCCTGTTAATACTGTATAAAACAAGGGATGATGTTTTGAATTATGCCACCCAACAGCATACATGGCAAAGGCATACTGGTGCCAGCAACAAGCAGAACCCGAGGGCCTTGTGTGTGATTCAGTGTTGCAGTCCCTTGAGCAGATGGGCTGACGCAATGGGTCACTTGTCAAAAGCGCAAGGTCTCACCTACTTCTCTGTCCTCCCCACTCCCCTCTCCCTTGATCCCACGCAAATGGTCCAGCCCCACTCCTGTGATAGCTCTGGTCCTTTCTGGTGACTCATTCAATCTGTTAAGCCATCAGAAGCTACCTGAGGAGTGCCTGACCTGGCACAAGACAAGCAGTGGAAGCATTTACTTCCCAGCTGTCCATTAGTCTGTAATTAGGAACATGCAGGCTATGTGCAGTGAAACCACATCAAGTGACCATTCACAAAGCATTTAATAATGCCAGTGATGTGTAATTTCTCTGCTCTCTAGTTTACTGCCATGCTAACAACACTCTCTTCAAGCTCAAAAGGTCACCGCGAATGAGGAAGAGTTGTGAAAGGGAAGCTTAACTAACGAATGTTGCAGCTTTGGTTATCGATCTGTATAATTTTCTGTTGTCTTTTGCTAGCCATGGGAAAATACACCACTGCCCATTTTTTTGCTAAATAATAACACTTTTATTAGAGACTCTCGGAGACTTTGCACTTTCATAGTGCTTAAAAAATACAATAGTGTGTGAAATTAAGAAGTGTCATCTTGCAAGTGTGCTTGACGGGAAGAAAGAAATTCACAGCAGAAGCAGACAGCAATTACCAAAGGAGAGGAGTACCTGAAACAGAATAATCTTAAACTGATCATTCAGGTGTATTTGCACTGCAGGTGGACTCAACGTGATTCAGTGACTCAATATATTCAGTGACTCATTTTATCTTGGTCAGTATCTGCCAGAAAAAGAAAGCACTCTACTCTGGGCAACGTATTATCGAGAGTCTCTCGGCCTCCTGCCATGTATACACACAAATCATCATATGCTTAATCTAGGGATTTAGGATGCCATTTAATTGGAAAGTAACTTATGTGCAAAGGAAACTGATGTGGTCTTAACATAATTTTCTGTGGTAAAAAAATGTAAGAGAGAATAATAAAAACTGTATTATCCTGCCTAAGTTTCAACTCCTAAAGGACTCTCACAAGAAAAGAGTCAATCTCTATTTCATAGCATCTTGTGTGTATCTGCATAAAATACAAGCAAAAGAAATCAAAATCAGTATCTTCAAAGCTGCACCATATCATGATATCTCTGAAGTCTAGTAAAGAGTGGCGTGCCGCAATCTTACAATCTACTACTCTGCTTCTGATAAAAATCACTTCAGCATCAGAGCTATCAATTCCCATGTCTGGTATTGGACTTACATCAATGGAAAGGCAAACATAATCTGATTCTAGGAGTAAGATTAGTAGTAATCACATAGGAAAAGAAAAAATCTTCACCATACCTATAAAGCAAGAAACCCAAAATCTAATGAAGCTATTTACTAAGACACTACTGTTTTGCCTGACCAAGCAATTAAAACCAATTTTGTTTAAAATACACATTCATAGACAATAAAACCAACTCACCTGTCAAGCAGATGGGGTAGGCAGGGCTAAAATCTGAAGCTAAAAGTTATAATCGAAAAACCTTATTATCTGAAAATCTTACCTGCACATCCTACACTACACGATAAGAACTGTGGTTAGTTCTAGCTGTGCACTGTGTTGAGTCTGTTTCCTTTACAGGAATTTCCTCTACCTCACTGTCATCATCCCTTCCTTTCTCAGTTTAGTTTCGTTAGGTACAAAATTTCCGGGTCATTTTCTTGTAAAAAGAACAGGGGAAAAAATTCTCCCCTAGTAAAAGATCAAAACCTTTTGGGTTCTAAAACCTTCTATTTGCATTGTGTGCAAAAATGCATTGGACTTTTGCTTCATGTAAGAGGAAGAAGGGTGAAAGTTTGTTTCTTTTCCGCCCAAATGCTGCTATTAATAGTTCGAAAAAATGTGCAATATCTGAAATCGACGAGAGAACCACACTTCTGCCCAATACTGAGTAACATTCACTACAAGAGCCGAGTTCTCCTTACCCTTAGTCTCCTCAGCTACCTTCCACACCCACTGCAAATGGGCCCCACAGGGAGGCTGTGACCCACTGCTACTTTCTATCTATGTCCTCCCAGTCAAGCCGTGTTGGTTACCCAAATGCAGCTTCAGCAGAAAAAGAAAAGAGAAACCCTGATGAGTCTGAGCTACCTGTGCCTTGCCCCTGAGACTTGCTGGGCGGGCAGAGCACTTCAGCATATACAGTCCCACACGGTCCAGCCCCTCTTCCAGGCTTCCACTATGGATACAAAACCTGTAAAAGATGGGCTGCACAGTGACTCAAACTACATAAAAACATCTGAGAGCACCTTGTCATCAATTCAGACCCAGTTCTCCCTATTTCAGTAGAGGATGTGTAAATATGTAGGTCCATCAGTTTGTACCAGACTTCTTTCAAGAACAGTAGGACTTGTCTCTCCTTTTCCTGTATGAAGTTCACTCTCTTTACTGCAGATTGGGTTGGTTACTCTATTTCCACAAGAAGAAGCTAAAAAAAGGTTTTTTGCTGTATAACAGGGGATTTCGATGTTGCCACTGTTTACATACACGTTCCTTTATGCAGTGGACCAGTATTAATGCTTGATTCTGTTGTGCTCTGAGCATTTGGAGATACAGGGTTTGTATTCTCAGCTTCCACCTTGTATTTAGCTCTCTGCTCTTTCCAGGACAGAGCCCACTGATGATGAAGCTTGGTGGTTGTCTCCTGAAATATTTTCAGTATTTTGCCCCAGTACAAAATATATTTTTGGTTTATAAGTTATAAAAAGCTCCAATGTATCTCTGTAGATTTCAGTATAAAGAGTTAAGCTTTTTGAAGGTGTCCTTTCTGACTAGAAGAAAAAGCATTTTACTTTCCTCTTTGCTTGAAGGAATTATGGACTGCAGCGCAGTGCAAGTCAAGCTTATGCTGCTTTCAAGCCAGTACTCAGACTATCGGAAAGACAAGATGGTTCTTTCCCAAAGACGTATCTTACAGACACAAAATATACTTCGTTCATTTTAAGTACTAATTGTTGTACTCTCCAAGTAATAGGTTTATTACATTCCAAAAATTAAGTACAGCAGTCCAACTGTCAGAGCAGATCTTAGAAATACAACAGAAGCATCAGTCACACACAGTTTTGAAAGTCATGCTGCCAGAAGACTGAGTGGTGTGCCACACCAGTTACAGCACTGGGTGAAAATCTTGTCAAATAGTACCAAACATTTGGCTGAGCCTCTGCTCCAATTGACCCCGCCCACTTTTGTAAAAGTAATGTAAATGCTAAAAAAGCAGCTTCACATGCCTGCACTTCCCAGGTTCATATTCATCTTTAGCTGCTAGAGCACATTTATAAAGAAGAGGGTAAAGGATGGCTCCAGAAGACCCTCCCTGCTTTCTCTCTCTCCCCTCTCTCCTCCCCCGCACTCACTCACCCTCCCACTCACACATTTAGCAGGTTTTATGCTACAGCTCCAGGAAACTGTGCCTCCCCACTCCTGTGGAAAGTCAAGGTAGGGGCCCATATCTTACCTTGTACATCTCACTTTTGCTCAAGCATTTTGCCAGCCAAGAAGCAGTGGGGGAAATGCACCATCTCCGTGTGTATGTAGTGTACTCTTCTAGTGCTGGGAGGATCAAGTCTCTTCAGTATTCTGGTACTATTTTGGCTTGACACATTTACACATCACCTCCTCTGCCCTGCTATGGTTAACACGGAGTGGGTAAGAAATTTTCCACTCCGATTATCTTCTACACTTAGTCAGTGGTGTTGGTTCTGCTGTTTCAGGAGGTGTCTGAACAATATCTAAACATGAACCTCTGTCCATTTTGTGCTAGGTTATGCAGTCAGTGAAATGGCATACAGTCAAGGGTGGCTTATGGAGCAGTGGGGTAACTCACTTATTACTCCTCTGTGAAATAAGGGAAGATGGTGTTATTTAGCACAAATTTGCTGCACTACAGTGCATTCTGCCTTGTGCATCTGGTGTAATAAGGCTAGTGCCACAGAAGTACTTTGGATGTACTAACAACTGAATAGATCACTTGCTGACAGAGAAAGAGCAAAGCAAATACTCATGACCCAGGCCTTTAAAGGCTTTTGACTCTCATAGTCTTTGGCAGTTAATTAGAAAAAATTGTCTAGCACCTCAAATTCCATGGCAATCCCTTCTTGCCTTACTCAATAGTCTAGCCTGCTTTACTGCAAACCAAGAAACATAAAACTGAAAGGATGAGCATTGTTTTCTTTCAGAAACTTACTGTGCTCTATCATAAAAGTAGGTCAGAATAGTTTCTCCATTATTCCCATAGGAGACCTTACTGTTCTAATGGCTTTAATACCCGTTGTAAATTTATTCATGGCCACGTGTCCTTGTGCAAATACTGTTTCTTAGCTTTAACAGCTCTTCTTCTTTCCAATGCTTTTTCTTTTCCTGTATGCACTTGTTGACAATGCTCCTATTCCTTCCCCTGTTCATTTTACCAGCCTAAACAATTTAAACTCTTCCAGGATCCCTTCATGGGATTCTCCTGGTCATCCTCGTGGCTCTGCCTTGCAGGCCTCAAGCTCTCACTTCACTGGCAGCACTTCATTGGTATTTGCCCTGTATTGTTTGACTTTCCTTCACCATGCTGGCAGCTGGGAACAATCCTGAGGTTCTCACAAGTTTCTGCTTCCAAAGTATGAGTTCCTTCCTTGTAGCTGAATTTTTGCTGATAGTCCCCAAGGGCAGTATCTTCCTTAAGTACTACATAAATAAATATGTTTAATATGCTACATATTAAGCCACTATACACAGATAGAAACATTGCTATGACAGCTGAGCTGAATATTTAGCCTTGAGTCTCCAGCTGAATGCCTAAATTCAGAAATCAGATGTACTCCATAACAAAGTCCCTCAAGAGTTCTCTTTGCTATGGATACTTAGCTTATTCCTAGTATGTATTGAAAGCTTTTCACAGACACAGCCACTTCTGAATTTGCCCAATTGTTTCTAAAAAGTTAGATTCGTACAACATTACAAATAGTTTTGGAGCCTCTTATGGAACAGCATTCCTTCACCATAGTCAAAAAACCTCAAACAGCTACAATTTTCCTGCAATGCATAGTAAACAGTTTTGTAACCACATATTGAACTGAGGTCTCCAGCACATGACTGAAGTTGGCTTAACTATGGTAGTGGTCAAAAGAATTAGAGCAATAAGCTGTGAATCAATTTGATTATCTTTCAGAAATACCTTAAGCTGTCAATGTACTGAACTCTATTATTTTTGTATTTGATAGGTAATAAGCAACAAATACATTACACTGGACTGTGGTATATCTTGCTGATGTACATACTGTATCTCACCAGTAGAGGCCAGATGGAAGATCAAATACTGCAATATAAGAGATGAATCCCTGTGATGAGTTCTTTATATATTTAGCTGACAGCGAAACTAAAAAATGAGACTGTTGTGGTCTATCTGCAGCTGCTTTCAATGAAGTGCAGGAAATTTGAATTGCTAAACCACAGGAAGGTTGTCATGAGTTGATCAAAACTGGAATAGATTCTTGTGGAGCCTTTTTTCCATTTTGTATTTTACGTAACTTGTGGCTATTGCATAAAGCTTGGTAACTACTGTTTCACTCAGGCGTTTTATCTAATTATAGCTACCTAATCAGAAAACTATTTCCCAAAAACGCAATCACATTTTCTTTTTCAACAGTGAATACTTTTCAACTGCATCACAAGCATCTCACTAGGAAAGGCAACATTTCAAAGATTTTATTAAATATATATATAGGATTTAATGATATACAAGTTGCCTCTTCTGTGCAAGCCAGACCATAGTCATCTCTAAAGCCTTTTTTTTTTTTATTTGCTCTGAGAAATTGAGATAGAAAAGGATAACTAGATAACCACAGTTCTAGAGTAATCTTCCAGGCCAGACTATTTTCATACCTGCTAATCTGTATTTTCTTGCCATTTTTTAATAACCCTTCGTGACCAGAGGCACCAATCTACCGATTCCTAGATGTGACACAGAATCCTGACCATCCTACACAAACTAACTGACTGTTTCCTTTAGGTCTGACATGTCCAGCCTACGGTGTGTTTGCTTTGCACACACAGTAGTTGTGTGCCCAAGATTCACCCCTGTTGGAGCTCTGCTTTCTGCACTGACTGCAACAGCTATATTTAAATTCTAGTTTGGTAAATGCGCTACCAACAACTTGCTTCTGTACACATCTTCAATTGCTCTGCAACACAACCGGCAAACCTTAGAGTTTCCTCTGTCCTCCAGCCCTTGTACAAATCTCCTGCCTTCTTTACAATCTGGAGAGTGGTGGAAGAGGTAGGATTTGTCCTTAAGCTTGGATACGGAGTGACACAGCTCCTCAGGGTGGGGCATTTACTCCTGTTTCACGAGTTCTACCTCTCCTCATATCTCTATAAAAAATGCAGATGGTAACAGAGGAGCAGAAGTTCTTACAGCAGGAAGAAACTGTGGATATGGAACTAGACATGGTGTCCATTTGAAGGGACCCCTTCACTCAAAGAGCCTCTCCAGAACTGGTGCAGACACTGAAGGTGGGCACACAGGACAGGGCACATAGGCAACTAATTCACAAACCTGCTACATTTCCAGGCCCTTACACAGTACTAGACTACAGTACTGAGATTATATACAGTAGTCCCAATTCTTCCCAACATTTATGTTCAAAATATCAACAGACAAGTAGACTTTGATAGTCTTTTTCTTCCAGCCTGCATTGTGCATGGCAGAAAGTGGTCAACCAGGAATGCTAAAAATATGCAAGCATGGACTATGCTCTCACAGTCAGTACTATGTTGTAGTACGTGCAAGAAAGACAAGAATCTTCAAGACTGGTGACTTACAACAGCTGTCTCCTCACTGATCCCACTGCATCCTCAAAACCTGTTTGATTTGGCTATGCTTAAATTGTTCTACAGTACAAATGAGACATTTACTGCTTGTGGAGAGCAGGTCTAACCACACTTTTTCTTGCATTTTTTCTTCTTACGAATTGATTTTTGACACTTACTGCTGTCTAACTGCAAAAATGGAAGCCACAGATGTGGAGAGGGGGAAATAAAGTTTTATTAAGTGCAAAAGTGGAACAAAAAATGCAGTATAAATCACTGAAATGACCCATTAACTCCACTCAACTATCATGTGACTTCACTTGTAAATTGACATATACATGATCAGGCAAATCAACACAACTACAGTCACAGAATCACACAATCACAGAATGGCAGGAGTTGGAAGGGACCTCTGGAGACCATCTAGTCCAACTGGAGACCATCTAGTCCAACTCCCCTGCTAAAGCAGGTTCACCTACAGCAGGCTGCACAGGACCTCCTCCAGGAGGGT
>Ga0181612_129164_pt1 | contig 14651 bp, 6 predicted proteins | sample HoacroProtozoa21_FD_119630 | JGI IMG/M metagenome (GOLD analysis project Ga0181612, IMG submission 119630) | Hoatzin crop microbial communities from Cojedes, Venezuel. Combined Assembly of Gp0051906, Gp0051904, Gp0051908 | reverse complement strand
TTAAGTTATGCAGAATAAAATGTAAATGTCTGTTGCTTATTTATGTTTTTCAGGTAAGAAATTGCATTCCGTTAAGCAAGGCTGCCTAAGGGACTTGACAGATGCTGGCTCTGTGCATTCATTTGTAAGGTGCCAAATCATGCAAAGTATTCTAGCCTGCGAAATTAGGAGCTCTGATTGTAAGTAAGGTATTTTATCTCTTCTTGGTGAAGAATTTTTAAGAGAGTGGAGGTGAAGAGGGAGATCTCAGTAAATGTGTCTTAGCCTGATTTGCAAATTGCATAGGCAATCAGGTATCTTCTCAAGAGAAGCTGAGAGTAAAGATTAATTTGGCAAAAATTTCTTGCCAAACTCTTTGAGACCTGCCGTATCTGAACAGCTAGAAGTCCTAGTGCGGTGCTGAGAGACTATATGCCCTGCTGGCATTTCTCAGAACAGTTGGAGAACTACTGCTGCAGCTGGACAAGTGGGTTTTATGCCTGCTGTTCCAGACTGGACATTTTAAATTTCCAGTTTGAACAAGTTGCAGAAGCAGGGAAGAGCTGAACGGATTTGTGAGTCATTGCTGTTGGACTAAGATGCCTGTCAAAGCATATACTTTATTCCAAGTCCTAGTGCTCTGCTTCGGGATAAGGGCTTGGCTTCCCTGTTGGTACTACACTGGTATGATGTGCGCAGGTTGGGGAAGCAAAAGCAACAGCAAGTCTTCAATTTTTCTAGTGAAAAACAAGCATTTGGTTATAAATTTACTGTTAAAAGCCAATGCAATGTGTAGTTTTAGGACTCGCAGCAAAAAGCTTTGTGATAACAAGCATTTAGAGTGGTTTGTGTCTTTTTATTAAATTCCTGTTCTGACAGATGACATCAAACAGCAAGAAGTGAATAAGCAACATATTTCTTCCTGTAGCATTTTGAAAAGAAAGAATCATATACTATCCTTGAAAATATTCTAACATTTCCCATGAAAAATAATGATGATCACAATTGTTTCTGACTGTTCATATATCATTGTATCAGTGTTTCATTTGTGATTAATACTGGTTTCTCTGTCATGCTCATCCTGTCACATTTTAAAAACAGAAAACCAGGACTAAACGCAGCAGGTCTGATTTTAAAATCTGATTTTTTTTTAAAGTCCAATTTAGTCTTCTAATATTTTTAAACTTACCTTTATGAATGAAAGGCAAGCTGTGAGTTTTCCTGATTGCTAACCTTTAAAGTATTTGTGTAAAGGCTTGGATCTTGAAATTGTATAACTATATGAGCATTTTAGTTACCTTTGGAAGAAAGCAGTTTCTGAACTATGGAAAACTCTGAAATCATCAGGCAGCTTTTTTTATCTGTTTCTGAATCTTGTATTTTAGGCCCATTCCCTTTATATTTTTGGAGGTAGTTGCATGTATTTTGATTACTTGGGGTTTTCATTGGGACTGCTGAAGGAAGGAAAACCTTCTTAATAACATTCTTGAATTATCATTTCTTTTCCTATACCATCACAAGCATCAGTGAAAAGGCAGATTGGCTGGCGTGTTTACAAGGATTTACTTCTCAATGCTAGAATGACTCTAGACCTCAAATTTGTCAAATACCAGAATTTGTCACTTAGGGTCTTGAACAGATTACGGATTTCCTCATTTGGAATATGGCTGCCTAAAAATACTTTCAGATTAGTGCTATGTGAATAATCAAATTTCTTTGGTTCGGTGGCCAATATGAAAAACAGTAAAGAAGAAAAATAATTCCTGGTCACTATTAGTTGAAGGTCTTCTCCCCCAGTTTTCTCAGCACATTGAAAGTCAAAAAGAATCATTTGCCATAATGCATCATTCTATTTTTCCTTTTTAATCCTGTTTGATATTTCGGCATCTTTCTGAATTAAATTGTTGCTTTTAAACATCTGAACAAAATAATTCTTCCAAATTCTGCTCTTCCGTTCCTTCTCTTTGCAAATCTGTTGACTAAATACAATCCAATTTAAAGAATAGTTTTTGGTCCTTCCATAGACCTCCGCTTTTTTCAGTGAGTTTTGTATACAAATTTTGGCTGACTATGCTAGACCTTTCTGATATCTCTCAGATAATCAGCTGCACAGATAGATAGTTCTTTAAATGTCACAAGAGGCAGTGTACAGCTCTAGTTGTGTTGTATGTTTAAGTATTGCCACTCAGTATTTCATCTCCACAATGCTATCTTCTCCCCCTGCCTCAAAACTTCATTTTGTCCTACTTAATTTCCCCCCCCTCCTTTTCCTTTTTTGGTTTATCACTGTGGTAAGCAATACAAAAGGCGTAAAAATGTTGCTTTCAGTCTCTTATAGCTAGGAAGTCTACCAACTGCAATCAATAACTCTGAATTTCCAGGGTAAATTAAATGAAAGCAATATACATGGTTCTACCTCATTACACAGGAGAGGAATGAAAAGCTAGAAACGTGATCTGGTTCTTGTAGATACTTGATGAAAAATAATAAAGCTTTGCAGGAAGGTAGCCATGAAGAGTTTAAAATTGATTCTGTTTATTACACCTGCTTGAGATTTGCATTTTTTTTTTATCAAGAGACTTTCACAATGAAAGACGTTTTTCCTTCTTAAGTAGTTTATTTGGTAAGACAAGGAGAGAAAAGATTTTGCTTATACAAACACCAAAGAAACCCCCAAGCTTTATTTTGTAAAGGCAAAGCTACCATCTGTCTTTACCATGGATACAGTGAGGCACAGGTGCAAGAGAGCTAATGCAAGTCATTAATCCTAATGTGACTACATTTCCTGGCCTTTCAGTGCCAAAAGGGTTGTTTGAAGGAGGTCACCAGTTTAATTCTAGAAGTAGATGGAGAAACGTGCCCTAAAATTGCTGTGTGGGCCCCTGGTGCTGCACTGGGCTCCTGTAAGGGAGCTCCTGCTCACACTTGTGTAGTCCCCTCCTGCCTCTCTTCTAATGCTCCTTTTTTAATCCCATGGCTGTGATTATTTTCATCAGCAAAGCACTTCGAGCACATGCTTAAATTAAAGCGTGGCTAGTCTCATGGAAGTCAAATGGGATATAAGCTGGTGTGATAGAAGCTTCCGTGGCTCAACCTGAGTTGGAAGCGCAGTGAGCCCTGGGGAGCACTTTGGTGCCCATCCCATTGCCGCATTGCACCCACCGTCCTGAAAATCACCCCTTCCCTCTCTGCACCAGAGCAGCAGGGAAGGATGCAATGAACAGCAGCCAAGGCCAAGAATTAACAACTATTTAACGCTATCAGTGTTTATAGGCTAACCAGGCGTAGCTGTAGTAAAGAGAGCAGCTATTGGCCTTTTGTACTGGAGAAGCTGTGAGAGTTAGACACATGTAAAACTCTCGACTAACATGCTGCCCGTCTACTTGGTTGCAATCTGTTCCTCTGCAAACGTGGCCTCTTGTTGGGTGGTAGATGATGGCGTGTTGAGAATGGCTACCAGTCTTTTGGATGATATGAACGGGCTTTAATTATTCGTAGCTGAACATAAGGCTGGAAAATATTTGGCAGGAAGGTGCCTTTGCATTTTAATTAGTCAGCGTCTTTTTCCTAGAAACAAAATGAACTCTGTGCGCTCGGTTGGCTTTGACAGTGGAGAGCAATGTCCTCAGCAGAGCTCACGTTTTACCGGTTAGTTCCAAAATATAGCCTGGACCTGGGCAAAGAAGGTTATATGGAGGTTATGCTGGTTTGGAATTTGTCCTGCATCTTCATTCTAATTCCCTGCATGATGCTGTCAGCCGACGGAGATGTCCCTTTAGTATGACAAAGGGGATGGATATGGGTGTTTTTCTTGCAGAAGTTAGACCCAGATTTATATGTCTGGGAAATTGGCTCTCCTACCCAGTTGATGCAGTGTGTGAATTTTCAAGCTGCATGCTGTGCTGTAGAGATTCTTCTTGCCTATCTGCTTTCAAACTATTTCCCCAGAATAAGTGCCAGCATAATTTTAATATGCATAAATTGTGGAGGCAATGATGATAATTAAGAGCAGGGTGCCCAATTTTGAAATACTGTATTTATCATTCCTTTTAGTTTTGGTTTTTTTTATCATTCTCAATTTTCATCAGGCTGGGAACAATTTCTGCCAGACAGAGCTGAAGTTTTCTTGTAGAAAAGGGAGAAGCGACACTATTTGGAGAAACCAGAGCCTAGTCCTGCCCTTCTTGAAGTAATTTCCAAGTCTGCCATTGATTTTTACCAGCACCCGGTTTAAACCCTTGCTCTGTAGCTCCTCCAAAAATACTCCAGGCTTCAGTATGACGAAATAAGTAGGATAGAACTAGGTTACTCTGCTTTCACTGTCCAAACTGCTGCCTTTAGATTTAACACAGAATTTCATTCCTGCACCAGTTTTCAGACATAGGGAATATTGACATCATTAATTCATTTTTACCATCTTGAAGAACTTAAATCAACTGGGAATTTTATTCTTCCAATTCAAAATATAATTTAAATCTGTCAGGAATTACAGTTGTTGTTAATGACTTACATAATTAATTTCTTTATGAAACAGAATGAATGCTTTGTGTCTCAGGTACTAAATGGTCTATATTCTTACAATGCTATTTCAATTTTAATTTAATTAAACTGTAGGATATCTAGTTGAGAAACATTATTAAAAAAGGGAACTTAATGTGCAAGGCAGAGTGATATTATTCTTGCAGTGATAAAACCTCAATCAGATGGAAATGGAGATCTAAATCAAGTGGAAGTCTAGTGCAGAATCTGTAATCTCTGTTTAAAATGTAAGACACTTTGCAGTCAATAACTTAATCTCATTTATTTTCAGATCAGTCTTATTTTAAAAGTGTATTTTCTTTCATTGTTTTGTGTTCTTTAGTGCAACAAGTCATGGCATCTGAGGTGGCTTGCACAATGCACCTGATTTTGTTCACTTCTGACACTTTTCTACAGCTGTAAATCTACTGGATGGTTTCTCAGCTGGCATTCAAGTCTCTTAAACTTGATAGATGGCACTGGTTTACACAGTTCTTGCCTGTTGTCTTTGCCAAGGTGATTAGTGTTTTGCAAAAGTTTGTGACAAAAGATTTGAGCTTTTGTAGCTGTAGCCTGTACTATTGTAGATTTCTGTCGGTTTTTTTTGTTTGTTTTTTTTTTTTTTTTTTAACAATTGCATTGTAATTCAGTGTTTTAGGAACATACTGCCTTTATAAACATATACACTGTGTACTGCTTGTGCTTTCGATGAATATCATCAAGTCATTTGGGTTGGAAAGATTCCTGGGAGATTGTGTAGTCCAACCTCTTGCTCAAAGCTGGGACAGCACTGAATTCAGACCAGGTTGCTTAGGGCTTTGTGTAGTTAGGTATTGAAAACCTGCAAGGAGAGAGATTTTTCATCTTCTCTGGGCTTCAGTTCCAATCCTTAATTATACTCAGGGTGAGTGTATCCAGTATATCCAGTCCAGACTGTTGTATATCATTCTCCCACCATATACCTTAATGAAGAGCATAGCTATATTCTCTGTAAGCCCTGCTTAGGTACTTGTTGCCTTCTCTGGGTCCCCCTTAGCCTTCTCCTTTCCAGGTTAAACTAACTCAGCCTCTCCTCACAGCTTGTATGCTCCAGCACCTGACCATCTTGATGACCTCAGCTGGACTAGCTCAAGCTGATCAGCATCTTTCTTGTATTACAGAGCCCCAAAATTGGAGGAAGTGTTCTATCTGTGGCCTAATGAGTGCTGAGTAAAGGGGATTAATCACTTCCATTGATCTACTGGCTTATGACCTTGTTGCTACAACCTTGGATCCCAGTAGCCTTCACCACTGTGAGGGCTCCCATGTTGCTGACTGTCCACCTGGACCTGAGGTCCCCATGCAGTGTTGGTACAGATGTGGTGCTAGACAACAGTTTGCAGAACGCTGTTTTTCATTAAGAAAGGCAAACATTGTATTAATATCTCAAAACTTTGACTCACATCTGCTTTCTTGCCAAAAGAGTGAACCGCCACCTGCTGTTAATTAAAACCAGCCTGCTTCAGCTAGTGGCTAAGACCAAACCCAGGCACATGCGTCTTCTGTTTAAGCAGAGGGGTTGTTTTAGGCATTCATGTGACTCTTTTGGCATCCTGTTTCTTTTAAAGGCCAAATTCAACCCTTTCTCTTGACTCCCACAGGCTTTGAGCTGTGCCTAAAACATTTCCTTTCAGTCAAAAGCTGTCCAACTATTGCTTTCTAGACTGTCTGCACACACACTGAAAGAGCTGTGTGGAAGCATTAGAGAGTGAATTAGAATGAATTAGAGAAGCCAGGTTTTATAAAGGCTGGAGGAAATGCAATGTAAATGCCAGTAACAGAGAGGAACTGCCAGTTCCTTCAAGCTGAAATCTCGTCTTTGTGTGCGTGCTTTTTTCTTCTTCGCAGAACCCACTGCCTCTGTGCCCTTCCTCACAGCTCCTTGCTATCTTTGTCTAGCAAGTTACTTGTCTTCACTTGTGGACTACATTTATCTTCACCCAAGTCACCTTTCTCAGTTAATACCAAGTTTTCCACTGCTGACGTTGGTGGGACCCTTCCATCTGTCCTCTCCCATTCCCAACCTGCGTAGCCTTTCTTGCCAAGCCAGACCTCGAACCCCACGCACCACCTCTGATTCCCATCGGACACAGTTTCATTCTCAGCTCTGTGCCTCCCTCACCTCTTCCATCATGCGTCCTCCTCTCCATTTCGCCTCATTGTTCCGGCTGATTTTTGTTTCATGTTAGAGCTGGTGCTTTAATTGTCAGGCTGACCCCTCTGCTGTCCTGTCCCCAGCTACAGCTGCGTGAGGAATCGCCTGGCTCTGTGCAGCGGGAGCAGTGGCTGCAGGCAAGTCCCAAGCAGGTCCCATGGAGCAGCGTTTCCGTGTAGGCCTGGGAATAGTTCCTGTGTCTGACGCGCAGGTGCTCAGGCTGGAGCATGCAAGCTGCAACTGTTGGAAAGTCCCAAACCTGACTGACCCACAGCATAGGGACAATGAGATTCATCTCCATCTAGTTCCACTGAACTTCAAGGACTTGGTCCAACTGTACAATTTCCAAGTAAAATGTTTGAAATACAGGGTTTTTTTTGTCAAAATAACACCTTTTCTCTGATCCCCATTCTTAGTTTTCTTTTATGAATTGGTATTTTGTTTTGCCGTGGTTTATATTTGGTTGTATGGCACAGTTGCACTTTCTCTCTGGTCTGCACAGCATTGAACACTTTTATTCTTGAGATTATTCATTGTGGGGAATAATTGTTCTGTTGGCCACCCTGTCATGTGTGATATGACAGCTACCCAATGTCTTTTTTCCTAACTATAGTTCTTTAAGCCTGTTTGGTTTTGCTGAGGCAACACAGAATTACTGCTGTTGTTTTCAGTCCCTAACTAAATGTTTAATGGCTCATTTGCATGGCATCTCTGCACAAGGGCTGGAACTGGTGCAGCCTAATGCAACCCGTTACTCCTCCCCTCCCAAAGCAGTATCCAAAGTAGAGGAGTAGGGGGGGGAAAAAAGTGTCGTTTAGACCCTTGGCTTTTTAAATAACTTTGTGCTAGAGCTATGAGGTCCAGCTGTTTTCTAGCACTCGCCTTTTCTTAATTTGATTAGAAGTTTAGACACAGGTTTACTTTGCAAAACCAAACCCTAGATCTTCACACAAAGGCAGTCCAGGATTGGCAGACATACTGCTGCTTGCAATAGCCAAGCTTTTAATTGATTAATTTTCTGACAGTGCTGAAATGAGAACTGGACCTTTTATATAGTGCCATACTACTTTCAAAGTACTCTGAAGCACTTTTTAAAAAAGCTGAGTTGATACTGTTTGGCATCGCAACTGTGGGCAAAACTAACATCTCTCACTCTGTCAGCAGCTGTTCAACTGCCATAACAAATGGCAGAACTTGGGTTTTTTTGGAGGAAGTGTCCTCTGGCTGGGCCACTACCACACTGTCCTTATTTTTTTTTTTTTCCAGACCATGCAGCAAAGTTTTGCTGTAGCAATTCTGTTTGTAGAGCTTTTTTACTTTGAAATTACTCGAAACCATCACAGTGCCTCTCTGAGCAGTGCAGTTGTTTGGGGTTGCCTCTGGTGCCTCCTTTGGGGCATTTTACAGAGGGGAATGCTGCTGTTACCCTGGCCCATCTAAGTGTGGCCTTCATTAGGATAAAGCTTAATTTCAGTCTGACTGATGGCTTGTGTGGCACTTCGGATAGGTGATAGGTTGGACTCCAAACCAATGGTTTATATAGCTGGCGTGCCCCCTCGTTGCTGTATTCAGCCATTCCCCCTCGCTGTGAGCATCGCAGCCCGTTTTGGTTCACTTGGCCTTCCTGTGCATAGGGAGTATTTTGCTGCAGAATGCACGAATTGATCTCCTCCTGCGCTTGGAGGAATGTTCTTCATGTGCTGGGAATTGTCTGATTCGCAGGAGACTGAGTGTGCCAGTGTATCCTCTGCCGTGGCCCATCTGGCTGCTTTCAGCACTCCTGGAAGTCATGTTATCTCCATTCATCTTAAATACTCCGGGGTTGTGAAGGCACCAGTAGATAGGACTTGACCAGAAGTAATTTGTGCCATATTCCGTATAATATTTGTAAAATGTGCCCCAGGCATTCGAAGCTTCAGGTAAGCTAAAGTGATGATGGCTACTTGGCATGCAGCGATCTGGATCTGGGAGGAAGAAGTCCTGGGGAGGTGCCAGCACAGAGGTGCGTACTGCTATGGAAACTGCTCCCACTGACCCACAGCACGTGCTGGTTTGCAGAGCTGCAGTGGGGTAGGGAGGTCTGTGGGTGCACAGTTAGCGCCTTGTGCCTTGAGACATGTGTTTATGGGTTTGTCTTGAGGCAAGAAGACGCATCTGTCCCTGCCTAAACCTTTTGCTGTGTTTGGGCAGCTGCTGGAGATGTTTGGGGCTGTCAGTCTCCCTCCAGAGCCTGTCTGGTGGTGGGGTGGCTGTTTGACATGGGAGCTGTTAACCCTGCCTCTGCTCTCACGTCAGTGTGTAGCCTTGGGGCAGACTAATCTCAGCTTGATCTCCTCAGAAGATCTGACCTTATTTCCCTACTGTATAATTTTTACAGTCACGTGAGGATTGAAGATTAATTAGTTAATGTCTGTGAAGTGCTTTGAGTGTGTTATTTAAGGGTGAAGTATTATTGTAATTTTCTAGGGAAATGTCACCGTGTTTAATGGTGTACTGGCATCTGTCCTTCCTCAAAACTTGTAACATGTAAATTCTGTTTCAGATCCTTTGATTTTCATATCTTCATTATTTATTTTATCCTAGTTTGGAACTCGCTTTTCATTCCATTTGAATTAGAAACATACCTTCTACATGGCAACAGTATGTGAAGTTAATTTCAGCTGTTGGGTATGTTACTAGTTCAGCAGCATTTCTGGGAAATGCTAACATAACCAGTCCAATCTATAGAATTTGAGGGACTGCTTTAATTCCTGTGTGTAATTTTCACTGCATGTACTTTTCCAGAGTGACTGTATCTTTTATATTTATTTTCATCCTGATACATCTGCACAGTGCTTAGAGGGAATCTGTAATGTCTCTCAGCGGTGAAAAGGATGCTCAGAAGGGTGCTTACCTTCATTCCCATTACTAACTAAAGAAATATTCAGAAAAACACACACACACTCACACATGCAATGTTTCTTTGGAGAGCTAGCCAATACAACGTGAAATGGAAAGCTGACATTCTTGCCCTTGCCTCTAAGATAAACTGTTTTATATATTCTGACTTCAAGTTTTCTGTCTTCTTCCGTGCAGAGTTTGCCCTGTGACTTTTGCTGTGCTTCTTATCCCTTAATTTCTTGCTCCTTCCTTTCGCTAATGCTATCATTATCTGTTGTTTAACGGAAAGCTGGTAAGTATGTGAACTAATCATCTTTCCTTCTGTCTGAAGTTTTCTCTCAGGTGATCTTTAGAAGGCAATTTCTTTTCTCTAAATCAAGGTGGAAGAAATCACATAGCCTTCATTTTGCTGATTCCGTGCAAGGTCATTTGGTATTTTTCAAGTTCTCCCACTGCTTAATAATCTGTCCTACTGTCCAAATATGTATTCTGTGAGTGTCCACTCCAGTGACATATTATATGTCTTGCTTTCAGAAGAAACCCTGCAGTTGCTATCAAATATGTGGCCTTTAGCCACTTCAGGAATCCTGAGGCAATGGCTGGGCAATTTCCTCTGTAGTCCAAGGCGACCCTAAGCTGGGGGCCAGAGCAGAAGGGCAGCAGGGGCCAAAGCCAAAGAGGCTGTTCCCTGGATATGTAGAGGAAGGAGAGGATTAGCCTCATAGTTCAACTGGCAGCACCTGAGGGTTTTTGTTAGGGTTGTGGGAGGGCACAGGAGCTGTGCCTGGATGCAGTGGTGTTTTTCCATCTGCTGTCTGCAGGCTGTTGTGGAAGGCCCCCAAGGGAAGAATTGCAAGTTCTCCGTTTGCTTTTGCTCTTTTGGCCCTGCCATCAATGCAGGGACTGTATTTGGCACGAAAACAGCTTTTCTACACTGCAGCTTGTCACATAAATGGTGGTTTAGGTCTAGGATGGATTAGATATAACTCCACTCCAGCCCCTATATATTGTGTTCATAGATAAGTATTTGTTGATCCATATGGGAATTGCTTTCTGTTTTTAGCATCTGTATAAAAATCCGTGCTATGTATAAATATGTACCCTTTGTAAGGACCTGAAACATCTTCCCACACACTTTTACAGAAGTGGGGGGTGGGGGGGTGATACAATGACACAAAAACACAACATTCAGCATCCGGAAGACCTGCCTGCTGACACAGTGTGCACTCGTTCTCACACAGACCAATTATTTAATCTACCAATATACATTTGAATACTCTGTGGAGGTCTGGAATGACCTAGCGATCTAGACAACTGCTTTGTGATTAGAAGTAACCGGAAGGCAGATGCCAGGCATTACAGAAGTGTCAATAGAGAAGCATTTGTCTGTATTGCTCACTCTGAAGTTAACTTGCACAGGCAAAATTATTGTTTAATTTCATCTGGTAATGTTGAGAGGGGCAGGTTTTCCAGTGCTGTTTCTGTGAGGTCTGTGCCAGTCCTCCTTTCCTGTCTCCTCTCCAGGAAGGCTACTCACAAGCTGACTGGGGGTTTGTGGTTATGTGGGAGCTGAAGCACGCTGGGCTCTAAACTCAGTGTTCATTTTTTGCGTTGCAGAAGTGCCTGGCAGCTCTTGTGGGTCCAGGACACCATGCAATAGAAGACGGCAAAGAAAAAGCCATGTGTGTCCCACATAGTTTACTTTCAGAGTAAGAGAGGGCCAACAAATACAAGACCATGTTTAGGCTGGCACAGAAAAGTGAGAGATCACATCGTCCAGCAGTGCCTCAGCACCAGCCCAGCCTCTGTCATACAATCATAGAATCGTTTAGGTTGGAAAAGACCTTTAAAATCATCGAGTCCAACCGTTAGCCTAACACTGCCAAGTCCACCACTAAACCATGTCCCTAAGTGCCACATCTACTTGTCTTTTGAACACCTCCAGGGATTGTAACTCAACCACTTCACTGAGCAGCCTATTCCAATGCTTGACAACTCTTTCAGTGGAGGAATTTTTCCTGGAGTTCCTGGAGGAATCTCTACTGGCACAACTTGAGGCCGTTTCCTCTGGTCCTGTTGCTTGTTACTTGTGAGAAGAGCCCAACACCCACCATGCTACAACCTCCTTTCAGATAGTTCTAGAGAGCGATGAGGTCTCCCTTCCGCCGCCTCTTCTCCAGGCTAACCAATCCCAGTTCCCTTGGTGCATCATCCATCACAACATGGACTCTGGAGAAGGGATGACTTTCAATATGACTGTATCTCCAGAGCTGTCTCGAGACTGTTGAAGATAGCTCTCTCATAGCTATACCTCCCCAGTATAAGTGTTACTGCAGCAGTGACTTGCACTTGGTCAGCCTTCTGGAAATCATTACCTGTGTTCTCATTTGTAAAAGGAATGAACTATAACTTCATGTAACTCCTAAACTTGCTTTTTTGCAGTTGCATAAATTACAAATATCCTGAGATAAAAATGAGTGTTTTGGTGTAATCAGTTTCCATAAATATTTCATTGGTGTAATTACCTGCTGTTTTAAATTATCTTCTTTCCTGGCTTGTGCCTGATAAAAAATATGAAATGTAATTCATTTCTGGAGTGTCAGTTTGAAAAAAGTGTGTGGATGTATTTGTAAAACCTATTAAAAGAAAGAGGGGAAGAAATAGTCACGCAGGAAACAAACATCAAATCATTTTCAGCAATGTGAGATGAAATTGAAAAATGCCCTTCCAGATTTGTGAAAATCTCAGCAGTTTACTTGATTAAAAAGGTATTTTGAATTGTAAGTTGTTGGAACATACAGCAAAGAGAACAAATCAGGTCTGAATACCTTTCCCTTTTTTTCCTTTTTCTCATTTTAAAGATTTGTGCTAGCGAGCTGATACGTAATACTGCAGCAGGTCTGAAAAATCTCTCTTAAACCACTGTAAAGTTACTGTGATTCTTTTGGATTAAAGGATTTATGTTTTTTCTTTTTTTTAACGTTTTGTTTGTGCTTTTTTCCCCATTGGCCAATTTCCTTTATTTTTTCAATAAATGATAGAGTATGCCATAAAGTCAACATTTTTCTTAATAATTTTAATTACATAAACTACATCAGAGAGATTTCTTCAGGGTGTTTTGCTTCTGTCTGGAGGACTGAACTGGACTGCAGCATGTGTATGAGTTCTTCACCCTTTGTCCAATTTTTTGAGGTTCTTTTCCCTTTAATTAGGTTATCTTTTTTGTTCTTACATCCGCACCAAAAAAACCAGCTGATGTCAGCAGGCTCAGATCACCATGGAGATCTTCCTAAAGTAAAATCTGGTATTAGTTACTGTTGGCCAGTAACGAAGCGTTAAGGATCAATAAAAGCCAGCTCCCCGAAATCCCAAGTCCTCTTGGGTATTCCTACCTCATAGAAAGAAGCTACAAGTTCCTGGCCTGATCCCTGATCAGCCCAGCCCTGCAGCTCCCTCTGGACTGGTGAGGGGCTGTTTGCCCAGGATGCCCATGTCTGTGCTCTGGGAATAGGTAAGCCACTGCAGAGGATGAAGCAATGTGTCCTGCCGAAGTACATTGCTCATTAAACTTGCATGGAAACAAGAGCTTGTTATGTTGTAAAGGCAGCAAAGAAAGGCTGGGTGTATTAACCTTGAATTTCACCGGGGCGATCTTGGCAAGAAGAGCAAATATAGCCATGGGATGCCTATGTTGGGGTCTGAACGCAGGCTGCTGCAGGGAGGGGTTGGTTGCTTGCACAGAGCAGGGTTGCTCTGTAGCCCAAGGCTCTCTAACGCGAGCACCCAGTGGGTGGCAGTGTACTAGCTTCGGATGAGGCAGGTTCTGCCTTGCTTTTTTAGTTCTCCAGCTAGTTTCCATGGTGATGACTGCAGCTTTGATGCCTGTGCAAAAGTGGAGAGGGAAAGAGAAATAAGAGGGCGGTATTGCATTAAACTAGCAGTTGAGTAAGCTGTGGAAGTCACAGTGGTCACAGCAAACAGCAAGTTCTGCCAATAAGAAAGTAGTAGAGACAGAAATTGTGGGTGCCTGAAGAGCAGCTTCCATCAAGCTGTTTTGTTGGAGTGGTCTAAAGGCAGCAATAAACCCGAAGGATTTAGGTAGAAAAAACCAAAGCCAATTTGTTGTGTATTTACATTAGGTGAACTAGATTCACTGATGATGGAGTTTTTGGAAGATTTTTACATTATATGGGTAAAGTTGTGATAAAGATAATAACAATACACAGTAAGATTGAACATGGGTTCTTCTGCCAGTAGTTTAATGTGGTACAACTAAATAATATTGTGGATTTAAATGACGGGTCAGAGAAGCGTTGTTTTTTATAAACTCATTCAAGTTTTGCATTGAATCAGTTTTATTTTGTTTTACAAGAAATAGTTGTCAGGCTTGAAATTTGGATTTGTTAAAACTATATCTAAAATTCTCTTTTGCACAGATTGTGCCTCCTGTGCAGCCATAACCTCCAAATTACACAGCAGAGGTCTTGAAATTCATGCGCTGCAGTAATTGTTGATACTGTTGACTTTGCACTGTAATCGTTTGTGACTGCTATGAGACGTGGCTGAATTTAATGCCCACAATGTACAGCTTGTCAGTGTAGATTGATCCAGGTCTATTTTATGTAAAATCTGCTGATCAAGGAGTGCTACAGGTCTGTTTCTCAGACCTGCCTTTTCCTCACTGCTTCAGTTCGGTCAACTTGTCCCGCTTAGCTGGAGCAGAGTGTCAGATGGAGAGGGGTCTGTCAGCTCTTGCGAGGGGGCAGAAGCTGAAGTCCTAAAGCGCACTGCACCATCTGGAGCTCTGGAACCATGCTATTTGTTTAAAATGTAACAAACGTGTACAAAAATGTGTATGAACGTTTTGATTTGTTTTTTGTAAGAAAAAAAAGGAGGGGGATGTTCAGAGGGATGCTTTACCACTGCAGCTTGTGGGAGCATGCATACGGATCATAGTGGTCTTTCTCCAAGCTTCCCTAGATTTCCAGTAAAACTGCATCCCTATTTCATCATTGGTGATGTCATATGTTTTCCCAGTTTCTCTGTCTCCCTTCGTGAGCTCTCATCACCTTTACTTTCA
>Ga0181612_109981_pt1 | contig 14651 bp, 7 predicted proteins | sample HoacroProtozoa21_FD_119630 | JGI IMG/M metagenome (GOLD analysis project Ga0181612, IMG submission 119630) | Hoatzin crop microbial communities from Cojedes, Venezuel. Combined Assembly of Gp0051906, Gp0051904, Gp0051908 | reverse complement strand
ATTCTGGAGCAGAAAAGGACTTGTGAGGAGATTGCAGATTACTATTGGTTTTCTGGTGGCTACTCTTTTCATTGCTGTGTTAATGTAGAGACTTAATGAGCAAGTTTGACTCCAGGGCAAGGCTGAGTGCTGCTCTGAACAGCAGTTTCCATCTAGGGTTCCTTTGAAACGAAGCATTTGCTAACCTGCCAGCTTTTATTTTTGTTTATTTGTGCCTGCTGCATTCATCGGGACAAAGTAAGGGTACAGTCACACAAAGGCTGCCTGAAGTGTTTTGGAGACTGAAAGTGATGCACCCAGAGCAGCTACTAATGCATATTTTGGATATTGATGCCTAAATCTAGAAGCAGCATGATCTCTCCCCTTTGACCTTCTCTTTTAAGTGTGTGCATTTGACCAAAACCCACCACCCTGTCTCCTGAGGAGTGATTCTGTTAGGGTCTAGAAAACGTTTTCTAACAGAGCGACATACATGTTGGTGAGGATACGCAGCAATTGTAACATGGCATTCCCTGGATGCTGTGCTCAGCGGGTGGCTTCAGCAGCTATTTGCATTGCTAACACCTTCCCTACAGAGTGTGGAGTTTCACATCTCCTCTCCCCTTTCTCTTTCAGGCCCAGGCCTGCTTGCTGCTCCACGATGTTCTGCTACTTCGTGAACTGAAGCTCTTCATGACAGAGGAGGAGTGGGAGGAATTGATCAGAGAAAGCATCAGCCAAGTGACAAAGGTAACAAGCTTCAACATGTTAAACATATAGATAGCACCTAATGGGTGCTGCTTTTACTAGTGTGGTGCTCGCTCTCGGAGCTGGAGTCTGCATCTGTGCTCGGCTTAACTGATCTTAGAGGGGTTGTGTCTGCTTGCACCAGGTCCGAGTAGTGTCCACCAGCATTACAGCATTCTTGTAACACCGCTGTTCAGATGTATTTTCACAGAGTGCAAGAAATGTGCCTGGTACAGCTCAGTGGTGTCTGTGTATGGATCCAAGAGAGAGAGCTCAAGTTTTAGGGAATACACTCCTACAGATCAATTTAAGGTGGGGTTTAAAATTTAAGTTTTGAGTTGAAAGGTATTGTGAACAGTTACTGAATTTCAGAAAATGTTACGAAATTTCTGTGTTTGAATGAACTTCAGAGCCAAAGAGATAGAGCTGAGGTGCACTAGAGTTCTGACTCCTGGCGCGTTGCAGGCCTTCTGGTTCAGACTCCCGTGCTAATATTGTTTGTCAGGGAAACCTTAAAATGCACTGGGAAATAATTTGTACGGAAAAAACAGCAACAGAAATTGCAGGGCTCCAGATTCAGTGGCAAGTGTGGATTGTACCTGAAGACAGTTTTTGGGTGTAGCTATTACATAGGTGGTGATCTGTGGGACAGGAGACTGGAGAAGCATATGCCATTTAATTGTGTTCTTGTGGATTGATGTGGGGAGAACGAAGGAGCCAAAGTAATGTTATGATATGGTGACTAAACTTGATGACTTGGGAGATTCCAGTCTTGGTGTTCCTACGTAACTCTAGTATTGATCTCTTTCTAAGTGCAGCTTTCATTCTGTACTTACTTCTTTAAATGCTGGTTACGTGGTAATTTAGGCTATTCTATAATTTACCATGTTGGAATGAAACAATTAGCGCTGTTTTCTTTTGTCAAGGAGGGACAAAGTCTAAGCAAGTTTAAATCAAAGAATTCAGAGGTGCTGTTTATAATTCTTGAGGAAGCAGGTAATCCTGGGTTTCATTAAATAGCTTTTATTTAATGGTTACATCAGGAATTCAGTGGGTGAAGTTAGGTGTGATTTTATTTTCCAGATACATGAAACATGCCACTCCTGCCAACCCGGTCATCTTCGTGTTTCTCTCTAGCAGCTGAATACCTGCAGGACTCGGTGATTCACTGGGAAACCACAAACATTTATAATGCCTTTATGTGGTTCTTATTAGGGAAAGTTTAGCTACTTGCAAACCATCCAATGTTTTAATCAGCTTTGCTACAAAAGCTTCGTCAGTGCTTCTCGTTTCTGTGGTCTTCTCTGTTTACAGAGAAATTCCTGGGAAATACTGTCAGTTGGTTTGGGCTGTCCAAGGTATACCCTGTGGGCAGGAGGCCTCCCATACCATTAACTGACAGTGGCATATAGATGCTGGTTCCCTTCTTGGCCTGAAAAAGCCCTGACGTATTATTTTTACAGAGTGCTCTGTTGCTGGACATATATGTATTGGGTTTTGTCTTCCTTCCTCCTGCTACCCCTTTGCACTAACACAGTGCTGGTGTGGCTCCTTGGAGCTGAGGCAGCTGCGTCTTGAAGTGTTGCTATAGTTAGGAGGGATCAAGGACTTTATACTCCATGCAACAGTTTTGATTCATAGCCAAATGCTGGCACTTATGCTGCAAAACTTTCTAGAGCTGCAAAAGGTATTCTCTGTCTTTTTGGTGGCGCAGAAATGCTCACTTATCTGAGTAAAAGCTGTAAAAACGTGCTGTGGCTTTACAGTGTAGTAGAACAATACTCATATGATGACTGATCTCTTTTGGAGACAGTGAAAAATACCTTGTAGTAGAAGTCAGAGGCTGGAAACTGAGCAGATTTAGAATCTGTAGAAGGTATGTATTAGTCAAAGACAGTAATCCAACATTAAAATAACTTGCTGAAGAGTTTATTAGCTCTGAATCACCATGTGGAGATTGTGTGCTTGACTGGAAATGAAGCTGCAGGCTGGGTGGAATTTAGGGGCTTGATGTTGAAATTATGGGGTGAGATTGCTTGGACTGTGTTCGGTGAGAGCTTGGGCTAAACAATAGCCCTTTCTGTCCCTGATGTCCACACATGCCTCTGCTTAACTAGAGGGTAGGGAGGGCATTTGCAGAACTGAGAGTTTCTCCTGCAGCTCAGTCTTGTCCCTTTTCGTCTGAGACTAGTTTCGGTGGGCCACTCCAGGTCAGGCATGATTTTGGAGGTGGGTTTGTAAGTAGGTAGATGTTGGCGTGTAAGAGCTTACCCATGAGAACCTCTACTGAGAGCAGTAGTTCATGACGCTGTGGAAAATGGTGAAGTTTTATTGCCCTACCTCGAGTCGAAAGGTCTGCGTTTGCTGTCATTGGCCGTTACTGACACCATCCCTCACAAATAGCTGTTATAAGAGAAAAAAATGATAATGCAGAATTTTATACCTTTCTTGACCCAGGGAGAAGTCTGAAATAACCTGGGAGGGCCAACTCTGTCACTGACTGTACTGATGCGCACTTGTAATTCAAGCAGCAGTGTTGTTCACAAGGAAGCAGTCCCCTGAAGGCTTTGCTATGCTCTCTGCGTCCTTGGTCAGATTTGCAGCTATGGGGCTGGTGGCTCTTGAAGTGCAGGATTGCCGTTGTAGGTGTGAGATTGTGAGAGAGGATGGGGTGCTGTCTCCCGGTGGCTGCTTTCTCATCCCGTCTTGCCTCAGTGATTGCATTGCATACCTGCAGATCACTTGGTGAGGAGCAGGGAGCCTGGGATGGTTTTAGGCAGCGATATGTGCTGGAACTGGGAAACAAGTAATGTGAGAATGCTGCAGTCTTGGATATCGTTGTATTATGTGTGTAAAACTAAGAGGCAGATGAGGGAGAATCAATGGCCAGGAACTTTAAATGAAGAGACAGCTGCCTGAAATAGCCACTCCGGTTGCTGCGAGGCAATGGCTCTTGTGCTTACATAAGCTAACTTGACCTTATTTGTTCCCAAAATGTTTAAGCGTGCTTATAAAACATATATCACAGTCATGAGGAATTAATGTTTACCATCTCCTTACTGTCAGCAAGGGCAGTCTTGATATCCTAACGCCTACTTTGGAGCTGACTTGTTCTTGAGAGCCCTACTTGCTGTTGGTGCTCTTGGCTTGTTCTGCTGGGTCACCTGGGCAGAAAGCCTTGTCCACAAGCTGTGGGACTGTCCTGTGAGCTGCTTTTATTGCACAGCAAACAAAGGTAAGGAAGTAGAGAAATAGCTCTGGCACGGTTTTAGCCTCCCCGGTCCTAATTACTTTAAACAAAGCAGAACCTTGCTATGGTTGTTCAAGTTTATTCTAATGTTGGGAGTCTAGACACCTCAATTGTGTTTACAGTCTAAAGAAATCAAGTTGCTTCATGTTGTAAATGACAGAGCTCACCTGAGATGCTAGAGCATCTGACAGAGACTTCTTCCTCTTCGAGAGCTTTGTTCTTTTATCGGTAGGTCTCAAAGCACTTTACAAAGGACAGTCAAACCAGTGAGTTGTTGATATAATGAAGAAAGTATTTTGTGGAAACCCAGGAGCTAATGTATTCAGTTTACTGAAGTCGTCCACCCTGTTTTACAGATGACACGCTTGTCTGGGAGCTGAGCCAAGAATCAAATCTGGGTCTCCTGAGACATCCCGGAGACCCTCCTTCTGCATAGACAATCTGACGGTTTCTTATCTTGGCTTCAGAACACCCCATTGTGTTGGGTAGCAATCTCTGTCCCCATGCTGTCTAAGGAGGAATGCTGGTGGTTGTGAGTTCAGGCTGCCAGGAGTCCTGCGAAGAAGCTGCTGGCAGAACCCAAGAGGCCCGAGTTCCCCACTTCATGCAGGGAACTGTGGTGCGGTTTTGGTGAGGGGTCTCTGTGGGGTTGGTGCTAGGGCTCACACAGTCTGTTTGACTCTGTCAAGCACCTCTCAATTTGGTCTTTCAGCTCAGCCAGTTGTCATTGTGGGTACATTTTGCTGTTTGTTACCTTTGTTAGATATGTTTCTGTTTTCTTTCCAATATGTTACAAAATTGCTGTCTTGGCTGTAGGGTGATCTTGAAGCCATGCCAGTTTTTTTACTAACTCACTGACAGATTTGGGGCAGGAAGCTGCAGGATCTGAATACACAGTTTTATTACCTTTTTCTGTCATCCCTTTCCCAGGGACTGGCTTGCCCTCCTGAACTGAGGGGCTTTGTGTAACTCCCAGCTTCTGCTGAAGCTCTCAGTTACGGTATGAAAGTCAGGGGGAAGTGGGAAAGGATTTTGAGGAATGTTCCAGAAAGTGTATATTTTCATGGCTGAGCAACTTCAAAACAAAACAGCCCTCAGAAAACTGTTGTTAAAACTGCTTTCTCTGGCGTGTACACAGCAGTTTCCTGAGGGTTTCCTTTATCTGTCTTCTGCAGTAAGTACATGGTAGGAAGGGCCCATCTTCACTACTGTTTTTTCCTTTGCTTGTTTTGTCAATGTCATAAGGGACGAGCAGAGCCGATAGCGTTCAGGTTGGCTGTGTGAAGCCATAAATGGGATCAAGGCATCCTAGAATGTAAAAATGCTTGCAGAATCTGATAACTAACTTCAGTGTGACACCAAAGCACTCCCATTCCACCAGTACTAGAGACTTTCAGATAAATATACACGTAATCCTAATGAGATGCATGCGATGCCTCCTTCCACTTAGCTGGTGACTTAGACTGGGGCTGGGCCATGTTTCTGTAGGAAGGCAGGAAGGTAGACAGACAGGGCATTGATTACATGGCCTGTGCAACGGATGGTATAGATAACCCAAGACCTCTTTCCCAAGACTCATATCATTTGAATGTTATTGTATTCTCTCTGAAGACTTTTATTGCATGGCATTAGAGAGTTTTGTTGCTATTGTGTTGTTCAGCTAGGGATATAAAATAACTAGCCAGAGCCACTCAAAATGCATGTGAGAGAGAGGGATGTGCTATATAGCCTTCCAGCGTAGACATGCCCTTCATTTCTGAAGGGCATCACATTTGATTATTGGTGTCTTAATTTGTAGGGAGATAAATTATTAACAGTGACTTCATCAAATCTCTAAAAAAACTATTCTTCATTTTTTTTCTTGAAGATTGCCTGAACTTTTATCTGTCCGTCTTTATAAATTCTTAATTCATTGCCCTTTCTCAGCCTCTCAGCTTGTAAAATGAGTCCAGCAGTGATTTAACTGATATCTTTGACGTGCTTTCAGAGTACTGGATGTCTCTGTGGAGAATTCATTCTCCTCTGTTCCCTCAGCTGTCCTGTATGGTTTTTCTCTGCTGCATTTTCATATGGTCCATGGAAAAAAAATGTTAAGATCTTTAAACTTGGGAAAGCATTGACATTTTCTGTGAGAATGGCTTCTGGATTTTTGGGCTCCTACCTCTAATAACAGCCAAAATAAACATTGCGAAAAATGCTCTTTAGCTATACCCTTTAGCATGTGGGTCTGCTTAGTCCCCTACCTTCCCTCTCTCTCTCTCAGTCAGGGACAAGCAGAAGCTTGGTGGTTCCCTTCCCTTTGTGAGCATTTCTTGACAACTTGTTTCTGCTAGAGATGCAAGGAAAAAAGTTTTGAACATTTATACTTTCAGTCTTCAGAAACTTAGCGAGCGAGAACAGAAGGAGGAGGGATTGTCAGGGCTTTCTTTCCTCCTTCTAATGCTCTCGGCAGCAGCTGCTGTGCTGTTCAGGTGGGTGGTGTGAGAACCTCTCCTTGTGTGCACGGAGTTGGAAATTGATCTGGCTCTGTGGATAGACGGAAACTGCTGTGAAGTGGTGTACTCTTCCCTCTTCCCCTCTTTGTCTTCCAGTATTTAACCCTAAGTTCTAGCTTGGGTTCTTCTATTGTATAGTGAACATTGTAATGGAAGGAAGTATTCAGGGGTGGCTTGTCTGGGTTTTGAGAAGCTCATAGTTGGTTCCTGGCTCTGTCATGGTCTGTGTGACTCAGTCATGTTACTTGGCCTCTCTGAGCCTCTGTGAAAGGGAGGGAATGATGCTGGCTTACCGCTTACCTCTCAGGAGAAGTGTGAGAGTAATTACAGGTGAGGTGAGGGTGCGTACATCAGATAATAGCAGGAGCTATGAGCATACAGAATACTAAAATACTTCATTTGGTTGTCAGTTTGTTATTAGCCTCTAAATAGCAGAGGAAGACTGTACCCTTCCCAGACCTCTTGGCTTAACTGTATGTGGACAGGGGAAGCCTTGTGCTTTGGCTCAGGTAATGGGCACATGCTTGTAGGGTCCCCAGCCCACTTGCTGGGGCCCCTCTGGGTGTGACTCCACCACAGGGACCCGAGTCACAACGGCAGCAAAATGCCAGGCTGTGTCTTTGCTCTGGGACCCTGCACGCAGCATGGAGCTCCGGCAAAGCTCTAGCTTTCACAGTCAGTGTGAAAGCAGTCAGCAGACTGAGATCAGACCTCTGCAGCGCTTTCTCGTCGTGACTGTGGACGTTCAGTAGGGTGGAAATTTTGCTGTACTGTTAGCTGCTGGAGAAGAGAGTTTACCTTAGCAACCCTGGGCTGTGCCAGGGGGTGTAAGGTCGTGCAGGGTGGGTGGAGGTATGTGTTTTGCAGAAGGCACTTGGCATTGTGTTCAGCCATGAATCTGCACATTTATCCATCAACATCAAGTCTGTTACGGGGAGGAGGGGAAGGATGGAGATAGCACAGCGTGTGGAAAGAATGCAGGTTGGCTGGGCTTCTCAAGCTCGTGGAGCAGTGATGGATCTGTCAGGCTGATCCCACGGAGAGGCAGGACTGTTTGTTTTGAACAATGAAATGGCTGAAGGATGTGCTGGAAATGCATAAATATTAAGTGGTGTTCAAACTTCCAGCTAGGAAATGTGCTCGTCTCCTGGTAGCAGAACACTCATCTGCACTCAGGAGATACTGCTGTGTCTTGTAAGTCTGGGCTAAGTGTGTCCCCCACTGTGGTACCTGTGACAGGGGAAGAGGTGCAGGCAGGCTGAGACTGCGGGTGGGTGTGAAGGTGGAGATTTCCAAAAACATTTCCTGTCTCCCTATAACAGGATATTGCCATCTCCCCTGCAGCGAAAGCTGGGCAGTGGCTGGGATGCTGACTGGCTGTGCATGCACATGCACCACTTTTTGCTGTCTGGCAGGTTTCAGTGGAGCTTAGACTAAAATCCTACCTGGGAAACTGAGGCATGGAGCTGTGTGGTTAACTAGCTGCCAGCCCTCTGTCCTACTGCGATGACTGAATGACTGCAGGTATTCACCTCCTGTGCTCTAAACCAAACTTGTTTTGTACTTTGTGAAGATGAAGGAATGGTGTGAAGTGTGAGGAGAGATGGGACGAAGGCTGGATCCTGCAGTGGTTGGGATACCTACATATGTTATGCAGGAGTTAGGAGTAGAAGAGAAAACACTGATAAGATGCTGGAGGTGTGCTGTTCTCCTTGGAGAAATCCTGGAAGCAAAGAAGTTTGGATCCAGGAGTGCCCTCCACCAGAATCGGCCAGAGGCTTGTAGAAGCACCGTGTTTGACATAACGAGGCAAAACAATCTCTGCCAACTGAATCCATGTAGGGTGAGGCAGGAACTGTATTGCTGTGTTGGCTTGAGTTGAGATGCGAGTTCCAGCTGTGAAAACTGCCTCCACATTTTTTCCTTTTGGAAAATGACCTGCCCAGATCTGCTGACAGCTCAGATGTACAGATGTGATTAACCATCACAGGTATCGCTGAGCTGTTACTGGAACTGAGATTCCCTGTAAAGTGGGACGGGCTGTTACTGAAGGAGCAGAGTAAGAAAAGCAGAAAATGGGAGAAAAACAACATAATGAGCAAGTAGTGCCAGTGTGGCTGTTGAGTATAAGCCAGAAGGTCTCTCTGCGTTGAGTATTGACTGATTGGGTTATGTGACTCTTAGGTTGGTAATGCTTTCCGAGGGCAGGGGCAGGGAGCGTTGGATACCTTTGTGAACAGCACATGGCAGAGAATCACAGCACAGGTGGTTAGACAGGTTCTTCTGGGTTTTCGCTTAACCCTCCACCACTGACCTGTAGCATAGCTGGAAGCAAAACCCCTGCTTTATGCCTCAGCCTTGCTATGTAAAATGGAGATACTTGCCAACCTTGTGCAAGTCTTTTGCAATCTAGTCGGTGTTAAAGGCTCTCCTAAGGACACTGCAGATGATGGAAGTACTACTTCTCTTTTTAAGGCATGTTTGCCATGTGTTGCAGTTTGCCATCTGTTACATAATAGCTTTTGCTTTGATTTTATGATTCTATTTTATACATTCCCCAGATGAAATCACTATAGGCCTGTGAAATGATTGACCTATGCAATTGGGGTGGCAGTGCTAATTTTGCCTTTCAGATAGCTGAGTGAGGAAGCGGACCAAAGCAATCTGCTGTGTGAACCCGTAATGTACAGACAGTGGTCGGTACCTTATGTAGCAAGAAGTTATGACAAATACTTGGGAAAGCTGCTTTTGAGGTTGGACCCAATTCTCGTTGAACACACTTGGGATTTCATTGCTTGCGAGCAGTTCCCCAAGGCTTGCCAGCAGCCCCGGTCCAAAGTCAGCTTCTTTTTACATAACCAGAGCTCAGCGTGTTTGTGTTGATGTTGCATGCGAACACAAATCCCATGGAAGCAAACGCTCTGCTGTGTATGCTCCCTGCTATGGGAGGACGAGAGTAGAAGCAATGCATGTGTGACAGAAGATACTATCTTGTGTAATACCTAACAGGGAAGTACTCTGAGGCAGTGGTGATGAGATCAGGATAGTAAGTAACACTGAGCTGAGCAGGAATTGGATGCAAGTCTTTAAGGAGGCTTGACTGTCTCAGCCATACCACATACAGAGGCACTGGAGGTTTTGTGCTCTTCGGAGTAAATTTCTTTTGCACCCTTTGTAGCAGAAGGGAAAGGCAAGAGACATGTATTGAGAAATAGTAAGACTTTATCTGAATCCAGCTTCCCTAAAGCCAGTCTGCTCTTCTGGACTAGAGAAAACTGTGCGTTCTGTAGGAATGGATAATCTACTGCCTCTTTGCTGCTCCTTTGGCTTCTCCACCCACGCCCACTCTCTTCCTTGTTCCCTCCTGGTCTTTGTAAGTGGTTTAAAAGTGATCCATTTCAGTAGGGAGCTATTTGTTTGCAGAGTGCCTAAATTGTACTGGATTGCTTCTGGCTATTTATGCTGATTGAACTGTGCTTGTGTTTCCAGACTCATGCAAAAATCTGGTTTTAATATAGATGCTTAGTCTTATAGCACTGGTGTCGCTAGACCAGTGATGTCTTCCATCTGCAGCTGGACAAGCCACCCTTTTCGTTCCACAGGTCTGCATGAATTTGGTTGGGCACCCCAAACTAGACATGCATCCAAGTTTCCCAAGCACCTGAAAACTGCTTGCAGACTTCTGAAAATCAGCCCCTCAGGTGTTATTCAGTGCTGTAGGGCTTTTCTGATGACTTTGGTAGGATTTGTTTCAAACCCTTCAAAGCATTCGGGTAATTCTGGGAAGTAGGGATGGCAGCAAAACCAGACAGAGCCAAGCCAGTGCGATTTAAATGCAGTCATCTACATCACTCATCTACAGTGATAAGAAAATGAAATCTATGTTTCACACCTTTGTAATTCTAAAATGTTTGTGTATTAGAAGGATGAAATGACAGTTGCCTTCACTGTGGCTTCTTCTCACAGTACTGCCTCTATTTCTCTTGTCCTGGAGAGCTGACAATCCATACTGATTTTCTCTCACCATGAACCTGTATGCAGCTTAGCAAAATAAGTACCTCAACTTAATAGCCTCTCTGCAAGCTACTTTAACCACAAGTAATGGCTGTTTGCCTGGCAATATCTTGTTCTTCAAATTGCAGAGAAAATTTTTATGCAAATCAGGCTTTTTTGTTTTTATAATTGATTTGCTTATTATTATTATTATTGTTATTGTTATTATTATTATTGTTATTATTATTATTTATTGTGGTAAGCCTAATAAATGGAGTGTGCATGGCCCACGGGGTGTTATATCCTATGTGTGAAGTTTTATTTATTTTTTTTTTTTTTATTCAAACCCTCTATATTTGTGTCTTGTTTTACCTGAGAGACTTTAGAGCTGCTGAATGGTATGACCTTGCAGGTTAATGACAGCTCTGGCATAGAGTTGCAGTGCATCTATCTATATCAGGACAGAGTAGTTAACAAGTTATTGATAGTCAGATGAAGTTGCGGCGTGAACTCCAGCCAGCAGAACATGGTGGCTTTCTAATACAGGGCTTGAGTGGACCATCCTGGTCAGGGAATAACTGTACCTGTATTATTTAAAAAAGATACTCTCAGGGTGCTGGAAACTGTACAGATAGTAAATCTACTCGAAGGCTGCTGTTTCTGCAGATAGGTTATCTGGTCTCCCCACTCCCCACTTTTTCTGCTAAAAGTGTTCCTTACACTCTTACTGACCATCACTGTTTTTCTGTTGTGGGTGTCACTACTGAAGGAGCTTGCTTTGGGGAATAAATTTCTTCTCTGTGTCTGTGAGGATTTTTACTTTATTTGCCAGCTTTATGCTGACATACATGGAGAATAGTTTGCCCAGCGTTCTTAAAATTACTTCCAATTTGAATGGAGCAAAAGCAATAGATGGTCTAACAGGAGAGATTGCATCTGCTGAAGAACTACGATGACCTTCCACCAGTGGGTACAGTGACTTACCAGCGATGCGTGTTGCCTGAGGCACCGAGGATGCTGGGCCTGGGGTGGACCTGGCCTGCTGGCCGCGTTGGCAAGTTCGAACTCCAGGTGAAGGCGGGCTTGGCCATAAGTGCAGCCTCCTGTAGAGAAATAGGCTGTGATGGGGCACGCCACCATCTACAATCAGCTTGTCCCTGCAAATCCTATCTCATACTGGTGTAATTCATGCGCGCTGTGGGGCTTGCTGTGGTGCATGCACCCACACATAAATACAGTGGGGAAGAAAACTACCCTGTGAGCGGGGCTGCGAGGACCAGCTGCACACAGAGGATCAGTACCCCGGAGCCCCTGGGCCACCTCTTTGATCCAGCTGCCTTTTGGTGGCTGTTTTGTGCCCTTCTCCTCTTGTAAATAACTCTGGCTTTTATTTGACCTATCTTTGGAGTGATTTTCCTCTAAGCCAGACCTTTCGGTGTCTCAGAAACTCCGCAGCACTTAAAGGGAACACAAAGAGATGAGATTTTCCTCTTGGTCATTTCAGTGAATTTAAGCTTGATTGACAAGCCCTGTTCTAGTGCTGGCAACTGGGATTTCCTAGGTGTAAGCGTTAATGGATTTTGCGTTAGCGCTTTACGCGTAAATCCCAGCTTCTGCAGCCGAGTAGCTGTTGTCCCCCAGGTGAGTCTGTTGTCTGGCAGCCTCCTGGCCTTTCCAGGGCCGGGGTGGATATTGTCTTTCCTCTTTTTTTCCAGGAGGCAGCAACGTGTTTCCAGTTGTGCTTTATCTTAGAAACTAGATAGAGCAGCAGGGTTGTGCCTTTGTGGTATGCTTGCTAGTATTTTGTCCAGTTGTTTCTTAATTAACCTGAGCATCAGCAGCTTCCACCACGTACCCTCCTGAGCATTTCCAGAGTTTGATGGGTTCTGTGTTTCAGAGCTATTTTGGTGTCAGGTTAATCCTGCCAATCATTACTCATTTTCTGCTTTCTCCTGAGGGGAGTGATTTGTTTCCTCATTTAATGCGTGTTCCTTCTCCATCTCCCCATTTAACTTGCAGAATTTGAAAACGGTTGGCAAGTGTATCCTGAAGGCTGAGAAGGAGAAAGTTGCCAAAAGCTTGGAGCTGTTGAACTTCCTCCTCAAAACTGTGACAGATCAGGTGAGTGTGTGACTCAATGTGTGGCAAATGGCTGTTCTTCTTCGTACCACTGATGCCTCTTTTAAATGTCATGCTTGGATTTTACCTTGTGACTGCTCCATCGCTACATCCCACCTCATTTCTTATCGAAGGTACTCCTGGAGGGAATGTGTAGCTGGGTTTGAGGACAGAAAGGCCCTCATGTCTGAAGGAGTGATCCATAGCTCTTGTGAGCTGATCTCTGAGAGCTTATTGAAGGATTTGTGCAGTGTTCCGCAAATGCACTGTGGCATCTTCTTGCTTATCAGCAGAAATGCAGCCTGGGATACAGAGGGGGTGAGCTGGGTTTTGTCGCAGATGATTGCTCTGTCCTCTCCACTGAACTCCAGAGACTGTAGTTTCCAGAAACTGCGACTTACTCTGAAGCTTGGTGAGCAGGAGTGAAGCTTTGTTCTGGGGCTTTGTTTTCCCTAATGAAAAATGTCTTTTTTGAACGTGAGAAGATTTTCTGTAGGTGACAAAATAAGTCTCCAACATGGTTTTATTTACTGGAGCAAAATAACAGAAGCAGCAGAATTGCTGAAGCCCAGTTTCCTGCTGATAAGCACTGAGCTCACACCACAGCCTGCTTCTTTGTGAAGACCTAATAGGAAAGTGCGTGGAGGAGAGAGATTATTTCCAAGACTTTTGTAGGAACTGAATAGCCTTTGAGACACCCTGTTCTGTCTGGTTTTACTGAAATTATCAAGTGGGTTATGGAAGGTGTAGAGGCAGCCAGAGGCAGCACGATTGTGTCCTTTAGAAACCAGACTGAAAATTATGCTGCTTTTCCTTTAGATAGGTGCATAGTCACGTGTCTTGGACTGAAAATGAAAGAAGGCCAAAGAACCTTTCAGTCTCTTTTATGCTAGTGCAATTCTAGCTGTTAGACTCATGTCCCTCATGCTACAGACCCAGTTTTCAAGCAAACCCTGTACCTAATGGTGTGGTGTGACTCATCAATTTTTGCCCCCAAAGTGAAGTGGTATTGCAAATGGGCTCAGGGCAGCAGCTTGGAGCAGCCGGGCGGGATTGATTCTTCTTGCCGTAGTCTTATCCCAAGGATGGCCTGTGCCCTGCTGCTGCGAGTGCCCCTTCTGCGTTCACTCTGCACATTGTCTGTTTGTACTTGTCTCTTGCAGAAGCTGTGTGTGACGTTGACGGAGTTGGACAAAGTGCTGGTAGCTCTGAACCAGCCAGAAGGCATTGGGAAATCAGCACGTCTCGACTCTCTCTACTGGAACGTCATGCACTGGCTGAATTATATGTATGTATGCTTGGCACTCCGGCTTCTCTGCTTACCTGGGGACTGACTGCCTGTCCTGCTTGTTTTCACTGATGTGGGGAAGTAGGAAGAGAAAGGAAGTCAAGGCACTGAGCTCAGTCTGGAGTTTGAGTTAAATGGGTTGGTGAGGTTGAAACGCTTGTTGTTTTGCTTGTTTGGAACAATGCTAGGCTCGTTGTTGTAGGTGCTTACATGTTAGGATCGGTCCTTGATGGGAAAGGGTCGTAAGGCATGTCTGATACCTGAATTGTGTCTTGCTAGCAGAGGTGAGACAGCTGATCACCTAGGGACAGAGTGCCTGCTTTCAGCAGTCCCAAGTGGTGGCCTGGTTTAGGAGCCATTGCCAAAGTTGTAGAGGAATTTCTAGGCTAGGAGGAGTCACTAAGCTCCTGCCACATCACTGAGGATTGACTGCAAACGTGAGGCTGGAGGGAAGGAGTAGCTGTCCTGGGAAGGGACTGGATACCAGAGAGTACATGCCAGGACCTTCAATCTTCTGCAGTGATTTTTGGGCTCCTTAGCGTCTGGATATGCAGCCTGATGCTTGGAGTGGTTGCCTTGCAGCTCTGAAAGCTGGAGAGTGTGGAGTGTTTATGCTTTAGTGCTCCTGCGTTCAATGGCAGCTGGATTTGACTTTTGCTCCAGGGGGAAAAAAAAGTGTAGGATCTTTTTCTGCTTTCTATCAATAGCTTGCAATCAGAACTGTTTCCCCTCGCTGCTGGCAGTATTTAGTGAGACACGGCATTAGGGAATGCTGGGTGCT
>Ga0181612_130592_pt1 | contig 14653 bp, 6 predicted proteins | sample HoacroProtozoa21_FD_119630 | JGI IMG/M metagenome (GOLD analysis project Ga0181612, IMG submission 119630) | Hoatzin crop microbial communities from Cojedes, Venezuel. Combined Assembly of Gp0051906, Gp0051904, Gp0051908 | reverse complement strand
TACCAGTCTGTGATTCTGTGGTCCGTGGATGCTAGATTTCCATCTGTCATTTGAGATTACCTTCAAATCCCCTGTGCTTCTGGCACTCCCCTGTCACGACGTGTGCTCAGCTTTGCCCCTAAGGGCCGTGTACTCTCTGTGTGTAAGGGCTGCAGCACGGTGCACATCATGTAGGAAACAAAAAGCCCCTTCTGACTGCACGGGTGGTGCAGGCTGCTCTTGCCTGGAATTCACTCTTCCGCTCCCTTGTTCGGTTTAATTGTCAGTTCAGACGTAGCCACAAAAGATCTGTCGTGAACAGCTCCATCCCACTCCTTCAGTGAGTGAAAACCCCCATTTAAGTCATTTGCAGTGTTGTGGGTATCTAATTATTTTGAATGTTCTGTTTATCTGTGCTTGCGTTCCTTCCCAGCGCAGTCGGCAGGACTGTCTGAAGCTGAGGGAAGAGGATCCCAGCTGGATGCTTTTGACCAGCTCAGCTGTTCTGTTTATTTCTGTTTGCAACACAAAAGCTCTGCAAGTCAGTTAAATGCTTGATGAATTTCTTTCCTACAGTAGGGAGATGATGCAGGGACATGCAGGTCAAAACAAGAGGTGGGTTCAGTGTGTGGATTCCAGCTTCTCGTAAAACATTTCTTTATACATGTGCAAGATTTAGTTACTTAAACTATCTAAACTAACCTAACAGCCAGGTTTGAGGGGATTCACAAGGCAGAAAGGAAGACTGGTTTTGTATGGACTAGAAAAAGTTATAGTGAAGAGGGACCCCAGAAGGAAAAGTGCAATAATCAAACCAGGATGTGACCACCTCCAAGGAGGAAAAGAAAAAAGAATAGCTCTGAGCAGATTTGACTGACACGGGCTGTCAGAGATGGAGGGGGGAACTGGAGATGACCCTTGAGATATGGGGCCAAAAATATGGCGTTGTGGGTGTGACATTTCTAACAAAGAACTAGGGGAGAAGACAGAGGATGAATTAAGCTTTTGATTTCATTTGCACTAAGCTTGGGATGTCAGGGAACCTTTCAGAGGGAGCTGCCAGTGGGACAGCACAACCTGGAAATGTGAAAGGAATTCAGTTTTTTCAATGGCTGGAAAATTTTGGAGCCTGAATGAGATGGCAGCAAGGTTGTTTTATATGATGTCTCTGGTGCATAGTTCAAAAGAAACTGGGACACAGCTATGAATTCACTGCACTTAGAGGGAAAGAGGGGAAAAAAGCTAAAAAAAAAAGAAAAAAAAAGGCAGCTGTATAGCTTCCTAAAACGACGCCCTGGGGCCTGTTGGCAGAGCTTTTAACGTGTGTTCCTGCATTTTGCTCATTTTGTTAGGAAATGTTGAGACTGGTTGTCGTCTTGCAGACTGCATGATGTACCCAAACTCAGCTTTGGTCAGTCTTGCTTTCCACTGCCCAATAAAGACTTGGTACATTTTAGAGGTTTAACTGGGTTTGCACTTCTCTTTGGTGACTCTTGAGCACTGTAGATATGGCATCAATTTGTCCTTTTTCTCCAGTCCTGCTTGGAGGGACAACTGTTCTGCTCAGTGGGACAACAGGAGGTTTAAAATGGATTAAAATTGGGTAAAGTGCCAAGGTGCCAATAAACAATAATGGAAAGAATAAAGCTTTCAGATATAACTCATGAAAAATTTGGGTGGACAAGAGGAAAACGCAGCTGCATTTTTGGATGGAAATCCTGACAGGTCTATCAGTTAAGATGAAATCTCACATTACACAGTGTTTGTAGTCCAGAAATTCCTCTAATTGCTTTGCTGAACTCCTTACAGACTGATTTGCAGATTAAATTGAAATCATTTTCTTCTCTGCTGAAATGTCATTTTTGCTAATAATGGACATTTTGAAACAGGAAATTAATAATGTGCAATCCATTTGAAATTTTAAAGGTGAGTTCATGGAGGCAGAATGTAATCTGACAAGCAGAAGTGAGGTTGTTACCTGCATTCCTCTGATAAACGTCATGGGGTGTTTAATGACCATGGGAGGGTAGGTCTTTGTGCTGAACTCATCCTTGTGGATTCAGATTGATTTTGAGGTATTTACACCAGCGTTTGTCATACTGAGGGTTTAAATTCATTGCGCTTCAGTTTTTGGGCAGGCTTTCCTCATCCCTGTCAGGGTTTACTGACATCAGGCTAATTGTTTCCTTACTGCCCGAACAGGGAGAGTGATGGTTTTGGGGTTCTTTTACCCAGCTTCCTGGAACAGGACCTGCTGTGCAGGGTCTGGAGGAACCCGCTGCTCTCTGACCTCCACAGCAAAAGCTCTGCGGAGAAGACCTATGGGAAGTAAACAACATCAGTTATGGTTTTAAAAGGTCCAAACATACGAATCTTTTTTACAGCATGGGTACTAAGCTGTCAGCACCTATTGAAAAGGTGCTACTTTATAAAATACATTTCAGGAGACCAAACTTTTTCTCACCAGCAAAATAATTAGAAAACTACCTAGTTACTTAACTAGGCCAAAAAATGTTTCAACTTTAATAAAATGGAGGCGTAAAAGCTTCAGATATTGCTTCCAGTAAAGATAAGTGCTGTTGAGCCTTTCAATAACAGCAGCGTCAACACGACTCAAAATATAAATAATTAGTAGAACTTGCAGTCGCTTGGCTGAATTGCAAATTTAATATAATTTCATTGATTGTCCCCATAGCTAATACACATTTTTATTTATTTGGGCAGAGATGGGGGAGCGAGCAGAGCTGGGAAGCCCTTACCTTAAAGTAGCTCAGATTGATTTTTACTTAACTTTCTCAAGGAATGCTGAATAGTTTAACAGGAATGGTACCCAAGTGATTATGATGAGAAAATAATTGCACCATTAAAAATATTCACCGCCTGGGATTTATATCTGAGCATTTGCCTTACGTGTGCATATAAAATGTTCTGAACAATAGAAACCAACATGTAATTGTAGGTGTTTAAGAGCTGTTATAATGAAACAATTGCTTACATGTGAAATCAGACTTTACAATGTTCAAAAAGAATATATATTTAGTCTCATAATAATTTATGATATTTCTGTTCGGTTATAATCTCTCACTATACTGATGCTTGTTTCAATTTTTCAGTTGAGTTGTTGATTCTAAGCTTACAAAACGCAAGGACTGAAGTGCTTTGTGCAAACTGTGTTTGCGTGTGTTTATTACAGGTGATTGGAAAGTTTTTGATGTAGGGAAGTTCTTATTTGTCGAAATTAGAAATTTTGGACAAATGTTTAAAGGAGATGTCTGTTACAAAGGCTTCTCAGGTTCTGGCTTTGTGTGTGCAGCAAAAAGGTTGAGGAGCCCTTGACAGCAGCAGCCCTTGCACTGGTTTTATGAGACCGCAAGTTAAGCCTCGTGATTTTGGTGGTTACCACTCCCATTAGCCTGTTTAAAACGTCTAGAGAATTTTGGTTTCTAGCAATATGTGGACACTAAAAAATTCCCTACCCAACCACATGTAGAGCATAGGAGCTTGCTTCTGTAATCCTTTTTCTTGGACAACTTAAAATCACTCCATGTCCTTCTTAGGGGTCTAGAAGCTGCAGATTGGAAGCCAGTCATTTCATTTATACACACGGGGGGAATACTGATCGCACAGTATCTTGGCTGGCGAGCTGCTGGGAAATCAGACATCTCAAGGAATGGTGATTTAACATTGGATATCCACAGCAATTACCTTACCACTGTGTTTTTCTCCTGTCCCTTCCCAAAGTCATGCACAGTTGTTCCAGCTCATCCTTACAATGGGCAAAACTCGGTGGTGAAATATGAAACATTTTGTTAAGCAGAGTTTTTTCTTTTCTGGCCGGCCTCATTATAAGCGTGAGGTGGTGCGTGCGATGCACCCAGTAACAGGTACATAAGAACAGGCGACTGCTGGTAAACAGATGTGTTTATCTTCGTGACATTGCAGCTGGACAATTAACACATCTTGTTTACTGGATGACACCCGGGTCACAATTCTAGCCTAGGAGACATCATTACTTACTTGCTGATATTTTTTTACTGAAAAGGGTTGCAACTCGAGCCCAACATGGCAGATGAAATTGTTGTTTATATATAAAATTGACCATATTAGTCCCTGGAAATTAGCATAACAGATACGAAACTCCTGCTTGAATTTCAAGACAGCTTCCTTTTGCAGCCCCCTATGGATCATATTTGAGGTCGTTAAGTCATTAGCAGGCAGCAGGGAAATTGTAATTTTGCTTTTCTTCAACCTAACTGTTCCTCTGTGCAGCCCCTTTTCTACTCACGTTGCCACTTCTACTCAAGTTGATTACTAACACGATCTCTGAATAAACTTACTGGTTATACAAGAAAATATGAGAATCTGAGTAAAGCCGTTGAATCTACATTTATAAAATTATCTCGCTGGACTTAATTATCACTATCCTGCTGGATGCTCTGATTCCACACTTGCTTATCCCTTGACTTTGTTCTCTTGTTTGATAATACAGCTTCTCATAATCCATGTAAGCCTTGCAATATATTTCACTCACTTGCTGACATTTCACTTTGTTGTTGATATGCATCACCAGCTATCCCAAAAATGCCTGTCAATTAGTCATCAGTCTGCAGAGCGTTATTAGAGCTAGGGACTAAGCACCCGGCTTTCAAATGAGGCAGCATTTATCAATTTGTGTGACTCACTATGAAAAAAAGAAATCATACTGTGCTGTTGCCAGCAGCCTTTAGGATGGTTGGAGTAGAAGGCAAACTCTGGACCAAATCCTACCAGAGCTTTTGGAGATATCCTTCAGCTTCAGTGGGTTTTGGGTCCTTCTAGCCTTATCTGTTCTGATTCGCCAATTATTCTGTCTCATGATTAAAATAAGTCTGGAATCCACTGTGGCCTTTAAACGCTGTTTTGAAAATCAGAATTTCCATGAATTTTAAGAACGTGAGCTGGCTGAAGTGACTGCAGATATATTGTAGGTTAACTTTTCTTCAGACTTTGGAAGACATTAAGAACTGAAAAGCCACTTTTTGGTAATCATTTCCCCACTTGTCCATGCACAATTTCATGCTTTCCATCTGTTCTACACAGTGAAGGGTTTTTTTTATGGGAGCAGCCTACTTCTGCAAGAAGGAGGAGGCTTCTGAAAACTGACAGCAACAATGACCGCGGGTGGAGAGTGAGCTTCACGGCACAGCGCAGCACCTGGGGCAGGGTCCTCCTGCTGCTGCTCCCTCCCACCAGGCTTAGCTGTGTCAGAGGAGAAGCCAAGAAAGCATTTCTCTCTGCTGCAAGAGATATTGGTTCGTTCTGCTGAAGAGAGCAGCTTCCCAGACAGTGGGTTGCTTTCCAGTCCCACTCTCCACTCGTCCATTTGCTGTCAAAGCCCCAAGCTCAGGATTACTTGAGTAATGACTGGCTGTCGCTGGTCAAGGTTGTCCAGGTGTAGCAAATATGTTTTTGTTGGTCATCTAAACATTCGTGTTCTCTGTCCATGTTCATGAGCAGTGTCATAATTATTGGTAGTATTTTTGCTTCCCCAAAATGCATTCCCAGCTGTGCTCTGTCCACGGAGTCTTACGGCTCCGTGTAATGTAGCCAATGAAAGAAACGCTGCGCTGGGTCTGTCCAAATGTGAGGTAGAATTTAAGGGACACTGAGAGTTATATAGGCCCTCAGATTTATGAACCCGGGGAAGATTGTAAAGCTTTTGCTGGCACCAGTATTGTGTGGTGTCTAAAAAGGTGAGTGACATATGTATGAATACGAATGTTTCCTCATTGCTCTTCAGCATACATAGGGCCCATGTACATGCTGCTGACATAACAAGTAGGAGAAATATCTCCAGTTTCTCATTAATTACTGTTCCAGCAAAGCTCCCTGGGAGACTTGAGCTTTGCCTGGCCCCTTAGGACGACCGAGGCAACGTAACCCCAGAGCTGGCTCAGAGCTGCTCAGAACAGAAGCTGACATGAACGCTGTCAGTCTGGGGAGTAATTGCCAGATCCTGGCTCCAGGGAAGGCACAAGTGGCATGGGAGGGGAGGTTGAGGCTTGTAAGAGATTTGTTCTTGTGCTGCTGTTTGAGGGACAGGAATGGGCAGGTTTTAGGACACCCCCTCTTCACACAGGCATGAGCACAGGCAGGTGATGAAATGGTCCACTCTGTCTGCACTCAGGGATGGCTCTGCTTTCAACAAAAGTTTATTTTAAATGTACATGTTTCTAACCTAAATGTGAGTTGCTATAATTTTTCTCCTTGTCTGAGAGTCCAGAGCAGAATTTTTATGTCAGACACAAGTTAAAGAGGCTGCCAAATTTTTTTTTTACTTCTTTATGAAATGTGTTTCTTGGAGGGAATGGGTTTTGACAGGAAATTCCTGGTCTGAAAGAGCCAGAGGAGGAATTTAATTTCCATCTTTCTCATTTGGGATATATGTTCCGATAGATATGGTAGTCATTTTTGAGAAACATACGATCTCTAGTTTTTTTCCAGATCCCTTTTCATCAGGATGCAAAGAAAAAAACCGAAACCCAAAACCCTTGAAAAATTTTTGTAAGACAACAAAGTCATCCCATCCAGACTTATTTGACTATGCTCGAAGGTCTTTAAGGGATGTAATCTTTCATGGTACCTTCTTCAGCCCTTGTTTTTGACAACGCGGAACATTTACTCTCTGTGGTGTTTGATGAGTAATGATATTCGATGAGTACTCAAGTGTTGGTTGCTGCAGAGGTGGAAGCTTAGTGCAGAAATCAGAGGCAAACAAATGCCAGTCATGAACTTGTCACAAGTGAGGAAAACTAGATGTGTAATTAGTAGAGATGTAATTCAGAACCCTACAACTGGAGTGTCAAATTTATGCATGTGTAATAACTTTTTATCTGTTTTGTATTTTATTGGTTGGGTTTTAGGCAGGCCAGAAGCGCAGCAGGAAGGGCAGTGGCAGCAGGCAGTGGAGTGGCTGTCACCACTGTCAGGAGCTGCTGGGGACTGCGCCTGCCCCAGAAGCGTTCGAAGGCCATGGCCACCACTGGAAATTGGACTTGAGAGTCAGGATATGTACATACAGACATGTTATCTGTATGTACAAACACACACACGCATGCAGCTTGCATCAGGGGTGACTTATTGTGGGAGCAGTGCTGCTGCAGCAGCGGTGCTGGCATTGCGTGTCTGCTGAGCCCTGCAGTAAAGATACAGACATACAAGCTGCTTTTTTTACGCTATTATTTCCTCAAACAGCTCAACTAAGCTGATAAAAGCATATCTGTACCTACTCCAGGGGTTCCCGTGGCAGAGCTAAGCTGGCTTTGAGATGCAATTTGTATGTATGTATGTATTTATTTGTTTATTTAACATCCATAACCAACACAGCTGTTCCAGCAAAGCTTTACAGGGTAGCCTTAACCTTGGTAAAATGACCAGTGTACAGCTAACCTTTGCACAATGCCATATTTTAGGCAGGGCACACTCCATTCCTGATGGGATGTTCAATGTAACGTAGTACAGCAATCTGTCAGTCAATAAAAATGCGATTTCCTCCCCAGGCTGTATGTGTGCTCACCTGTTACGACAATATTGAAACGATGCCAGTTGCATCGTGTTTGTAAACAGTGCCAGATTGGGACTGCATGCTCCATTCTGTAGGATCGTGCCTGTTGAGGGATGTGGGCATCACTCAGTTAACCAGCTCCCTTTGTTTTCCCTGGATTTCTCCTTGGCGTTTACTCCTGGGGAGGCTGATCCTGCCGGCAGCTTTATTTGCGGCTCAGGAAAAAGACCCACTTTAATACGCTGACGCTGTATTTATCATCATCTTGCTCTCCTTGAGAAGGAAGCTGCAGGAGCTGTGATGGATGGAGGATGACTCAACCAATTTTCCTGTGGTTTCTGTAAGTGGCATTCTCCGTCTTTGGCAGAGAGACACGGTGTAAGTTCTCGTGGCTGTGCTGCACAGTGGAGCTCTGATCTCTTGCTCTTTACTCTCCCTACAAATAACCATTGCCTTTTAAAAGAGATTTTGCCTGGTCAAGTACTGAAGTTGCTGTACCGTGGTGTTTGGCAATGGTTCAGAAGAGAGCCTGCTCCTCATCCCTCCCGCCCCTGGTTCTCAGGGGTAAAAGTACTGCAGCACCAGGTCAGGGTCCTGTAGAGCATAAATGCCCCAAATAATTTAGTTGCAAATTAGATATACGCATTCTGGGAAGAGGATACTAATGAATTCACATTAACAGAGAGCTCTGTCATTTAGACTGAGTTCTGGTAACAGCTACCCCTTATTTATATTAATATGATTTTCAGTTATTTCCCATGTATTATCGCTAAGGAGACATATTATTAGATAAGAATATTAACGCGTTCCCTGAAGAACAGAGTTCCGTATTGTCTTCCTATTTGTTATGCCACTTCGCTTCTCACCGTGGAGTTATTCTGTCCCCATCTGCCTCACATTCCTTCTAAACAAAGCTCCCAGTGAATAACTCCAGATAGACATAACGTTCCTCCGGCTTGTCTGCAGTGGCGTTTCCCGGTGCCCGTGGCGAGGAGGGCTTTCTCAGCCACTTGCTGCCTCCCTGCTCGTGGTGGGCACAGGAGCTGGCCCTGGCCAGACCCTGCTCTGGGGGTGGTGGCACGGCAGCGGCTGGGGGTGCATCTTTGCGGGGACATGCCATGCATCTCCCTGCTTGGAGGGCTGTGCCGAGACTGGTGGAAGGTGGTAATGGGCCTGGAGACTTGGACCGTGGTAATTTGGCTAATCCCCTGCTGGATGCGTGGCACTAGGAAGTGACTTTTTCTCCTGAGTCAGATGAATGAACACAAAATGTGACTGTTCCCTACTGGCTGCATTGTATTAAGTGCTGAAAAAAACCCCAGAGATTAAATAACAGCTCCAGAAATCAATATCCTAGCTACTTATTGGGGGTTTTCCCCCTCTTCTAATAGGCAGTGAAGATATAAAAGCCTAAAGCTGCAGTAAAAAAAGTCAGAAGATGAATATTCTGCTTTCAGATTTGACTTTCATTGCTTTTTTTAGAAGAAGGAAATTTCTGTATACAATTTAGAGAATTGTGTATTATGAAATGATAATGAAGTAACTTTGGCAGCAGGAAAATAACTAGTGTGCTAACTGCTATTCTTGGTTGGGAATTAATCTTCTCTTTGCACTGTGAGGCTCAGCTATAAGTTTTAACAAGAATAATTTGGGATCTGCTCAGAAACAGCGATGTCTTCTTGCAATAATGAAATATCTCCTAATCAAGTGAGAGACCCATGGAGGAAATCCTGATCTTCCTCAGCTAGCAGCTTTAGAAATCTTGCCTTTCAAGATGTTTGATGAAATAGGTAAGTCTACGGAATTAGCTAGAGCAGATTGTAGATTTGGGGTTAGAATGGCCTCCAGGATTGGTCTAACTTGCACCAGAGCTGGGTACAGCCCTCTTCTTCCCCGAAGTGGGCTGCATAACCAGGCCTTTTGGTATCTTCGTGCCCCAGTGTGCCAGGCAGATCAGGTCTGATGGAGAAAATCAAAGCCAAGCTTTCTCCCATCACTTCTGAAATGTTACTGCCCCCCCCACACTAAATGTGGTGCCAGATGTGACTAGTGGCTGTTAATCAGGAGTTATTTTTAGTTCCCACTCCCTCAAAAAATAAAAGAGCAATAAAACCCAAGGCTTCTCAAAAGAAAAGGAGAAAAATGTCAGTCTTATTGTGCAGAGAGTAATGTTGGGGAGATGCACTGCTGGGTCGATTTCTCCCACGGTGTACAGTCAGGCTCGTGGTGACGTGCAGGTGCTGGACTCATCCGGGCGGATATCCATTAGGTTCAGCTGTTTCGTGTTGACATAAACTCAAGTGCTCTCAACAGGGGCTTGTTGTGCTGAGGTTGTCACCTTGAGTAATGGCTGCTCATGTGATAACTCAATGTAACTATTGGATAGCGAATGACTTACCGAGGCTTTTTGTCGAACCACTGTACAGCACAAATCCAAGTTATTATAAATGGCGACCGGTGCCTGTTACAATGAATCAGAGCACTTCTTGCTCCCTGGAATTCCAGCATGTTTAATTTACACCCGTAATCAGAGAAACCCATTGTGATTACAGACTTATTTTTGCTGTTGGAGGTGATGGTGTTGAAATGCACCTCTAATGATCTTGCTTTCAAAACTCTCCAAAATTTCTTGCAGCCATCCCAGGAGAATCCAGCTGGCCAGCACATGGCAGGGCACAGGCTCAGCCCTGCTGTCCCTGGAGACAGCACACCCACCAGTGTGGAAGTCCTGCCAAATTCCCATAGCAGCTAAGGAATGCAGCTTACCTTGCATGGGTACATCCTCTGCACTATGTAAAGCAATAGGTTGCACTGCTGCTTTTGGAGCTTTCTCCCCAAGTGCTGGCCTTTGGGACCCAAAAAGCAATGAGGAGAGACTTGCAAAGAGGAGAGGTGGCAAATGGAGCAGGCTTGTGGTCATGAAGGCATGGAGCGGGTTTGAGGAGTGACAAGACTGAGGCCCCAGAGCAAGTCTGTCCCTCTGGTCCAGATTTCTGAGGAAGCGTTATTGCTCTGCTGGTCAGCAGTGTCAAATTGACATTTTGTTGCACAGCTTTTTCTTTTGGGGATGCAATATGGCACCTGTTTCTGGTTTTACTAATGTAGGCTGGATACATTTCCCTAACAGCAGTCAGGACATATGGGTTTGAGTTCTCCCTTCGGCTGTGGCCTTTTTACGGCGTTCTCGAATCTGATCTGGAGGAAATTTGCACAGGGCGTTGTACAAGGCATTCACACAGTGCACTTGTCTTGAGATTGTGGGTGGCAAAACGGACTTGCATGGAGAGTGATAAAATATCTCTGGTGTCTCTATTACACTGGTGATGGGGGGGTCCTCCCAAATGAGTATGAAACCTAGGTGCTGACTGCTTTGTTTTTTTCTAGAGCGGACCAGCATGTAGGCTAATTTGTAGCCTTAGGTATTAGTTTTGCCCCAGACTGTGCTAGCAGCAAATGATGGTGTCTCCCATGTTTCTAGGCTGGAGAGATACTGGAGGTGGGTGCACTGGGAGAAGCCTCTCACTCAGAATGCTGCATTTGGGGAGTATTTGCTCAGTAGTGATTCTGGGAAAAGAGACCTGGACAGCCTGATGTGCAGGACTGCCGTAGACTGATGAGATTTTGCCCCATGTGCTCACTCTGACTCTACAGAAATGATCCTGCGGAGTGGGTTAGGCAGAAGAGGGGATGAATGGTTGGTCTTTGAAATTATTCTATATTTAACTCTAATGGCTTCTGAAGAGCATTTGCATTTGCTCCCTCCAGGCTTCTTCCCATGCTTCAATTCTATTGTGATGAAAGGAAAAGACTTATTTTTTTTCTTTTCTGATTTACAATGGGAAATAATTTCATTATAGTTTAGTGTTACTTATCTCATCTCATATAGTTTAGCAGAACACTTACTTCTGCAACCGAATTCCCACCGCACAGTCCACAGACCCCGGATCTGGCGATTTCAGCAGCTTTAGATGAATTAACACATTTTCTTCCCACCCACATAGTCTTTCTGCAGGAAGCTTCACCCATTTTGTTCCAATGCGGATACGAGGATGGTTGGTGCTTTGCAGGTGTAAAGGACCATTTCTCTTCAGCTCCACCTTGGAGGATTCATGAGGTGAAGTTTTTTTGGTACCAAGTACAGAGTATGAAGTCTGTATGTGGACTTCATTGATATTTCTGAGACTTGTTGATGACCACCTGATTCCCAGCCATTTGTTTGACACAGGTGGCTTGGGGTGAATGACAGCACAAAGGACTGTAAACCAGCTATTTTAATCTGGCTTTTCTACAAGGGGAGGGAGATTGTTTCCTGGCATTCCTCCACAGCTCTGCACAACCTAAAATTAAATTGCTAGAATGCAGCCCTAAGAGATTTTAATTTACATTTCAATAGTCCTAAGTAGCAGTTCGTAAATCTCCTTGTTGGAGTAAGCTTCAGGTTCTGGTTAAGCACTAAGGTTTTTGATACGAGGGAGAAATAGGTGTTTAACTTTGAGGGTTAAGGTATAACTTCCTCTGCTGTGGAAGGGTATGAGCACAGGAACGCTACCCCTCTGTTAGAAGGGTTTAAAAAGTATCAACCCACAGCTTTTAATTAATGCCACCTCAGCTGACGAGTGGCACAGGAGGAGCAGACTTGTGTAAACCAGCGCTGCTCAGCCTGTGTGCAGAGCAGCACTGCAGTCCCTCTTCCCCTCCCATCCCTCCTCCAGCTCGTGTGACTTATTAAAAAAAAGGGGGCCAAAAGGCTCAAGAAGTGTAGTTTCATGCATAGACAGAGGAGGCAGGTACCCAGGAAATCAGGAATACAACCACAACCTTGTTGCCAGGCTCTGTCCCCGGCAGAGCCCTGGAGAGATGCTGCAGTGGCTCCTGGGCTGTGCGTGAGAGGGGCAGCCCTGGACGGTCGTTCCTTTCCCTGAGACTCCCTCATCCTCCTCTGTCCGTCTTCTGAGAGCGGAGGAAGCTCTCCAAGGCTGCTGCTGTTCTGGCCCTCCATCTCATCACTAGGCCCTTTCCGTCCTCCTGCCATGTCCCTATCCTACAGGACTGGATTGCCCTCATTGCCAAGAGGCGGCTAGAAGCTCCATGCCTTTGATGGCTTGGACAATCTTAAATAGTATCTTCTGTGCTGAGGCTAGTGCGAGACAAGATGTATCTGTTGGTGGAAAATACTGAGATATGTTCACAGCACGGGCAGCACAAGGCGTCCAGTCCTGTCAGCTGCCTGGGCAGCTGCGAGAGGTGATGCTGCAGTGAGGAAATGGGTCTGTCAGATGGAGTAAGAAAACAAATTACTGTAATGAGGAAGGAAATCTGTTCCTGGCTTAGTGATGCTTAAAAGAAGCCAGACTGCTGCTTTCTGCAGATCCTTTTCTCTTTTCATCTTCTTCCATTTTGCAAGGGAAAGATTTCCCTCAGTAGCCAGACCTCCTCTGTGCAAGGAGGGTGCTGTGGGGAGTTATGTTCAGACCTGGCAGTGGCTTTTCCAGCCTGGGTCTGTAGTGTCCATGCCAAGGTAGGAGGAGATGTGTACGTGGCCCTGACAACACCTGATGAGGGCACCATAGACTGTAGGGCAATGCTGTGGTGTGTGAGCTGCTGCACCTTTATCTTTACAAGTCTGCTCCTCGGACTGTGGTCAGACATTGGAACAGGCTGTCCAGGGAGGTGGTTGAGTCCTCATCCCTGGAGGTGTTCAAAAAATGTGTAGATATGGCTCTTTGGGATATGGTTTAGTAGGCATGGTGGTGTTGGGTTGATGGTTGGACTTGATGATCTTAGAGGTCTTTTCCAACCTATGATTCTATGATTCTATGAGTCTATTACTGTGGCACATCTGGGACTTGCTCCTGTAGACTGTAGGTGCAATGGATGTCTGTCACATTGCAATGACGATGTCTAAAGGTGGACTCAAACCTGAAAAAAGAAGAGGGAGGAAATCCCAGTGCAAAATCCTTTTAATAAAGTTAGTCTGAAGAATCTCACTGCACAGGCCTTCTGTGGAGTTACTCTTTTTCTACCTTTGTTGCACTGTTTTTTCCTTTGGTAGGAAAAATATATTGCAGTTGTGGATAAAGAACGCTTCCAATGAAACAATGCTGAGCAGCTCTCATCTGGCATCAAAAATACTTTTGCTACAAGCAGTTGAAATGTTAAAAGTTGCATTTCCATAAACTGGAAGTGGATGTTAGAGGGAAGACTATTCACTGGAGCATCAGCACAGAGCTTTCTCAAACAGAAACAAAAAGGTAAGCTCCAAGCATCCACCTGGTTGGAAGTTATAAGGATCTAATTTTACCACTGAGCATGATGTGAGGTGGACTTTCAGGTTGTTCTCCTCTTCCTTCCCCCTTTACCTCCATTTATGCTTTCTTTGTTGTGGTCTGTTGTCCTTCCTAAAGATGGGTTCTGCCCCAGTCTCATTTCCCAGACCCCCATGTGCACCACCTGCTCTGTGAATCCCACAAGGTGTTTCTGTGTGTGCTGGAAATATCAGCTGGGCTGACAGACGGAAGTGCGGTATGTTTACCTTAAACCTAAACCCCAAAGCCTCCAAACCTAAGAAGCTGCTTCCTCAGCAGGACAATTAGTCCTTGAGAGTCACCTCCAAGATGACCCTGGGAGCAGCTACAGATGTTGACAGATGCCATAAGTGCTATATGACATTACAAGAAATGGAGCCAGGTGCCACATGCGGGTTACCGTAAAGAAGTGCCTTGGATGCTTAAACAAAAGTTTACAGCATATGAATGTATGAGGCAGTCGGTGACCTCTGATAGTGTGGCTCTGACTCCCTTAATGCTTGACGAATTGTTCAAGCTCAGTGGCTGGCTTTGGAGGAATGGAGCATACGCTCAGCCCAAGCATAAGCACTTTTTCCAGAATAACACAGAAGTTAATGTGCTACAATAAAAGCAGCTGCTTTATTTAATGACCTGTTTCATCATGTAATTCCTTTCTTTAGCTAAGAAATGCCAGCAGTTTTCAGGAAAGCTGGGAGTGTCCTAGCAATGATGTGCCTGTTATCTTATTGATGAAGGAAGAGAAGAAACAAATGAGAGCTGTAAATGATTTCCCTCAGTGCTGGAGGTGTGCTCTTCTGCCTGGGCCTGGCATGGTGGCTCTCGG
>Ga0181612_123993_pt1 | contig 14653 bp, 15 predicted proteins | sample HoacroProtozoa21_FD_119630 | JGI IMG/M metagenome (GOLD analysis project Ga0181612, IMG submission 119630) | Hoatzin crop microbial communities from Cojedes, Venezuel. Combined Assembly of Gp0051906, Gp0051904, Gp0051908 | reverse complement strand
AGCAAGAGCTAGTGACCGGACAGGGCCAGGCAGCCTGGACCCATCAGAGGAGAGAGACAGCTGTTTATACAGCACTTGATGAGGGTTTCTTTCCTGCAACCCTCTTCCACTAGCTTCAGGGGAAAAAAAAAGTTTTGTTGAAGATGATGTTTCACAGGAATGTGTTGAATTCAGCAATATTTTCCAAGGAGGAAGGAGAAACACTTCAGCAGCATTGCTACACTTAAATCCGTCTTTTTGCTTTTATACTTCACGCTGTTTTAATTATAGCTTTATTCTCATATATGGCATTCGAGGGTGTATTTATGCTTTTTGGATCATCACATCAAAAAAAAAAAAATCCAAATGGCACTGAAAGACAATGTTTTCTGAGATTCAATGATCCCAGTTTCACTCCTCCCCTCCCAGGATCTCGCGTGCCTGGAGGGATGGGTGGCCCCAGCAGCCTGGCAGGATATTTCCCGCCCAGCCCAGATCTTCCCCTCCAGAGTGCCCCATTTCTCACTGTTTTGGGCCCAGCTCCGCACATCTCCCAGGAAAGAGCATTGGAGGAAACAGGGCTTTGGAGATGTTGCAAAACCCCTCCGTGGCTTTTTTTGTTTCTGCTCTATCTGCAGGCATCAAAAAGGACGGAGAGTGAACGGCCAGCAGCAATCGTTTGCCCTCAAATGCTGCACTAAAAGCAGGGGTCAAACCTCAGGTCTCATCAACATTTTTGGGCTCGATGGTTCTTCTCCAGGGTTTGGACTGCTAGCCCAATTCACAAAAAAATTGAAAGGGGAGTTGGAGGGGGCCAGAGATCCCTTTGGTCAAAGGAGGCAAGAGAGTTCTTCTGTTTGTGGTAATACATTACTAGCAGGGTGTTCTATCCATGTGAATTATTTGCCAGCCTGGAAATGGGAAAATTAACCAGGGGAAAGAATTAATCCTCAACTTTAGAAAAGAAAACAACTTGACGTGACAGAGGTCTATTGCTTGGCTCTGTCTGCAGAGAGAAATGGAGAAGCACTGGGAGCGAGCTCTATCCCTGCCCTTGGGAATGTAAAAATACGCTGACTTGTGCACGCAGGAGCCTTCGACTTTGACAGGCAGCGATATGCTGCAGCCAGTTGTATGGAAAGGGAAATTCAATACTTGGGTTTCCAATGTTTCCTTGCTTTCACAGTGTCCAAAGTCATCCCCAGACATTTGGAAGTGCTCAACACCTGCCTCAAAACCCCCTTAACTGCTCCTAATGAGCAGCTGGGGAGTTTGCAGCAGCTCCCTCCTACCGATAACAATATACAGGGCATCCAGAAAATGCCAGAACCAATGGGAAAACACCCAGCTAGATGCTGCAAGGACCTGGTGGGGTCTTGGGTGTTGTGCTGCATTGCTCATGGAGCCTCTTAATTCTGTGACATCCCAACCCAAAACCCTCCACCCAAGTGCTGCCAAACCCGGTGGCTCTGAAATCCAAATGCAGATTTAGCCCTTCCCTGGAGAAGGCTTTGATGGGATAACCCAGTGCCCTCAGATGTCCCTCCTCCCTGTTTAAGCAAAGGGCTTCGTGATCCCACCAGGTCTCAAACTTGCATCTGCTCAGCACCAACCCACACCATGCCGTGGTGGCTCAGACAGGAGAAGAGTCCTTCAGTGCATCTGTCCCACACGGGCACTTGGGAGCACGGGCTTGTCCACAGCCCCGGCACGGCACGGGACTGTTCTGCCCTACAAGGCTGCGGGGATGCAGCGGCAGCTCCCCAGTCCTGCGCCGGCCCCAATATCCCCTCCCTCCTCAGCAACTTTTGCGTGAGGACTAGCGGCGCTGGTGCCAGCCCTCTCCTCCTCTCACACCTTGTCTCCCCTGTCCACAGGGATTTCCAGAGATTTCCATCCTGCTCTCGCCTTACCACCGAAAAGGCAAAAGACACTTCGTGGGGCACTGATGTGCTTTAAACCTCCCTGCTAGGGAGGGCTCAGAACAGCGTTTGAAACCTGTCCTGAAAACATAGAGCAGGCTGTTTTGGGTGGGTTATTCTGCATCAATCCCATCCATCTTTGTTTTACATACGTTGATTTTCCCCCCACCCCATGTTTTAAATCTGACTATAATAACCAGCTGGGCTTTCCTGCTGGATTTATTTATCCGCAGCTGAAGCTCAGAGGTGGGAGATCACACCCAACACGTCCACACAGCTCCAGAGTGAGCGGCAGTGATTTGGGGGGCTGGTTTGGGAAACCAGTGGAGTGTTTCACCATTTCTGGGAACAGCACGTCAGGTTGGATGAGGGGCGTTTTGCAGTCCAGCCTTTCTGCTTTGCTGGCTCTCCGGCAAACCAGCCCCAAAGCCAGAACTTTTTGACAGCTGAGCACAGCTCCAAGTTTTGTTTCTCCTAGCATCTGCAGAAACGTGCCACCAGAAACAGCTGTCTGAGCTCATGGAGAGAGCACAGCGCTGGGAACCAGCCAGAAGTCAGGCTAGCTATTAAAGGAAGGGAGGTGGCAAGTGCTGGGTGTGTCATTAGTGCCACTATTAATGCTGAGGGCTAATAAAGTTAGTAGTGGTGAGAAGCAATGAAAAGAGTCAGGACGTGGGACATGTGATTGGTTGATCCCATGTTGCAGGTCCTTCTAGACTTCATCCTAAACCTTGCAGAGTATTACCAGGTGCTGTGCACAGAATTTACCAGGCTGCATGAGACCCTCAGCAGGGCCAGGAGGACAGCACTGCAGCTCATGCAGTACCTGCCACCCAGGGAAGCCAAGATACTGTACTTGTCCCTCTCGATTTTTTTAGAGATCGCTCAAAAACCACACCAAAAAATGCCCCTCCTCACCCCACGAGGCAGAAGGCAGGAGCCATTTAGCAGCTGGAACTTCTTCCAAATAACAACATGCAGAAGACAGGAACATCTTACAAATGCTAGGGTACAAAAAATGAAGATTACCTCTTCAAAGAGAGAGGAATCACTCCTGGTAGATGGAGCCATGGGGTGCAGTGAACACAACAAGGTTAGCAAGTCCCGTTTACAACACTCTAAGGTCTTATCCTGAGCCCACAAGCTCACCATCTGATCCAAGAGCAGCCCTCAGCACGGGGGCTTGCACCTGTGGAGCTCCTGCAAGTTCCCTATCCCCACTGGACCTCTTTATTTAATTAATGTAAAGGACTCTGGAGGCTAGACCATCACTATGCACTGCTTGGAGGTGCTGTGCAGGAACTTGTTTGCACCCCCAGCACCACAGCAACAGCCAGGGCTGCAGCCCATGCCAAGGACCAAGGCTGAAAAGAAGCCGCATGAGATGTGGTGGGTGCCCACAGGGAGCTGGCACGGGTCAAGGCAGCTCAGCAGCAGTTTATACTGAACTGACATGAACTCAGGTCTGGGAAAATCCCAGCTACCGCGAGTCCTGACACTCCGTGTCCTGGCAATTCCCCTTTTACACTCCATGAGTAAGAAGTCTGTAGGTAAAAATCAAAGATCCTGGAAACTTGTTCCCTATTAAAGTTAATATCCCAAACTTTACAGGTGTGTGTCTCTCCAGGAGAGAAAGCACTATGTTTAAAGTACAACATCAGTTTCTCAGTGCAGAAACAGCTCTTATTTTACTTTTCCGCACGAGGTCCTGGCATGAGTTAATGCTGCTAAGCCCTGCTGTAATAATATATAAAGGAAAGCTCTACCCAGACAGCAAGAAATGTGTATTTTTTAGGGCTAGATGTAAAGTCATCTGCCTAAGAAAAACCATACAGGACATATTTGCAGGTGGCAGGCTATCCAAGGGAAAGTGATTTTTGTTACTCAGCAAACAATGAGCTCCCAGAGCCCCAGCAGCATCTGAAGGCACAAGAGTTTGCTGCATAAAAGCCAGGAGGTGGGCATCCCTTGGGAGAAATAAGCCCCTTATATTAATGCCAAAGCCAGGAAGCAGGCTCGGAGTGGAGCCCAACGGTGACATCCATGCACCCCGGAGGGAGGTACTGCAGGAGACCTGTGTCTCCACACCAGAAAGAACGAGGATGAAACCATGGTTGAGCACAGCGTAAAATGGTGCCTCATGTGAGTTGGGCGGGATGAGGTTCATCAGCCTGGTAATGACCCTGACAAAACCCATCAGCCAAGACTGACGCTCAACCAACACAGACTGAAACACCGGGTACCACGTACCTACAGCCAAAATTGCTTCCTCAGCATCAGGGCTGGTAAAGCTGAGGCTGGATGGTCTACTAAAGGACATCCTCTTGCTCAAGCAGGAATTCATTCTGGGACGTGGGGTGAAGAAAGTGACAACAGTTCTCTCTTCCAGTACGAAAATCCACCTGCTCATGGGTATCTTCCTCTCCAGCTGAAGTCAAAGGAGGCTGATTACAAGGCACTCACTTTTCCAGCACAATGGGAATAGGAAATCAGGTTCCTGCATATTCCATCAAGACTATCCTGCAGGGCTGCAGATGGCCCAGCAGCCACCAGGTAGGATGCTGCAGGTACAGCTCCACATCACAGGCAGCATCTCACTACCCTGCAACCAGCTCCTGTAATATCCCGACAGGCATCTGACACCCCTGAGAGAGTTAAGACTGAGTCAATGTTTCTGTCATCAACCTCACTTTTGAGGAGCTCGTAACTCTTGAAGTTTGTGCTCTCATGAGGTCAAAACTTGGCACGGAAGCACATGGCCCAGATGCAGTTTTATTTGGTAATAAATTGCTTAAATCTCATAAGCTTTTTTACTTCTGGCCTAAACCTGTAAAATGGGAAAAGAAAAATGTGTGGGAGTTTTTTTCCCTACCTTCAGATAATTTTGGAAAAGCAGCTTATATGGAATAATGGCAGGTTTTTTTCAGATACACGCAGTCTACAATGCTGTTTCTCAAATTTCTTGCCTTTTTAATATCTGCTCTTTAACTGGATCAACGTCCTTCACCCAGCGCAGCACCAGCATCGCAGCCCGAGATTTCCGGAGGTGACTTGCAACCCTGGATTATTCAATCTTTTGTACATTAATCCTGATGTTCAGGAAGAGCTAAAACACAGTCAAATTACCCAAGCCCTTTAATCAATGTCGGTAATGTTTTGAAAACAGATTGCTGTTGTAATTGTGCCCCTGTGGCATCCCGCTTCTCTAGAGTTCAGGCAGTTATTGCAGACCAGCTCTATCTAACCAGCTCCTGGGTGAGCGCTGTTTTTTGTTAGCTGTCCACTGGGATTTAGCACTTTCAGACTTACCCCAAACACAGTTTGCTCTATCGTGGCCAGCTACTTTCCCGTGGCCAAAAGCCAAGAAGGTGCCCCAAGCCCCCTGCCCGAGGGCTGGGCTGCCTTTCAAAAGTCCATCTCAGGTGGAGCAGAGAGAAACAGCAGTGATTTTGCTCATACAATCAGCTCCAGACATTGGACGGTCCCCAGTGGGATGCTGGGCTACTGTCCAGCTGGTGCTGTTATCCAAACACTTCGTTATCGGCAGGGCTGGGATTTTTTTTCAGGAGGCAGCAAGGGGCTGCCAGATATGGGAACGTTGCACTGGTACGGAGAGCTGGGCCGATGTTGGGTCAGGGTCACACAACATGGCCCGAGGAGGACTATGCAGATGTCACTTTAGGAAAATGTCCGTTCCTTGGGGTGGGGATCCACCCGTCATCCTCTGAGCCAGGTCGACATTTGCTGGGAGGAAGGACTGAAGGCAAGCCCACAGGGTTGGATATTTTCCCCCGAAACAGCCTCTCACTGAGTTCTCCATCTCAGCGCTGGGCTTGCCACCCAATTGCATTCACGGACCCTCCCCACACACTTGTCACACATCTCAGCCTCCCCAGATCCCAGCAGATCCAGCGAAGAGTTACTTGCAGGACAGGTACAGGGAATTTGCTGGCTGGAAGCAAGGCGGGTGGCTCGTGCTGCAGAGCCCACCCCTTGTCCCAGAAGGTCCCAGCCTGCCATGAGCCCTTCTTACGTGTAGTCTCCAGGAGGAATGGGACAGCCCACGTATAGTATGGATTTGGACAGGATCCAGGTGACTCGTTGAATGAGGAAGTGGTGAATTGGAAGAAAAACTCCTAAATATACAGGTGCACTTCAGGCCATTTGTCCTAGAGTAACACAAGCCACATGATAAAGTACGCAGGAGATGTCAGAGGAAGAAGTCACGCATGTGAAACTACTCTGACGTGGCATAATGTTTGCTCCCAAGGAAGAAGCATCCCCCTGCTGCAGTGTGGCCACCGCAGGAATTTTTAGGTGGGTAAAATGCATCCAAAGCTACCTCCAACAACAGCAAGGTCTTCCTGCCTCTCGTTCACCTAAGATGTAACCCAGCTCCCACCTAAGATGTAACCCAGCTCCCGCCGGTGGGTCTCTGGAGAAAACACCAGGCGTGGCCCACGGTTGGGAAGCATTTGCTTAACATCAGGCTGGTGCCAGCTGTGTCTGCTGAAAACCCACAGACACTGGTGGCTTCAATCTGTCTGCAGGAAAGACAGGAGTGGTGGGTCTGTGCTCCCTGGGCTTGCCATCAATGAATGGGCTTTTTTATTCTTTTACGTTTAAAGGCAACAGAGTGCCAGTAATTAAGCTAGTCTGAAGAAGCAAACCCAGCCACCTCAAACAGAAAAGCTGCTGCAGAGCCAAAAGATCAATCCATGTCAATATTAAAGACACAGAAACTACTGACAAATCCAGAACGAACCAAGCCGGGTGACGAGGGAGGCCCACATGCAAACCTGCAGCCCCTGGTTTCGTGTCTTCTCCAGCTGCAGCGGGAGGAACGAGGGGCTTGAGCAGATGAGGAGGACGCAGGGGAGGAGGAGAGGGACCCCAGCAGCAAAGTCTGCTCCCTCCTTCAAGCCAAACACAACCTCTAGCAGCCTGCTGCCCATCAAATTAGTTCAGGCAGAGCTAAACCAAGCATTGCAGGGCGGAAGCTGGGCTGGGTCCAGGGTCCTCGCACCACACCAACCCCTTGGGTGGGCATGATGGGCACCTCGTGGGATGGAGAGTACTGGGGACCTGGGGGAGCCGCTGGGAGAAGAAAATGCTTCTCAGCAGGGAACAAGATAAACCAGGCGGCATTAAGTCACCCAAAGGAAGGGTTTCCAAGGCGATGGCAGGCGAGTTTATCTCCCTTTACTGTTTTCTTTCAAAGAACTGCCTCCTCCCATTGTGCACAGGAGCAAACAGCCCGGCTGGGACCCGAGTTGACCTCCCATTATGATTTTGACCATTCTTGACAGCGGTTTTGCCGAGCCCGCTCAGACAGAAACATTTCTCTCACGTGGATGTTATTTTTATTACATCTGCCTTGCAAACCTACATGCTGCCATTCAACACAACCAGCAGGCGCAGGGAGGCTACGCAGCCCCCTTGGAGAAGCCCATTAGCAGCACCAGGTTGCCACACTTATCTTTCTTCCCAAAGCCAGCCTTGCTATCGAGAAACAAAACTGGCATTCGTCCAGGGGGAATTCGGCTCCTGGGGCTGCAGGTGCTGCTCTTAACAGCGACAACAAAATGAAGAAGTGGTTTTCAGTTACAGAGCGTAGAAGCTGTAAATTGTTGTTTGTAGAGCTGGTTAAGTGCCCCATAAATACAAATAGTAGCAATGACTGGAATCAGGTGAGCTGTCACCCGGGCTGGGGGTGGGAGGGAGGAGGAAGGGATGCTGTGGTGAGGAAAGCCTTTGTCCACAGGGCTTTCTGCACACCAGGTGCTTCTTAACTTAACTGGTGCATCCACCAACATGTTTCCACGATCAGTCACTACTCACCACGTATGAGGTGAGATGTCTGTCATGCTGATGGGTTATCTCATGTTTGCAGGGTGTCTGCTCTGGGCAGACACCCTGCTCTGTGGGTTTAATGGGTGTGAGGTTCAGCTGCTCCTCAAACCCCTGCTTTTGGGCTTCTGGAGGTTGCGGGAGACCCAATGTCTGGCACCAGAAGGTGGTCTGGGGGAGGATCAACCATCCTAGTTAGAGCAGCCATCCATGTTAGCACAAGAGCCAAGGAATTTGCCAGTTAATTATCACAATACTATTAGGAGAAGGTTGGTGGCCCTGCAGAGAAGCCTGCAGCCTTGTTGAGCTCTTTCCACAAAAGTCTAACCCCCTGGTCAAACTGATGCTTTGACTCTGCTTTTCCCAGATGAAATTAGTCTCCAGTACAGTTCCTGCACAGGCAACTTTTATGTCTGATGAAGCTTTTAAAAGATGGGATTTTCAAACAAATACGGGATGTGGTGATGTACCTAACGGACATCCAGAAATGGCCAAGCAGATGCAACCACACAGCAGACCATAGCCTGACATGACTGGACTGACTGTTCCCACCTCGTTAGGGATCTAAACAAGCAGTTAGTCAATCTCAGACTGGCTCAAGCTTTCCTCCACCCCCAGAAACTCATCTTTCAAACCGGTTGTCCATCCGTCGAGGCCATCTGCAGAAGCCAGGACAGGCGGCTGGCAGACGGACAATGCTCTGTTTCACAGCTGCTGATTAAAATGGGATGATGATGCTTGGCAAAACACCAAATTAATTAGTGCTAGCCACACAATCTACAAGTTCCTTTTGACTTAAAAAACAAAAATCTAAGGATTTGCCAAATTCATTTTCACATACCCCACCAGCCTGACATTTTCCCTTGAATTTCTTGTTCCTGAAGTTGCATTTCTCTTTCACAGGGGGCTTGTGCCATTTTTAGACATCATGAGTTTGAACATGCAGCAGAAGGAACTCGGAGCCTTTCTAGCTCTTGGCCTTTCGTAGAGGATGGACTAATCTTTGGCTGATATTTAGCAGAGGCTTGCAGAGCCGCACACGACCTCCCGCTTGATATTGCTATGACCTTTCAGCTTCTTTTGTGAGACTGTCTGAAATTTGTTTGATTTCGGTCCCTCTGCAGGGCCTTCAAGTAGACTTTTTGTGCCGTGGTGAATCACGGCACACCCAAATTAGATGTTTCTGTACTTAAACGGTGCTGAGGGACCCTTAACCAGTGCAGAGAGAACTGGGCTGTTTTTACAGAGGAGGAGATAGGAGCTGGGCAGAGGACAATGTGTTCCTGGGCAGCAGAAGTGGTGGACGGTGGGCCCAGGACCAGACCCTCTCCTCTGCCCTACCTCCCATGCAAAGATGTCTGTACAGCCGCAGGTCACTGCCACGCTGTCCCCTTCCCCACTGCCTCTTGGTGATGCTACAGTAACTAACGCCACACTTACCCCTGCACCAGCCAAGGTCTCCCACGTCACCCCATGCTTGCAGGGCATTTACAGGTACCACCCCACCCAGGAGTCCCACATCGATTAGTGTGTTACCGTTGCTAGTATGATGGACCAAAGAAGAACAGGGCAGAGTTTCTGCCCATAACAGCCTAGATAACCCTTTTTTGCCTTACATGAACCATTTTTCCCAGCAGCAGGCAGTTTTCTGCCCTGCAAGCCATGGACACACAAGAACAGGAGCAGGAAGACTCATCGTGGAGGGCACTGGGTCAGCCCCAGGGAGGCAGAAGCAGATTTACAGACCATACAATAGCTCAGCTTTGTCTGTGTTTCTCACTCCTGCATCTCAGGGAGCGGAGACCTTGCCTTCCCAAAGGATGACAGAGCATCTCTTACAACGTCATGGCCCCAGATGTCCAGGAGGCATTGAGGAAATGGTAATGCTACATTTTAGCTGGCACCACGCCGGCCCAGAGCTTCGTCTGGGCTTTAGAGGGACGTCTTTATCTGCTCCAGACTGAGGAGGAACCACGCGCTTCCTTGCCAAACAGCTGGGACAGGCTTATTCTACAATTTCTCTTTTTCCTGCGAGAGTCCCGTGCTGGGAACTCCTTGCCTGTACCTCGCCTGCCTGCCCTGCTGCACCAAGGGGAAAGTGGGGAGAGGGGAACAGGCAATAAACCTGGATGATGGTCCCAGCCCGGACACCTACTTGTACCTTTTATCTCTGGCACTTGCAGGGCAGAAACTGGACAGTTCTGGGTCCCAGGCGGAGCCCAAAGGCGTAAGCCACAGGCAGAGGTTTGTGCTTCTTCCCACAGTCTCAAAGTCACAAAATCACAGAATCACAGAATGTTCGGGGTTGGAAGGGACCTCTGTGGGTCATCCAGTCCAACACCCCCTTGTGCCCAGCCCAGCTGGTGACCCAGTTGTACAGATGTTCTTGACAGGGGACAACCTCACCATGGGAGCATCCCATATCAGTACAAGCTCCCCAGGCTCAGGTATATCATATCTTTGCTGCCTGCACTTCCCACTAGAACAACCAGAGATGAGGGGAGACCACATCCACCTTGGGCACCCGGGTGGATTTCAGCAGGTGACCATCCCCGAAGCTGGAGAGGTTCTGCAGGGAGCCCCATTACCGTAGGTAACACCACTGGGTCAAGCAAGGAGGTACCCCATGGGGCAATGGGTGAAGCCCATTGATGGGGACTCAGGGGTTTCTCAGCAAAGCAAAGGAGACCAGGAGGGTGATGCTGACAGCTATGGGGCTGGAGATGCACCCCTCTGAGCCGGGCCAGGAGTATCACAAAATTTCCCACCAGTCTAGGGTAAATGGAATGTACCACGCTCCTCCCCACAGCACGCAGGACACTACCAGAAACCTGTGCCGTTGCAAAGTGGAAAAAAACACACTTTTTTTAGCTCCACCTCTAGGCCCCAAGGATTTTTACTAATTACTAAATTTAATTTATTTTTCTCTCTTCTTGGGCTAAGGTTCTGCTTTGCTGGGCCTGTATTGTTTCTGTTAGAGCCTGCTGGTGTCCAGAGAAACTTCGGATTAAATATCAGTCACACATTAAGGTCAGGCAGCTCATTTCCATTAGCAGGCAGCGAGTCTCAGCCTCCCTGTAACGAATGCTGCCCGTGCCTCCTAATGACACCGGCAGAGGAACCGGGCAGCACCAGCACAGGGTGATTGGCACCCCACTGACACCAGGGACCACAAAATTGACTTTAAAAGTCCATTCATCTTCTACAAATCATGGTTTAAGTTTTTCTGACCTGTGACAAATCTGCACAAGCTTCAGTTGAAAGACAGAGCCAAGAAGAGGAAAAAGAAAAAGAGAAGAAAAAAATCCACAAAAAAGTCGTGAAAGCAAGAAATGGATTTCAGCAGGATTGTTCTGTCTCGGTTTCCAGCCCTCACCCCCAGCCATGGATTTCTACCCCTCTACTTTATGAGCAAGATTAAAGGTTTTTCACCCTGCTGCCTGCCACAAAGACAATACAGAGGACAGAAATATGTTACAAGATCTTCCCTGTTGCTGGACTCACAGACACTGGATCTGGATAAGCTCACCCCAGTTGGGTCTACCGCTCCTTCTGCTTTCCACACCCCTACCACCACCAGCACTGGGCCCCTCCTCAGTCTCTGTGGCTGGCTGGGAAGAAGATCTGAGGAGCTGGTGGTCAACACAGCAGGGAAGGGAGTGATGCGTGTGCCCACCCCGGCATCTGCCCATACCCTCCCGGCATGGCCCAACAGCTGGTGGCCCACTTCACCTGCGGTTTCTCCTCCAGCTTCTACGACAAAGTGGTATAGCTGCTGTCACTCATGGGCAAAGGAGGACCTACCACTAAAAAAAAAAAAAAAACCAAAAAAAACTTTTCCTGCTCTTTAGCCCAATTAACCCAAATCCAAGGGTGCAGCCAGCTCATGTCTGTACCAGACCAGTACAAGTTGCAGCTTCTTACAGAGCCTTAATTTGTTCCCCATCACTTCACTTAACAACACGGAGAAGAAGCTCTGCTGAAGATGCCAATCTTAGCTGTGTGTGACTAGCCAGCTGTGTGCCCAATGCCATCATTTCAGAGATATTTTGGAAGTGTGGTTGGTGTGAATGAGAAGAGGATGAAACAGGACTTTTAGACGCTACCACAGCATAACAGGCCTGGGTTTCCGGCTGCAAGCTGTCACGTCACTATTGCTGAGGCATTTGGGAGTTTTATAATAGCTCTTTTACTCTGTAAAATTCATCCTTCCTAAAGGAAAACATTCCGCTCAAGTAAAAATAAGAGTTAAATGCAGGCAGATTAGTTTAATAGTGCAGTTATGCCTATTAAAGTGACTGTAAAACTAACATCAAGGCATTTCACATTAATTCCCTCTCAGTGACTCCAGATCTGATTTACTTCAACAAATCCCCTGCTACTGAGCAGGGGACACAGGTCTCCATGGCCCTGTATCAGCTGGCATTGCAGAAGGTTGCTGTCAGACTCAAAAACTCAAGATCTGTCAGCTACACGGAGAAAGCAAACCTATTGATCAGAGCAGCTAGATAAGGAAGTCGTACGGTTAGCGTCAGCAGCCAGGTTTTCCCCCAGATCATTATTTTTAATCAGATTTTATAGAGGAGATGGCGCCTGAGTCACTCTTCCTGCTGTTGCAGAGCGTGACCATGGGAAAATGCCTCCCCCTGGATCAAAACAAAATAACGTTAAAACCGTCCTTAAAAAAATAACATATGTGTGTGTGTCTATGACACTAAGAAACAATTGACGTTTTTATTTTTCATCCAAAAATCTCAGCTTGGTCAGCTTTCTGTTTCATTTCTAAATCTATTTCCTGAAGAAAGCAGACACATCTGACAAAGTTTTTATGGCTAAATACAATTCTCCAGACATCTTCTGTAATGCATTTCCTCAAAAGCGACCATGGAAAGGAGGATGAACGCAGAAATCCACTTTTCCCAATCCCTATTTACATTTTCCCAGGAATTTTATGTACAAAGGAGCAGAATCATCTGCGTTTTCCTTGTTGCCTGAATATTCTACCCAGTGGCCTGAGAGATGGGCACTGGTGCGTTGTACGGATGGAGAAACAAAGGTGGGAGATCAAAACCACTTACTCAGCCTTAGGGAAGGCCAGAGGGGCCAAGCAGGAATCCGTGGAGCTGGGGGTCAGCACGTTGTGCCTGCTGCCCACCCAGACCCACACACGCTGTTTGGGCAAGCAGAAGCACGTCCAGCACTTTGAGGAGCCAGGTTCTGCTCTAGGTTTTGGATACAGTCCAGCTACCTGGCCTTGGACCAGACCCGTGGTGGTTTGGGATCTTCCCCATGCAGATGTCGCCGTGGAAGTGGATCTCCCTACTCATGGAAAGTCCCCTTGTTTGGAAGGGATGACCCTGGTTCAGAACGGAAGGGAAGAGTCCAGCACTGAATTTATGGCAGGGGAGAGCACATCTGCACCCCTGCCCATGCCATCTGATTGCACATCCAGCCCCAGGAGTGGGTGTATGCACAGGGACTGCTGACAAAAGAGCAGGCACCAGCGAGGTGCTGTCATCGCCATCCTTGATTATATCCCAGGCTCGGCTGGGCAAGACCATGACACACTCAATAACTGGTCCCTTCCCACCTGAATTCTTCTGCAACTCTATCAGCCAGCGGAAGATGCTTTTTTTGAAGAGGGTCTTCTGGAGCAGCTGGGTATGTGTCTCCACATTATAACTCTGAAAGCAGCATCAGCATGGAAAAAGTCTCTTCTACCCATGCAAGGGATGTGCTTGTAAATGCACACATGTGCTGAGAGTGGTGCAGCGCACAGCACTTCTGCGTCACGAGGAGTGCAGGTTTCACTCAAAGACTGGAATGGAAATAATCCTAGATATGCATTTTCCATTTATATTGTCAGTTCAGAGTGTAACTGAGCCTTTAGAGAAAGCAGAAAAAGATTGCAAGATTTTTCACAGTGCTAACTGCCAAATCCAGGAGAAGACTTCTTTCCGAGTTGAAATAATACAGCACGAATAACTCTAACCCATGTAATGTCCACTGGTCAGTGGCTCTGGAAGATGTCAAGTAGAAGAGCTAAAAACTGCAATTATAAAGGTGTAGTTCAGATTCAGCTCAGCTTTGGGGGAAAAAAAAATAACATCTGTTCAAGCCACAAGACCTGTTGACTCCTCAGAACTCCCAGTCACAAACGAAAAGGAATTAAAGTTGGTATCTGAACTGCTCAATGATGTTAATTATAGCCCGGTGCCTCTAGAACACCAGCTGAGCCGCACGCTGCATTTCTAGAATTTCTATCGTGCTTTTGGGAAAGATGGACTACAAAGGATCCAATCCTGTCCCTCCATTCAGAGGAAGAATTTTGACCAAGCAAATCACATCGAGCTCCATTAGAAGGTACCGGCTGGCTCAGTTTGTCCAAGATTTGGCAGATCGGAAAACACCTAGCCCTGAAGAGATGCCTGCAGGCAGTCCCCAAGCTCTGAACACCCTCACATAGAAAGCTGGATGGGAAAAATCCTGATTCCCGACATATTACAGTGGGATCATTCTTACTTTATTAGAGAAACAAAAAAAAGTTGTACGGGTGGCTAACTTCCTCCGGGGACCCCTGCGTTCAGATCATTTACTCTTCTGCTCTAGTGGAGTACACGGATTTCTGCTCTCTCTGTTTCAGGGTAGCAGCACAGCAGTGTAAAGCCCCGTTAGCGTTAACCTCTTGTAGCTTTAAATGCAGACAGGTTCCTGGTGTTACAGGTGCAGCTTGGGTAGAGTTGCCACACTCCTGAATGCCCCATTTTCTTGGTGACAAGCGGTGGCTCGTTCAACCAAAGTGCCCAGCCCTTCAGAGCAGCTCAGTTTGATTGGCAAAGTTCTCCTTTTCTCTTAATATTGTGGAAACCGGTCAATGGCCACCCCCAACCCCTGCCCACTTT
>Ga0181612_121790_pt1 | contig 14653 bp, 9 predicted proteins | sample HoacroProtozoa21_FD_119630 | JGI IMG/M metagenome (GOLD analysis project Ga0181612, IMG submission 119630) | Hoatzin crop microbial communities from Cojedes, Venezuel. Combined Assembly of Gp0051906, Gp0051904, Gp0051908 | reverse complement strand
GCTTGAATTGTCCTACTGATTACTTTAAATTCAGGTGCACATTAAACCTAAGTCAAGGCCAGTAAGCATCATCTGTATCTAACTTGAAAAAGAAGCCATCTATTCTGATGATACAAATTTGCTGTTGCTGCTGCTTCTCTGGAATTAAAGCAACCTGCCGTTTTCCTTTCATGGTGCAGCTGCATATTAATTTTACTGATGCTGACAGAAAGACTGCAAGCTCTCCAGAATCTATTTTCCTGCACAGTGGCTAGGCACACAGCTATGGAAAATACCACCAAAACTAACCTATAGTCAACGGAGAAAGAAAAGCAGTGTTTACTGAAGACAATTTGTAACGTGCTTTCTGTTTTCCAAAGAAGGAAACATTAAAAACTGCTGATTACACATATTAGAAAGGCTGCAAAGCCATCATCCCTGTTTTGCATACCAACTGCTACCGAAGCTGAATCTCATCTGGTTTGTTAGATGCTGCTGCAGTTTGCTGCTTTGGCAAGAACAAGACAACCTTGATGTATGTTGTGTATAGCAAATTTTAATAGAAACATTTTATATTGGTTAGATACAACATTTTACGTTCCTTAAAAACCACACATTTATGTTTGTTTCAAGCATCTTACCGTAACCAATCTTGCTTACAGGAAAAAAAGCACTGGGTTTTAAAGAGATCAATTTTCCAGCTGAAACTGAAAACATTTTCTGCCTCATCCGTGATGAGCTGAAAAAACAGCATTTCTCATATATGCTGCCTTTTTTTTTTTTTTTTTTGCTGAGTTAACAGTTAGCTGTAGGCAGGCCAACAGTCAGAGGACCACAAGGATTGTGGGGTTTGGTATGCTGTGATGGGTTAAGCACTTTGATGAAGAGGCACTAAAAAGCATAGGCCGCTGGTGATGTCTGAAAGGGGCTAGGCAAAAGTGTAAAATATTCGTATCAGAAGCACTTTGCATCAATACCCTGTATCTGACTCAAACTAACTATACAGATTAGCCTGAAAAGCCTCCACTTCCTGAATTAGCAATCAGCAGGGTTAGATGCTGATCCAGTGTAAATCAGCATTGTCTCACTGGCTTCAGCTGAATGTCAATCACCAGCAGTAGATCTTATTTTCCCTCTGGTCTTGAATCACTTCAGCTTTAAGGCTACTTTTTCTGCCTCAACATGTTTTCCCTTGAGTTGATGTCCTCTGAGCATCTAAACTTCTCAACTGTTTGTTGTTTTTTTTTTTTTTAAAAAAAAGGTATTTTGTTGTTCAGTGTACAAGGAAATTGTGTGGTAATGAATTGGGGCTAACACTCAGTCCAATCACAGGAACCTCAAAGAAGTCAAAACAAATAGTGATAAACCACCGAATTCTGAATGTTATAAAAGGTAGTCTTCTTTCTGAATATTCTAGGCCAAATGTAAATCTGGCATAAGCAGGTCATCATAGAAGCAATATTTTGGTATTTGAAATACAGTTACATGAAAGACTTTTTATTAAATCCAGTTTCATGACTGCACCTGATCACCCTGAGTGCCGCTTTCACACACTGTCATTTGTATATGAGTATTTGGACAGTTCAGTAAATGTAAATTTCACCCTGTAGGATGAAAAGTTTGTTAATGTGGTTGCTGGTGATAATTACTATTAGCACACTAATTTTTTTTTTTTAAGTGTTTCATCAGAGGTTGTACATGCATCAACTTAGTACCTTCTAAATACGTGAATTCTCTGCCTCCTCTTGTTTTCAGCAGAGGTGCTTGGGACCTCCCAGAATCACACTGTAAACCCCTAAGCTGCAAATGAACTGTTGTCTTCCTTCCTGAGGTGACCATGTTTTTTGAGAGAAAAAAAACCCCAAACTGATTAAGCGATTAGTCACTACTTGTATTTGCTTTGTTTCAGAGGTAGTGGCAAACACTGCAGTAAAATGACAGCTAATCATCTCCTTCTTTTCACTTTGACACCAGAAGTTAGAAAGAGTGTTAATGAAAAAACCCCAGCAATGAGTTAGGGTGCATAAGGTTTTTGCACTGCAATTGTTTCTAGCAATGAGAAGGAACATAACTGGTTTTGTCATGCTTCTGTATGGTTTTGACAAGTAAAAAATGCTCCCAACTATAAAGCCCTAGGAGGAGGCTAACAAAACCTGTGTGAAACAAGGTGAGTTTTTTTCCTTTCTTATTGTCGTTGTATTGCAAGATAGTTTACAGTCCTGAATAAATAGCCTTTATGCTCTGGGGGGGGTTTAAAAAATTATGCATAATGATCATTTTTATATGTTGATCAAAATTGTTTGCTTTTGGAAATAGTTGTCAGGGCTCAAAAATCAAAATGATGGGTAAATTTAAGACAGCTGATAACAGGAGAAATATAATATTTGATTAGCCATGGCTAGCTCTAGACCTTTGTTGCATGTTGGGGATTATCCAAAGAAATCAGGATGCATTTACCTTCTAAGGTTTTAAGACATGTTGTTACTATTATTAGCATTGAATTTCATGGTAAATCCTGCATCCTGCAACTTTCAAGTATGTGCGCACTTTCTGTGACTCTGATGTAATTTACTACATGTAAGAAGTTCCCGAACTTGGAACACACAAAATAGCATTAAAGAGCAACCTGGTCTAGTTGAAGATATCCCTGTTCACTGCAGGGTGTTGGACTAGATGGCCTCTAAAGGTCCCTTCAAACCCAAAGCATTCTATGACTCTATTATTCTATGATTCTGAATAATGTATAAATAAATATCTGTATTAAAAAGGGATTCATAAGGACCTGTTCATGTAATTTTAACTAGTTATACTCCAAAGAGAATACTTGGAGAATGCAGTTTTGTCTTCCTGTTGATAGCACAACCCTTGCACACGAATAGTCTCAGAGAAACCAGTGTGACTGTGTATGGGAGGAAGCGCTGTGTAGTATGACCCTACAGTGCCACTCTTGGCATTTCACTTCAGTGGGAGGGAAAGGGGGGGTCCCTTTGGGTTCGGCTCAGCAATGCTCCCAGTGCGGCTGGAGCTCATGGCAGCTGGAGGCACTTCCATTCCCAAAACCTGCATCCCCAAGAGCACTGCTGCCTGTCTGGATCTTGTATGAATCCCCACTCCTAGCACCATTTCTTGAGTGAACAGAATACATACAAATTTGAACCTGTGGGTGTGTTGGAATACACACACAATAGCAAAATGATGATTAAGATTGCATAATATAAACAATTCTGCCATATGAAAAATCTAGAAATAAGGTACTTTGATAAAAGTATTTTTTCCAGTCTAGCTTGGGTTAAGAGTACTAGGTCAGAGATGCGAAAAAGAAGGCATGCGCCATTTGTCAATGGAACAAACCAATACAAAATCAAATTGATATATTAGAAAGAAATGTTAAAGCAGTCTTACCACAGGGTTTTCTGGTGTATGCAGCAATTCAACATCCTGTAGTAAAACAAATCTAAGTTAGAAAAGTTTAACATTTGAAAGTGATGTTCCTCACAAGATATATTCTAAGCAATACGTAGTACTTGAAAATATTTTCAATATCATGACAAATACTTTGCTTACCTTGTCTTTCACTGTGGTTTCTAACCGTGTAATTGTCTTGAGAATCTGTTTGTATGTTGTTATTTTATGCGGAGCTGCAGTCAGCACCATACTGGAGCAGGAGAAGAACATACAGAAAATAATCATCCTCTCCATACTGATGAGTTTTGTTTTTAAATGTGCCAGGAGCAAAGTTGTGCTATTCAAGATGAACACTTCAGTTTGAGCTGTGCTCAGGTATGCTCTATACCTACCTATATATTGGTCCTTGCTGAAGATGTAAAACCCACCCATTTCAGTTTGGAAAGCTTTGTAGAATGGATTAATGAGTAACCCTTTTTTCTTTTCCACTGGCTAGGTGCATGTATGCGAGTTTGTGCGTAGGGGGCAGGGATTGATGGAGTGAACGAAAATATGCCCCATCTGCACATTGGGCAGGAAAAAAAGAGAAAAGGGTGAATTCCCATTTTCACTTTGAGTCAAGAAATGAACATAGTAAAAAGTAGGTACTTAGAAACCGCAGACCTAGGTAAACAAAGATTCTGCATTTTTTTCCTGTTTCTTACAGCAACAAATCTCTCCAATCCATCTGAAGCTCTTCTGTACTGTGCTAGAGAAATACGACAGGACTTCTATGCACAACTCAAATGTATTTATCCTACTTTCTTTATGGCTCCAAGGGATGTTTGTTAGCTGGTTCCCCCTGATGACTGTGAGCTGCCACTTTCACATTCTTAGCTTGGTTTCTGCAACAGCTGTGAGTAAAAGCTCATCTTTGCATTTAAGCCAGATAAAGTTTGCTTTATATTTACTTGGAACCAGTACCAGATATTTTAACAGCATCGTAGAGAGTGTGTCCACTGGGGGTGCAAGTTTTAGGCAGATGCATTGTCCTGGGAGAGGTGGATCCCCATACCATGCCCATTCCCCAGATATGTACGATACTGGGAAATCAGGGACTAAATACTGGTGAGTCCCAAGGGATGTTACCACTTTGCGGTGGTGGTCCAACACTTATGGCAGCATTCAATTGCATTCTGTAGCAGCTAGGCTTGAGGTTAGGTTTGCGATTTAATGCAGTCCCTTGAAATGAGATACGATACTGAGGCCTGAGAATTCTCCTGAGAATGTGGAAGTGCATTTGTTTTGTGTGAAATCCAAACAAAAGGGAATACTTCAAAAAATATAAAGCCAGAATAAAACCAGCAGAATTATCTGAATTAAGAAATAAGGAAGACTCTCGTCATTTCGTTCAGAATTGATGCCTGTTGTAATGAAGTGTATATGCTGCTTTTGAGGAAATTTATTTCATATTTAAAAGATGGGCATCAGTGAAGGGATTTTTTCCAGCAAATGCTGCTAAGGTATGTTCGCTTATGGGGACTTCCACAGTTGCTTTCTTTCTAAATGACTGCCAATGAAGTTAAAGGTATTTAAAGGTATTCTTCTTGAGTATACTCCTTGTTTATATTAGTTGCCTTCAGCCCAAGCCCAGTTTATGTCACTCTCATTGAGCTGCACCGTTCACAGTAAGGCTGTCTGCAAGCACTAGGGACTTACTGGATTGCTAGCTCTAGGAGTGAGTTGATTTCAAAATCACTGTTCCTAGTATTTCATCACAAGGAGGAAAAAAATTACTTTAAATGGTTCTTACATATTATCATTAGTAAATGGTTTGACTCTTACGTATTATCATCAGTAAACGAATATCAACAGTGTGGTATTACCATTACAAGGTTCCTGTGTGGAATTAGTATAGAGGGCAGTTGAAGTCACTTGGATACCTTCACTGTGATGAATAAACAGATGCTCAAGTGCCTTTCAAATTAAATCTTTGCCTTCAGAAGTCTGAAGATTTCATATGGCTTTGGAGATGCTTTGCAAAATCTGCACAGTGTTTCGGCTTCAGTTTGGTGTCATCTTTATCTAGAATGCTAGTCTGTGTAATACACCAACATCATATAAAATGCATGTGCGTGTTTCTGTCTGGTGGGTGAATCTGGGCAGCCAAACTGGATCGCTTATTTCTTGTTCATTCCAAAACAAGCATTTAAGCTGATGAGAGCTCTACCTGGTATACTTAAGTGTGTTTGTTTTCTGTATACAAACAATCACTCACTGTACGCTGTTTATGTGCTTAAGCCTTTTTTAATCTTTCAGAAAATGAATAGCTTAAAGGAATGGATTTTGTAGGTGTATGTGTAGACACGTGTAACACGCTCATGCTCTCGTGCGTGCACACAAAATCTCTCCTGGTGAAAAGGATAGTTAATCACACCTGACAGAACAGAAATCTTGAAAAATGAGAACTGAAATAACTAAGAAAGTAAATACTTTCTTCTACCACATGGTCTAAAATTTAATTTCTTGAAGAAAAGGTAGTACGATCTTTTTTTTTTTTATTTTATTTTGATGGACATGTCTTGAAATAATTTTAGGTAAGCAGCCCAGCTGGACAGTGAAGAAGAGGGTATATCAATAGGTTCAATTCAGAAATTGTGTTATTTTATACCTAAGGTTCATTAATGGAAATCAACAGCATCTTTTGTTTGAGAAACCATATGGTGACCAATGGGGTTTTTTATCTCCCCTTATCCCATTCAGATGAAGCTTTGCAAAAAAATTTTTTTTATCTGTTGTTGAACACCTCTATGTGGCTGCTGAGAGGATGGAGAGTTTATTTCTGACAGTGTGGTTCTTTATATGAAGAAGGTACTTAGCTTTGCTCCTCTTTACCATACCTGAGCCTTGATCTTCTCTGTAGTTTATTGGCTAGTAACTTGGATGGACGTACATTGTGGGAAGTGCTGTTGGAGGTGCTGATAGTCAAGGAGCTGGATGGTGGTAATGTCTGCTTCTGCTTTTTATTGTCAGTATTTCAACGGTGAATTCTTTTGAGAATTGAGCTCCTTTCACCTCACCTATTGCAGGTGATCATGCTAGCCCTGTCGGCCTTTATTTCATGCATCTTTATGTGGCTGGCAGGTTAGAACCTTTCCACTTGCGTGTGGAGTACGACTCTATTAGCTGTGTCCTCATTAGGCAGTTGGCAGTTATTGATGCAAAGGTATCACTGCAGATTGTTTGTGTTGACCAGACAACTTCAGGATCACTCAAGAACTTCAGTTAATGCACAATATGACTGTCCATGTATTTTCAGAAAAGCAGAGCTTGAAGGGACAGCATGGAGGATGTTGGTTTCTGTCATTGTACAGCCACATTGTACAGTGGCTTCAATATTTTATCATATCAACTAGAAATGTTTCACCTATTATACACTGACATTGCATTTTTCTTTGTCCTTGATGATTTGCTAGACGAGAGTATGCATAACAGCATTCTGTATATAGCTGTGTCTCTGGGATTCATTTCCAGATACTGATTCTGGTCTATGTGGCCACAATAAGGAGGCCCTACAACTCCAGGTAGCATCATACCTGTGTAGCTAACAATCATCTTAATGTTCATCTTTGGATTTTTCATAAACTTGTAATAATTACAAATATCATGCAGTGACCAGGTCTTAAAACAGTGCTGCTTCTGGAGATAAAATCTGAATAACAAAAGAGTGCGATAATCATAAGGCTCAGCATGTTACTAGCCTGGACAGTCCTGACATCCTCTCACTTCAGGAAAGAAAGACAAAGGCAACTTTAAATCCACTGAACCAAGCTTCAGCCTGATGAGCACAGTTGTGAGGAATTTGAATCAGCACAAGCTTCATATTTAAGCAAGGCTGTTCTGTCAGGCTGTGGTTATGGCTTTACCGTTTAGGTTTACTTAACGATCTTGCAAACTGAGTCCAGGTGGGAGAGCCCTGCTGATGGCTGGCAGGTTGTGTGTGCTGTTTGCGGTCCTAACAAAACAAACCTTCTACAGCACTGCACTGCAAAAGGCAGTTTATGATATTAGAGGAGATAAAAAGTTCTTCACGTGAAAGGCTGATTGCTGTGAATACCACTGCATATTTTACAGTGAAACTGACTGTGTGAAGGAATGGCTGTACAAAATACCAGAGACCATTTGGATGGTAAGTAGGAAGTGAAGCATTGTCGCTTTCTACCAGAAGCATCACAGATATATGGCAGACTGTATTCTTTTACTGATCCAGCAGATTAATTCATGGGTTTGGTGGAGGTGAGATGGGTCTATCTGAGATGCTCCTAAATTAAATATGTTACATCTGAAATCAGTTTTAAAGTTGGTGGAGTAATTAGAATGGGAAGCTAAACAACAGGTATTTAGCAATGTGATAGCGGGTGGTTGCATATCATTTGTATAAAACTTTATGGTCTTCAGTTTTGTGTTAGAGGCTGTAAGGTCACAATAATTGCTTGAAGAAAGGCACACTGACAGAGAAAGTGAAATATAAGGACAAAGAACTTCCTTTATGTCTAGGCAGTGGAGAAAACTCCTTGATATCCCTCTTATCAGATAAGAGCGAGCAACATGCTTTTTATATACGTCACTTCTCTTTTGTGGCTTAGGAACATGCTGAGTCAAATAATGACACTCTCTCTCGCACCGTCGCCTGCCTGGCCCCAGAGAGGACGGCTGCAGAGTGGAAATCTGAAAAACCTCCCATCCCAGGCCCGCGAGGCTGAGTCTTCCTCTTTCCTCTTTGCGACAGTGCCACCCAAGTGCTGAATGACTTCGACCCTGAAAGCCCAGTTCCCCCACCCACATTTTCCTTTACAGTATAGCTGAATGAAGGCTTTTCCCATAGCTTAGTCATTGCTATGGCTCAGCCAAAAAAGCCTGTAATGTACAGGGCTGCTTTCAAAGAATTTTTATGAATTACATATGTGCAATTTCATGTGTGTACTATCTGCGACTCAGAGGGGATTGTAGGAAAGCGAGGAGAAAGAGTTATGCTGGAAAATGGGAGACTAGGAAGAAGACTCCTGTATAACAGATTTAGGAAAACTCATCCTTAAAATATTTCTGACAACTTTTCAAGTTAGTCCCACCCTCTTTCAATCTTATTTTCTTATTATAAGCTTAGGTATAATTCTTCTGTCTTTTAACCTTGCTTTGAGAAGAGAAAATCAAACCTGGGAAAAAAATCTGTTTCTAACTTGTATTTGCTATAAAAAGCAGAGTAAATACAACTCAGTGTGGTGACATAGACACTAAAAAAATAATAGATTGCATGCAACAATATAAAACCATTGACGTTCTCCATGATGTTCCTGCAGAGTTAACTTATAGCCAGCTTCTAACCCATACTGAAGTGGGTCTAACATTAGCTAATAAACAGATGCCATGCAGTAAATGAAAGAATTGGAGGCATAAATGGAGCAGCTCTTAAAGGAGGTTGTGCGTTTCTGTCCCGAAAGAATGCACTGAAGATCAAAGGGATGCCAAGCAAAAGCTTTTATTATAGAAGATTCTTCTTCTATCATGTAAGGGCAATTACCTTGAGCAAAATATAATAAGACAATTACCAGTTGCTGGAAAATGAGGAGAAGGGTATGACAAATGCTCAGCTGGCTGGGTTATAAAGTAGAGTGAACTGTTCTGTCTTCAAAGAACTTGTGTGCGTGCCAGAACCCCCCGTCTGCAGTTCGTAGTAGGGACGGGAGCTGGCCCCTAGCTGTTACCAGATATAAAAATCATTATCTTACACTTCTAGCAGTGAACATCACTGACGTTAGCATTATAATCTGTGGTTCTCAATTGCAATTAAGGCTGAGACGCAATGCCGCGTAAGAGAAAAAGAGACGATGTAAGAATGAAAGAGACTTGGTGGATGGAAAGTAGAACCTGCTTTCAAGAAGAGACAAAATCTTTCTGAATCTAGCACAGCTCTGCTCATGGTTTTATCTAAGCTTTAGAAACAGCTTCAGCCAATGAAGATGCATGAGAAATGCAAAGCCATTTGGAAATGTTCCTGTGTTGCCTCATTTGTTTTGTACCAGCCATTATTGTCTTTGTTCTCCCTGGTTCAGCAGAAGTGGGTGACTATGACTATAAAGCAGAACAATTTAACATTAACAGCAATTGAACATACATTAAATACCAGGTGCATCCTGCTCCTAGATCAACCCAATGATGCTTGCTATGCATGTTGTTTGACTGATGTATTTCTAGCCTTATCAACTACTAAAAGCAAACCATATTGAGAAAATGTCTTGTCAACATCCAGAGCCTGAGACAAGCCTGGACCCACTGCGCACAGAACCAGATATTCAGAAGAACTATCCTCTTGAGACCATGTCCTTTCAAGTCTTTCCTGCCTCCTGGGTCACACCTTTGTATGCATGTAGGATGGAAGAAGCCTGGCTGGGTCACCAAGTCTGGTCTTGTGTCATTGCAGGCATCCACGTCATATAGTTCCTCTCACATCTCAGCTAAAAACTCCTGCAGAAGGCCTTATCAGTTCTATCTCTGTAACAATACGAGCTTAGAGCTTTTTCTGTGCCTGAGCTGTGTTCCAGCTTTTATGGGGCAGCTTCATTCTTATTTACAGTACTACTAATGATCTTTCCCCACTACCAGAGACAGCCATGTTCAGAAGACAAGGCAGCAGTTGACAGGAAGTCAGGCTACCACAGTTCTCTTAACAATTTGAGGGCAGAAAGCAGTTGTTCAGCTGAAAGCCACAGGTGGGAGAGGTGGGGGCAATAAGCAAGAAAAGTCAGTGCTCGTCTTCTGTGTTGCAACAATGACTTCTCCTGCAGCTCTGGTGCTTGATGGCATTGCACTGCAGATCTTCAGGTCTCCTCGTGAAGCATGGCCCAGCAGTGCACAATCTTCCTACTGCAGAAGTGTTCTCTATATGTAATACATGTTTCCTGACGGCTCCGCTAAGAGACCGTGTGGCCTGTGATATGAAAAGCAGTGATGTGGTTCTGAAACCTGACAGTGTATGTCATGTCCATTCAAAATGTTCAGAAAGAAAAATCAAAAGAGATGTTGGATATGCAAGATGTTGGATATGCAAGATACACAGATGCTGGACAGGGAGTGGAGGAAGCAGAATGGCTCAATACAAAATGCTGCCTTTGTTCACTTAGTAATGTTAATGAACAGAAGTCAGAAGAGAGTTACTTCTATGTTACAGTATCGATAGTATAAAACAAATAACCTCCAAGCCATTATAGGCTCAAGATGGACAAGTCTGCTGTGGAGTCTACTGCAGCCTGTGGGAACGCACTACTTACGTAACTGTTGCACTGGAAGCTGGGCCTTCCTGTATCCTGACATGCCTTGTGTGGTGATCGGTGTGACGCTACAGCTCATGTTTCAGTGCCAAAATTAAAGGTTTGATGTTACAGATTCTTTTGGAAGTCGCTCTCAGGGTTTGGTAAGTCTGCTGTGCTGGTGTAGGATCTTTGCAGCAGTGCAACTGTTCCCCACTTACATAGTCTAAAGCAAATTACAGGGTGCAGCCAGTGAGGGGCTATGGCCCCTTTTCCTTGCTCTCCAGGAAATCTGCCCTGGTTTTACCTTCCTTACAAAAACATTCAACATAAAGTTATCTTTAAAATAAAAGGCAGTATTATGCTTTACTGTTTGGCAAGTATTGGTAGAAGCAGATGACTGAATACCACTTTTATTTCTAACTGGTTTCACTTTCTGGTTCTCAGGTACTACCAAAGTATTACAGATTGTACCCTCCTTCATATATATCTGTATGTTTATTGTGTATATACGGTTTCTATTACAAATATGGTTTTAATGTTCGTGTTGGTTTCAAGTTCTATAAGCTCACTCACACTGTTCTCCTGCCCTTTTTTTTGTCTCCCAGCCCCAGGAATAGCCTCATGTCATACCATGCTGAGGCACCTCTGTGGCACAGCAAGAAATAGTGAGGACAGAGGAGCAGTGTGAGATTGCACTGGAGGATGTGGCCTGCCTCCCCTTGGAGTGACTCCAAGTACCTGCTTGCAGACCACCTCCTCAACTTCTCCTGTGTGCCGCCACAATGTGTGCTGCAAACCATTGGATCAGCCATCAGAAGCTGCTTGTACTTCACCTCCTGCAGCAGAGAAGAGGCTCTGGTGTCATGCTGCATGACCTAAGGGAAGGCTGAGGCAGAAGCCACCTCTGCAGATCTCAGGACGTAGTAATGCAAGTGCTTTCTTCAGCAGCAAAACCATTTAAAGACCTTTTTACTTCAGGTCGCTGTCACTCTGCTGTATCTCTGAGAAACAGTCTATTGCAGTCTGAGGAGCCTCTCGGGAGCTTGGGCCATTAAAATGATCCAGGTTAAAATTTCCATTTGCAAAGGCTTTGAGAGTTTGTTTGTTTTGCGTTGTTTTAATTGGAGTCATTTAATTATCAACTCTACATTCTCCTTAGCACAACTGACAGATTTGCTAATAGCAGTGAGTTCCTAGAAGTCAGAAACTCCTCTTCTGCTGGCTTTACTACTGATCAAAACTGTGGATCGCCTACGCAGCAAGTACCTCCTTAGCACACAAGGCTGAGGGGGCCAGTGGGTATCACTCAGCAACATCATTCCAGGAACAGCAATTTGGTGGTAGTGCAAACGGTATTCAGCACTTTAGCTGTGGCTGAAATGGAATTTCTGGCAGACCCTTTTTAAGGAAGAGTATTTAGGGAAGTCTTAACTCTGCAGCCTGGTCTGCATTCAAGACTCTTTAAGGTAGGATTGTATCACTCAGGCAGGATTTGTTGTTATTTTTCAGGCAGTTACATCTATGAAATCTCTGATGTGGATTTAACTATACCAGTATAGAATTATCTTAAATAGGAATAGTAACTATTTTGTTTCTCATATATGAAGCACTCTGTGAATGTAATGGACTTTGTTATGACTTTGCACTTAAATAAATCTGCTATTTAATTGTTCACAGCAGGTTAGGGAATGCTCTGAGGTAACTTGCTCGTACTATCCTTGACAGATAAATCTTTAATGCCGTATTTTGAAAAACAGCTTTTCTCAGTAAATTTTTTTCAGATGTCTGTTTCTGTCTTCATCTATAACTAGACGTATGTAACAGATATGAATGTGTGCCTGTGCCTACAGATAAATCTTTTATATGCGCACACTTACAGATTTGAAAAGCTATATAGCACAGTTGCTTTGCATAATGAGTTTCATTTGTTTTCACAGGTCAGCACCTTAAGCGAACCTTGGAAAAACTATTGTGTGATCAGTCATCGCACTGAAGCAGCAGCACCCGTTTGGTAAAGGTAGTCTTGGATAAAAAGCTGAATGCTGTGGTTTCAGTGACTTATCGTTGAAACCTTGTGGTTTCTGTGTAGGAGGCTGTATAAGCTGGACACGTTTGACATCCTTGTTTCTGAGCTGTGAAATCTGTACATCTAATTTATGAAAATTATCTCTGGTTTAATTGTATTCTTTTTTTAATGAAGTCAACGTATTTTCCTTGCATTCAGTGGAAACAAGAATGGAAATGTTTTAAGATGTAATGTGAGCCTGTTTTGACCTCAAAAAGGGAGAAGAATCAAGATATTCTTGATTATGATTATGGTCTAAGAAGGAAATTAACATTAAATATAGGGAGTTAGAGGTGAGAGGAAAGCAATTCTCAAGTGTGGACTCAAACAGAGAAATTAACTGTGAGAAATGACATCGACATTATAAAATAAAAATCTTCCAAGTGAGAATTTGATTTAAAAAACCCCCAAACAACGAAGTAAGGTAATTCAGAATAAACCATGGTATTGGTACCATTTAGGGTAACCAGCAGTATCTGTAGTCTTTCAGGTGGTCTAAATAAACAGTTAAGTTTACATGTAAGGTAAATCCAAGACTAATGAACATGAAGGTAGGACAAAGAGCGAGCTGCGGCAGAAGCAGTTGCAGTCACAGAAAAGCATGACAGCTGCAGCAGAAGCATTTCCAATCACAGAAAAGTGTAATTGAACATTAGATCAGTTACGTACTTTTTTCTTTTGTAGTTGAGTTTTGTGCTACATTCAGTGAATTGGTTCAGTTCGTTGAAGGGTGATATGAGCTAATGCTGGTGCGATGCATGTGGCAGGTATGCACAGCTGGAACTGGAGAGGGGAGAGTAAGTTTCCTGGCTTCGCTATGCTGTGTAGGTGTCGCGGAAACACATCCATGTCTGCATCACCAAACTGGAACCAGGACAGTCATGGACCCACCTGCATTAGCCTTCATTCCCTCTCCTGGTCTCCTCTCTTCTGCTCTGGTAAGTGCCCACCGGCCTGTAACTCCCCAGAAAGCTGAGCTGCGGCAATACAGGATACCTGAGCCTCTGATACTGGCAAATCGGCAAATCCTGTTCCCTTCACTGTCATGAGCAATGACTGCTCAAACCTTGAGGTTTCACCAACAACAATTTTGCTTCTGGCAGGCAAGTTCCCAGAAGCACGTACACCGTTCCCTGTGAGGGAACCTATGGAAACATATTAAAAGCAAGCAAAGACCTCTGAATAGAAAACAAGGAGAAGAAAAAGAACATTCAAGGTACAGAACAAAGTTTCTTGCTGAAATATAAATAAAACGACTACTTGTGTGAAAGTAACTACTCAGCGCATTTGTGGGAGTACAAAAATCTGTCTGAAAACATTAGTCAATGACTTCTGTGTGAGCAAAGATTGAAAGTGTGATCACCTACTGTCAATTAATTTCAGAGGGATGATTGCAAGATTCATCTTAACAATTTTCAGTAATTTCTATATCGAAACATCAATAGAAGACTGTAGGTTTGAATTTCTTCTTACTGTCTCATTGGTCCTGATAGGAGAGTTGTTCCTTTTCAAGAAAAAAAAAAAAAAGTGTTACTCTAACATTGCATGTTTGATTGGAAAATTGAGGTGTCTTGTCCTGCTTGTGTTTTCTTTCCAGAAACCTGAGCCAGTAAAAGTGATGACTGCATCTGTAGATGAATATGCAAGAAAATAGTAACATTGCTGTCCTAAGATACTCTTCTGGACAATGACACTTGTTCTTGGCTGTTATTTGTGTGCTTCTTGCAGACTTAAGACTTGATGCCCCATTCCTTGAGCAGACAGTGTTGTTTCTCTGAAATAACTTGTGGGAAACCAAGAGAAAAACAAGGAGGCATTGAAGGTGGTAGTAGAGATCAACAGAGGCTTTTGAAAATCACATTTTTCCCATAATGACTGCAAATATGGGATATACAGATAATCAAGGAAGAACTCTCTT
>Ga0181612_136489_pt1 | contig 14654 bp, 11 predicted proteins | sample HoacroProtozoa21_FD_119630 | JGI IMG/M metagenome (GOLD analysis project Ga0181612, IMG submission 119630) | Hoatzin crop microbial communities from Cojedes, Venezuel. Combined Assembly of Gp0051906, Gp0051904, Gp0051908 | reverse complement strand
GACGCTCTTCCGATCTTTAGTTAGATCTATAAGCAAGAAAATGTGGTGAAATCAAAGGCATATTTATATCTCCTAGCTGTGTTTGCTTTTTTTTAAAAGAAAATTTACCAAAATGACAAATTTCTTCAATTAAAAAAAAAATTATTCCCAACCCAAAATGTACAGTGGCTTTGGTGCTTTGGGGTAACAGAAAGCTGCTGGTGGAAGGGTAAAAAACCCAAATATTCCTTGGGCAAAGCCATCTTGCCATTTCAAGTCACCGTATTTATTTTCAGAGCTATCTATGAAAAATGTTTACAAGATGCACATGAAAAAATACCCTGCTAGGACACCAGCACCTCTTCAGGACAAGGACAAGTGGAATCCACATGAACTAGAAAATTTCAGGGGGAAAACTTCTTTCGCAAACATCACCACCCACACAACCAGTTTGGAGAGCACAGTTTCTTGCTGTGTCTCAGGATCAGCATGCGGTGCAGGTAAGAAGGCTTCATGGGTTTCTGAGCAGTCCAGACTAGTTTGTAAAAAACCCTTTCCCAGATATCACTAGAGCGTATATTTAACTCTGAGCATTAAAAGGGATGGAAAATGAGTATTTTGCACGTTACCATTCTTTTTCCTAGTATATTCCTGATGGGTAATTGACATTAAAATGAAAAGCTTTGCAGGTCACTGAAAATTCGTAAACTGACCCCAAATGACGTTCCTTACAACTGAGGATCCCTCTTTGGCTACTTTCTCCATCTGAGAAACTGCAGCTACAGTAAGGGCTTATACTTCTGGTGGTTCGCAAGTAGCACATTACCTCATTGGATCACCCGCAAGGAGCCTGGGTCCAATTTGAAGCTCAGTGGAGTCACTGGGAGCTCTTTCCCTTTAAATTCATGCAGCTTTGAACCAAGGATGCTGCCGACAACTGTGCACTTTCTGAGTGGCGCTGAGCACCGATTCCAGATTTTATGGTGCTTGGAGCATTCAGTATCTCACAAGATAAGGCCCTCAAAAGAAAGTCACTTTGCTTTCGTTGAAACAGAGCTTTACTGTCAGAAACACAAGTTTTATAGCTGATATGTTTATACAAGAATCATACAGTGAATTCTGAATAAAATATATATATAGTCGGATAACTTGGTTGAAGCAATTAAGTCTTTTTAGTATAGTAAATACATTAAGAATGATTAAATCCGTAGTTCTCAGCATAGGAAGAAGATTTTGAAAAAAAGCAGAGGGTGAAGAGTTATATAGACCTAGAAATACTTCAACGTAATTTAAGCTTACTTTGTTTCTGGTTTGGAATTCCTAGTGACTTGCAAAGATTGCAGTTCTAACCTTAGCCACACAAGTTATTTAGTATGCTAAGGTTGTCTCCAAAATTTCCTGCCTGCACATTTGACAAAAAAACCCCAACATATCTCAAAGGCCATAAGGCAGAAATCATGTATCTAACTTTGGCTGAGAATGACAATGTTGGTCGTGTCTTTGTGGGCTCAATGTGCTGTTTGGTTGTTGCAGAAAAAGAGAATTCCTTACTGTTCCAGCTATGATTACATGCTCAGATACTATCTTGATGGCTTTAGGAGACATCCATGTGTGCAGTGGGGTGCGACTGGCTGACACAAAATAATTTTTTTTCCAATTTGTTCCATGGTGACAGTAATTCAGACAAGAAGATGATTTTGTGTTCTACTGTAAACCTTCCACCTGGCCAATAATTCCAAGATAATACAATGGATATTTACAAGGACCTTCTTCACATATATGCATATATATTTGTAAACTCAGTAAGTCAGATACAGTTGGCCATATTAACAGATTCTGCTGTGCATAAAATTATTTATTTTACTCTATAAAAATCAAAAATCTGTCAGGTGGGGTTTTTTGTTTTATGTATTGCAAATTGGAGACTTGTTAAATTTCATGCACATGTGTGTCATTTCGTAAGTACCATCTTTTTTCTGTAAATATGAGATGTGATCTTGGCTTGTGCTGAACACCTCTGACAGCCAGTTCTTGGAAGAGGGTGCTCAGAAGAACCTTAAAGACTCAATATTTATCTAGGTTGGCTGTACAGCTTTTCCTTTTACACCAAATAAAAATGTGTGTCTTGAAAGGACAGACTAGATCAAATAACTCTTAATTTAAGTTATTGAATTACCTGACTCCATCCCCAGTTTTGGTAAGCTGCAATGAGATTTCTGGGGAAAGCGATATTCCCAAGGAACCATGAAATAAAGAAGACATGTCTTTTCCTACTTCTATAATCCGATTCAGCTACGGGCTGAGCATACTCTAAAAGGTGCTGAGTGTTTTCAAATCCTTATAGGTTTTAAACACTCAATCATTTATGGGCTAATGGCTATTACACATGGCCTGGAGAGCACTTATTTAAAGGTCATACGTGAATTGGAACAAAAAATCCCAAATCCTGATTTGAATTTTAGGATTTCTGTGCCAATTTTGTGCCTGAGGACTCCTGGTTATCAAATATAACCAAAGTATATTTACAGCATGCTGCCTTCCTGAAGCATGTCATAGATACTAATGTTTCACTAACACTAACCAAGGTAATAAGTAGCAAGTACAGATTTAGCAAGCGGCTGTGATAATTAAGATAATAGGATTGATTCCATCAGACTGTCAATCTTGACTCCATATTTTATAGAGATCTCTAGTGATATTGCTTAGAAAATGGCTGCACCATTAAATTTCTAAACTCTAAACTCAGCTATCAGTAACGTTTTAAAGCAAATGTCACTAGGAATTCTTTATTGAATGATAGAAAAATATTTCATGTTTTCAACCTGGTGGGGTCCTTGCATCTTGCAAACGCGAGTAATAAACACACAAATGCACTCAGTCAAGTGGAATGATATAACAGCAGTCAGCCATTCCAATTGCTTCCCCTGATTTATGGTTGTTACACCAGATTTATCAGAATGACTCTTCTCTAATCCAGACTTTTTAGGGTGTGAAGAGATCCTCAGCCACACTCTTTGGACACCTGAAATAAAGTCATACGATAAAGATTGATCAGCACATCGAAAGTTTTTCTCTTCATTTTTCTTTTTCTAATGGGCTCGCACAGATTTTGAACAAACATAGAACCTGTGCTATCCCACACATATAAAATATCTCAAGAAAGGGAAGTTATTTATCCAAGATCACCTTTTGTTAGATGTTGAAGAGAAAGAAATGCAATTCTGTACGCTTCCACCCAGAAACACTTCATGACCCTCAGTAATGCAAACAGCTGTAAGATCTATCTGTATTTCAGTGGATCTTCACCAGCAGAGGTGAGATGGATGCGCAGGGAAGCAATGCGCCGCTTAGGATAGATCCAGATCACCGTCCTAAAAAACAAAGTTCAGGGAATACTGAGGAATCAAAGTGTTCAAGATGTTCTGCTCACTTCTGACACTTATGTTTTCACATTCCAGCTCCAAAGTAGACAGAAATTTCTAGTGACTCGTGACTTACTACCAGAATAGGCACCAAATACCTCTCTTTTAAAGCAAGGAGCAGATAACTATTTGAAGAGCTTGTCTCAAAGTGAACAGACTCGGTGGTCTTCACCCAGAAAGGCATGAATCTACCCTATCAGTGATGGCATAGAGTTTTTGCCTGTACCCAAAGCACCAAGAACAGTCAACAGCCAAGAAGTGCTCAGGAAGCAACTTGCATGTGTTCTCCAAACAACATGCTGGCTGCCTTCCATGTGTACGTAGAGCTCAGTCAAATCTCTTCGGTTTTAGCTAACGGCTAACAAGACATTTCCTCGCAATGTGAGGAATTCACATCAGCAGCCAAGTGAAGACAGCTAGGATTAACCAGATGTCCACCAACCCTAACAGATCCACTCATCAGAATTTTGTAGAGGGTATAGGCACTTTAATTTGCCTATTTGACAAATTGTGCCTTTATGATATAACTAGTTAGTTTCCACACAGTAATTCTATCGCCAGTGCTCTCTATTGTTGTAAATAATGTAAACACTTGTATAAATTACTGATTGTCTTTCTGCCAACAAAACCTTGGAAGACATGTTTAGGAATCATCTTGCAGCTGAGGACAAAAGATCATTATTAAGATGTCCTAAACTAGTGAGAGAGCAGGCTGCTGGCAACAATTTATTTTACCCCAAGGTGTTTTGGACAACTCAGTGTTCCATTAAATACTGAGCATGAACTGTCAAAACAGATGCTGTCTGGCAGATACATCTCACCCTAGTACTGTTCCATGACTTGCCCACTTAATCAGCATCTTCTAGCAGACTGTTTTTTGGAGCTGGTAACCAACTCCATTTTAAATGAGATGAAAGCCAAAGACTTCATCCACCCATCAAAGCCAGGAGAACCCTCTCACACACATTGTACTCTTACATTGTATTAATTATACCAAACCAAATCCTTCCATGTCACCTAAACATGTCTCAGTTATGCAGTTCCAACCTTGTTGCATAACAAATACTAGATTATTTTCCATCAGTAACAAAAGATCTTGAATTCAACAACATAAATTGAGAATTTTTATTCTTACTTAATACTCTAACTTGCATGGCAGAGTATAAAAAGCTCTGAATCTGTCTGTATTTCTCTATACAACCATTTCAGTTGTCTCATCTTACCCACCTTGCTGATGAATGACTTCTTACCTTCTTCTACTACCACTTCCACTGCTACTGTCATTTCCATGAGTATGAAGCAGATCTTGCCAGGACTAGGGCCCATTTCACAAACCCGCTTTGTATTTAACTAAACAAATATGTGATCCCAGACAACTTAGGAACTAGCTAAATTGCACTTCAGAAGGTATTTACAGAAGGGGCAATGTCTAGATTTAGCCTTTTTGTCCACTGGGAACAGAGTGACATTAAGATCCGTTGTTGCCGTGCTAAGGTGTTAGGCTTAAGCAGAGCGTTATTTCAGCAGGCAGTGAGAGGCTAGCCACAACTCTCTTGCTGACCTGATGTATACCGGGCTACAGAAAAGAAGTGAGGCCTGCATTCACTTGCTTTCATTTGCAAAGATTCCCTCCTCAAGGTAGGTAGAGAGTGTAGGTTACCTTTTTCCTTCATTTGCCTTTTGTGGCTGCCATGCCTCTACAAGAGCTGCTGTGACAGTCCCAAAGTCGACACAGTGTCATCTTGATGAGGATGAGATGAATCCCTGCAGAGTCCAGGAAGCTTTGGCTGTGTGCAATTACATTTGATGGGATTCCTGAGGTGAGGTTCTGGCTCTGGATGCTCTGACACAGTGCTGACACACCACCTCCCGTTCATGGAGGGTGCACAACTTTCTGGCGAGCAGGATCAGGCTGCACCAGTCTGAAACATAACCCGCTGAAAAAAGGACACAATAGAAACGATCAGGACTGTCACTGGCCACTGGGCAGTGGTGTTTACGCCATCGTCGACTCAGTTGAAATCAAACATTGCTGTTTAGCCCTTTTTCCCTCAAAACTTGTCCAAATCACCATGCTGTTCTTGTTGCAGTTTCTCACGATAGGCAACTTAACATACAGAACAGTGATATACAAAAATAGATCCTGTAGCACAAACTGTGGGAAAAGCCCCTCTATTCAGGCTTTGTCTTTCATATGGAAAAAAACAACCCTGTCATGATTCTGACTGACTGATTGAAGGATTACTTTATAAACATACTTTATATGCTGTGCTTGTTAATCTAAAAACTTATTTACAATAGGCACTTAATAGGTAATATTATGAATACATAATGCATCGAGTGATTTTATTTTGTCATCTAATGCAGAGAGGAATAGTGTACTGCCAAAATGGGTAGTTATGTGCATTTTATCAGGATACAATTTCATTAGCTAGATGAGAGTTGGCCACTGGACGTAAGAGCTTGCACTTATTACTCTAACTGTGGCACTCAAAAGAACAAAGTTCATTGTAAGATAAAAAGAAACACCTCCTTAAATCTTGGCTCTCTTGCATATACTCATTTGTGTTCCAGCACATTTTTGTTGCCAGAGGTATATCTTCTCTGATAATGGTGATAATAGGAGCCAGTTAAGACTAGCAAAGCTATTTTGCTTGATGTATTAGCACTTCCATTTTAGAGTAATCCTACTAGCATGATTCTGTAGTATTTACAATTTTTGTAAGTACCGATTATATTTTCAAAGTCAAAGTGGGATAAAATTAGTGCATTGTACCCCTTTGTTGCTGCTTTCTATAGTAGTCAGCCATACATATTGAACAATGCCATATGAATGTAATTTTGAGAGGTAAGAGCTTGATTCTTTAAAAAAACACTTACATGGGCAGTATGAGCTCTTGCTGTGGATCTTCACCATGTGAATATTGTGCATACAGTCTAGTTAATAAAGAAAACCTGAGTTCCATGGATACACAGGGGCATGTAGGTGGAGTTCTGGCAAACAAGCATTTTTTTCTCCCTTGAAGTCCATTCAGCAGCCAAGAAAACCATATCTTATCATACCATTTGCACACTTCACTTCTCAGGGAATAATATCTGTATATCTAATTTGCAAATGTCAATAGGCGAGTACTTTTGGCCACTGGCAATGACTGGGATTTGGGAAGAGAGGTTTCTGTAAGGCTTGCAGGTCCATCTGAGAATGATGGATGACTTTCAGCAGCAAAGATTTTCTAACAAATGACATTCCAAAACAGGGTCTTATAAAGTACTCATAGCTAATGTCAATAATTCTCTCTTTGCCAGTTTAAATATCCTTCTGAGTCTCTCACACCCTCACTGGTGCAGTACACTGGCAAAATTAGCAAGCTAATGTCACCACTCCTTGTAGATAAACACATGTGTAAAGTGTCAGGCGTAAGGAGGAGATTACAGAACACATATTTCTAAGTACCACTTATGAATACAACGCATGTAGCTCATGGAAATGTTGACATCATCTAAAGAGGAAAGCGAGACTTGCAACCACAGTGGATTATATCATTAGCCAAACTGGAAAGTAATCATTCCTTACAGCTGCCAGAGCCCATCTCTACCCTGGAGCTCCTGTTTTCCTGGGGAAAAATATATCAATAAATTAAGATGAACATCATGACTGTGAAAGTTCCACAAAACATATGTGACATACATATCTTACACATAGGCTTTTTGCAGGTTGATGTATTTAACGGAGCCCTTCATCTTGCGCTTGCCTGAGAAAGATATGTCATTAAGTATGGGAAAGAGGGTGAGAAGAATGGATGCAAACACAGAGGATTTCCAGAATGCACACCACTGTGAATGGCGGTATGAGCCAGTGAGTTTGCTGCAGTGACACACAGAGGCTTTGACTGAGATTAGGAGCCCACAGAGGTGGTGCTGCATACAGCTCAAGGCAGAGCATTCCTGCCCCAGAAAGATTATAGTCAAATAATTCAGGCAAGACACAGAAGCTGGAAAACAAAAATTATAAAACCAAAAAGATGTGTGCCTGCTCTCATTGTAGGCATCTGCATACCTTCCTGCTCCTCTCCTTTCTCCTAATAGTATTAAAACCTTATGTGCCCACTATGACTCCAGGATGTTCTCACCAGCTGTTTCTACAGCAGAGGTGGCTTTTGAAGAAATGGCTAACGAATAAGAGCACCTTACAGATAAGGCCACTGTGTTAAAAAGAAAAGGTGGTGTCCATACAAGCTAATAACCAGGAACAGGGTGCAGGCTGGTGACAGGTAGGAGGCAAAGCAGCTGCTTGGTAGAACTAAAGGTGAGAGCAACGGGCAGGCGTAAGAGAGGAGGAATGAGCAAGACTGAGTGCTTGGAGTAACGGGCATGAATAGGGCTGCTTTTCTGTGCGTATCAAAGAGAGATAATGTAAGTTTAAGGGGAAAAAAAAGCCTCAAAGAAAGAGGTGCAGCAGACTACAAAGGTTTAGATGAGACTTATCCTTGTTTTAGTACCAAAAGAAAGATGGGTTTGGCCACTATCTTGGAGGGACGAAATGGCAGGTTAATAGGTCTAAGATCACTGGAATGATAATAGTCTTGGTCCGTGTAACCAGCAACAGCAGTCAAAGTAGAGTCAGAGTACAGAAGAGAAGCAGAAGAGCTCAGTCTTGGTGATGCTAAGTCAAAGCTGAAGATAAAGCATCTTCAAAAGAGCTGACAGGCAGATAAGCTGAAATGCTGCAAAGATTGAAGGAAATATGCCAGGAATGGAAATGTAAATTCATGATTTTCTAGCATGAAAATGTTTCAAACAGAGCTGTCTGCAATTTTTTCTCCAGGTTTGGTTTGATTATTTTTTTCCCCAAGGCAAAAAGACTATTTTTGCTTAAAGCTGTTAACAAGATGAGGTGCTTGTCATAGAGGGGAATGTAGAAAGTGAGAGGTCAGGAAGGAGCAGTGCTTTGTGGGAAAAGGGTAACGGATGTAACCTTTGTAGGGATTAGGAGAGTTGATCCAGGGTTTGCTAAACGCAAAGGAGAAAAAAGCCAACCGGCTGCTTTGCAGCATGCCTTTGCAGCTGAGTCAGGTTAAAGCAATGAAGAAGGAAAGGCATCCATCAGGGAGGGAGCAGTTGCACGAGCTGCATCTGGCAGGTGACTGGATGTGCAAGACAAATATCAGGAAAGGATGTGCATGGAAGCTGTGAACGTCAATGATGCTCTTCTAAGTTGCATCTTCAGTATGCGCAAAGGACCTGGAAAAGAAACATAGAAAGACTCAGGTCCGAGTCTGAATGACTAATGGAGACAAAGAGCTGATGCAGCCGGGGGCAAGGAAGGAGAGTGAGCAGGTGGCTGGGAGTTAAAGTAACAGCCGAAGGATGCAGTGATTGAGCAGGATGAGGTGAGAATCCATGATGGGACAACAAGATGGCCAACACACTAGCTTGCAAGAGCACAGCGCCAGCACCTGTACCCTACAGTATATTAAGCCCAGCACGTGTGCAACACTAGTGAAAAAAACATGGCACAAGGGGTTTGAACAGGCCTAGATGACAGCAACGAGCAACATTTGCGATGAAGAGGATTTAGTCACTCAGAGCTCTGGGAGCAGTATTCTTCAGGATTTTGAGTACAGGAGAGGTCAGTAAAAACTATTGGGGATCTTCAGCAAAATGCTCATTATCTTGACACTTCAGACCCTAAATCAAAGTCTGAAGCCAGTCGCTTCGCACACTTCTCAGCTTCACTCAGGAGCTTGCAGGACTGGCATCCAATTCACAGTTTCTTGGACAGCATCGGACAGGAAACAGCAGCCCCATCCCACGATTCCTCTTTCTAAGCTTTCTTTTCCAGACTTTTTCTTCTGCAGGTTTGTACCCTCTGTAAGGTCATTACTTACACAGCTAATGTTGAAGACCTCTTCAAAAGCAGTAAAGAGCCTCTGCCATCACTGGGCACTGAACAGCTCTGGAAGTGAGTATTTTGTTTTCCATCTCTCACATTGTGATAGAGCTTCAAGTTTCCCAGTTCATTGTTTGTGACTAACTTTTAGCAGGTAAAGCAGAAAATTCCCTGAAATCTCTGAGGTCAGTTATTAATTGGAGGTACTCCAGTCCCTACCTTTTACCAGACAGAGCAATACAATTTCTTCTGTCAATATGTTCTTTAAAACCCAAATTAACCATGTAAAAAAACTGACTTTTTTTTTTTTAAAGTGATGTCTCACAATCACAATCTTATTCAATGTCACAGGAGGTTCAGACCAAGTGTTTGTATATATTGTGCTTGATTACAGATCAGTAGGAAATTAAGAATTACTCTTAGTTCTTGTACCCAAACCATACTTTTCTTCCTAAGATACATGTTCACAGATGAGAACACAGGTGAGATGTTCTCCTAAAAATGGAAGGGGCAGCACATAGCTGTTATGAAAGCAACCTAACTTTTTTACCCTTTAACTTAAAGGCATACTGAAAATACATCTTGACTCAAATAATTTGACAGAATTAGGCAGAAATGTTTAATACAAGAAAATTTGGGTTGGTGCAAAGACATCTTTTTGAGTTTACACCTATATTTAACCTTGTCTAAACACAGACCTCTGTGTATAGTAGTTATCCATGCATTTCCCAAAGGTTCCCAGTCCCTTCATAAAATCGTAAACATCGGTTTGCAGAAACAGACTCTTGCTTACTCTTTCGGTATAGCCAACCCAACTTTGGGTTTGGTTTGGAGCATCCGACCTATAAAATGCGTTGTCTCTCCTGCAAGATCCCATACCAACATATGAAAGTCGCCTCGTCTCTGGTTTTCGGAAATATCGTGCAAACATCACTGTAATCTGCATAAAACCTTTTCGTCACCACACTGTAGCATTTATGGAAAATATATTTTTTTGTATCTCTTGACATATAGAGTTACATCAGCCTTTTTAAAAGTGATGTAGAAGCTCAAACCACACTTTAGAAAAAGGCAGGTGAAGACACAGCTTATCTGTTAGTGAGCCAGACCTGACCTGTCTTTATATTGCCCTACAAACTAGTGCAGTGGGTGAGAGTGGAAGGACACCATGTTTCATATTGTATTTTCAGCTGTAGCTCTACGAAGCTTCTCAGCAAAGCTAGCAATGCTGCAGCTGGAGTGGTTTGCAGTGTGAAGGTGGTCAGACATGCGTACTGAATGTGCAGTTTCTCACGTTTAAGTCATAACACATAAATGATTATTTTCCCTGCAACCTACACTTATAAAGTACATAAAGATCTCTTTTCCTTCAGTACCACGGAGAAATCAGCACTTCTGGACTCCTTAGCATCTGAAACAGCTATAGGTTTCCTTGGATGAATAAAACTCAACAGTTCTCAGATAGGTCTCATAATTCAGGAGAGGGTTTTAGGCAAATGATTAAACTGTAGTGCAAGATGGATTTTTTTAAAAATTGTTTTGCCGATCACAATTATTTATAATTAGGACAAAATTTAGAGAAGAAAAGTCAATTTAAATTCTGACTTCCCACAGCTTTATGGAAAATGCTTTGCCTTTGCTGTGACTTCTAAGGTTAACAGAATATCAACAAGCAGGAACTGAAGAGCATGTGATAAGTGACGAGTAGGAACGCGGTAAATTCTGTATTTAAAATTATTATTGGTTTTATCAAATATTTCCTCTAGAAGAATAAACTACTGCATAAGAAAAGGATAACTGAGAAAACATGACTGAATAATACATGTGATTTCTACATGTGAAATTTGATAATGTTTTACAAACATACGGATGGAAACCATCACTACTATTTAATGCGTATCCAGGAATGCTTCTATGGAAGTTCTACCTACCTCTGGCTTTGGTTAGCAAAATTTAGTTTTGCCTATAGGCAATATATATTTCAAAACATGCCAATTATACTCAAGACACATTAATGCATTTTTAGAGTAATTTCTGTGTCAGTGAAATTATTGCCTGGTCCCCTCTTCCTCTCCCCCCCTCCTTTGCTATCACATCGGACTATAACCAGTGCTTACATGGAAAAGTTATATTAGGAAACACATTAAAGATGATTTAACAGCTGGAAATAGGAAAGAGAGCCAAGAGCAGGTGATGAACTCTTCAGAACCACTGCATTAAGCTGAGACAGAAAAGGCTGTTCCATTATTTCAACTGACCTGAAATACATAATCAATTGGGACCATGTTCCATTCTCATTCACTCTAGTCTAATTACATATTATTTAAATGGCATTACTCCTGATTTCTACTTACGCAAGTGATATTGTCAGAATTTGGCTTTTATTTGGCCCCACAGAAAACATGATAAAAGAGCCTCCTAGAAACCACGGCTCGCTAAAACTCCAGGTACGCACTGCTCACTCGCTTTCAGAGGTAAGGTCTGAACTTACAGCCTTCAACATTCGCAAATGAAGCAATGTGTTCTTTGGCAGAGTTGCTCACTCAAACAGGTAGGATTTAGAGATAAAAGGTAAAATAAAAAAATCCTTAAATCTCCAAACTTAAAAATCAGACCAGGGACCCATAAATGAACTGTACAAGTTGTTCAGGGCTGCTTTAATATGCTCAAGGAAAAGATGCTGCTTAACAAGTAGTCTGCCAAATCCTGTATCAGCTGCACTTTCCAGACAGAAGTAAAGCGCAGTCTCATGTCGAGCACATTACGGTATCTAATCTGGCAGTCACAATAGGTGACTGATGCAAGATTCTCTCCCGCCAGAAAAAGTATTTGACACAGGAGGTTACTTAGCAACATTTAGACATAGGGCTAAAATGACAATAGGATGGAAGTTTAATAAGGGAATACAAGAGGACCAAAATTCAAGACTGACCACAATAATAGGAGGAAGTGCAAGTGGTATCTTTCCACATAGCCAAGACCCCCACAGGAGATTTACTCCTGGGGAAGATATCCCAAATCTTTTCTTCAGACTCGAGCTGACTTCAGTCAGCAGTGGCTGTGATGGGAACCTGCAACATGCCCTTCAGCCCACCTATCCTAGTGAGTCACCTTCACCATCCTTTTCACCCACTTTCAGGTCATCCCTGAGGTCAGTGGCAGAGGCAACCTGCGTCCACCCTGCACCATGTCAAATTTCAAATAGATTTTCCTTTCCTGGGAGTCTGGTGGTTAGGCTTATCCAAGTGCTCAACCCACCACGTTCCTTGTCTGTAACCTGCAGCTCAGCAATGCATGCAAATGTTCACTCACACGGTGATTAACCCTGGGAAAGGAGACAGTATCAAAGAGCATATCTTTTAATAATTCCTTTAGTCAGAAAGGAAACCTCAGGATTCCTCTGCTACACTCTGTGGCAAATCTGATGAGCAAAGCATTCCTTTCATGCTCTGGTATTCACTGGGCGCAGTCTGATCTCAGTTACAAGGTTGCCACAAGACCGGGATGCCATTACAATCAATTATTTAAAAAGGAGACAAAAATCACAAATCTGGTCGTGGACTGTTGTGCGCTGTATGTTCTGCAGCACTGCAACAGCTTACATTGCTTAACAGTTACTCATCTTTTTGGTAGAAAAATACAAAATGGCCTCCCAAAAGGTAACAAAGCATCACCTAAAGAAAATATTTTCCAAAGGCTACAAGAAATAAACAGACTTGCTCTCAGGGTTAATGGTTGGTGTTAGAAAGCTTAGAGCTGGTGAGGGATATTGCATCTCTTACTAACGCACGTTTCCTACACAGCAACCAAATTTCACTGGCAAACTTTTAAATAAGACTTCAACAGTTTAAATAGCCAGTTTAAAAATCCGTTTTGCTTACTTGATGTGTTTGAACAATCACTCTCAAAAAATCCCTTTACTTGAATAAGCAGCTGATCTTTTTTCTGGTGTAAATATAGAAGGAACTTGAACTCAAAAGGAGCTGTATGTGGTAATCAGCACATTACTCAGTGTAATGAGAAAATCATCTCTGTTTTCCAGAAGCATTAGACGATTGCATGATAGAGGTATTATGCTTTATCAGCACTAATATGTCAACTGTGTAAGTGTACTCAGGAGCACAAAAGTTGTTCCCATAAAAACACAGGCAGCGACCGGCATTCCAGGACTGTTCACACTCTTGAAATATTTCACGAGTTGATTTGCCAGTCTCATTTTTTGGATGATGCAACTATTTATCTCACATGACTAGGTCTATAGAAAGGTCCCCGAAGAGGAGAGGCAGCCCTGGCGCCCGCTGTGCACGGGGCCAGCACCCCACAACAGCACCCTCGCCGCTGCAACTTCGCCAAGCTGCTGGACAAGCCTTGACTGAAAAGGTCTGGTTTACCTAGGGGACCCGCTCCTCCTCCTCCCCATTTTTATACTACTGTGGGGTTAATAGCTATGTCGTGTGGGGTCAGGGAAGACATCTGTGTCTCAGATAATATGCTTACGGTGATTACCACACATAATTGACTGACCTTCCCTCATTCTTTTCCTGCTGCAGGCCATGGCTGATAGGGTGAGATGCTCTAGAGGAGTTTATTTTCCATCACACACTATTGTGCTGCTGAGCAAATATTTTAGCAAGCTTTGAATGAATCACCTTTCTGGCTTTGGGTTTGACAGTTAAAATATGAAGGCTGTGACCAATCTAATAATATTAGATTTTAAATCAGCTTTAGCAGAAAACATGGGAAAATCCTACTTAAAATCCATTTATAGAAACCTAATAAAATCCTGTTTTGAGTGCTGAAGTCAATGTAAATTTTTGAGAATTCTTGTTCTTTCTTTTGCCATCTCTGCAGGCTTCGTCTCCCCACCTCACTTCGAACATTTTAAGCTCTTGAGTGGGTTTGTCTCAAAAAGTATCTGCAAGCCAGCGTGTAATAAATAAATAAATATTTGTGCATTGCAAGAGCCAAGCTTCCAAGTAGGAACTGCTGAGGTCTAATTTAAGAGTCTTCCTTCAAGAGAGAACATTATAAACCCTTTCAGTTCGTGGGGGTATGTGATAGGAATATATGACTGTGCTGGACTATTCTGCATAAACATATGTTTCATTTTATAGTTGACAAAGTAATAAACAAAACCCCTCACCATTCAACAGCAAAGCAATATTCTGCCCTCTCTATATTAAAAAAAAAGCAAAATTAATTTTTATTTCCAATATACGCTTACAAAAATAATGGAATAAATGTAAGAGGGGTTCTTTTTTTTAGATACTGCCAAAGGAAAGCTTCATTTGTAACATTAAGACTTTAACTTTCTGATAGTATTTTACTCTAACTCTGTTTCATCTATCTAGCAATTAGTCTAT
>Ga0181612_167127_pt1 | contig 14655 bp, 11 predicted proteins | sample HoacroProtozoa21_FD_119630 | JGI IMG/M metagenome (GOLD analysis project Ga0181612, IMG submission 119630) | Hoatzin crop microbial communities from Cojedes, Venezuel. Combined Assembly of Gp0051906, Gp0051904, Gp0051908 | reverse complement strand
TTCTCTGGAGATATTCCAGCCCCACCTGGACGCGGTGCTGTGCAGCCTGCTCTGGGTGACCCTGCTTGGGCAGGGGGTTGGGCTGGGGGACCCACAGAGGTCCCTTCCAACCCCAAACATACCGTGACACTATGATACTGTGATCATTGCCTTAAAAAATTGGCTGAACCACTGTTTGCATTCTTTGCCTTCCCTATGCTGCTCCAAAAGAGTTTGTCTTTTTTTTTAATGATGACTTTTACCTTCACCTTATCCAAGATGCTAACACATTGCTCCACTGTGAAGGCAGCACACTGAACAGCTGGGGAAACCGAGGCAGTCGCTGTGAGCATAAGTCGCGCAAAATATACTGCATTTTCCAAATGTGCTCATGCCAAGAACTTGTAAAGAGCATTTCACCCAGCCTCCCGAAAATGTGGAGGTAATTACAGATCCTCAGCACTTCTGATTCCAGGCCAAATATTTGATAAAATAAAAAAATACATCTGTCGCTATTTTGGCAGAGTTCTTATTTCCTGGCAGAAAATTTATCTCCAACTTTGACTAAAAAATTTTTCCTTTTCTGTTTTTAAATAAAAAAATGGGCTCTTTCTCCGTTGATCTTCACATCCTCAGTACTCTACCATTTGTTCAAAAAATTCATTTCAGCAGGCATCTTTCCAGGGTCCTTCTCTATTTACCTGCTGTGAGGGGAGAAGAAGGCAATGCCGGATGTGTTTGCACGGTCCTGGGCAGATCCCCCAGCCCACGCAGCCCCTGCAGAAGCAACGCCTTTCATCTCACCTTTCTTCAGGTCAGCAGATGTCTACAGCCACAGGTGTGCTGGGAAAAAAATGGGAGCTCTCAAAAAATGGAGGTCTTGAGTAGACCAGCCATCCTCTGTCACAGCCAATTCTTGGTGAATCGTTGCTCTCTACGGAAGAATCTCATGGAGTTGAAGTGGCCATGCCCTGACCTCTTCTTCCTCAGCCTGTTTAGCACTATGCTTTCCCCAACCTTTCCTGCAGGTCTGTCTTGTCCAGTCCTGAACATGGGAAGAGCATTTGCTGCCAGCGGTGATCCCGTTCCCGATGCTCCTCGCAGACAAGGAGCTCAGCCAGCTCTTGTGTCTCTGCTGCTGGAGGAGGCAGCAGTTTGGCCCCTGTTTTGCTGTAACTCCATGCAAACGTTTTCCCTGACTTTTTGCCAGTGTGAAGAAAAGCTTTAGGCTTGAGAAAACAGACTGCAGCACCAGTTACTTCAAAAGCGTGAGTTTTCTTTTCCCTTTCATTCCATTTTGAACATTTAGTTTGTGACACAGTCTGTTTGTCCAAGTCAAAACTCCCTTTGAATCCCGGCCACAGACGAGTGGTTCAGCGAAGCATTCATTGTCTCTGGAAAGAAACTTTACCAGAGAAATGAGGATGGTCGTAAAAGGTGGCTCCGGCTGACATTTGCGATGCAGCGTGATGCTCCACAACTGAATAACTACAGCAGGCGGAAGCTTAAAACAAGATAGCTTCAGGATAAGTGACTCAATTCATGCTGCAGTGCAAAGAGTCTGAAGCTTCATATTTCTATCTTGCAACATGTAAAAGGAGAAAATATATTTATTACTCTTTTTCCAGCTGGTCTCTCAGATTGATGTTGGGACTTATCGGAGAAATCTCTCGTCTCCGTCTCAGCCTTCATCAACCGCCCAATCTCAACCTGTCAGGCCAACATTATCTTTGTTCATTTGCAGCACAGTTCTGCAGAGTTATTAAGAAGAAGTCTTGCCGCGTTAATGCTTTTGTGCTTTGAGGCAGTAATCTGGAGTCACTGGAAAGTACAGCAGCCAGACAAGGCCCTCCGTGCATGAACACAAACAAGAGCTGCAAAGGAGCCAACACTCATTCTTTAGCTCCTTTTTGTTTTAAATGTACCAATTCTGTTTCTCCAGGAAATAATTTATGAAGCATGTTTCACTGAGAAGGTTCATCAGAAATACCATCTAGCCACTCATCTATCTATTGAGAAGCTCATGTTTTTTACCATTGTGCAATTAAATTTAGGGTAAATGAAAAAAAGTTAATTTTGTAAAGACTGAGAAATACTGGAAAGCCACAAACTCCCTGCCCCATCAGTGATGTTCCAGTATGTTTTACAGGTATTTCGTCAGACAGTCTCTGTTACAGCAAGACTGATCAGGAGGAAACTAGCTTTAAATTGAATATTGCTGGCCCCACTCCTGCCCTGATGGCAGAGGGATTTTGTAGCGAGTAAGGGACTGTGTCCTGGCATCAATGTGCCGAAGTCTAGCTCTTCAGCTCTAGATTTACTCAACTAAACTAGGTGACTAAATCAACTTCTTTCCCCCCACCTCAGTCGAGATACATACCAAATCCCTGAATTCAGCACTAATATTAGCAATTGTTTCTTAAGACAGTTTTTGCTGTGGTAGAGTAGCTCAACAGCCCAGCGAGCACACGATCCAGGAAAGCAATGCTGAAGGTCAGGCGCTTCAGAGGGGATGATGGCTGTGACCAGTTCTGCAGGATCACACTTGGGTGATCTCCAAGTACATAGGACCAATTTCGGGCTGCCTCTGCTAATGGGATCAATGTGTCCAAAGATGAAAGGAAAAGAGACCTAAGCAGGTCGGGAACAGCACCATGCTCCCATCAGGACAAAATCCCTGAGCCTCAGTAGCTCTCTGTCAAATGAGCAATACTGCTGTTTTCCAACTTTCTCCTCTGTGTAGTTGCATGATGAGCTCTGATGGCAAATAAGAGGAAGGAGTGATCATTTCTTGATCGGGTACGTCCCCAAACTGGCTGTGAGCTATGCAGCTGAGCTCAGGCTGAAGCTGTGCTAAGCAAATGAAAGTTTCCAGCGCCTTTGGTCATCCTGAGGAGCTCCCACCATTAGGACTAACTCCAGATCACTGCTGTCCCCAAAGCGGCTCTGATGCCCTTCCTTCCTCAGCTTTGGATATCTCCCTGCAACAGGGTAAGTGCCAAGAGGGGGTGCTGGGGGTTGGTTGGACTGTCAAGACCCCATTAAATTAAACACTCAATTGTAATAAATGAAAAACAGCAGTTAGATCTGTGCTAGCCTTAGGCACCCCTGAAAAACTCCATCCTAACTGCACTGAAAAGCTTTTCAGGTCAGCACACAACGGGCTCTGAGATCCTGCAGTACTTCCACTTTCGCTCAGCTTTAGCAACAGCACCGTGCTTGCTTGGAAATGTTGATTTTTCTTGCAGAGATCACTGCATCTATCTCAGGATAAGCACTCACCTACGAGACATGTATAGGAAAGCTGTCCCCATATCTCAGTCGTTCTCTAGATTTCACAGCGTATAAAAGCCTCTTATTCCTTGTATTCACCACCAAGAACAGAAGCTTTGAATTCTTTGATTCCAGTAAACTACCATTTATTAGACACATTAAATGAAAGACAGTCAAAAGGAGAATGCAACAGAAAACTCCAGCACCGGGAAGCCTGCCTCTACCTTGCTTTTCTCATCACTAGCACAAACAGCCTTTCAGCACATCAAAGGTAAGCACTGCTATATAATAAGGCACGTTGCAGTCAGTGAGATATGGGTGGATGTAAACGCAGCTAAATAGGAAGATGTGTATTTAGAGATAAGTTACACCTCTGAATTCAAATCCCCACTTATCGCTTCTGATAAGTTACTCATGCATTTAAAGTCAGGACATGGCGTGTGTGTTTGCCTCTCCACCCCAAGAGATGCACACGCTTCATGATACCCAGTCAAAATTCAGTTCTGGTGAAAGCCTGTTACCGGTGCAGTCATGGCCAGGTGAGCCAGCCCTGGGGGCACTGATCTGCAGAGCTACAATATCCCACAGGGCTTGAGGCGAACTGGCAAAATTCACTTAGTGTTGGCTGTACAAACTCACAGCAGCTGCTGGCTGACAGAGTAGAGGTGTATCATGCATCACCAGGAGGGTTCTGGAGTCAAAATGCCTCATCTTCATATTGTCTACCACAGGGCTTGACCTGCTGTGAAGACACCCTGAGGTGTGATATCTCATGCTAGGTGAGATGCACCATCCAAGCCCTAGAGCAAAGAGCGATGAGAAGATAGAGGAACTGCAAGGAGGCCTGTGGAGGTTGATGCATAAACCACAGCACATAAGAAGTGTCAGTTCTCTTGTGCTGGAAGATGAAAAGCAGGTTGGAAGGACGTGTCTTCCCTGGGGAGCTAAAAGTAGGTGCATGGGAAGGATGCTACCTCTGCACCCTGCAGAGAACATCGAAGGATCACAGACTTCCTCGGAAAAGGAAGCGCTACAGTGAAATCACTGACAGGCACAATGCCCATGAAGTGTTCAGAGGACTAAGAGATGGTTTGAGGGTCAAGGCACTCTGAGTTGGTTTTGTTGCTTTGAGAGGAGAAAAATCCGTGAAGTTCCTAAGAGCTACCCTTGGAAAACAATGGCGATTTGGTGGTGGATTTTGATCAGCAGAACTCTGTGGCTTCTGGAACTTAACTGTCGATTCTGGAACTGAATTTGCTCACTTCAGGCTTTTAAATTTCATATCATGCTTATTTCTTTCCCTTTTACCCTCTTTTACAGGGCAAGGATTTTAAGCAGCTAAAATGTAAGAGTGGAACTCGCTGTCTGGGTCTCGCTGAGAGCAAGGCTGGAGAGCTGCCTCTGGGGCTGTATGGATAAGCAAAGCTACGTTGCCCCAGAAAGGACGAAGGCTTTTGGAGATATTCATCATTCGTTATCAGGGCAAAGAGAGCCCTAAACTGAGCAGAACTGAACAGTGAGCCCAGTGAACGCGGTCTGCTCAAGGGCCTTGGCCCTTCCTTAGGGAAGGTGTGGCTCCAGTTACATCAGACAGTGCGGTGGCTTAGGTGGGGATTCCCATGGTGATTCCCACGATCACGCCTTTCTTGCAAGCCCACCATTCCTGGCTGATTTTCAAGAGCCATCTGACAAAACCCTATCTCCAGAGAGGCATTCTCTAACCCTGCCCAGCCGTGAACGGGCTGTCTCTGATAAAACAACAGATGGGGAATGCCTGTCTCCTAAATGGGCTGCTGCAATAAGAGGACTCAGCCTTCCTCAGATCCCCGACATTAGGGGACTGGCATGGGCTCACCTATTTTGCTAAGGGCTGTTAGCTGCTAATTCAGCACACAATTACTCACACCTAAAGGTACTCCTCTCTAATTACAGCCTGCTTTGATCCCCGAGGCTTCAGGACTAATAGGGTTGTGTTTACAGAATAAATTTCCATTTAATATTGTCCATTTGACTCAATGAGAAAGAGTGACGCTGCAAAGAGGGACCAACAAAAGCTGCTGGAGTCCCGTCCCAGACACTAACCAGGAAGACAAAACCCTAATGACGCCAGGTTACTCTCCAACAGTTTATTTTTCATTAGAGATTTAGGGCTTCAGAAGCCCCAAATGACTGATGAGCTAAAGTCCCCTCTTCAAAGGAATGCAGGGGCTGGATTCCCAGGGTCTTGACACCACAGTTGTCCCAATGACCAGTGGCAACTGGTGGCACATGTAACTCTTCCTTTGCCACTGATGTTCCTAAACCCCCTGAAAAAAGGGTAGAAGAGGGGCTTTGAAGTCATTTCGGAAAATGTCTTTTTGAGAAAAATTAGGAACAAAGGAAAATCATAAAATTAGAACCTAAAGTATGACCTACATTTATGCCATTTCTCTTCTGAGCAAAACAAGGACAGGCTGGCATGGTATCCCACCGCCCAGCCTACTCGGACTGCTGGCAGTCTCAGACAGACCTGAGTTCTGCAACAGAAACTGCCACATGTTTGAGGAATCTTTGCCACTTCCATGCTATCCCCGGTACTGTTTCTCCTGGTGTCACTGTGGACACCTCCTCTGTCCTGGCAACTTACTGCACGGAACTATGTCATCCAGCCCCTTGCTGGCATTCCCCTCCCAGGTGCCCGGGACTGACCTACGCTCCTCCACGCACGAAATGAGAAGGGGCTGCACTCTGCACCTAGCACAGCATGGTCTTCACTCTCCTATCTCGGGACCAGGTCCAGCCTCCATTTTCAAGACAAATGTCAGTCTAGACATCCCTGAATCCTTCCCCATCTATTTTCACAGACGTCGATCAGGCTGGAAGACATTAGTCATGTCATCAGATTAGCACGTCCAGAACCAGTAGAACAAAACAACCCAAAAAAAATCCCCTACTCTCCCAATAAAGGTTTCTGACCTGGAGAGTTCTCCAGTAATAAGGCAAGAGCAAAAGCTTCCTGAGCAATTCGGGCTTTGAAGCTGGCTAATAAATCTTTTTGGCTGATTTCTGCTGTGAGCAGTGAAAGCTGTCAGAGGTTCAGAGGCAGGATTCTTTGTGCATCCCTGCAAAAGTGCTTCTGAACGGCGCACGCTGCTCTTCGCTGCTCAGCGACGGATGCTCCTTTGAAGGTGAAACCTCGTTTAAATTAGAAGCAGCCCCAGCCGCCGCGGTTTCTTTGTTTTGTTTTGTTTGTTTCATCTGCGGAGAGCAGGAAAGGAAGGGCAGCCGGGGCACGCGCGACCACTGGGATTCTCCCACTCTTTCTCATGAAAGCCCCATCTGTGCATAGCAGCAACGTTTCACGTTCAAAGGGGCAAAGGCCAAGGAGGTAACAACAACTGCCGTTAAAAAACGAAGCATCAGAGAACCCCTTTGTCAAACACTACCCATCCGTCCGGCTCTCAGAGGCACTAGGTTTCCTTGGAAACTACAGAAACGCCAACAGGCAGCGGGACTGATATAGCAGGCACATGTTTGACCACCCCACAGCTCTTGGTGGCCAGTTACATCTATCGGATGACTGCCTTGCAACCTCAAGGGTCGTGCTGGCCTGTAGGGGTGTCAGGGCATGCTGAGCTTTAGGATGGCTCTCTTCCACCAGGACTGCAGGACCAGCTCTCTGGCAATTTGAATGCGGCTGCGTAAGACACGGACCTGTGCTGGTGAAGAGTCTGAGCACACCACATCCCAGAGAGCGTGGCTCACGTGGCTGAGCTGCTGCAATGCTAAGCTAAATGCACCTGAGAGTAGATTCGGGGTGGGCTGCTGTACATGAAGGATCAGGAGGGTTCATCAAGTGTCCTCTGGAGCAGGAGGCTCCATGCTGAGAATCGAGTCTGACATGAGGAGCTTAGGGTTTCTTTGCTTCCACTGATTCATTGTCTGATCCTGTAAAGGTTTAAGGGGCTGCAGTTTTAATCCTGGGGGCTAGACTAAAAAGCACTTAGGAGCTGTTTTAATGACCTGCAGGGCTCTTGGGATAGGCTAAGTTTCCAACCCATCAGCAATCTGGACTCTGCACCACTCCCGGAAGCATAGAGGTGACCACGTTTTGAGGAGACCCATCGTGCTCAGAAACTCAGACAAAGCTGGGACCTTCTGCAGAGAAAGTCCCCATCTCAGAGGCTTTTAGCCTGAACGCAGAGAAAGCAAGTGAGGGCAACCAGAGAGACAGTGACCTGCCCCATCCCCATCCCCACAGAGAGACCGGGCAGAGCGGTGACGGGAATCACCACCTGAGACTCCTAAGCCTCATCATCCACTCAGCATCTTCCTCTTGCAAAGACAGTGATGAAAATGATAATTCTTATATTATTACTATCACTATTACTATGTTGACTTAACCCCTCTGCCACTTGCATCTATTTAAGTTGCCAAAGGCGGGGAGCAGAGCCCCTCGCTGCATGTGGAGCTCCTGGGTGGGCTGCAGCCGCCCTCCTCGCGCAGCATTTCCAGCTGTGCTACACATTTTCCCGCAGCTGCAGACCCCCCCCCTCTTTGCCCACCACGGGCACACGATGGGGATCTCATCTAGACCGAGGCCTCTGGGCACAGCAGTAATGTGAATAATAACAATAACTTTTAGTCAGGTTTTTAATGGTAAAGCAAGCCTCTCACCCTCTGAAGAATCCTTTAAACGTTCCCTCACTCTTTATCTTTTGCTTCCTTTAAACTGTGATTGAATTTAGGACTAATGAAAATGTGAGTCTGAGAGCATTTACTGGAAGCCAGCTGCTCTTGCTTTTTCATCTCACTCTCTCTCTGCCAGCCTGTCTCATGAGCTACCTTTCCTACGTCCACCCAGTGAAAGCGAACAAACACATTTCTCTAGGGGAAGCCGGTGGATAATCAGGGTTTGAGCAGGTTTGGGTCATTCATCTTCATGTGGACAACAAGGTCATGAAGTGGGCACTGCTCGCTTATTTTCCTTCCTAATACTTTTTCTCAACAGCGAATGGCATCTTAATAAAATGGAAGCTTTCCTTTCTGCCTCTCTCAGAGGGAAAAGGAGAGGGTTGTTGGGAAATCAAAGCCTGAATGTACTTTGCTTTTTCTGCACCAGGCAATCAGCATTTGGCTCTTTGTGTCTGCGGATGGGATCCGAGACTAAACAGCCCTCCAACCTCCAATTTTGGTTTAGGTTGCTATGCCCTTAAAGAGCTGGTCAAATATGGGGAAAATATTGACACTATTTTTCACAATGGAGGAAAAACATCTTCCCTGGCAATCTGTGTTATAAAAAATCTCCTTCACGACGGTACCGGCAGGTTAACCTGTGTTGGCTGATGGATCTTGTTTTGTCGCCCTTTCTGGATCTCCTTGCTTTGGTAACGCCAGAGAGAAGTGCCAGGATCTGAACAGAGGGCTCAGAGGTGCGCAATCCCATCCCATGTCCCAGGAACACAAGTCCTGCCAGCTGGTCCTAACACAGGCAAGAGAAACCTTTCCCCTTTGCACCTGGGCAAGACGCAAGTTCGTGGCTCTTGCAAGCGTTGCTCCCTTTGGCACAGAAGACCCAAGCGCAGGTCTGGCAGCCTTCTCCAACCCGTCTACCCAGCGTCAGCAGGCACACGGTCGCCAAAGCGACTGCTGTCCACCATCCCCAAACTGCTGATACCATCATCCCCTGCGCCAGACTGGGTCATTGAAGAGACATGCTATTATTTCACCTCACTTCTGGAAATATTAAAAGACTGAAGACAGAAGAACCTCTTACAATCATAAAAAAATATAGATGGGCACCTCTATTCTTCATCTAACCTCTGCCTCTTCCGCCCTTCCTTTCATGTGCACTACTTTTAAAAAAATATGGCGTGGAAAACTAGAAGGTCAGATCACATGGGAGTCCCCAAGAAATCTCCTGTCATGCTCTTTATCTTGCCCATACTGGAGCTACCGAGTTTGGCAACTGGCTTCTGTGGGAGCAGGATCAGGGCATAACCATGGCACCCCTCTTTTGGGCTGGGTTTGTACCTCACCAAGCACAGCTGGAGCAGAAGTCCTGATCTGTGTTAGGCTCTCTGGCTCTCTAATGCCACCATCTCTATTAAATACAGAATAGATGGAGAGAAAAGGGAACCAAGGGAATAACCACATAAACGACTTTGCTGTAGCTGCTAGGACCGGGGTGCTGGAAGGGACAGGAGGTGCAGGAGGGCAGAGCTGTCTCTTTGGCACGGAGCAAGAGCTAACATTTACACAGCAGAGTCTATTTTGGGAAGAGGAGTGAACTGCTTCGGGATGTACTTGCCTGGGCAAAATTCATCACGTCTTTCTTTCTCTCTTTTTTTTTTTTTTTTTTTTTTTTTTTTGAGACACCATGTACATGGGAGGGGGCAGTGAAGAGATTGGAGTTAAAGAGTAACACCAGATCCTGATGAAATAAACTTAACACAAAATTAGAGCACAGGTTATAGGAAAGGGGAGTCCCTTTTTAATAATATGAAAAAAAGACCTATATTGTGAATCTACATTAGAAAGAGCCAGAGCAATTAGAATTTCAGGCTGCCACATAACAGGCTCACAGTAAAATAGCAATGTAATGTGCCAGGTCTTTTTATTAAAGACAAATCGTGAAATAGCTTGTGATGGAAACCTGCCCTGTCTGAGAGTGATCAGAGAGGAGCCGGTGAAGTACCTGCTGCTCTGCGGCGAGAGACTGACATTAAAGCAGATGGGAACAGGAATAGTCTGTGGCTCTGCTAGCAAAGAGCTCTCAGAGGTTGTGCTTTTTCCTCCCTCCCGCATATTCAGCAAATGAAGAAGTTATCTGCAGACAGCCATGGAGGCTGAAGTCCCAGTCTGCTCTCTCTTGGCATGTCTGTGTGCTAGGGCTCACCTTCCCTGTGGTTTTCAGCACCCCGAGTTTCAGAATGGTGGGGTGCCTTTCCCAGATTCACCAGCTAAGCCCCAGGCTCCTTCGTCCTGTCGGCTCTCGGGGCTGGCCCCGGGCAGACCCCCCAAGGCATGGAGAAGGGGCAGCGAGGCCAAGAAAGCGCCGAGTTCACTTTGTGTACAGCAACTTCCAAGCTGCAGTCCTAGCTCCGTCTTTCCACGTTTGGATCCATCCCCTGAACAACGCTGCCCACCACCCTGTCCGGAGAGCCCCAAGACTTGGGGCAGGGTGTGTGCTTGCTCCTGCAGGTTGTTTTCTGATCCTACCTACAGAATAGATGGGCCGTGGCAGATGGACAAACCCTGGCTTCATTAGCACCAAGTTCAGAGCCAGGGCCCCGGGCAAGAGGGGAGTGTGGTGCCCCAGCCTTGCTCGCAGGCTGTGGGAGTGGGGGAAGGCACGGGGACGGTGAACATGCTCCCTCGTGGCAGCACACCCATCCTTGAGCAGGCTTCGGAGGCGAGAACACGTAAGGCTGCAAGGTCCCATCCTGCCAGGCGATGTTCAGAAGAAATCTGTCCGTCCGCCTATCTAATTATCTTGATGCAATTAGGCAGCTCCCTCGCCACTAGCGCAGATTTCAGTTTTACATAACATCAGCACTTGGCAGGTTTTGCGTAGCCACCTCCAACAGAAGAACGATTACCCTGTTATTTGTGTTGTGGGACTCCGTGCCCCGGCTGGGATCGCTGTCCTGTTGCACAAGGAGCTCTCTGGACACCCTGCATACACCCTGCGTACACCCCTGGAGTTCAGCTGGATAAACAGGGCTGGATTCTGGGATTCGCCAAGAATCTCTGTGTAGATGGAGCCTGGCATGGGCTGTACACCCTGTGTACACCCTGCGTACACCCCTCAAGTTCAGCTGGATAAACAGGGCTGGATTTTGGGATTCACCAAGAATCGCTGTGTATACGGAGTCTGCCATGGGACTGCTAAAATGTGTTGCCCCAAATGCAATAAAGTCACGACAGAGCCAGAAGCCGAACCCTTGGCAGCTGGATTTTGAGCCAGGCTCTGCCAGTGACTCGTCAGGCTTCGAAATAAACTTTCCACACCCATTCCACCCCCGGCACCTCTACGGGCTGGTGCCAAACCTCCCGCGAGCGGTGCCTGTGGCAACTCCGTGCCTCGGTCTGCAGCAACATCTGAGCTCCTCTCAGCCAAGGTGAAATTAAAATAGACAGAAACAATTACTGCAGGGCAAGTGGAAAAGTTAATAGGGGCCTTGAGCACGCTTGTGAGACATTCATAGGGTTGTTGGTGGTTTTTTTTTTACCCTTCGGGCCTCAGAATATAGCTCCAAAGGCAGAAAGATTTTTTAAAAAGACTTTCGCAAATGTGCATGAAAGAGCCTAGAAATCCTCTAATGATCAAACAGGGATTTTGTTCCCTGTAGTTTATCTTCTAGAATCATGAGAAACCTGTAGTGGAGGCAAAGGAGAATCCGGATAACTGTATTATAAACCAGATTGTTAGAAAAGCAAAGCTGCCTTGGAGAAAAGAGGAAATGTGATACATGTCTTTGTCTGGTCTGGTAAGAATCTAAGCAGAGACATCTAAGGCCCACGGAAAGCGTCTTTTTAGCATCACTGGGCATTGGATCAGGCCCACATGTAGCAGGAACCGTGCTGTGCCCTACTGCACGCACACGCATTTCAGCTTCAGTATGGAGAACCCTGCCTTTGCTACGCAGCGAGCGAATGGGTAGATGACCCGCGACCTAAAGCCTTTCTGTGAGCGGTCAAAACAGGAATCACCTTCACCGACGAGCTACTGCATGAGCACTTCCACTTCCAGCCATTGGCTTTGGCCGGTAGAGACCAGCTCCTCCAGGGATGCCACGTCTCCAAGCCCATACTTCAGGCTCTGGCATTATCTCTGGCATTAGCTGGCCACGAACATTCTCCTGCTCCAGCAGCGGTTGCCCAAGGGGTTGTTCTGCCCTTCACCTTTCCAAATCAGACCTCAGAGCCTAACGTACCCAGCCTGATAGCTTTTGCAAAACCACACACACACACACAAAGAAAAAAACCCTAGGCTGTTTAATTTGCTGCTCACACAAGTCAGAAAGACGGATGGTTAGCTGCCTGGATGATGGTTTCGAGATATCCCTGTCTTGTCGCTTAATCATACACTATATCAAGCAAACAGTCCACATTCTTAATACGACAGTGCCAATGTCTGACTGATTCTCCCCGTTCATAAACCAGATCGTTATCTCTTCCCATCTGCAAACATAAAAATCCACAGTGTTATTACACAATTGCTGCCATCGTAAAACGCTCCCCACTTCCTCCCTGCTTTCCTCTGCCCTCTTCTCATTTTTACATTCCCATCGGCTGGACTGAGACCTTCTACATCTCCTGCCACCCCCTGGGCCCCTCTCCGGAAGGCTGAGACAACAGCCAAACATCTGCGCTCTTCACTTTTATTTTCGACAGTGGTGGTTTAGCCCTCTGGCACGTTGGCTCTGCACAGGGGCTGGAGGTAGGTGCTGTCCCCCTCCCAGTCCTCGCAATGTGCTTCCTCCTACTGCACCCAGTATAAATCAGGGATGCTAAAGCATATTTTATTTGGAGCATCTGCTGGAACAGCAATTAATCACTGTCAGGCTATCTGAAAATAACCATTAGTTTTTGTTTTATTCTTTACTACATAAGCAGAAGAGATACATCTCCATTCCAGTTATTAATCCGCTTGCTCGCTGGAGGAAGGCCAGACTAAGCCTGGGAGCAGACGTCTACCAGTTGCTCCCAGAAAATAAAAGACGGCGTTCAGGTGGAAAGGTGGAGCTCCGCTGGAAATAGGGATGGGCTGAGCAAAGAGGGGGGGCTTCGCTGGGAGCGTGGAAGGGAGCGTGTCTGAGGAGAGGGAGGAAGTCCTGTAGCTCTGCAAACAGATGTTAATGTTTAACAGGACACATAAAAGGAATCGCTACAAAGCTTGGAGAAAATGATTTTTCCTTTGTTTGTTAGCTTTGAGCTCTTTAGGCAGTTAATTAAAGGATATGCTTGGAATATATCTTTTTCAAATTTAGGCACACAAGCCAAAACAAGTGACCGTAAACTTGGCATCCTAGGGCTATTAATTTTCACTCTACAATTTTGGAGTCGTGCACGCTTTTTAAGGTCAGAATATTGTTTTCCTAATTTCTAGGAGCACAAATTCTCCTTCACGCGATCTAAAAAAATCTAAGCATTGTTTTCAAGCCCTAGGCTTCATTCAGAGAGCATCTTCTGAGTGAGACTTCCAAAAGATTTTGCAAAGTCTAGTTCCTAAGTCACTTAGGCACTTCTGAAAATTCCTATGATATCTAAAATTTGGGCAACAGCACAGTGGGGTATCATCTCCGGAACTCTCCGCCAGGTTCAGCTCTGCAGGGCTAAAAGCCAGACTGCCTTTATCGTCAGCTGATGCGATTTACAGACAAAGACAGAGAAGATTTGCTGGGAACTGACACACCATCCTCTTCTTCGCGGAGCTATAGCCACGTTTGGAATCTATGCAGCAGGAAGGCAGTAGCAATGCAACAGCTACACGCAGCGCATACCCGGTTTCGGGACCTCTGCCAGTACGTTTCAGGCTCTCTGTGCACAAATACATGTGTGTATATATGGGTGTGTGTGCCTGCACGTGTACATTCGTGGCTATGTGTGACTAAGTCCATACCACAAAAAAAAAAATTCAGGGACTGGCAATTATAAAAGTATTAATTACGCTTGTAAGCATGAAAACTGTGTGTGGGTACCTAAAGTCTTCATGCCTACCAAAACTGACTCCATCATTATAAAAAGTGGCTCCACACGATCTGCCCATACTTCTGTGAATACATTTTAGCACACCAAATGAAAACTCCCTTTATTATTCACTCTTATCTTAATGCTGCAAAACACAGGCCTGTGTCCTGCACTGTGCTGCGGCTGGTTCCCGTGGGCATTGCTGCTGCTGCCAGGTGATGGAGTTACTCCTCTGACTCCCATTTCTAAAATAATAAATCCCCAACCTCTGCTGATGATCTGGCACAGAAGATCACGACTTGCATACTGTGCGAATGCAGCTAATATGCCAGTCGGAGGACTCTGCTGCTGTCATTACGGGTTCTTCCCTTCCCCATCAGCTCAGCTTTTCCTTGGCAGCGTGCCTCCCCTAACCTTCCCTACTACAAGGAGTAAGAAAGACTCCATGGGCCAGGTTGTCTCTCCTACTCCCCAGCCTCCACCCCGTGTTCCACACGTGTGGGAGCGATGGCATGGTGCTCTGTAGGACCCAGTGCTGGATGTGGAGGGAACGTCTCCAGAGCTTAAGGCATTTGCTACCATCCATTCCCAAAGCAGAAAAAACCCACTAATTGCTCAGGTTTTTCCAGTAAGTGTTCCTCAAAAATCTGCAAAATAGGTCCTTAATGAATCACTTCATCTCATTGATCTCTTTAACTGGAATCGCTTATTTACTTAAAATTTTAGAAT
>Ga0181612_137567_pt1 | contig 14655 bp, 7 predicted proteins | sample HoacroProtozoa21_FD_119630 | JGI IMG/M metagenome (GOLD analysis project Ga0181612, IMG submission 119630) | Hoatzin crop microbial communities from Cojedes, Venezuel. Combined Assembly of Gp0051906, Gp0051904, Gp0051908 | reverse complement strand
TGTCTGCACAGAGCAACCTTTATTTGTTCCATGACCCTTCGTGATCCAGATGATAAAAAGAATTTGCAACAGCTGATTTTCAAGCTCTTTCTCAAAACCACAGAGCCTCCCAAGGAAACAGGCCCTTAACTGCAAAAAGATTAGCCTGCATAAGCCTTTATGGAACTGCAGTACAAACCATCAGCAACTCATGGACTCAGGCCACTGAAAGGATGACGGAGTTGTGCTGAAGTCTGACTTACGCAAATGGCTCTCGGTTAGAATTTTTAGAAGTGTGACAGGGGAAAAAGCGGGAAAGTTAGACAGAGAATAAAGGCACACGATGAAGCCAGCATATCGCATTAGAGAGTTTAGAACTGGGGACACATGCACATGTTGATCAAAAGTCATTTGCTCGCTCCTCACCTTGGAGTTCTTGGCCCCACTGCGGCCTAACTGAGAGGAACAGCTACGCTGTACACCCTGCTCCGGCGTGGAAGGGGATTTGTCTGACGAGTGGTCTGAGCCTTTTTCCACCATGGTTTCTCCCTGGGAGTCCTGCGGTGTCGGGGACCGGGAGCGTTTGCGCAGGATCGGGGAGCAGGCAGGCGTGCTGCGGTTTGAGTTACTGGCAGTACTGCAGAAAGAACGAAAGAGCAGGGTTAATAATCTTCAGCTCAAACAGAAAGCAACTGCACCCATGCCTTGAGGTGGAGCATTACCCACAGATTTCTCCACTAACACAGCGGACAAATCTGGCTTCCTGAAGCAATGCACCCAATGCCACATGTCCCCGGTAAAATTAGGCAGTAGACAGTTATCATTTACCAGTGGCAAAGGGAACTACAATGGTCTGCCAGTGTCTTTCCCCACCCACTCTTCAATTCCTCTGACCACAGATGAATGCCTACAAGAATGAACTCATTCTCTCCTGTCAGTTATGAGAGTTTAAACTGACGATCTGAGCTTAGAAAACCTAAACTTGTACTCATAAATGAGGGAGATGTCAGTGTGTTCTCGACGCAGTCCCACTCTGTCCCTCCTTTATTTTATTTCAGCAAGCGTAACTATTCTCAACAGGACGTACAAAAATGGAATCACATCTTTTAGGAAACACTCCATTAAAGATTGTCAAAAATGATGGGGCTCTGGGACGGGCGTCATGATGACAGACAATGCAGTCATGTTTTCCTGTTTCACATCATTCTTTCCCACCCCGGTTAGAGCAGAGCATGAAAATGTTTTGTTATAACATAAAAACTTTCAAGACTTCCTTTTTTTAAAAAAAAAAAAAGTTCCCCGTTCATAACAGGGAAAAGCAAGACCTTTAAGAGTTTTATGGAAATTATGAAACATTTCAGGGAATGGAACTTCTCATCCCATATCTTCAGCAAACGCCCTGACACCTAAATCAGAAAGTCAGTTACATACATATTTACACAGAACAGGAAAACTCAGATTTCCTCACTGTTCCTTCTCTTTTGATGCCTCTTCTTCCTGCCAGACCCTTCAAAATACCTCACGCTATATCCGTTTTTCCCTCCGTAACTCATTTCCTTCAGCAGTCAAATCTATTCATGGTTGGCCCAAACATCTTTGAGGCCTTTCCAGCTGGTCCTGTTCAACTCTGCAACCTGCAGGTTACAGTGGAACCTGGGCAGATCCAAGGATGACCTTTGTGCTAACCCTGCCATGCTGAGTTGTTACAGTACCCTGTTATCTTCTGAGCATTAGAAAGCAGACCACATCTGAGCGACAGAAGAGCAGGCAATAGAAAAAGGATGAGGGAATGACAACTGTAAGGGACTGAATTAAAGAAGCCAGTACAACCAAACTCTTCAGGGCTATAACTTAAGCCCAATTACATATAGCAAACTGAAGTTTGCGTCTCACAATGGGATGTAAAGTGAGGTAGTTAAAACGCATCGTTTCCTTTCTGAAAATCTAGAAAAGTTGAACACGTGCCTGATGTTTCATTAATTCTCAGATAAAAATCATATCTACTTCTTACCTCTGAAGATACCAAAAACATTTTACAAATGTTAGTTAGCAGATACAGGTAGATAAAGTAATACACTCCTCCAGTAGTTATCAGGTTTACTTTGGTTTGGTTTAGTACTGGATGAACTGGTCTCATAAATGATCGTCTATTTGCTCACCGCTTGTGTTAACACACAAACGATGAAAGTTTCCCTAAACAATTTGCAGAAAGCACACAGTAAAGTTGCCTATGCAAACATTAACAGAATCAAATTTCACACTCATATACCCAACGAGCTTGCAATTGGCAAGAACAGTAGCATGGCACTTTGCAGAAAACCCTTAAAAGATATTTTCAAGAATATAAAGTGTGGGAGTTCATAGAGATAATGAACAGGCTTGAAAAAATGGGTTTGAAAAATGTTCAGCAAGCAGGAAGAAAGATGGATTAAATTACAGACTCCGCTCTGCTGCCTATTTGTACTTCATAGACCGAGAATCATATAGATATTGAATAACAAAAAGGTGCATGTTCAAAAGCCACCTCACCCCTAAGTTAGCTCCAGTGGAAGATCAGCAGATTCTCCCCCTTAGGTTGTATCTTCACAGTTCAGACCTAACAACGGCACATCTCCCCAGTGAAATATGCCAACAGCATACTGTGTCCTTCCTCTCCCTGGTCAAGACACCGGAATACTGAATACTAACTACATGTACAGCACAACTGTAGCAATATTCATGCTTTAATCCCTCCAAATCATATTTGAAACCAAACAAAAGACTGAAGAAAAGATGATCTGCACCATTCTCCCCAGCAACATTGCCTGCAACAGTCTAGACATATCATGAAGTAAAATTATCAGGGTTTTTTTAGCTTGTTGAAATGTACAAAAGTATGAGGTTTCTTCACAGGCTTACAGCTGATCCAGTTAAAAGGGGTGTTTCACCTTTTCTGTCCCCCTGCTGCTACTTCTGGCTAAACTCCAGACGTACACACTTTTTTAGCAGCTCAGCATAGCTGCATCTAGTGTACCAATTGCAATCAGCAACTACGTGCATGTGCAGAAGGTGCTGTATAAATGGTACTAAGACTTCAAGTCTTAGTACTAGACTTCGCAACACTTCCAGAGTGGAAATGGTTTTGAATTGCCATTCCTATGGTGAAGAACTCTCAATTCTGAGGCTATATTGTTACTGCTTGTGCTGCGTTACTGCTTCTCTGGCATTACATCACATTTCCTAAATCTTGCCCCCAGCATGCTTGACTCAACATAAACCATTGGTTTACGTGAGAGGTCCCCAGAAATACAAGGCAAGAATTTGAAGGCAACGTTCCCGAGTCATGTCTCACTGCGCTAAATTTGATTGAACAGACATATTAGATATTCTTCTCCCAGCTCCACGAAACCTGAGTTTATCGTGCACAACCTCCTTCGCATTTTCAGTTCACGTGAGTTCATACTCACAAGTTTCACTTTGAGTTTCAGCTTCAAGCAACTCTAAAGACCAAGTCAAATTCAGTCAAGGTTCTGCTTGCTTTTGGGTTACAGTTATGAAGGAGCACTGAGGTTTTACTGCTTCTAAAGTAAAGCACAACATTACCAGTTCAAAACAAGGGTACAGCTGCACCGCATGCCTGTGAAACTCGGATAAAACCCACTATAAAGTTCGGTACTCTTTTACCCTATTGTAATCATATGAGAAATGAGACAAATTTTGCCTTTTGCAGACTGCATTAAATACATTAATTTGCAAATACATTAATTTGCTAATTTAATGCTCCAATATGCACACACTCGCATGCAGGCACAGAAGATCCATTCTCAGTTTTCACACTCTCGAGCACACGCATGCTCCAAAACTGGCTCAACACTCCTCGCACAGATAGTGCTAAGCAGTGTGCGGCTATAGAGGCCAATTCAAGCTAATCACCCAAGGTCTTACAAAGCTCCTCGGGTGGGTTTTTTCAGTCACGGCTGAGTAACTACTGCAGCTACACAGAAGCAGCATCAGCACTAACTAGCTTAAAGCTCGCACGCATGCATATGTCCAGGCTCAGTCCACACTACCGTACGTAGCCATACATTTTGGTGCCAGCTCTGCCAAGCGCAATCTCAAGCAGGCTCTGGCCTCCAAGTTTGTTTTCCAGTCTCTTAGCATCTCTGGCATGCTTTAAAAAGTAAATCCACCCATACATATTGTGTTAGGTATGTATCACCTTTGCAGAGATACGGAAAAAAAGATGGCTTCGAGGGCGCCTTCTTTGGCTCTCCCTTCAGTCAGTGGCAGAGAGCTGACCAAACTCTGGAGGTCTGCATCCACGTCATACTATCTGATGACTGGGCAGTGCTGAATATTTCTCACGTGAAGGACTCCATGGGTGTGTGCATAACGAAGAACATGAAGAGTCTGTTAACTGAGCCTTTCATCTCTAGCACAGCAGGGATGGGCACAAAAAACGCACGCCTGCAGCTCCGTCCCGCTTGCGTCCCCTTGCCCTGAGCCCCACAAAACTCTCACTGCTCCTGCTCAGCCCCTTAAGTTTGAATCTGACCCAAGGCACAGCCATGACGAACGCTTTCTGCAGTTGCCATAGTGACGAATGCCTGCAATTGAACCAGGAATCAATGCCTGAAATGCCAAAATGGCTTGACCCACTTTGAAAAAAAAATAATAGTAATAAATAATGCTTTACAGACCTAATTGACCAGAGTGCATTCAGGGCCTCACATACCCCTGCAGTGTAGCCTTTAGTAGAAGCAACAGATTAAGTCAGGGACAGAACACAAACAAGCCCACCTAAGCGGCAGCCCCTTGCTCCTAGGTGAAAGCTCTGCATGGAGTACATGAAAGCACAGAAGGCAGAGTACGACTTCCTGGTTTATGTTCATACTGTGCCTAAGAGAAACACCTTGTCTTACGATTGGAGCTGCAGTAAAAATAACATGAGCAAGTGTGACACAGCTAGGAAGAGGCCAAACTCTGTTCAATCACATGGAGGCCAACCCTTGATAACTGGAGCAGCATAGTGAAGAACTGAGCTTTTCTTCACGTGGTGGAAAAAGAACAAACATTTGGCAATACACAGACAAGATACCCGGTCACACCCTACCCTGGATGCTCCACAGAGCAAGGATGCAAGGCAAGATGCAAAAAGGCCAAACTTCCTCCTCCAACAGAATATTTCCTGTAAAGATATGGACCAGCCAGTGAGCAGAGACTTCAGCAAGTAGTAGCTTTTGGGAGAGGCTACAGCTTGTACTCCACAAGCTAATCATGGGATTCTTACAGCTATACAGGAACCCTGAGGACTCTTTGCAATGCTGTAAAGGAGAACTCCACAAGAAACCTGACTTGCTCAAGACTCTTAAATAAATTCTCCATGAATGACATTCAAGCAGCCCTGAATTGACATGAAAGTCTGCCTATCCTACCACATCTTCTGAAATAAATCACTCTGCCTGCCACCACACCACAGCCATCCCTGGGCTTAAGACAAGCACCCTGCAACAGTTCTTTCCCAAATCCCGCAGGCCCCAATAGCCAGCAATCATCCCCCAGACACAATAGTTTGCAGAAGAGCAGTGTCACAGCACCTGCGGCTATGCTGTACAATAGCGGCTTGTTGTTCTCCTCTCAGGTAGTGATACACACAAATTAAGAAGGCGCGCAGCGAGTCCATTTGACTCTGCCAGTTGCAGGATGTGAATTAGAATTTAGCCAAAAGTAATAATTATGTTATGAAGAGCACCAAGGGATTTGTAAGAACGAGGGCAGCTCATCTAAACGAGTGGCAGCTTCAGGCACGCAATGCTCCCTACCTTCATTGTGATCACCAGCTTCTCGGACGGCAGAAACAGATCAATGACACTGTTTCCTGGAGCGTATTTCTAAAACCCTTGGAATTCCTGAGGAAAGTCCTTATCTGGAAAGCTGATCAGCATCCTCCAAATCTGCCACAGTTTTCTAAAGAATGTGTTTCACAAGCGTAAACCTGATGAAGTAGCTCACGTCTCCCTGCAGCCCATAGCACCTACCTGATAGTAAGCTCTTCAAGGCCCAAAGCTGGGGTTACCAACAGCTTTGCAAATGTTTGGCTTAATTCTGGAAAGTGCTGAGCACTATGTCCCCAAACCAGCAAAGAACTTAAGCACATATTTAACTCCGTATGTAGACCCACTAAAGTCTATGAGCTGTGCAAACAAAGTCAAGCCTCTGCTTCCATGTTTTCCTAAACAAGAATGAAGGAGATCCTCAAGCATAAAACAGAACTCTACTGATAAAGTCTTGAAAAGAGCAGAAAAATCTACAAGGTCAAGAAGGCACCTCAAGCGTGGCTGTAGTACAAAAAGAGTTAATTCTCCTCAGCAACAGCTAGTAAGGGGGTTAATTAGAAGCCTACAAAGATACTTTTTTGTGATACAGTCTGACATCAGTGGAAAAAGATGAGATTCAGAAACTCATTATGCAGTCTACCAAACAGCAAGCAGATGGTAACAACTTTTGGTCAGCACCAACCTACACTCACTTCAAACTGATAATTCGAGAATGAGAACTTCCATATATCCTCAAGCAATTCCCTAGGCTTGCCATTGCTCTACAAGCAGTAACTAAATGCTATACTTCTATTGCATCTCCCAGAAAAAAGACAAAAAAGAAAGCATTAAAATAAAAAGCAATGACACCGGCAGGGTTGTACATAAACTGATCGGTGTTTCATGACAAACTGCTTTAAAAAGAATACTGAGAATAGTATACTTCCTGCACGTTTTTTAAAGAACCATTTTTTAACAAAATACCCTTAGAATAATAGAATCTTGTCAAAGATTTACTCTGATTATTTTGACATCTCACAGAACGGTGTCCTCCTCCTATGACATTCAATAGCATATTTACACATTCATGAGATAAAATTAATGCAATTATTGTGCTTTGGGGGATTAGCAAATCACTGCACGCGTTAGGAAGGAATTTGCCTTCTGCCCATATACAGCACAGCAAGGTTGCTGAAATGTATTATTAACAATGTCATTGTCTTTCTCTGAATCATCCAACATGAGTTACCACTAGAGCCAGACTATCAACTCTGATGGACAAATGGTCTGATATCTTACAGAAACTCCCACTGTGCCGTGTTTGAAAAAATCTCTCCACCACTCCCTTCCTACTTGGAGTTCTTGCAAAAATCACAAGAAAATTTGGAAAATGCTTTCAAAATAGAACAAGACAGATCTTAACAATGCTGTCCAATAACACAACAGTCCTAATTTAGAAAGGACTGTTACTCTGCAGAGAAACAAGTGTTACAAATCTCACACTAAACCCCTCCATCGCTCACAAATTAATATAACTCCATTTGCTCCAAAAGAAGACAAACCCCATGGAACAAAGTATGATGTATAATACAATGAAATCTGGGAAGCAACAAAGGGGAAACAACACAAAATAAGAATTTCACATCCCTCTGAAGCTGACGGCATGTCTGTTTCAGACACAGACCCGACATGGTCACCTGCAGGTCACTCCGTCTATGGCTGTACTTCCAAAGGAGGAACAGATATGGGCTTTGTTCCCTCTCCTCCCCACCGCAGTGCCAATGATTCTTGTAAATAACTGCAAAAATTGCAATATCTGACACTGACTTCAAAATCATAGCGCCTGGAACCTGGGACAGAACAGAGCTCACAGCTCTTGGTTAAAAAGTAAATACAATAATGAACAACACTGTTAAGCCATCACTGATGTGAATAAAAGCTTGAAAACTTGACAGTTTAAAGAATAAAAATAAAATGAAAATACATCCGAGCATGTTTATTTTAAACCTCATTATTTCCAACCTAACATCAAAATCTTTCAATGGTTTGGAGACACAATCTTGCTGTCACACATCAATCCATGTGCATCTTTTCAAGGGAGAGCGAGAAAAATGCAACATAGCACTAAATAGCTAGCAACTACGATCCACGCTCATGTTTGCATGGGGACATAGGTGTGATACGACTTCTAGATTACCTCAAGAAGAGCACAAGCATTCTTCCTTTCTGCCCATCTCCTGCTACAACTTCAGAAAGGCTATGACAATTTCAGGACTTTGTCCCCAGCACAGGTAGCATCCTCCCAAATACATTCCAGTCTTGTGGCAGGGCTTTTATAAACCACAGATTAAACGTCTAATGAAGCCTCATACCACATCTCATCAGCGAGAAAACAAGGGTGGACAGGGATATTGTATATCTCAGGAGTAGAAGACAAAGCTAGAGCTTTACATCTTCCCACTCACTCCTGCTGCACATCAGCATCAGCTTCCATAGGTTAATAGAAGATGCTGTGATCTTCAAAGCTGGGATCAAATCAATTTCTTTTGCTCACCCCTTGATATTTCATCCCTTGACTGTCCTAAAAACAACAACGCAACAATTTCATGTCCCCTCACCCTGATATCCTCCATGCAATCGCTCTCCTCTGCTCTAACCATGCAGCAGCACCATCCAGTGGAAAGTTAAAAACAGGGAGGGCCAAGGGCTGCAGCCGATACTGGGAAGAGTCAGACACCCTCAGTGCAAGAGTCACATGCAGCCCTTTGTCCTGAGGACTTGGTTCAGCCTTGTCCCCCCACATGGCATATTCTCTCTAGCTCTATGCAGCTTTCTGGTTTTCAGTGATATGGGCAGTTGGGGGCTTCCCTTAGCAGAATGTTGGGCATCCGAAGTTATTGCACTGATGTAAAACACACCTCTGAGATTTGGCTTGAAGTTTCCTTCCATGCTAATGAGCCAAAATCACAAGCTCCGTCCTAAACCTATGGAGCTCTCCTGCAGATGAATGTGTCTTAATGAAGCAAGGAAACAGGAATACATCCTCTTTACTGAACCAGTGATTTCCATGATGGACAGGACAATGCTAGTCACCAGCAATCTAAGAAAAAGCAATTTTTAGTGAATGGGGATTCATCAGCTTCTCACTGCCTATAAACATGCACAGTGCAATGAGTCCTCATTTCCTACTGCTCTTCCCTGCCAAAAAAAAAAACTTTGGAGGACAGCCTGAAAAAGCAGCACAAAACAAATTCGGTCCCTTCCCATCACTACAAATATATAAACACAGAGAGGAATGCAAAGCAGAACCAAGACATCAGTGTGCATGCTCCGAGCCCTTTTAAGAGCAAGGGAGCACATGGGCAAACAAATACAGCCTATTTCTGCAGCAGCTCCAGCTGCCCTCCTGTGACGCATTGCCAGTTCATCCAACTTCAACCCCCTTCTGCCTCTCTTCATACACCCAGATGTTATGAGAGCAATAACTGCCCCTTCGGGGATGGGGGATGGGGGAGACAGTAGGCGTAAAGGGAAAAGGAGGAGGGGTGAGGGAATGAAAGCCGAAAAAAAACAATCAGATTTGCTCGTTGGTTGTTTCAAACAATCGAAAAGGCTGCTTTAGCAATTCCACTGCAGGAGAGGCAGGGCACGTGCATAGGGGAGGACAAGGAAAAAAGGAATCAGCCTGTGGAATTGAAAAGAAAAGAAGCATCTCTGCAACATGATGTCACGCTGTCTGCTTTCAAGTCCCCCAAACAGAAAGGAGCAGCAGCAGCAACCAACATGGACTCCAGATTTAATCTGCCTTGAAAGCGTATGTCTCAGATGGTAGATTTGCTCGGCAAACCTGTGCTGAGCATAGCACATACAGCCCTTAGGCTCCGTGTTTCACACATACAAGCATCCGTGCACGCGCATGCACACACATTCAGGGACTGCAGACAGCACATCGACACACAGAGGGGAGAGGAAGAGAGGCATCAGCAAAAGGAACAGGAGAGTAACACTAACCTGGTAGCCATTAGGGACCGTAGTGCAGCGCGGAGCAGCTAGGATTCATTCATTCATGCACTTGTGTGTGGTGGGGGGAGAGCGAGGGTGGGCCAGTGATGCGGTGGGAGGGTACTCACCTCCTGCACCATCTCAGAGCCCTTCCCGAAGGGGAAAGGGAGTAGGGAGTGCCTGGGGCTCCTCATGGGCACCCAGAGCCCCCTGTCTCAGCTGCCTTCCATACTGCTCGGGCTCCTGCCATGGCTCAGCCTCTCTTCTCCCCCTGCCCGGCTCTTTGTGATTATGCTTGCTTGTGCAGCTGGACTGAGCCCTGTGCGGCTCTCCCCCTCGCTGCCAGTTCTTTCACACGCGCTCCTGCACGCGCACACACACACGCACGCGTGCGCGCGCAGGCACGCAGCCTGTGGGCTGCCGCTTTACATAATGCAACCCCCTTAATGCCTTCATTACTCACGTCTGCCAGAGGAAACGGGCGGAGGCCGAGCTCCTGCGATTTTTCCCAAGGTCCCCCGATTCTATCTGTCACTTTTAGATGCTGGTCATAAAGTTTGGCAAAGCCTACAGGTTAAGATCCAACAGGTTGAAGAAATCATGTTCATCCTCCCTGTGTACACATTCGACTATTATTCACACATGTGGGAGAAAGTTTTGGAAGCTGTAAGCGTGTCAATACAAGAACAGTCAGGAAAATTGAACTCTAATTAACTGGTAAAGCGGATAATCTAAACTGAATTAAACACCGTGAGGACACACTCATTCAGATTTCAGGTGACCTCAATGCAATTTAGCTTACTTCATCTAGGAAGATAATTTGGTTTCATTTTTCATGCCTAACCATGTGTAAACAGGTCTAGGATTTTTAAAGAAACATTATCAAGCAAAGTTTACAACTCTACAGCTGTATCAGTACATGGTGTTTCTTTGGGGGACATACACACCACTGTATCCCTACACACCCGCTCACGGACACCTTCATGCCAGAACACGGAGAAGGGTTTCAGTCCCTCCCAAGGGCTCTCGCAGTACGCTGTAGATTACAGAGGCTGAAGGACGAAAAAGAAGAGAGTAAAACAACTGACTAGCTTGCACTTTTCCTTCCAGTATACGAAATCAGACCTCGTCTGTGTAATGAAATGGCGTAGAACTGATCTGGAACTGCTTCCTGTACTAACACCCTTGATTTTAAGCACAAGCATCCACGTGTGGAAGTAGGCTGGGTTATTCTAGGGCTTTAAATGTTAAATAACGCTTTAAATGTTAAATAACTTTCCAGGTTAAAGAAGCCCTAAAGAGTACCCCAAGGAGCTTCTGTACCAGTGTGGCTACAGTAGTTCAAAAATTTACAGCTTATATCACTTCTGTTCCTCAGCAGTCTCTCCAGTCTACACTCACATCACCCACCTTAGGTGTTTATTTTCAAAGTTCCCTGTGGTGTTAACCGAGCCAGGCAGGCTACTCCAGAATATGATTCAGAGTCTGACTCCAGCCAAATTTAGATGCTGCGAATGGCCCCCCTCAGGGGTTTACCGCACCGATAACAGAAAGAGCTGTGCTTCAAGTGATGTAAATACTCATCACTCTGCCCTTCGCTCTCTTTTGTTGCATTCTACCCGTTCCATACACAGGGTTGACCATTTTCTCTTCTCTTTAGAATCAGTCGCAGCTTTTGGTGCTAATGTCCCAAAAGAGCATCCTTCCAAAAGGCTGATTATCCATCATTTCACTGTAATCAAAACCGGTGGGAGCAGGAGGTGCTCTGCTCTTAAGAATCAATGCACTGTACCAGCAGACTCATACCACTGTGCTCTTCAAATACTGCACGAGACTTTAAATTGAAAACACTATCACCATACAAGCGCCTTTATCAGGATAGTACAACAGTGCCATTACCTTTTCCTGTTACTCAAAGACTACACAGATGCACATGGCTTCACTGTGTATATGCTACTATTTTAAAAAATGCTTTGCTCCGTTAAGAGATCCATCAGCTTCATGTTAATTTTGTGACATTCTCCTTGTAACCAAGCTTCTTTCTTCACCTTCTCTGTTTAAAGTGCTGCAAATCAGCCGCATCTAAAACACATCAACTTTCACCCCAAACATAACCCTGGCACATAAAATCTAGTTTCATAAAAGCAAACCTGTTTTTTATTCCTCTAGTTCCATTAGCACACGTTTGTTCAGGTCGTGTTCTCAAGGTTCTCTCTGCAGTGATGGTAGAAACTTCCACTAAAATGAGGAAGTTTCTCATGCAATTACATGCTTACAAGTGTTGGAGATTTACAGAGTACCAAACAAAATGAATCCATAACACAATCACAAGAGCTGACAATAATATTTGCCACTTCATCCAGCAACGTCTGACTTCAGGCTTTAAACCTGCAAGTCCCCATAAGGCTGGAGCTTTCTACCTATGTGGAAACGCACCGTCTCTAACAGGGGAAGATGTAAAGCTTAGTAACAACTGGCAATGAAGAGTTACGGCAAACAATGTTAAGCAGTGTTTTGTGTTTTCCTGAATACTGTTCTGTACCTCAACCAGAATCAATTCAGGCAAGTCTTACGCCTCGCATTCAACAGCACTTAGCAGAGATATCTGAATGGTCCCATTTTGTTTTATAGTCTATGAATCTTTCAGTGTTTTTTTCTTATGGCATTCAAAGATGTACAAAAATCGTTGGGAGTGCGATTCTCAGCTTCTACAATTTTTGGTATGTTTTGTCTGAATAACTGTTAAGACATGAACAAGATACTATTTTTCAATGGTTACACGAGAGCTGCACTGACCCAAAGGCTCTGATGAAATTCAGTATAATGGCTATTTCAGATGTAGAACTATGGAGAAAATGCAACGGCTCAAAGCAGGTCAGGAAGTGCTAGGAGAGATTCAACACCTAAGACCCACCCACTCTTCAGACAGTCAGCAGAGAAGATGAATCAAGCAAAAGTTCTGCTTCCAAAAGCACTATAAGAGCAGTAGTAAAAATGCAAGACGTACTTAGAGAAAACCTTCTTAGGCTTATCTGGGATGGTGTGCAAAAGGCAAAATTACGTGTAATTTGAAAATTACGCAACACCTCAAATGCTTTACAAAATTTATCAGATCTGCAAAATTCAACCCAGAACTCTCAGAAGGACAAATACTCTTGTTACATTTCTGGGTCTTTGCAGCACCATTCATGTCACGATGAAGACACTTTGTTTCATGGCAAAAATACTCTGATAATACTGCACTGAGCAGAGGATCTTAAGGGGCCTTTCAGGAAGCTCTTCTAAGCGTAAAGCTACCAGTTCCTGTTTTGTTCAAGGGCTGCAGAATGCATTTTGTCAGCGGGGTTACTTGCACATATGTCTCTCAGCCCTTACCCTGGTACCGGTGTTAAAGAATCAAGACAAGCACTAGGGCATTATTTCATGTGTGAAGGACAGCTTTAGGAGGGCTTGACTGCTGAGCTATTCATGGCACGACACGGTCACACACCACAGCCTGAATACCACAGGTCTACCAAGCCCTACAGAAAGGTGAAATCATACATAAGGAGCACTCCCTCCAAGGATGCTCTAAGTCAGAGCATGCCTGTCTGTGGCAGGCTCCTCAGTGTTCATGCAGACAGCACGAGCCGTACCTTTACTGCCTGCTGGACTGAGTGGCAGGGCTGCTTTCTGCTCTGCGGTCTCAGATAGAGCCGTAACGCAAGCATACGCATACATATTGCATCTCACAGGTGAGAGGAAATGATGCACTCACTGTCCAAGTAATTCAATCAGCTGACAATAGATACACAGGAGACAGCCCAGTGCCTGAACACCCAGGCCTACAGAGCAACAAGTGGGTTTGCGATAAACTCTATATCCAGCTAGAGCAATCTTACTTTCCCTGTAAGCCACACCAGCGATATGGAAACAAACAGTAGTCTTTAAAAGTCTGCCTGCAAAATCTCATTGAGCACCTGGATTTGAAAACACATAAGGTTTCTCGTTTCCCCTTCCCCAGTAATTCTTTGTCCACTTTTAATATGATCTATTTTGAAAGCCTACAGCCATTGAGACAGTTATTCCCCAACATCTCTACTTTTCAGTCGAGTTCAGAACAGAACCAGGGGACTTTTAAACTTTCATAGTACTTCTGGCCTTGCCTTCAAAAAGACATATCAGAAATGTCAAGAAAGCATGTCCTCAGGGAGAACTGAGTGCAGTGCTACAACCTCAAGGTCTGCAAGTAGGATTAGCATTAGTGCGTAACTGATGCATCTGGATGGTAGTTAATATTTTGCACTGATTTAATAATTTTGCTCATACCACTGTTGGAGCACGGAAGCTGCTTTTCTCCTAGACATCCTCTTTAACTACGAATGTATGGACTCTGCTGTTGAATGCACAACATTGTACAGGCTGAGTTTTCCACCTGGGACATGTGGTCCTGTTTGCTAACCTCTGCTCAGACCAGGAAACATCCTTCCAGCCTCAAGCATACAAAATGGGTGCTACTCTTCAAACTCCACAGTCTTTTCACCCTATTAAGCGTTAAGGAGCATTGCCAAAACTCTTCCTTCTCCCTTGCAGAAAATGGGCTCCTAGACAGGTACCAGAACAAGCAGAAATCTTTTTAGAGTACTCCGACTTGACAACAGCATTTTCATGGAGCAAGACACAGTGGCTGCTAAGAGCGCATGGATTCCTACAGTAGTGGGGGATGGAGGAGGCAGGCAATCATGTGCTCAAAGGCATGGGGAGGAAGAGGGGGAGGAGAACAACAAGGAGAGAGAGAACAAAGTGTCAACATCTTAACTGGGACACACAAAGAGCCAGTTCTTAGTAAGAACTTAATCCAGGATTAACAAGAGGTCAGCTACCTCTGCAAGGAGACTGC
>Ga0181612_107387_pt1 | contig 14655 bp, 9 predicted proteins | sample HoacroProtozoa21_FD_119630 | JGI IMG/M metagenome (GOLD analysis project Ga0181612, IMG submission 119630) | Hoatzin crop microbial communities from Cojedes, Venezuel. Combined Assembly of Gp0051906, Gp0051904, Gp0051908 | reverse complement strand
TGTCTTTAAAGGTTTATGTGAAGGCTCTGTTTTACTCAAAGTGACTGCCTTGTTCCTGCGTGTTCCTCCACATGCTGCAAAATGAAGACATTTAGCCCTTCGCCCTGTGAATTACCAGCAAGCTGTTCACTCAGCTCTCATTGAATTACTGTGCAAGTCTTTTCCTGTGGGTCTCTGGACCTCATTCTGTGCTGGTATTACCCCTTGTGGAACAATTTGCATAACAGAAAATATCAAAAAGTGTCATTTTGATTTAGTCTGCTTCTGTTGAGCTGTAAATAGCCACTCAACATGTAAGGCACAGGGCATTCACCATTCCTTCCTCACATTGATTCAGAACCTCAATGGCTCTTCAGGCAGACAGATCTACATTTTCCAAGAGGGAAACTTAAGCTCAAGAAACACTACAAATGCCTCCTGAAGGCTTGTATGGCATATGAGGCAACTGGAGTTCTTCATAAAGCTGTAATTAAATGGGAGCACATACTCAGTATAAGCAAAATCTCTGTACAGGAACTTTAGCCCAACCTATTCTCCCTATGATATTTGTTACTTCCATTTGCCACATCCAAAACAAAAACTGTTTGGGGGTCTTTGGTGCAAAACTTGTTTGCTCTGTGAAGGGACACTGTAAAATTAATTAACTTTAGATCGCTTTTATTAATTGTCCAGGGGACATAATAGTCTCTTTTAAATTTTGTAAAGTACAGGCAGAGAAAGGAATTACCGAGAAGGACTCAATTTCTGTCATCATAGCTCAATTGACTTGCTTTCTCCGCTAGCTATACTGCATCAACTGCTTGCCAAAGAGCCTGTCTTCCTTTCATTACAGTTTTCTAAATCTGCTCCTTACCTTCTAAACTCTCTGGCATTTTGTCTGGAGGACATATCAGTTCAAGGCAAGGGACAGGACTGTACAGCTTTCTCTCCCTGAAGAAATTTAACCTTTGTGCTGGATTGACACGTCTATGCCCTTAAAAGCATTTTGTCCCTAAACCATGTCCAATTCAAATCCCCCAAGCCCCAGTATTTCAATCCTGAGGAAAGAGGGGCAATTTACATCTAATTTTGGGGGGAGTGGGAGGAACGGTGCCAAGAAAGGTGCCAATTATGAACAGGAAAAGCTGTTTTTCACCTGCTTGTTGAGGCATATGCACAGGCAAATCCTTAGCTGCTGTAAATTGGCATAATTCTACTCACATCCAAAGAACTATCTCCATTTTCATTATCTGGATCTTTATTTTCAGGTGTTGAGTGCATTACACAATTTCCTGTGCGACGTAATTTGCATTCAGGCGTGCTCCAGCTGCACAGTTCTATAATGTTTATACGCCTGTCATTACAAAATGCTGAGTGAACAATAACAGGGACTAAACAGGAGCATATGAAGAGGAGAAAAGACTCAGGATTAAGTGCGTGCCTCGCACAGATATTCAATGCGTTAAACTGCTTTGCTATTATTTTCAGTTATTTCTTAGCTAGACATAGACAGCCGGTCTGCTGTAGTGGAAAAGAAATAGTCTCTCCAACAACTGTAAGAAATTTAAAAAAGAAAACTGTAGCACAGCTGCTTTTTTCCCTGCTGTAAACGCTGAGAGGAAAATGCACTTTGAGGCTAAGATTTTCAGTGTAGAGAAAGCAAAAAAAAGGAGGCAAGGACAGTACAGAAAAACCTCAGTCTGTGCAATGAGGTTAACCCTGAAGGAAAAAGATGTTCACTGAAGTCCATGAAACATCTCCTTGCCATCTAGTCTGTATGTTTTACTTAAAAAGGGGAACAACTGATGAGAGAGGAACTGGGAGGCAAAAGTGCAGCCGTCAGAAAGACCAAGCGAAAGTAGCCCTTGAGATGAGAACAGGAAAGAAACAAAGGAAGAGAGAAGCAGCATCAGGACACCTTCTGTTCCTTTATGCAGGCAATCGCTTGCAGTCTGCCTCTCCTCCAGGGTCCGAGGTGCAATGAATTCTGGCCATCAATGCAGCCTAACCAAAACCTTTCAGAGACATCAGATGACCTACCCTGCTGGCGGCTGTTCTTAGGTGGGATTTTATGAAGCTGTCATGTGAAAACCACTGACAGTGAGACATGATGAGTTAACAAAGTCCTCATTTAGAGTTCCAACTGGTTTCAACACCTAGGTTATGAATTTTACTAGGGAAAAACATTATTAACCATTCAAGCACTGTCGCACTGTAGTCCTTCAGTGAGATGTTTAGCATTCTGATGAAGGGCTAGTAGCTGTTAGTGCAGCCCCTAATACAAGTAAAGTTGAAATTCAGAAATAAAATATTAGGCAACATTCACACTTTGTTAAACACTGTTAACCTGGAAAAACAGATCAGTCCTTCGGATGCTGGGTATCCAAAGAGCTCTCTTTACTATCCAAGTTGCAACATTGCTCCCCTCCAACGAGGGAGCAGGAACTGGCTGTGCCATTCAGTTAACCAGTTGCAAAGCTAATGTCACCAAGAGCACATTGCATGGGAACAGCCCGCATTCTGGGAATTACTCATACAAGATGCTCAATGGATATTTATGGACATCAAATGCTGCAAAACAAAACGAGGCTACTGAACTAAAATACATGTAATTCTGTAAGAAAACATACATATATGTAAAATTTCAAAATGGTTGACTACTACTGAATTCTGAGCTTGAACTATTACCCTTGAGAATAAATCTAAGTAAATTTAAGAAAGGAAAAGATTTTAACAAAAGAGAATCTTCAAATAAACATTTAAGGCCCAGTTCCAGCTGACCCTAGGGAGAATGCCTTCGAGCAAAGACGGTGCAACCAGAGCCAGCCAGATAGACATTAAACATTAATAGACATTACACATCGCTGTGGGACTATGAAGAAATTGGGCACAAGGAGATGAACAAAATGCACCCAAATAAATGGGTTACTTGCTATAACAGGTCTGTGTCTGAACTCAGAGATGTTAACAACCGAAGCTAACATCAGAACTGGAAGAAATATTCCTGCATCAATAGGGACTGAATGCAGACAGATAGATTTTGCGGACTGACATAGCCATACAGCTTTCCGATCCCAGCTAGTGTCCTCACATGGCGTGACACTGCGCCCTGTGAGCATATCACCCTGAATCAACCATAGCTGGAGGGGCAGGAGTGCAGCACAGCAGGGCAATAACAAGGGAGGCCACTGTGCCTTGCAGTACCTCCGGGTTCACCCTTCATTGCCCAGCACACTGATGTCACTGAAAAAAAAGCAATTTTTCACACTCACCCAGTATTGCAATGAGGCTTACAGGCTTTTTTCCCCTCACCTTTGGAAATTAGGAACTCTAAACTCTAAACACAGAGACAACTGATAATTTTCCTCTCTAAAGGAAGAAAAATCGAAAGAAAATGGGTTTTCTATTCATTGCAAAATCTCTTCAGTGAAAGCCATGTTGCTACGTCCTGGTTGGGATGCACTTTGGTCTTCCCTCATTTTCAGCCATCTAAATGAGTCTCAGAGTTTTGAGCAGATCAAGAGAGGGTGCCATTTCTTATCAAAAGTGGGGCTTTTACAGAGCAATGATTCTACTCCAGTCATTTCATTTTTGAAGACATGAGAAATGACCAGAAAAACAGAAACCTTAACCTGAGCAACTCCAAACATGCTTTATGTTTTAGAGGGGAAGTAAAGTTTGAAAATCTAACCTCACAAATGCCTCAATTTCTAATGAACCAAAAAAAAACCTGAGACATTCCAGGTGTCCTAAGACTTTGGGATTCAGATTCAAATTCCGCAGTATCAAGCCACTTTAGAAAATACATGCGATAAGTGGTACAGATTTAGAAAACTGAATCCACTGAGTTCTACTCATATGCTGTATAGACACCTTGTTTTGCTGTTCCCATAAGTAACGACTTTTGTAATTGGGTATGCTGTGAAATTCAGTCTTCTTCACAGCTCCATCTACTACCAGTGTCTCTGTTCTTTTTTGATGCCCAAATTATTTCGTATTCATCTGGACTTTGTCAATGCAAAGCTGTTCTTATCACTAGCCTTTGTTGTTTCCTGACTTGATTTCAAGTCAAATTCCTTTCTTGTAAATATGTATCATTATCATACTTGATTAACTTATTAAACATTGCAGCACAAGCTCATTATGTGTTTGTCTGATGTGATTCAACTTTCATTTTGAGTGATATCATTGCAACAGAAAGGCTGTATGATGCAGAGGGAGTGCAGGGTACTGCACAGCACTCTTTCCCTGTCAAGCGGTGGTTCAACTCCAGTCTCCTCAATAGCAGCTTTGATTATCACTGTCTAACAGCTTTGGAGAAGGTTTGTTTTGTTGCTGCCTCATAAAACTAGGAGTTGTTTGTATAAAGACTTTGTTGCAAAAAGTGAAGAATCACAGAAAAGATGCTTTCTTCTAATATTGAATAAAGGTCTTCATTGTAACAAAGAAAACTGTTATTCCCGTTGGCTTTTCTTATATCTTCTCTTTTTACTGCACTGTAGAATTTCTGCTGTGAATGTCTACCTGCCTTGCCTGTACTTATCTTCTGCTTATTAACTAAAGCAACCGTAAGTCTGTTTATGCCACAGTCTGACCCTGGGCAATGCACTGTGTGAGCACACATCCTTTTTCCAGCTGCACTAGAGCCAGCTGAAAAGTTTACCAGCCCGACCCTGCCTCCTGGCTAACCGTCCTTGCCAGAGGCAATCCAGCCTGAGCTGCTTTCGGGAATGTGCTTGAATCCAGCTGGGTTAGCAGAGATTTACTCTCCGCCCTCTAAAGAAAGGCACACTTTTTTAGGCTACAATGGATTGGGGAGATTTGCCATGGGCAGCTGAGGCAGCCTGGAGGAGCGGTAGCTTCTGCTGGGAGAGCAGTAGTTAGCCCGGGGCCCTCAGTAAGCGGCAGTAGCTCCTTCTGTCAGCGGAAGCGTGGGTAAAAGATGACAGGTCCACACTCTTTTGGTCAGCACACTTTGCGTCTCCCTTCTGCAACAACTTGTTCACACTGTTCTCTGTGTTTCATGCAAGGTAGTGTTCAGCAACGTGTGCAAGCTACTCCAAGAATAAGGGTGGAAAGCACAAAGAGAAGTCAAAGCATGGCTGTCAGTTGGTATGTCAGATCCTGACAGAGAAGCGACAGTGGGCATAGCTACTACATTTTAGCCATGAAACTAAGTAAATGGTTTGTTTCCATGCTAACTATTCACAGCAGACAAGAATGGCATCTCCCAGCATCCCATGTGGCCATCCAGCTCTGCGTGCAAAGTGCACATCAGGCTGTAGGTCACAGCAAACCCTTCCACCCCTACTCCCAGGCTAGAGAGGAGATAGGTCATTTTTGCCTTCTAGGCTCACCTACTTTCTTGTATGCACAATCTCATTTGGGCTTGCTACTACAGTAGGGACAAGAGGAATGGGGACTCACGTCTGCCTGTTTACTGCACAAGATATAGACTGCCGGTCTCCTGCAACAAGAAAAGTCCCTGAGAGAACAAGACATTTCTCTTCCTCCCCACCGTGCTTCTCTATGTGGATGGACAGGCCAGGTCAGAAAGTGATTCTTCATGATCAGCACATCTTTCCGTTGGTGCCTCGTCAGTGAAGCAGCCCCAGTGCTCCTGAATGCACTTGGCCATCTGACCGCCCTACAGACAGATGACATCGGTGCACAGTTCCTAGCTGTTTCATTGCAATGCAGGGGTGTCCTCTGAGCAGAGTAAAGTAGGCCTGTTAGATCAGGTTTCTGATGTGGGAATTGCAATTAAGTCAAAAGTGGAATTTCTCTGAGTGTCTATGTATTGAGAAAAGCACTGATATTCCTGGGAGTAAAGCCACTCACTGTGATATTCTCAGGAAGACAGTAGAGAAGGTAGGTCTATGTTATGAGGGCTGGGACACACTGTCTATATTAATTAAGAATTGAAATTGCTACTCTCCTGTAGAGATCACAGTTTCAAGATTTACTCAGCTCCAGACCACATGATCCATAAAGCATCTAAGAATTACTTCTGTAAAGGAAGTATTCAGACATCATTTCAGCAAAAAATGAGGCAACACGGTAGAAAGTGACACTGTTCCTTTGCTGTCCCTTAGATCAAATAGCTTTGATGCTCCAGGAAGAAAAATTCTCTCCTTTGGAAGAATTAGTGAGGAAATGTAAATGTACCTTTATTGTGCGGGAAATCAGTCTCGATGATTGCCACTGTCCTTGCCAGCTTTAAGCTCGTCAGTCTCTGCAGCTGATAGTCCAGGGTCTTGCACAAATACTAAACTAGTCTTAAAAAAACCATCGAGTGGTTGTATACGATATGCACCACAGGACAACCTGACTGTGTGACTGGCAGATTTTCAGTTTGCAATATGTGCAAATAAAATATGGGTATCACTTTATCACACTTTGGGTATCACTTTTAATCACACTTTCTCTTAGAACAAATGGGGAAAAATATATTCTTGTGAGCATCAAACTGTTGGAGCTACATGACAACAAGCAAGAAGTCCAGAAACCATGGAAAAGAGGGCATCATAATCCTTAACACTGCATAATTAATCATTTTTGCAAAAACACAATCTTAAAAGCCTTGAAGTGTTTATAAGCTTCCAGTGGCCTATTAATAAAACACAGTCAGAATGGAAATTAACTCTTTAAAATAAGATGGTAGGTAAAATGAAATTTTCCACAGGATAAAATTAGTCTGAGGGCATGCATCTCTTTGTGCCCTGTTCCTTTAGAAGGGATCACTGAACAAATCTATCTTTTGATTTAAGCTGAAGGTATGTACAATAGTGTATGGGATGGTAATTAGTTCTACAGAGCAGGAAAAATGTTAGCACGGGAGCCACATAATCTAAAAATAAAACTGTTCCAATGGTTTAGCAGATTGGGTAACAGCACAGTTTCTGAATGCAGGAACTATCAAGAAATTCAAGCATTTCTCAGTGCTTCAAGATATCTTTTCATTGCCTACCACAATTTCTTTTTAAATAAAGCCTAATTGGTTTATAATACACACTCATCATTTCACATGCCAAAAACACCATCTATTAGAGGAACATTGAGGCGATAAAATAATCCCACAGAAGCAAGAATAACTGTAGTTGCAGATTAAACCTCTATGGTTTAATACAAAGGACACCACAGGAAGACACTAAAGTGGAACATAATTTTGGAAACGTAATGATAATGATTATTCTCCAACAGCTAATAAGAATAATCGGCATTTATACTAGTGTCTTGCCTCCTGTATGATCTGGATGTATTTGGTATGGCTGAAGCGAAGCTACCTTTTGGGTGAATGAGAAAAGTGGGAGAAAAGGAGGTCGATGGCACACTGTAGAGGAGCACCATTAGGAGACTTTCACGCAGCTGCCCTCCAGTTGCCATGAAAAGGCCAGGGATATTTATGTGGGTGGGTTCTGAGCTTGGAGAGGTAAGCTACAGCAGTACTGAGTGCTTTAGAAAAGCTCAGGTTAATGCCTACTGAAAGGGGCTGGGACTATGGAGTCTTTATAGTGTACTAATTCCATTTGTACTTGGGGAATATTTTTCATTTTGTTTTTAGTTAATTTTTTGGTGTTTATTATGTTAAATAAATACTGAAAATAGACCATATTATTGATTTGGAGTAATATATTCATAAAACTGATGTAAATTCAGATAAAATTGTGTAATAATGATGTAAAAACTCTTACTAAGCTTCCGAGAAAGAAGCATGTGTATACATGTTGAGCTAGTCCAAAGGTGCAGGATGTTAGTAATTTCTAACGCTGCTATTTCCTCATAATTACAAAAGCTGTTATGTGTTGATCATCAACTGAGTCAAAAGCTGTGTTCTCACAATAGACACAGTGGACTGGGGAGTGACGCTTGTCGTCACTAAACCACTGTGCCCAAGTTTTTAGGCTGCAGTCCCCCGTGCCTCTTGACTTGCCATCAGGCGCCAGCGCCGTGATGAGTCACCCTGCACTGCCGTGCTCGGGTCGCTCCCCATTTTTTGTGCTGGTGTCGGCTTTTGCCTGTGGATGAGGCTGTGAGCATTCGTGTGGCTGGAGGAGAGTAACACTGGGAACCCACGCGGGTTAAAACTAACTGGTTTCTCTCTCTCTCCATTTCCTCCCCTCTGGGTTAGTTTTACCCAGGATCGGTTCCCTGCTCCTCACCGCCGTGTGCCTTGTCTGGCACTGGTGGTGTCCCCATGGAGAGGAAGGAGCCGCTCACCCAGCAGCAGCTGGAGCAGGGGAGAGCAGGACTGCTTCCTTCGGCAGCCGTGTGCCAAGCGTGTGCAACGCTGCAGCTCTTGCTCTTCCTCTGGGAGCTGGGCTGACTGCAGGTGGCACCGTCACAGCGGTGACCTAGTTAACCATGATCTTGGCCCAGGTTCAAGCTCAGCTCTCCATCCCGAGGGAGCCTGGTTTCAATATGAGTCAGGTAAAAATGGAAATGGGTTGCTCATCTCAATATAACCTTTCTGACAGGTCGTGGGCCACGGTTTGACCCAGAAAGCAGTTTCTCCTCAGGTGCTGTCTACGCAATACATATAGATGGCCACAAACCACCTTCTCCTGTCCTCTGTGCTAATGAGATATGAGCCAGCCCCGGCCCTGCAAAGGTCAGTCGCGTGGCTGTGCTCAGGCCAGTGAGCTGTACCGACAAGGGCTTTGCAGTATGTGCTAACGCAGCTGAATGGCGCACGCTCCACCAAGGAGGAGCACCGGCAGAGCTAGGCCGTAAATAATGACATCTATCTGGCCAGCACGTACTCAGAGTGGTAAGGCAGGCAATGAATCAACTGGTTTGATAGGCACTGCACAAGAAAACTCCTCCAGTACCAGCTGACTGAATGCTGGGCAATAAGCAGTCTAATGCCATGGGAATGAGACTGACTTATTGCATTTGTGAGAGTTAATCTTGAGCTGAGATGACTTGTGTAAGACCATGACTGAGGGCTTGGAAACTTCCAGCTTACTCTTTATCTTTCTCTGCTATAAAATGGCTGAATGATTTTTTGGAATTAAAACCAAAACAAACCAAAAACATCACTGCTGTGCTAAGATCTGTGTTCCAGATTATAGTACAGAGCATATTTTTATGGCAGAGTTTAAAGTAGAAATGCGGGTAGAATCTTAATTAAAGGACTGCTATAAGACTCACATTATCGGTTGCCAATAACTCTCATACTGTATATGGTTATATATCGCCTTCTAGGCCTGCATTTAGCAATATCCTCGACATTTAATGTTTCTTTTTCAGAAGTACAACAAAACCTGTACTTTTATTCAGTACGTAAACTGCATGTAAGCTTATTAACATGTTTACTATGATATTTTGGTTTAATTTCTTGCATTCTTCAGATAACCTCTGTGGAGAGAAAGGTTATGATCTCAGGGTATTTGACATACATACAGTAATATCAACAAGGTATCAGAGAGCACACTGGAGCCCGATTTACTTAAAAGTGCTGTTCATTTATTGTCTGCATGTGAAATCAGAATCATGTGTATGGATATGAAATTGCATCAAAATGGGGTTATGACATTAAAAAATTGGGGACAATTCAAAAGCATGATGTTACAGCGTTTTATTTTACTCCATTGCCACATGTCTGAGAGGATGGAGTTGGGTGAACAGAACACAGTCTGCAATGGGAATATATTGGTTAATGAAGGCTTGTAGCACATGGGACCAGCCTCATCACAGACCTAATTGGACACAACAGCACTGATCTCAGTGGTGTTGTACCCACATACGCTGGAAGCAAATCTGGCCCCATGCCTGTAGGCAATGAGCAGTAATGTTAGAACAAATATGAAAAAGAACAACTCTACTAATAATTTTGAACTGATATCACTGGTGACACAGTTCAATTACAGCGTTAGTTCCTGGTGTCGGAGAGGGGTTAAAATGGAATGTAATGACTCTTTAGCAGATAGATTTGGAGCAATTAGAACTCTGAAAATGTCTCTTCGTGTAACTAAATATATAATTACTTTTGAATAGCTAGGCTATAGAATCTTTTTTCTTCATTTTTTCTTTCTTTTTCTGCACTGAAAACTGTGAGTTTTACCCCTATTACTCATCTACATGGACTTAATTGACTGAGGTTCTAAACCCCAACCCTCTAGCAAGTACTGATGGGGTTTTAAATTACTCTGAATTGCAAGCACTTTAACACATAGGCAAGGAAGTGTGCTAAGGCAATACAGCATACGGAGGGAGGTGGTGGGTTTAGATTACCACAGTTTCACGTCTCTACACAGAGCCCCACTAGGGCCACATTGGAAAGGGCAGCGTTGCCCACTATGAATCACTGTGCTGTTCCTACGCTCTGCCATCTGCAGCGGTTTCCAACCGATCACCAGGAGTGTATTGAGCTTGTGTTTATTATCCCTGGCCACAGCAGTATGATGACTGAGGCTGAAATATTTTAACTGGAGAACAACCTTGCTATCCCTTCTATGCTTTAGCTGAAAATATGCAGGTCAGGAAGGAATGGATGGGAGTGGGAGAGGACCAGTTTCATGGAGGAGTCTGACACTTCCTCACCAGGCTCTTTGCTGTTTTCCTAGCTACCTTCTACATCACAGGTCCAGACCAACACAGCATACATCACAGCAACACGTTGGTTGATATCCTTCTGTTTTCATTACCTTAGTTCTGGAGCTTCTAGGAGTGACTGCGTTTCTGGGATCTTTTGATCACAAAAGGTCCAGCTTTTGATGATCATGGCACCTGCAGCAGGAGTTCCGGAATGCTGAATAGAGTCATTTGCACTATACTGAAATGAACAGGAGCACTAATGGGATACAAAGCAGGCATACTTTGTAGATGGACCATGCTGCACATGTATTTCAGGCACCTTTTCAGCCCAGTGGCACTCTTCTGCAGTGCTCCCCTGCCTCAAGGGAGGGGAAGCTCCCTTAAGTTCTGTACTAAAGATACTCTGAACAGCAGCGTTTCCATATGACAAGGAGCTGGAGAGCCAGATCTTGCACTTCCCTCCTTCCACACCTCAGATGTGACAGACTTCAGGGGGAACTTCAAGCCAGAAAGCAGTGTCAGTCAGCTGTCAGCGTGTGAGCGTAACCCGCTGCTGCAAAATAGACCCAGAACTACTCAGCAGGGTTGGAGTCAGGCAGAAGACCACAGAGCTGAGTAAATTCCACTCATGCACCTGGAATGAGCTAGACGGGTTCCTCCTGCAGGTGTTGGTGAGATGTTGCTGTCCTTCCATGCCCTCCACAGAGTCTGAAAGGCATACAGCAAAGCCACTGGGGCAGAAACTCATCACAGCGCAGCAACAGAGCACAGAAACTATCACACTGCCAAGCATCTCTCCTCTTCCAGTTCTGTAAGTCGTCTTTGTTGTGGTGAGCGAACTTCATTGATAAGACAGAGGAATATTGATAGTTCTCCAATAAACAGCTACCTCCCAGGTGTCAGACACATGAGACAAAATGTGTATCAGATTGGCAAAGCTATCTCTGCCTGAAATCCAATAGTGCTGGCAGGCAGCAAGAGACAACAATTTTGATATCCCTGTGATCTTATTTTGGATATAGGGCATTGCAGAGACCAAGAAACCTTTTGAACTAAATCTTAAACACAGAGACTCTAGCATTTCTTCAGAACATTGATCCAAAATGGGAGCACAGGCTGAATGTTGGCATGAAAAGCTAAAGCAAATATACACACATTTCTATGATTTTTATGGCACCAACAGATGTTCTGCCTCATCTTCTAAGGCGTTAATGTGTGTAATGAGGCTGCCTGAAAACATCAGGTCACTTGACCTTGAGTAGAATTTTCCTCATTCCTATGAACAGCAAGGTTGCATTTGTAAGCTAGAGAGGCAATAAATGTTTATGCCCAATTTAAGCAACTGCAGACAATACCTATTATGTTTGAAGTAGTGTTTTTTAACGGCAAAGATGAATTGAAAAAAGAAAGTATAACTGCTGTTTTATTAAGACATAAATCCATCGAGGTCTAATTGGAAGGAGACAGGTGAAGGAGAGCGGTACTCTGTCTACTTCCAGAATTTCTCCCACATAACATTCCCAGTAGAGCAGTAAGTGCCAGCATATTCCACTGAGGAAACAAAAGGAAGAAAGATTTCATCACAAGCACTCTTCACTAGGTATTCAGTGATATACAGGCAAGATATTATTACTGACACTTGCCACTTCTGAGGGTTGATTAATTATAGAATAATAGAATCACAGAATCACAGAATGGTAAGGGTTGCAAAGGACCTTAAAGATCATCTGGTTCCAACCCCCCTGCCATGAGCAGGGACATCTTCCACCAGGCCAGGTTGCTCAGAGCTCCATCCAACCTGGCCCTGAACACTGCCAGGGAGGGGGCAGCCACAGCTTTTCTGGGCAAACTACTACTAAGCGCCTCTAAGAGAAGTGAAGGAGAGCAGACTGGGAAAAATTTGAGGAGAGAAGGCTGGATAAAATCCAGTACAAGGACTGATGCACAGTCATGTTACCTTTCACAGCAGAAGGGTTGCAAATGACTGGGGTCATCAAAGAAAACACAAGCTGAAATTAGCCCCAAACAATATAACCCCCACACACTCCTTGCGAGCTCTCCAGCTTCCAGAGTAAGACACTGTCAAAGTTGGGAATTGACACTAACAGGGACGGAAAGAGAGAATCTCAGAGGCACAGGCGATAACCGCATGGCACGATGCCTGGTTTAATTCACATCCCGACTGACAGAAGAATCGATTACAGATCTGAAATGCAGCAAGTTATTATCTTTGTGCTGTAATTTATATGACAAAGGAATGATGTATTTACATACATGTATACGCACTGCTGCTTTAAAAGCCCAGCATCATAGATTTGAAATAATTAGGAGTCAAAGCCTCTGCAGAAATAATGCAGACAGAACAAATGTGGATGGTGTTGTGAACAACTTAATAATGTTATAAAATTACAACTGCAAAAAAAGATTACACATGTAAAAACATTTAACTCAGGCGGGAATAAATGTGAAAGTAACGATAGCAAGCTTAATAAGAAAACAAAATAATGGGGTTAAAAATACTGATAGCAAACTAGAAGCTCAGAATTGGTAAAATGTAGTAAGGAAACAAAGGACATAATTGTCAGTAAGCGGAGTGACGAATAATAAAAAGTTCTCTTTTGCTTCTCGTATCTGGAATAGAAGAAACATTAACAAGTCCACTATTAATGGAGCAAAGGTGGAGTTATCCATAGTACTGTGTAAAAATCCAGTAACATTCAAGAATGTAAGCTCTATGTAAGTATAATTGTATCTTTTATACTAAATAGTGCTCAACATAGTTCTGTACTTGGAGGAAAATCAAGTATTGTTGTCAGAACATGACTGTGATAAAATGCTTTCAATTTCAACAGTAACTCGACAGGATATTAAACAGAAGCCAGCAATGTCATATACTTCTAATCAGCAGCTCTTGATAAGTTCTAACAAATAGATCTCAAAAAAATATCTGAGTAGCCTTTTGGACTTTAAATACTGATTTTCAGTAAGGCCTGATATACTTGGAATATCAAAGAAGATTAAAAAAGACTATTTATATGCTTTTGTTTAAAAAAATCGAAGCAGGAGATATTAGAATATTCTATATGTGACAACAAAAGGCACTTTGGTGTAGAACACGTATGTAAGAAAATAGAAAAACAAAACAAGATTAGCTATTTGTGCTTTTGACAGAGCACATGACTGGCTATTTTAACAGTTTAGCTGCAGTGGTAATGGGGAAAGATCATGAGAAATCCGTAAATCAAAATTAAATGGGTTCTAAAAGTTATGCCTTGATTCAAACAAGAATTCACACAGAAAAAAATCTGAGGGCATAAGTGTCAGACATTAGGCTACATTAAAATCTCTTGTACTTTATTACCTTTTATTCTATGAGCTCAGTATTTTTATGTGTTTGTTTACATCAGGACAGCTATGCTTCTGCAGCTCCTCTTTGGAGATGCTCGGAATGGTACTGCTCTAAGACTTTAATCCAGCAGACCTTCCTCCTGTGTGCATTGCAATACAACGTAGCTCGGTTATTTTGCTCATTAAATTAAATTACGTTTTTGAGCATAGGTGCGCATGCTTTTCCGCTGGTGCTTACAAATTTCACACTGAGATGTGGATTGGTCCAGATTTTTCTGGTGTTATAACCTTGAGTGGTAGCTCTCGGGTCCTGTCCCAGCAGGCATCCCAGAACATCTGGTGATCGAAGTGGATACTGGGGTACCATGTCTGAGAAGAACTGAAGTGGCTTCTTGTGAGGGTGTATCTGCTGTGGTGAATCTCACAAGCTCTATGCCTTTACAGAAAGCTGGGAAGGCTGTGCAAATTAAATGGACTTCTATAGCTAATCACTGGGGAAGCCTGAGATGAAGACGATTAATAAACATGGCTTAAAGCCAGCACTAAAATCTATTCGGTACATAGGCTGTCAAGGTCAGAAATAAAAGACTAAATTTAAAGATGCAACGTTGCTATCATTAGTTAATCATAGGCTGGAAAGCTGGGCAGAGACGAACCTGATGAGGTTAAACAAGGGCAAGTGCAGGGTCCTGCACCTGGGGAGGAACAACCTCATGCACCAGTACAGGCTTGGGGTGGACCTGCTGGAGAGCCGCTCTGCAGAGAGGCACCTGGGTGTCCTGGTGGACG